>OODQ01001274.1_pt1 | contig 12333 bp, 10 predicted proteins | sample 1671321 | NCBI WGS metagenome assembly OODQ01 (sample SAMN06348144, study PRJEB24527) | human gut metagenome | biome: human gut; feature: ankylosing spondylitis patient; material: feces | host: Homo sapiens | place: China | collected 2015-10
GAACTGGAAGCAAAAGAAAAGGCGTGACCGAAGTCACGCCAAATCTTCCCCATTTAGGGAACTTTTGCAAATACTGTTTTATGGGAACTCTGCTGGTCGGGAACCACCCCTTTTTTGGTATCATACGGAACTGCGGTGAAAGTTCAGCGCAGATTTGCCTTCTGGATCAGGCTGCGGATATGGTGGACCAGCATTTCGATGGCGGGGCCGTTTTCGCCGCCATTGGGGATGATGATATCGGCGTTGCGCTTGCTGGGCTCCACAAAAGCCTCGTGCATGGGCTTGACAGTGGCGCGGTACTGGGCGATGACACTGTCCAGAGAGCGGCCCCGCTCCTTGACATCCCGCAGGATGCGGCGGAGGATCCGCTCGTCCGCGTCGGTGTCTACATAGATCTTGTAATCGAACAGGCTGCACAGCTCCGGCTCAGCCAGGGGCAGAATGCCCTCCACGATGAGGACGGGGGCAGGCTCAATATGCTGCACCTCGCTGCTGCGGTTGTGGTTGGCGTAATCGTACACGGGGCAGTCGATGGCGCGGCCCGCCTTCAGCTCCTTCAGGTGCTGGATGAGCAGGTCGTTGTCGAACGCGTCCGGGTGGTCATAGTTCAACTTGCAGCGCTCTGCAAAGGGCAGTTCATCGTGGCGCTTGTAGTAGCTGTCGTGGGAGATCAGACGCACCTCGTCCTCCCCGAACCGCTCCTTGAGCCGGTAAGCCAGCGTGGTCTTGCCGCTGCCCGAGCCGCCTGCGATGCCGATAATCAGATTGTTCATGTCCCAAAATCCTCCCGCCTGCCGATTCCGGTAGAAAAACCGGTCAGAATAAGCTATAATAGATATATTGTTGGGGAACACCCCTGTTTCTCACTGCTTATGATATCACAAAACCACTGTTTTTGACAGAGTAAGAGGAAAATTGATGAAAAAGATCGTTTCGGCCCCGTATATCGACCAGACTGCCCGCTGGGTGAACGGCTGCGAGAGCATCAGCAGCGTGATGCTGCTGCAGGCTGTGGGCATCCCCATTGACCCGGATGTGTTCATTGAGCGCGACCTGCCCCATGCCCCCTACTGGGAACAGGAGGGCAGACTCTACGGGCCTGACCCGATGTTCGTCTACCCCGGCGACCCCCACGACCACACCGGGTACGGCTGCTATGCCCCCTGCATCGTGCAGGCCTTGCAGAGCGCGTTGAAGCATGAAGACGCGGCGGACCGGTTCGAGGTGCTGGACGTGAGCGGCGAGACCGCGGCGCAGCTGTGCCGGTTCATTGACGAGGGAATGCCGGTGGTGTTCTGGGCAACGCTGGATTTTACCCCGGTGCCCGAGGAGCGGGACCACTGGCTGCTGGCCGATGGCACCGACTTTGCCTGGAAGTGCCACGAGCACTGCCTGCTGCTGGTGGGCTACGATGAGGAAAACTACTGGTTCAATGACCCGTGGCATGACCACGGGGTCTGCGCCCAGCCCAAGGAGCTGGTGGAGCGCTGCCACGCGGCACAGGACTCCTATGCGGTGACCCTGCGGCGGAAATAAGAAAGGCGGAACATGAAAACAGAGGAATTGAAACAGAACGTCAAGGGCTATGTTCATCAGTTTGAGGACGGCGGCCTGCGGCTGCTGAGAAAGGGGCAGAAGGGTGTGATCCACGCCATCTTCAGCCGCTTTGGCCTGGTGCTGATCCTCCTGCTGCTGCAGGTAGGGCTGTTGTTCAGCATCTTCCGGTGGTTCGGCAACCTGTGGCCCCATTACTTTGGTGGCAGCGTGGTCGTTACATCGGCCATGGTCATCTACCTGCTCAACAGCAAGATGGACAACAGCGCCAAGATCACCTGGATGGTGGTGGTTGCCATTGCGCCGGTGGTGGGCATTCCGATGTTCTTCTATGTCAAGAGCAATTTCGGGCACAACATCCTGCGCAAACGGCTGCTGGAGCTGGAGGATCAGCTGCGCGGCTGGCTGCCGCAGAGCCAGAAGGCAGTGGCACAGCTGAAAGCACTCGAACCCGGCGCGGCCTCGCTGGCAAAGTACCTGTATGGGCGGGGCGGCGGCTTTCCGGTGTACCAGAACACCGCCATGACCTATTTCCCCGGCGGCGAGGCAAAGTTTGAGGAACTGCTGCGCCAGCTGGAAACGGCAGAAGAATATATCTTTGTGGAGTATTTCATCATCGACGAGGGCCTGATGTGGGGCAAGATCCTGGAAGTGCTGGCCCGCAAGGCGCTGCAGGGCGTGGATGTCCGGGTGATGTACGACGGCACCTGTGAGTTCTCCACCCTGCCCCGCAATTACCCCCGGCTGCTGGAGAAGCTGAACATCCAGTGCAAGGTGTTCAGCCCGGTGCAGCCGTTTGTCTCCACCCACTATAATTACCGCGACCACCGGAAAATTCTTGTCATTGACGGGCGGGTCGGTTTTACTGGCGGCGTAAATCTTGCCGATGAGTACATCAACCACATCCAGAAGCATGGCCGTTGGAAGGATGCCGCCGTGATGCTGGAGGGCGAGGCAGTCCGTTCGCTGACGGCTCAGTTTCTGCAGATGTGGGGCATCCTGAAGGAGCCGGAATATGAGCAGTTCCTGACCCGGCCCATTCCGGTGCCGGAAAATGCAAAGGGCGTGGCGGCTCCCTACGGGGACTGTCCGCTGGACGGCGAGCGGGTGGGCGAGATGGTCTATATCGACCTGCTCAACCGGGCCAGGGATTACATCCACATTATGACCCCCTACCTTATTCTGGACGGCGAACTGGAGACCGCCCTGAAATTTGCCGCTGAACGGGGCGTGGATGTCCACCTTATCCTGCCCGGAAAGCCGGACAAGCAGTTCCCCTACGCACTGGCAAAGAGCCACTATTCGGCCCTGCTGGATTCGGGCGTGAAGATCAGCGAGTGGAGCCCTGGTTTTGTCCATGCAAAGGTGTTCGTGGTGGATGGCAGGGAAGCGGTGGTGGGCACCATCAATCTGGACTACCGCAGCCTGTACCATCACTTTGAAGATGCCGTCTGGATGGTGGATGCCCCCTGCATCCGGGACATTGAGCAGGATTTCCAGCACACGCTGGAACAGTGCCGCACGGTGGAAAATACCTCGGCCAGCATCTGGCAGAAGCATTATCTGCTCCGTGCCACCGGAATGCTGCTCAAGGTCATTGCACCGCTGCTGTAACAGCTGAATTACAGAGCAACAACCCCCTCAGGCTTATGGGCCTGAGGGGGCTGTTGTTTTGTATGATCCTTATCTGGGGTAGCACAGCGCCAGCTTGGAATAAAAATCTTCCAGTGCAAAACGAACATCCAGATCGTGATAGACACGGATGGTTTTGCGGTCAGAAGCTTCAGCATAGGTCAGGCTGGGCAGGAGCACAGGGGCCGGGCGGAGTGTCCAGTGCCCCCGGAATCCATTCTCCAGCAGGACGGCGGCGGTAGTGTTGTCGCCCAAAGTCCAATTGCCTCCGGTGCGCAGAGGAAAGCGGGGATCGTATTCGGAGGGGTACTCGTCCATCAGCTGCCGAAATAGATAGGCTCCCACTTCGCCGCAGGGCCGTACCCGAAGCGCCAATTCGGAAAGGGATACCTCGAATCTGGCGTAGACATCCTGTGGGATCTGCCAGACCGTGACAGCGCTGTCCAACAGGACACGGCAGGCGATGGGGTCTTGCTGAACATTGAATTCCGGTCGTCCGGCGGGATAGGGGCCGCCGCCGTTCCAGAGCACCGTCATGCGGGACGCAATCTCCGGGGCACGGTTCAGGGCGGCGGCAATGTTTGTCATAGCGCCCTGGGCCGCAATGTACAGGGGAGCCGGGTCATCCCGCAGAGCCTCCTGGATCAGAAACTCGACAGCTTCACAGTCGGGAGCATCCTCCGGGGAGGCGAGAGGGGCAGTACAACCATGAAGAACAGGAACATCGTCGATGTGTGCGGCGTTCAGCAGGCGGCATACCTCCTGGTAACTGCGTTCCATGCTGTGGGGCGGCAGACCCCTTTGGGTGGTTTTGACCTCGAAATGGGTGGCACAGATACCACGCACATCAAATTGCGGAGTGAGCAGATGGTGCAGGATGGCAAAGTTATCATCGCCTTCGTTTTTTGCATCGGTGTCAATGATGACCCGCACCCGGCAGGCCTCCGGCGGTGCAAATCCCAGCCGCGCAAGAAGTTCAGAGCGTTCCATGTGGTGTTACCTCAATTCAGTTTTACCAGAGCTTCGTTCAGTGCGGCCAGCTTTTCTTCATCGAACATTTTGTTGCTGTAGAATTGCAGGTCGTTCACCGAAATGCCCCGGGAGCCGGGCTCCTGCTGCACATATTGGGCCAGCTCCGGCAGCAGCTGCTGGATCAGGGCAGCGGACTGAGGAGTGTCCAGCAGGGTGCCGATCTTCATATCAAGACAGAATTCCTTGATTTCCTCCGGGGCAGGCACCAGCACGTCGTGGTTGAAAATGTGGTTCAGGAAGCCGAGTGCCATGCCCTGCCACACTGCGGATTCCGGGTTTTCCGGGTTTTGGGGATTGGCAATGTGGCGACTGCCGGTGGAGAAGCCGTGGTCGCCGTAAGCAAAGATATGCATCTCATAGGGGATCTTCCGCTCTGCCAACAGGGTGGCAAACTGCAGGGACTGCGTGGCGGGCACCAGATGGTCGCCCTGAGTGGCAAAAAGGAAGGTAGGGGGAGTCTGGTCATCCACCTGCTGCAGCAGGTCCGGCAGCTCCATGCCCAACGCCTTGCCCGGGACGCTGAACACAGCGTAGCCCAGCAGCATGGCCGCAGGACGGACCCGGCCCATGGTGCCCACCGAGGCGGCAAGATGCCCGCCGGCAGAGAAGCCTACCACGGCGATCTGCTCCGGGTCGATGTGCAGGTCACCTGCGTTCTGATGCAGGTAGTCCATGGCCTCCTGCGCTTCGGCAAAGGCATTGGTATAGACCTCCTCCACCGGACAGTTCTGGGAGACGCTGTACCGCAGCACAAAGGCATTGTAGCCTGCGTTCAGGAAGGCCAGTGCTACAGGATCGGCTTCCCGGTCTGAGCAGAAGGCATAGGCTCCACCCGGAAAGATCAGGATCGCAGGGCAGCGATCCAGAGCAGGCATTTCGGTGCAGGGATCCTGCAGGTAGCAGGTCAGCTGGGCATTGTGGGTCCCCATGGGGATCTGAGTGATTTTCATAGTTGGCTCCTTTTTCCTGTAGTAAAACGGGCCTTCGTACAGATAACCCCAAAAGGCAGGGGGGTCCCTGTGCGAAAGCCCAAAATCGACTTTGTTATTCCGATATCAATATAGCAGATAGCAGAAACACTGTCAAGGAGATTTACTGGTATTCCTTTTCCATCGAGAAGCCCCGGCCGCTGACTTCGGTCACGCGGCTGACGATGAGGAAACAGGCGGGGTCGATGGAATGGACCAGCTTTTCCAGCCGGGGCAGCTCCCGGTTGGAGATGACGCTGAGCAGCACCTCGCTGGGCTCGCCGGTGTAGCCGCCCTCGCCGTGGAGCACGGTCACGCCGCGGTCGATCTCAGCCAGAATGGCGGTGCGGATCTCATCCGACCGGGTGCTGATGATCTTGACCTCGGTGCGGCTGTCGCCCAGCATCAGCATCTTGTCCATGACGATGGTGTGGGTGATGACCAGCACGATGCCGTAGAGCACCTGCTCCGGCTGGCTGAACGCTGCCTGCACCAGCAGGATGGCGATATCAAAGAGCATCATGGTGATGGACACCGGCCAGCGGAACCATTTCTGCAGCACCAGCGGAGGGATATCCATGCCGCCTGTGGAAGCGCCCGCCCGGATGACCATGCCCAGCGCAACGCCGATGCCCAGACCCGAGAAAATGGTACAGAGGAAGATATCCTCAGTCAGCACCCGGCCGTCCAGCAGCCGCTCAAACAGCGCCAGAAAGGCGGGGCTCAGCACGCTGCTGGCAAGGGTGTTCAGTGCGAACTTCTTGCCCAGCACCGCCCAGCCCCACACCAGCATGGCCATGTTGAAGAGAAAGAGGAAACCGGAGACGGAGAGCCCCGTCAGCCGCCCGAAGGCCAGCGCGATGCCGGTGGCACCGCCCGTGATGAGACCGGCGGGCTCCAGAAACAGGGCCACCGCCAGCGAATACAGCGCGTTGCCCAGGATGATAGCCAGACTGTTCAGCAAAAGCTGCTGCCAGCGACGAGTAGATTTCATAGCAGTACCTCCCATACTATCCTTATAATACAGGAAAACTTCAAGAAAATCCACCCGATGCGGTTGCTTCCCATCAGAACAGCGGGATTGATGTGGCTGCCAAGGGCTCCCCCTTTGGGGGAGCTGGCGCGAAGCGCCTGAGAGGGCGAGGCCGTTACTCCTCGTCCAGCAGCCGCAGACCCGCCGTATCGGTCACGGGCAGGGAGAACACGATGGCTCCCGCCTTGGGGCCTGCCCCCTGCATGATGGCCTGCATGATCTGGTTTTTCAGGGTGGTGCGGGACACGATGAGCACCAGCTCCTTCTCGTTGACCAGATCCACCCCCATAAAGTGGGCGGCCCCCTCCATGCCGGTGCCCTTTGCGTGGATGACGGTGCCGCCGCCAGCTCCGGCGGCGCGGGCCGCGTCCATGATGGAGCCGGTGTGGCCCTGATTGGCAATGACGAGCAGCAGCTCATAGCGGGTATCCTTCAAGGTGCTTTCCTCCTTCAGTGCAAAGGTCTGGTGTTCGGTCAGGAATTGCAGCGCCCGCTTGCCGCCGATGCTGCTGACCGGGATGATGAACGCGATGCCGGTGCCCGGCACATCGATGCGCATTTTGCGGCGCAGGTCTTTTTGCAGGCCGGGCCAGGTCTCGGCGGTGATCATGGCAAAGAGCACGGCCTTTTCGGTCTGCTCCAGCCCCAGGGTGGAAAGGGTCTCCCGCACCGCCGTGCCTGCACCCACCGTGCGCAGGCTGACCGTGATGCCGTGCTCCTCGTAAAGGGCCAGAAAGGCATCGGTGGAGTGGCGGTCGGTGATGGTGATGAGCCAGTATAAAGTATTCACAGCAGGACCTCCTTACAGCTCGATGATGGCATCATCCGGCAGGTCGGCAAAGGCCAGCGCGGCGGCGGGCACAGGCTGTGCCTGCCGGGCCCGGCGCTGCTTGAGCTGGGCCATCAGACCCATGAGCTGCACCGTGATGAGGGGGGTCATGGCGACCATGGCCACCACGCCGAAGGCATCGGTGACGATATTGCCGCCCACGGCCACACAGGTACCCTGAGCCAGCGGCAGCAGGAAGGTGGCCGTCATGGGGCCGGAAGCAACGCCGCCCGCGTCAAAGGCGATGGCGGTGTAGAGCTTGGGCACCACGAAGGAGATGCCGATGGCAAAGGCGTAGCCCGGGATGAGAAACCACAGGATGGAGATGCCGGTGAGCACCCGCACCATGGCGAGGCCCACCGAGAGGGAAACGCCTGCCGAGAGGGCCGCGCCCATGGTGCCGGCAGAGATGGCACCGTCGGTCACTTCCTCGACCTGCTTGTTCAGCACATAGACGGCGGGCTCGGCCTTGACGATGAAGTAGCCGATGAGCATCCCGATGGGCACCAGCAGCCAGCGGAAGCTCTGGCCTGCCAGCACCTGGCCCAGATAATTACCGGCGGGCATAAAGCCGATGTTTGCGCCTGCGAGGAATAACACAAGACCGAGATAAGTATAGGCCAGGCCCACGCCGATGCGGCCCAGCGTCCGCCGGTCGAGCTTGAGGGCCGCCAGCTGGAACACGCCGAACATGGCGATGATGGGCAGCAGGGAGGTGGCGATCTCCTTGATGTAGGTGGGCAGGCCCTCGTGGAAGAGCTGCCACAGCTCCACGGAATCGCTGACGTTGGGCAGGATGGGCGGAACGTAGGTGCTGTCGCTGGCCTGGAACGCAATGCCCAGAATGAGCACTGCCAGAATGGGGCCGATGGAGCAGAGCGCCACCAGACCAAAGCTGTCGTCCGCGGCATGGCGGTCGGAACGGATGGCGGCCACGCCGACACCCAGCGCCATGATGAAAGGAACGGTGATGGGGCCGGTGGTCACGCCGCCGGAATCAAAGGCCACGGAAAGAAATTCCTTTGGCACAAAGGCGGCCAGCACAAAGATGAGCCCGTAGAACACCACCAGCAGCTTGGGCAGGGCAATGCCCAGCAGCATACGCAGGAAGGCGACCACGAGGAACAGCCCCACGCCTGCCGCCACCGAGAGGATGAGGGTCATGTTGGGGATGGAGGGCACCTGATTGGCCAATACCTGTAAGTCGGGCTCCGAGATGGTGATGAGGAAGCCCAGCAGAAAGCCGACACCGATGATGAGCGGCACGCTCCGGCTTTTGGTGAGCATTGCGCCCACCCGTTCGCCCATGGGGCTCATGCTCATCTCCGCACCCAGCGTAAAGAACATGATGCCCACAATGATCATAGCCGCGCCCAGCAGGAAGCAGAGCAGGATGCTGGGGGAGACGGGAGCAATGGAGAAGCAGAGCACCAGCACGATGGCCACGATGGGCAGCACCGCCTGAAGCGCTTCCAATAATTTTTCCCGCAGTTTGGGGATGGATGCCTTGAGAATAATGTCCACCGACCTTTCGAGAAAATATATCCGCAGCGTACAAAAAATGTGCGGATATATGAATAGTATACCGAAAAACGAAAGAGGGGGTCAACTAAGAAACGGTAAAGATGGATAAATGAATGCAAAATTTACAAATTGGAAATCAAATGGAAACCGATGAGAAATAAAACGCCCGGCGGGACAGACCAGCCGGGCGGGAAAAGCATTATTTGACTTCCTGTTTGCCCAGAACGTCCGAGGTGGGGGTCTGGAAGGTGGGGATGTCGGCGTAGGGATCGGGGGTCGTATCTGCAGGCAGGCTCTTCATGTACTTGTCCATGGATTCGGCCACCTGCTTGGCAATGGCCACGGCCTCGACCACGGTACGGGCACCCATAACGGCATCGCCGCCGGCAAACACGCCCTCGCGGGTGGTGCTGCCGTCCTCGCTGACGGTCAGCAGGCCCTTCTGGTTGGTCTCGATGCCGGTGGTGGTCTTGACGAGATTGCTCTCCGAGCCCTGGCTCACCGAGACGATGACACCGGTGTGGGGGTAGAAGGTCTCGCTGCCCTCTACCTGCACGAACTTGCCCTCTTCGTTCTTGACCGTGTCGCGGCAGATCAGGCCGTTCTCCCGGATCTCCACCGGGGCCTTGCAGAAGCGGAAGCCCACGCCCTCGAGCTTGGCATAGCTGACCTCGTACGCAGAGGCGCTGATGCAGCTCTCGTCCCGGCGGGCATAGCAGGTGACATGGCGGGCACCGTTGCGGATGGCGGTGCGGGCGCAGTCCATGGCTGAGTTGCCCACGCCGATCACGGCGATGTCGTCCCCCAGCCGGAAGGCCTTGGAGTTGGCCAGATAGTCGATGCCGAAGGCAACGTTGCCCAGAGCCTCACCCTTGATGTGCATGGCGTTGGCCTTCCACAGACCGGCACCGATGAACACGCTCTTGTAGCCGTCGCGGAACAGGTCATCGATGGTGATGGTCTTGCCGATGGTGGTGTTGGGCCGGACATGGATGCCCTTGAGTTCAAGGTGGCGGTACTGGAAATCGTCCAGCACACTGTCGGGCAGGCGGTAGTTGGGGATGCCGTACCGCATCACGCCGCCGATCTTATCCCGGGCATCAAAAATGGTGATATCATAGCCCCAGCGCGCCAGCAGCACGGCAATGGTCAGGCCGGCAGGGCCTGCACCCACCACGGCGGCCTTCATGCCGTTCCTGGGGGCGGGGCCCTTGGTCATCTTGTTGGCATAGGTGGTGGAGATATAGTCCTCGATGATGGAAAAGTGGACAGGATCGTGGCTGGGCATCCGGTTGCGGATGCAGTGGCCCTCGCACTGGTTCTCGTGGTTGCAGACCAGAGAGCAGACCGTGGTCAGGGGGTTGTTCTCGAACAGCATCCGGCCTGCGGCATCCAGCTCGTTTGCCTTGAGCAGACGGATGACCTCGGGGATGTTGGTGTGGATGGGACAGCCCTGCTGGCACATGGGCTTTTTGCAGCCGAGGCAGCGGTTGGCTTCGTCCAGAACGTGTAATGCCATGGAGTTCCTCCTCTTGTCCCACAGGCTGGGGACGCTTCGTTGTATCCAATACTATCATTATGATACACCGATCGCTGCCGGGATACAAGTGTGGAAATGTAAAAATTTCAGGAGAAAATTTTGCTATTTCGTCAAAAAGATAATTTTTTGACGAAGTGCACCCCCCATCGGCTCCGGCTTTTTACGACACAGCGCGCCAAAATCACAGGCCCGCAGCTGAGCGTCCACCACCGCCCGGCAGGGGACGTTCTGTTCGGCCAGCCGTGCAAGGGAGTGGGACACCGGCAGTGCGGCAGCCTTCAGGAGGGGAAGGGCATCCTTCTGCGCCCCCAGCAGGTGGAGATAGGGCGGCAGGGCGGGGAAGGCATCGGCAGAATAGTCCAGAGCGGCATCCATGGCCAGGCGGCGCATCCGTGCCCGTGGATAGCGCACGGTGGTCAGGCTGTCCAGCAGCTCCGCGTGGGTGGTGCTGGAACGCACGGCGGCTTCCAGCCGGTGCTCCAGACCTTCCGAAATGCCCCGCACCTGGGCAAACGGCGCGGTTCCTGCGCACCGGCTGCGCAGAAGCGCCAGCTGACAGCGCTGGGCGGCCGCAAGATCGGTGTACTGCCCGGCGGCAAAGGCTTCCCGGTAGAGCGGCAGGACTTCCGCCGGAACATAGGGAGCAGCGGCATCAGCTCCGCCGTTCTGCCAGAGCGTGCGCAGGGCGCTGGCACTGGCAAACTGCCCCCCTGTTTCGGTCAGGGCCTGCCCGTGACCGGCACCCTGCCGGGGCAGGGGGATCGGCACCAGAGAAGCCCCCAGCTCCAGAATGGCCTTGCAGTATTCCACGGCCAGATTGTTGTTGGGCTTGTCCAGCAGGGCGGCAAGGCCGGTGCCCGGGCAGACTGCTTCCACCGCTTGCTGCCGGGCTGCCGCAAAGCTGCGGGCCCCGGCAGCAAGCCGGGCCTTGAGGGCGGTGCGGTATTCCGCGCCGGAGAGCACCCGGGCGGCTTCCATCAGAAGCGCCGCATCCGGGGTCTCGGCTCCGAACACCAGAGCGTCGCACCCGGCGGCGGCCAGCAGCTGCACCCCGGCCCGGGCAAAGCATTCAGCCCCGGAACAGGCATAAGGAGCGGGCAGGGCGAACACGAGGTCGGCCCCGCAGGTCAGCGCGGCCTGCACCCGCACGCTTTCGGGCAGCAGGGGCAGCGCGCCCCGCTGGGTCAGCCCGCAGCTCATGGCCACCGCCACCCGCTGAGCACCCAGTGCCTTTGCCTGCTGCAGCTGCCAGGCGTGGCCGTTGTGGAAAGGATCGTATTCGGCAATGATCCCGGCGAGCTTGTACATTGTGAAATTTATATCGTTCATACAGAAATAACCTGTGTCTCTTTCCATTTGTGGGCAGGGTGTACAAAAAAGCATGGATACTTTGTGGAACCCTTTGCCCGGTTGCGGCTTGAAAACCCTTGGAACCTATTATATAATATTTCTAGGAATCTGTAAAATTCTGTCCGCATCTGCGAACCGAAAAGAATATGGAGGCACAAGAAGATGAAAGTTCTGGTTATTAACTGCGGCTCTTCTTCCCTGAAGTATCAGCTGATCGATATGGACGGCGAGAAGGTGCTGTGCAAGGGCCTGTGCGAGCGCATTGGCATGGAAAGCAGCATGATCACCCACGAGGCCAACGGCCACAAGGCCACCACCCCGGCGATCTTCCCCACCCACACTGAGGCTTTTGCTGAGGTTGTGAAGAAGATGACCACCGGCGAGGGCAAGTGCATCGACGATGTCAGCGAGATCAACGCCATCGGCCACCGCGTTGTCCACGGCGGCGAGAAGTTCAAGGCCAGCTGCCTGATCACCGATGAAGTCATCAATACCCTCCGGGAGCTGAGCCCCCTGGCCCCCCTGCACAACCCCGCAGGCATCCTGGGCATTGAGGCTGCACGCAAGGTGTTCGGCAACATTCCCATGGTCGCTGTGTTCGATACCGCTTTCCACAGCACCATGCCCCCGAAGGCTTATATGTACGCCATCCCCTACGAGTACTATGAGAAGTACGGTGTCCGCCGTTACGGCTTCCACGGCACCAGCCACAAGTATGTTGCATACAAGGCTGCCGAGTACCTGGAGGAGCCCATTGAGCGCCTGAAGCTGATCACCTGCCACCTGGGCAACGGTTCTTCCATTGCCGCTGTGGACCAGGGCAAGGTCGTGGATACCTCCATGGGCATGACCCCGCTGGCCGGCCTGATGA
>OODQ01001282.1_pt1 | contig 12250 bp, 8 predicted proteins | sample 1671321 | NCBI WGS metagenome assembly OODQ01 (sample SAMN06348144, study PRJEB24527) | human gut metagenome | biome: human gut; feature: ankylosing spondylitis patient; material: feces | host: Homo sapiens | place: China | collected 2015-10
AAATTTTTCATTGTTTCTATTTTTTAATAACCCTCAGTTTGTTCCAAATTAGGATTCAAATCAATCATCTTCCTCAAAATCGGGAAATACAATGGAGTAGATTTACCAACCAAATTAGGAATATAACTATAAATATCAATGGTACCCGCGTGATGTGCCCGCATCAGATCAGGCCAACGCTTCAACTCGAAACACAATTCCCTGCCGCGTTCGTCCAATATCTCTTTCTGGACCACTTTCTGAACCGTACTCCCGGTATACGCTCCGATTCCGGCACGATTACGGGTAGCGAACATAGCATCAATGGCTTTTTGTACATTGTCACCACCCAGATAACACAACAATTCCGCTTTCAACAATTTGACTTCGCCCAAACGATAAACCACGATATCATTATCATAATAACGGTCATCGGTATAAGCTGTCCCCCGAAATTTGTTCTGTGAAGTGAAAACTACCGCCCCTTTTGAATTTATAGCATTGATATAAGCTGACGAAGCCCGGTTGTCCTTGTCACTGAAAAGCGATATCAGACGGGGAGACGGAGCATACACGTGACGTGCGATTGTGGAGTTAGTGTATGGAATGTCTTCTTTGTTCACAATATCGTTAGTCAGCAGTCCGGCTGCGGCAGACATGGACAACGTAGACATATACATATTGTTATATTCATCTTTCTTCAGATAAATAGAGAAAATGATTTCGCTGTTCTTCTTGTTTGCCACATCGAAAATATCCGCATATTTATCCATCATACTCACACCGCACTTTTCCACTTCTTCCAATGCAGAAATCGCATCTGTCAAGTCATTCTTGTCATTACTCCGCTGAACCGTATATTTCCATGCCAGCGCTTCCGCTTTCAGACATAACGCAGCAGGTCTTGAAATCCGATTCTTATCCAAAATATTCGTTTCCGGGAAAAGATCGATGGCAGTCTGAACATCTGAAAGAATCTGTTTCATCACTTCTGAAGCCGTACTACGCGTCGGGCGTGACTCCTTATCATAAGATTCTGTCGGATTTAAAACAACAGGTACGTCTCCCCACATCTGAGTTAAAGTAAGATAGGCTTTTGCCCTAAAAGTATATGCCTGTGCCAAGATACGTTTCTTTTCATTTTCCAGTGTAAAGTCAATTCCCGGAGCATATTTGATTATCATATTGCAATGATGAATGTTCTCATAGAAAGTACGCCAGTCCAATCCATATTCTTCATTCAGTTCATGCTGATGCGAACGTGAAACACCGCCAATCACTCCCGATACCATAGCATCTCCACGATCTTCTCCATACAGGGTAGTACTGGTCATTCCTCTATAATCCGAATAAAGACCATTCAGGTAGCCTTTCACGTCAGATTCCGATTTCCAGTAATTTGCCATAGTTATTTCAGAAATAGGATCTATCTCCAATATAGATTCACAACTACCTAAGGTACAGGCAGTCATTATACTAAACATTATTAATTTAGCTCTCATCATCGTTTACTTTAATGTTACATTGTAAATTTTACAGAGAATATAAACTGACGCGGACGGGAATATTTACCGGCATCAGCACCAATTACTTCAGGAGTAAGTCCATCATAAGCAGTCCAATATCCTAAATTATAAACAGCTGCCGTCAAGTCCAGCGTTTCAATCTTAGCAGCACGCAGCCACTTGGTACGCAAGGGATATGATAGGGAGACTTCACGAAATGCCAGATAATCACCTTTCTTTATATACAAGGTGTTGGCACTGCCACCACTAAAACCAATGGTAGAACTGCTCGGACGACCATGATTACGCTTTCCGTTATCCCAGTCAGACTCTACATCATAACGAGGAATAGAAGCTATATCACCCGGTTTGTGCCACATCTTGCTACTGGCTACATCATGAATCGTTGCAAAGTTATTCCGTGAATTTGCGTTCGCCTGTGCCCTGAAATGGTTATCAATCACATTTCCCAATGAGAAGTCCGTGGCAATCCGTAAAGTAAAATTCTTGTAAGTGAAAGTATTGTTGAAAGACCCCATCTTATCAGGGTGAATATATCCTACAAACACCATGTCTTTGGAATTGATGATACCGTTTCCATCCACATCACGCCAAATGGCATCACCTGCACATTTCCCTTTACCCAACCAACCGGAAGATACTCCTTCATCATAAGGAGCGTTGGCTGCATCTTCATCTGTTGCATAAACCCCGTCCAACTGATAAGCAAAACGGGAACCGAAACGCTCTCCTTCCGCAAATCCACCTACTTCAACATATTTTCCCAGTTTCGGGTCAAAAATGATTCCGCCGCCGGTACGATTCTTATCTGCGCCATTATTGGGTAACTTGCCGATAGTTGTTCTCCAAATCGAAAAATTGGCATCTATATTCCAACGGAAATCATGGGTTTGTATGGGAATCGCATTAATGGCTATTTCCACCCCTTTCGTGTTCAAGGAGCCGAAATTGGACTTGATTGAAGCAAATCCCGTTTCCGACCACAAATTCTCGTTCAGTAAACGGTTCGTTGTCTTTTTATAATAAGCGTCGAAAGACAGATTAATACGGTTATTCAGGAAACCGGCTTCAAGTCCCAAATCGGTAGAGGTTGTTTCTTCCCATAACAAATTGCGGTTCATAAGCACTGTATTCAAAATACCGGCTTCCCCTGCATAGTTTTTACCGGCTTCATAAGAGCCTTCCGTATTTTCCAGAGCAAGGTTGTCATATCCCGTTTTTCCCCAGCTGGCTCTAAGTTTCAAATTGCTGACTACTTTCGATAAGGGTTCAAAGAAAGCCTCACGATGCATATTCCATCCGGCAGATACACCCGGAAAAGCAGCAAACTTATGATTGGCGGCAAAGTGAGAAGAACCGTCATAACGAATACTTGCAGAAAACAAGTATTTCATATCATAATTGTAATTGACACGCCCGAAGTAACTATTCATCTTCTTCTCTTCAAAAGTGGAAGTAGTCTTGGCAGATTCCGTCGCAATACCGTTCAGCGTTTCGATATAATCTGATGTTCCGCCATAACCGGAACCACTGAAACGATACCAGTTATCATAAATATAGTTGCCACCGACCATCAAATCCAAGTTATGCTTATCCTTTATTGTCTTCGCATAATTCAAAATAAGATCATATTGATAATGTAGATCCATATTATGCGCTTCGGACACCGGTCTATTCTTCACCACTTCATTATACCTCTCGAAGTTATGGTCTTTACCCTCATTATTGGTATACGAGAACATAGGTTTGAGATGTAGCCCGGGAATAATCTCCCAATCCAGTTCGGCAGAAAGATTGATTCGGCTCACTCTGTTTTCTTTCTCCTGATAATAAACTTCGTGCAGACGAGTACGGAACGAACTTGTCAATTCACCCGGTGCCGGAGTTCCGTCTTCATAATACTGGCGCACTGTAGGCGGCATTTTGGCAGCCCTTGACATTACATTATTTTCATTAATGCCCGCAGTCGTTCTCATAGAGTAGTTTACCATACCTTTTACAGTAAGGTTCTTACGAATCTTGTAAGAAGCATTTGTAAGAAAACTCCAACGATTATAATGAGTACCCACAACAATACCATCTTGAGTGAGATATCCCAAACTCATATAGTAAGTCGCTTTCTCGTTGCCGCCACTGAAGTTTATATTAAAATCATGGTTGACTGGCGTTTGAAAGAGATTATCCTGAAAGTCCGTTTCCTTAAAAATCAACATCTTACCGGGATTTGCCGGGTCTTCCATCATCTCCCACCCCTGATTATACAACAGGTCTTCTACATATCCTTGACCATAATTGGCAATGTAATCATCCAGAAAAGCGGTCGTATTCAAAGCATTTCGTTTATTAGCGGTACTCATTGCAAACGTACCTGACAGATATTTATCCGGATCGGTTGCATGCAGTGCAGCCGTACGAGTTGCGGTCAGATATTCACGGGCACCGGACAACGGCATTCTTTTCGGCTGGTGGTCTACAGACAATCCATAACTGAAAGAGATACTTCCTTTACCGGCTTTTCCTTGTTTGGTTGTAATCATAACAATACCACGAGAAGCCTTTGAACCATAAATGGCTGTTGAAGCTGCATCTTTCAATACTTGTATGGTTTCTATATCCGCATAATTAATATCCTTCATAGTACGAATCACGCCGTCAATGATTACCATAGGAGAATCACTTTCGGGCGCAGTAGTCGTTCCGCCACGTACTATAATCTGAGGGTCAGCCCCCGGTTGGCCGGAATTTACACGGATTTCCATACCCGGCACTTTTCCCTGTAACATTGACATCGGATTTCCTGTCGGCGAAATTGCCATATCTTTTGAATCCACTTTAGTAATGGCACTGGTCAATGCTGCCTTGGACTGTTTACCATACCCGATAACAACAACATCTGATAAAGCTACCGAACTGCTTCTCATCGTCACCAGGATATTGTTCCGCCCCTTTACCGGTATTTCCTGTTTTTCCATTCCTACAAATGAGAATACCAAAATACCGTCTGCCGGAGCAGTGATGGAATATTTTCCATCCAAATCTGTTACTGTTCCTTGTTGAGAACCTTTCACTAAAACCGAAACCCCTATTAACGGTTCTCGTGTATCGTCCAAAACAACTCCGTTTACTGTTACCTTCTTTTGTTCTATACCCAAAGCCTCGAGCGAAGCCGAGAATGCAGGTATACAAAAAGAGAGGATAACCAATAAGATACCCGACATGCGGAGTAGCTTACTCTTTAAAAAAAATGCATTTAACATAAATTGTAGATTACAAGTTAATAACTCTAATTTCAGGTTTTTCTATTTTCTTGTTTCATATATTATAAAATTATTTTGCAACAAAAGGAGAAGCCGGTAATCCGAAATTTGAAAATAAATTCAACGGCTGATAATTTCTGAACCCGTACTTAACCCCTACCGGTTCGGGAACTTGATCGCTAGTCAGCATCACTTTGGTTTTATTATCAAAAAGAACAGCCTTCGCCGGATAATAAATACCATCTTTTCCTGCAATCTCAAATCCGACAATTTCCCTGTCATAAGATGTCATCCCCATTTCTGCGTAATCGAACTCCACAATTATCTTTTCCTTATCTATTGTAAAAGACTTGTAGAGAGGACCACTATAAGGTGTTCCACTACGCTGATAAGTTTTGGCTAATGCCCACAGAGCAAGTCGCTTCCCTACACTCTCCTTATCAGAGGGGTGTACGCAGGTGCGATTTCCAATATCCGCCGTGACAACCATACCCGCATTAGGGATCTCCTTCAAACATTCCAGTTGCACTTGGCGAATTTCAGCCGCTTCCGTCTTATCTGCATTTTTCCGTCCGTAATCATAGGGTGCTATCTGCACATAATAAAAAGGAAATTCACCTTGGTTCCATTCCTTCCGCCAAGACCTTACCATCGCCGGAAACAATCGCTTATATACCTGCGGATTATTTAAGTTACTCTCTCCCTGATACCAAATGGTACCTTTAATGGTGAATTGCTTTATCGGATGAATCATCGCATTGTATAGTAACGTGGGTTCATCTTTTGGTCTGGCAATGTCTTTAGGATCTTTGGTCAGTACCGACAAAGATATTTCCGGGAATTTTTCCGTATATACCTCTTTATTAATCCATGACTCAATCTTGGACCCACCCCAACTGGAACAAATGACACCTACCGGCACATTCAAAACTTTACGCAGATAACTTGCAAAAAAATAGGCAGTGGCACTGAAATCCGCGACATTAGCCGGTGTAGACTCCACCCAAGGAGTTGCCACGCAATCATCTAAAACAGTCTGACTACTATTTATTTTAAGCGTAATCATACGAATATTATCGGATGGGAGAGCTGTTGCAATAGCATCACATGAGCCCTCCACCGGTTGTCCCCTAAACCCTTTTACAGGCATTTCCATATTCGACTGTCCCGAACATAACCATACTTCCCCTATCAGAACATTAGTAAGTGTTACCGGTTTTCCGTCGGATATAGTAATGGTATAAGGACCACCGGCAGAAGGTGTCTGTACCTGTATTTTCCACGTACCATCCGATGCGGAAGTGGTTGTATAGTTTTTATTATCCCAAGATGTTCTAACTGTAATTTTTCGAGAACGTGTAGCCCATCCCCACAGATTGACATTGGTATTCTGTTGCAATACCATATCATTTCCAATAATTGCCGGTAGCTTTACCTTTGCTCCCAAAGGTAAAAGACAAAGCATACCGACAATTATGCATAGTATTTTTTTCATGATCTATAGTTTTAAATATTAATCCTTCATATCAATGGTCTTAGGTCGCAAACATGTGACCAGAATGACCAGCATAATTAATACAAATACTGCCAGAAGCGCAAAATCACGTCCCAAATGTCCGGCATCCGTAGATTCTCCTAGAATACTGGTTATTGCCGCCCCCGCAAATACTCCGCACATATTCATTATACCGTATGCCGTTGCCCTATAACGGGCTGAAACAAACTGGCAAAGAATCGGCATATTATTTGCGTCGAACATTCCGAATCCCACTCCGAACAAAATTGTTCCCAACACTAATGCGAAAATGGAATGTCCGAATCCGATAAACAATAAAGAGGGAATGATAAAACCCAACCCCAAAGCTCCCGTATATACCCTTCCGCGTACATTTCTGAGCACCCAACGGTCTGATATATATCCACCGACTAACACTCCGAACAGTGACGACAAAGCGATGGAAATAGTAGACATCGGTCCTGCCACGGAAATATCAATAGACAAGCTCTCTGAAAAAAGAGTCGGCAACCAGTTTTTTGCCGCCCATCCCGGAGTGCCCGGCACACAAAAGTAAAATAGGATAATCCAGAAAAAGACATTAGAAAACAACATAGCCAAGCTCTTCAGAACCGGTATCTTCGTCACTTTTTCCTGCATAACAGAGATCGTTCCTCTTTCCTTATCCCGTAAGAAAAAGGCCAGAATAACCCCATATCCTACCCCAATAATACCGAACCAGTGGAAGGTACTATGCCAAGAATACATGGCTGCAAAAGTAGCTCCGAAACCACCTATCGCCTGACCTACATAGAGCCCTGTCATATGTATTCCCACTGCCAACGAACGTGTCTTATCTTGATGAAAATCAGCTATCAAAGACAGAGCGGCGGGCAAATACAATGCCTCACTTATTCCCATAATTCCACGAAGCCAATAAAGCTGGTCAAAAGTGGTGGCATACCCCATCAAATATGTCACTCCAGACCATACACACAGGCTGCCTACAATCAACGATAATCCCGGAAATGGGACTCATCAACCCATATACCCACAAAAAGACCGCCATCAATCTGCCAAAATTTGCAGCCGACTCCAGTTCACGGACATCTGCCATCATCGGAATCCGCATAGTAGAAAGCATTTGTCTATCCATATAGTTGAGTAAAGCAACTCCCCATAGTAATCCGACTATCACCCATGGATATATATTTGAAGTTTTACTGTTCATGGCTTACCTGTTTAGAATTTCAGTCAAATCAATTTTAATAAAAGCCATATTTGCCTGACTGCTTTCATATAATATCCCTATTGAATTTTCATCTATTGACGTGATACTGGAATAACCGGCACTACGATACTGGTCAAACAAAATCCAGTATTTCTCAGGCCATGTCATTCCATCGTCAAAACTAACTTTCAAAGTCAACTTATCCCGTGTCTCATAATCGCTGGGATTGGCAAATAATAATATGCTTCTCTTTTCTCCACCCACAGTATAATCATGACGGTGCAAACTTGCCATACACGTCGGTTCCACCAATGCTTTCCGTGATGTAGAGTGCTCTGTCCATGTCTCACCCAAGTCTGTTGTCGTACAAATTCTCCGGCCATTTACTTCTTTATTACCCCGGTTTCTATTATCACGCATATTCAGCATCACCGTACCGTCACTTAATTGTGCTGCATTACATTCCGTCACATTCGAATATGCCGGATTACTGGTCATCCAAGTTTTTCCATGGTCTTTACTATATGTAATATTGGAAAATGCGGTTCCTTTCTCATCACGTCCCTGCGTAGGAAAAACCAAAGTACCGTCTGCCAATGTAATCCCTTGTCCGGGAGCCGGAGCAAACAACCACCATTCAGGGCGTTTAGTCTTACCTGTTATATTATCAGGAAAACTCCATGTCAGTCCGTCGTCCGTACTTTTAGTTATCAGAAATTGACAGGTTTCTTTCAAACCGATTCCAGGTTGCGATCCTTTCTTCCTCCACTGGTGTATCCAGTAAGTACTATTTTCATTCAAGCCCTCTATCCACTTGCCATTGTCATCCAATGCACCATGCATCCACAATCCGGCTATATAAATGTCATTTGTATTTTTATCCACAAGGATACAAGCATCACTCACTCCATTAAACTTTTGCGGCAAACCTCCCCATTCTCCCATATCCAATACCGTTTGAATGGGTTGCCACGTCAATCCTTTATCAAAGCTACGATGAAGAGCGATATCTATGTTCCCCTGCAAATCACGAGTCAAATCATAACGGGCATCAAATATAGCCAGCAACGTTCCGTTGTTACTGGTAGCCAGTCCAGGAATACGTGATGAAACGATACCATCCTGTCCCTTCTGTCTTAATGCCATTCCCACTCTCAAGGGGACAACATCCTTATTCGAAACTTTCAGCTCTCCCCGGCTCGTTTTTATCCGGCTACAATTCACACTAATACGATGTGTCAGTGAAACCGTATCTCTCAATGTCACTGCTACCCAGAAAGACAAGGAATCATCTTTCACTTGTATATTATCTGTAAAAGAAATTTTCCGTTCAGCAGGTACCGGTCTACATATCAGACGGGATTCATCTATCAGCCCGTTTTTATGAGTTCCGTACACTGCAACAGAAACAATATCAGACAAATCCGTACTTCCCTGCAAATCAACATCAATTTGCCGAATGGTATAAGGACTGTTGTCTGTTTGAATCAAAGTTGCCTTAATAGTCGGATTAATCTGCTTCTTGACTAAAACAGGGATAACAGGTCTTTCCAGTTCCAACCTTATATCTTTACCTAAAGATATATCCGGTATCAATAACAAAATCATCGAAAATATGATAAATATTTTCTTACTTACTTTCATAGTATCTTTATTTTAGGTAAATTTGAACGCATTTAACTAGATTAGGGGGAGATAGACAGGAAGTAAAGTAGCTAAACCCCAGCAATACACTTTTACTGTCATCTCCTCTTTCTTATCATTAAAATTCAAAGAATTTTATCGCATCCAAATCACCTTTTAGTTTTTCATACTCTTCCGTTGAAAAAGCTTTTATCGGTAACCGGCAACTGCCGCAATCAAGACCTATAAGTTTCATGATAGCTTTACCACCACGTACGCCGCCACCATATTTAATAATCACTTCCACTGTACGTATCGATTTCATCTGCCAGGCACGTGCTGTTTCCACCTCATTTTTCTTCATTGATTCGAAAATGGCATGATAGACATTAGGGATATAATTATATGTACTTCCCACACCTGCCACTGCTCCCATAGATAAACCGGCAATCAGAATCTCGTCAAAGCCATGTAATACTTCAAACTTATGCTGCTCCAAATCGATACAAGCCCCCATCTCCATCAGGTTATTATGAGTAAACTTCGTTCCTACCAAATTTGGTATTTTCTTCTTGCCTTCTATCAAAAATTTATCTACCGGCAAGTTAACCCCTGTGATTGACGGCATATTATAATAATAGAAAGGCAACTCACTGGCGGCCCGGCAAATCGGTGCAAAAAAATCGACCAGTTCATCTACCGTTCCCGGCTTGAAAAAAGAAGGTGCTATTGAAGCGATAGCATCAACTCCAGTTTGTGCCGCGTGGCTTGCCAGTTCCATTGCGTCTCGTTGACAGTTTGAACCGACATGTGTAATCACTTTAAAACGTTTAGCAGCAGAGGCTACCCATTTTTCAAGAACCGCCTTACGCTCGCCAATAGTCAACGAAGAAAATTCACCAGTCGTACCACACACAAATACCCCTTTTACAGGAGTTGATGCTATCCAATCAGCATATTTATCAATAACAGATAAATTCACGTCCCCATTTTCATCCATTGGGGTGAAGGTGGCCGCAACCATACCTTCCAGTCTTTCATAATTGTTCATAATGCATTTAATTAGATTATTATATTTCACTTTCGGAAAGTTCCTTTCAAAATTAACGGTGTCCGTATGCCGGGTTGTATCTCGCCACTTACTACAAATACCTGATTTCCAATAGAAACAGCATTCGTTGTAACGGGAATAGGGTATGAACAATCGAACAAATCTACCAAAGCATTCATGTCCGTACTGACCACCCGAAGTTTACGGCTAAATCCCGGGTGCTTGGGAGATGTCGGCAAAATTTCCTCCACTCCTCCCAGTATCAAAATCTTGTCTTCTCCATAAGGTATGGCCGTACCCGCCATCACCGGGAAAGAACCGGTCATTTTATTCCATTTCCCAGTACCCGGTTCAAATACATATCCTTCCGTATATTCCGTTATCAACTCATCCGGTGCATAGCTTCTTCCACTAAAGAGGTAAAACCGTCCTCTTTGAGCGACGCCTACCGCATAAGAAAGAGAAGGACCATCCCAACCCGGCATTACCTGCCATCCTTGCTCCTTATGATGCAAATCAAGCATATAGAAATGATGAGTTGACCGTTCATTTACCATAGACTCCTGCCCCCCAGCAATATAAATGCAATTATCACAAATAGCCCCCGCTGCATTAGCCAATGGAACCGGTAAAGAAGGATAACTGACAGAATCTATCACAAATGAATCTATTTCTTTTTTTATCAGAAATACTTTATCGCTACACCGCGCATGGTCACATCCACCGATACACAATAAACCTTCCGGCAAACTTATTGAAACCCCATAAGCAAGCGGACGGTCAAGGAAATCATCATATACAGTCCATTCCTCTGTATCCAAGTCGTAGCTATATAAAGTAGCCCACCAAGTCTTAATACCTCCCTCCCAAGGATACTTATCAGGAAAGTTAGCTCCACCCAACACAAGCAACTTGCCTTCCACTATCCCGGAATATGCACCTGCTAATCCGATGTTCTCCGGCATGCCGGCACATCCCGGAAGCAACAATGTATTTTCCCATTGTGCCTCTATCCTCTTTTCTTCTTTTCTAAAACAAGATGTATTCATTAGCAATAAAATTAAGGATAAACATAAAATTATCAGATGCCGCCTTTTCATATACCTTCTACCTTTTCACTTTCTGCCTTCTCAGCCATCAATTCCTGACTTCGGTTTACCTTGAAAATTTTATAGACCTCAAAATGCCTTTCGATAGCATCCCGGTAACCCTTCTCGTCCCCTTTCTTGATAAAGTCCAGCAAATCAGCATGAGTAGCTATCCGACCGCTTTTGCTCATTTCTATATTTATAGGTTTCAAATAATCCTTGAATTTCTCTTTCACATAGACAAGTATAGGATGAATGATTTCCTGAAATTCAGATATGATTTTATTCCCGGTGATTTTATATAGTTTCGTATGAAAAGCCGATTCACTAATTAACGCGTATTCGTTATTTTCAAAAACGATTCCCATTTTTACGATTTCGCTCAGTTCCTCAATATCTTTAGGAGTTATCTTACGGAAAATATCAGTTGATATTCCTATTTCAAGTGCAATTCTGAAATCCAACAAATCCAAAATTGTTTCTTCACTTAAAACACGGGGATCTATCACTCTTTTCATTCCTCCCAAAATGGAAGGCTCTGTCAGAACCATCCCCTTACGGGGACGTGCGTGAATCAGCCCCATCATCTTCAGACGGCTCAGTGCCTCTCTGACAACACTCCTTGCAACTCCCAGTTCTGCAGCCAGACTATTCTCATTAGGAATAGAATCCCCGCGTCCTAAATCATTCTTTTTGAAATAGGTAAGCAGGCTGTCTTCTACCTGATCAATTAACGTTGTTTGATTGATTTCTATCTTCATATCATTAGATTTTTATTATTTGTATTATTTGTCCGACAAATAATACAAATGCAATATTAAGAGATTTTTTTTAGAATGCAAGAAGAAAACAATAGAAAAATAAGCATATGTGTTGAAAAACATACTTTAGAACACAAACGAAAAAGAATTAGGAAATTAGATATACTTGTGAAAAATAGAAGGAAACTAAAAAGCATAAAAAAAGGCTATCTATCCCAGACAGCCAATCTTTTTGTTAA
>OODQ01001295.1_pt1 | contig 12027 bp, 10 predicted proteins | sample 1671321 | NCBI WGS metagenome assembly OODQ01 (sample SAMN06348144, study PRJEB24527) | human gut metagenome | biome: human gut; feature: ankylosing spondylitis patient; material: feces | host: Homo sapiens | place: China | collected 2015-10
TCAGACGTGTGCTCTTCCGATCTCTTTACGCACAATCGCTCTCTGCTCCAGTTCTTCCCTGAAATCTGTGTCCGTTTTCTTTTTACTCATCCTGCTTTCATCTATGACATAAATATACAAATCTGTTGCAATATCTTTGGTTGAAACCTTAAAGACACCTTTCGTTTCATCATAGAATCCCTGCATAGTGAGTTCTTCTGTACCATTTTCATCCCCATATACAAGCACATCATAATTGAAATTGTCTCTGTATATATCCGGGTGAGTCGTTTTAATCGTCGTAATAATTGGTGTTACAATCACTTCATCTATGGAATATTCTTCGTTCCATTCATTTACTTCGTACATGGTAACATCTTCTTTGTTGACCTGTATCGGGATTGAAAATTTCCATTGTCCCCATATGGAAATATTTTGGTTTTTTACATTTTCTGCAATCAGTGTTACCTTATAAATATAGATTTCCAATTGAAACTGATCTGGAAATTCTTTTCCCGAAAGATCAAAATACTGTGATCCTGCAAACGTATTTTCATCCACATATTTACCGGTCACACCTGCCGCTCCACAATCATTTAAGGAATAAATTTTGTCATCTGATTTTATTTTGGTGATTCCCTCATAACCAATCTGATTCTGGAAAATCTGATTGTCACTGTATTCTGTAAACTTCTTCTGACTCTCAATCACATAAGAGACAAATAAATTTGCTCCATCGCAATAGGCTTCTGTCATGGATATCGTAATTCCATGATCCTGCACTCTCTCATCCGTGCCAGTGGCATACTTTTTATAATCTCCTTTAAAATCAATGACATCCTGAATATAGTAAAATACACTTCCGATAATCGGTATATTTTCTGCCATTGCCGGGTTTGCAACATGAATAATTCCAAAAATGATCACCAGACAGGATAGTACCGACCACGCACACTTTTTTCGAAATCTGTTTTTTTGTACTGTTTTTTCAGCGCTTAAAATGGATTGATATGTTTTTTCATCTAAATCTTCCGGCACGGATATCTGGCTCATTTCATCATGAATCTTCAAAATAGTCCTCCTTTAACATTTTCTTTAAAGCAGCTCTTGCCCTTGATAAATTGGTTTTCACTGTATTCTCCGGTATCATCTGCTTTTTTGCAATTTCCTCCACAGACATTTCCAGAAAATATTTTTGAATGATAACGTCTTTGTATTTTTTCGGCAGCCGATTTACTGCGTTCATTAAATCAAGCTTTTCTTCAACATGTTCAGAATGTGAAGCCTCATGAAATGCTTCCTCGTATTCCACAATTTTTTTGTTCTGTTTTATATAACGAACCGCTTTATTCATAATGATTCTGGTCATCCATGTTGAAAACAGCTCCGGATTTCTCAGTGTCTTTATTTTCAGATATCCCTGATAGACACTATCCTGAACAATTTCGACTGCTGCATCCTCATTTTTTACATATAAAAATGCTATTTTATAAAAGTATGGGTTATACTGATGAATCAATTCGCCGTATGCATGACTGTCCCCATGAATTGCTTTATAAACTAAAGAGTACTCTTCTTTTTTCATCTTTCACCCACCTTTCATATATTAGATATCCGACCGTACCACCGGGTTTCAAAAATTTTCTATTGTATCTAATTGAGGTAAAGTATTTTATACAGAAAAAGCCTGCATCTCAGGAAATATCCTTTCGATGCAGGCTTTTTTCTGTCTTATATGTAAGAATGATCGATTTTCGTCACCACGTAATAGTTATCACCGAAATGTTCATGCACAGACTGGAGCACTTCTGTGAGCAGTTCCTCGTCCGTCAGGCGGAATCCAAATGGCGCGAGAATGTCAAAAATGAGGTTCGTATGCGTCCCGCCACTCACCATTCTGAAATCGTGAATGGACAAATCTTCATCAATTGCCTTGATCAGAGATACCATCGCCGCTTTCGTCTCACTCACATGCTCATCCGAAGTCACGACCGGATCCATGTGGATCGTTGCCTCACAGCCAAGTGTCTCACGCAGTTCATTCTCAATATTGTCTATCACATCATGCAGTTCCATAATATTTCCCTCTGCCGGAACTTCTGCATGCAATGAGATCATCTGTCTGCCCGGACCGTAATCGTGGACGATCAGATCATGCATTCCGCATACTTCCGAATGTGACATTACGATCTCATCTATTTTTTCTACAAATTCATGTGCCGGCGGCTGTCCAAGCAATGGATTTAATGTCTCTCTGGCAGCGTCAAAACCTGCATAACCGACTAATAAGCCCACAACCAGACCGCAGTAGCCATCAATTTTGATTCCTGTAAAATGGGTGAATATGGATGCCAGAAGCACAACCGTTGTCGCTGCGGTATCACTTAAACTGTCTGTGGCAACCGCTTTCATCGCTGCAGAATCCAGTTTTTTTCCAATAGCACGGTTATAATACGCCATATATAGTTTTACAAGAATGGATGCGATCAGGATCACTGCCACAAGGAGCGTGAACTCTGTTTCCTCCGGATGCATGATTTTTCCGATGGAGTCACGGACGAGTTCGTAACCCATCAAAAGGATTGCCGCAGCCACAACCAGGCCGGAAACATACTCAATCCTTCCATGTCCAAATGGATGCTCCGTATCCGGTTTTGCCCCTGCAAGCTTGAAGCCAAGCAGTGTCACGATCGAAGAACCTGCATCTGAAAGGTTGTTAAAGGCATCTGCTGTGATCGCAATGGAATTGCTTAAAGTTCCTGCGAGAAATTTACCGATAAAAAGCAGTACATTAAATAATATACCGATCACACCGCACAGCATTCCGTATGCCTCGCGCTGTTTTATTTTATCTTCTGAGTCTTTGATAAATATTTTTGCTAATAATGTTACCATGTCACGCTTCCTTTTTTATTCCAATTTTCCAAAATGTGCAAAAGGCCAGTAAGTAAAAAGTGCTTTCCCTAAAATTTTGTCTTTTGTCACATAAGTGTTGCTCCAATATCTCGCATCCCAGGAATCATTCCTGTTATCTCCCATCATGAAGTACGATCCCTCCGGCACCTCAAATGTATATGGACCTGTGGCAACAGTCCATTCTTCTTTCAGATAGTCCTCCTGTAAAGGCTCTGTCGATCCATTGATATATATTTTTCCATCCTCAATATCGATGGTATCCCCCGGAAGCCCGATCACACGCTTCACATAGATCTCGCTCTCATCATCCGGATACCGGAATACAACAATATCCCCTCTCTCTGGCTCTCCAACCACATATGCAAGCCGGTTTCCGATAAAACGGTCTCCCGGCAGGATTGTATTCTCCATTGACCCGGTAGGCACATCCGCATTGATGATCAGAAAGTTTTTGATGAGAAGCGCTGCCACTAAGGCAATTGCAAACGGGATCACCCAGCTCATGATCTCTTTGAAAATGGAGGTTTGTTCCTCATCATTCTCCTGATTTTCCGGTGTCTTAATACCGTCTGCTGTCTGCTCTGCTTTATGTTCTATTGGATCATTAAAATCTTCTACCTGTAAATCTTCCATTATCTTTTTATCCTCAATTCGTTTTCCTTATGATCTGCTATTCTGCTTTTTGCAATAGCTATATTTTACCATAACTGGAATGAAATAGATATGAGAATTTTCCCATTGCACAAAAAAGACTGCCGGCAGTTTACCTTTTTCATAAATCTGCCTGACAGTCTGATGTGCCTTCCGGAAAAAGCGCTTAGTACTCTTCCTCTTCGCCTTCTTCTTTCTCAGAAATATCGTTCACCGGTTTCTCCAGTCCCTCGATCGTGATATGGTTTTTCTCTGCGTAATCCCATAATGCAGCGTGGATTGCTTCCTCTGCCAACAGGCTGCAGTGAACCTTCACTGGTGGAAGTCCGTCTAAAGCTTCCATTACGGCTTTATTTGTCACTTCCAACGCCTGCTGTACCGTTTTTCCCTTTACAAGTTCAGTTGCCATACTGCTTGTTGCAACGGCTGCGCCACATCCAAATGTTTTAAATTTTACATCCTGGATGATCCCGTTATCATCAATGTCAAGATACATTCTCATGATGTCGCCGCATTTTGCATTACCAACGGTACCGACACCGCTTGGATTCTCAATCTCTCCAACGTTTCTTGGGTTGTTAAAATGATCCATTACTTTTTCACTATACATACTTTTTATCCTGCTTTCTTTGAATATAACCTGTTATTTTGATCACTGTAAAATCATGTGATTGAAAAATTTATTTATTCTGTTTTTTTACGAAATCCTCATATAATGGGGACATGCTTCTCAAACGTTCAATGATCTTCTTTAACTCGTCTACAACAAAATCGATCTCTTCTACGGTATTCTTCTCGGAAAGTGTCAGACGAAGAGAACCGTGTGCGATCTCATGAGGAAGTCCGATCGCAAGCAATACATGAGACGGGTCTAAGGATCCGGAAGTACATGCAGAACCACTGGATGCACAGACACCTGCCTGATCTAATAAGATCAGCATGGACTCACCCTCGATATAACGGAAACATACGTTTACGTTGTTTGGCAGACGGTCATGTCTGTCACCATTCAATCTCACATATGGGATTTCTGTTAAAATACGGTCGATCAGGTGATCTCTTAAACTGATCTCTTTTGCACTTCTCTCTGCCATGGTATTTTTTGCGATTTCGGCTGCTTTACCGATGCCTACAATACCCGGTACGTTCAAAGTTCCGGCTCTACGTTTTCTCTCCTGCGCACCACCGTGGATGAAGGAAAGAATCTTCACACCTTTTCTGATATACATTACGCCGATTCCCTTTGGTCCGTTGATCTTGTGGCCGCTGGCACTCAGCATATCAATGTTCATCTCATCCACATCGATTGGAATATGTCCAAATGCCTGTACTGCGTCCGTGTGGAATAATACGCCATGTTCATGTGCGATACGTCCGATCTCCCTGACCGGCTGGATGGTTCCGATCTCATTATTTGCCGTCATTATGGAAATCAGGATTGTATCAGGACGGATTGCTGCCTCTAACTCATCCAGTTTTACTTTACCGTTTTCGTCAACGTTCACATACGTGATCTCAAAACCTTTTTTCTCCAGGTAAGCACAGGTGTGAAGGATCGCGTGATGTTCGATCGTGCTTGTGATGATGTGTTTTCCTTTGGACGCATAAGCGTCTGCGGTTGCCTTTAATGCCCAGTTATCAGACTCGCTACCGCCGCCTGTAAAATAAATCTCATCTGTCTTCGCATTGATCAGTTCTGCCACGGAAGTCCTTGCTTTATCAACCGCCTTTTTGCTCTCAGATGCAAAACTGTAAATTGCAGATGGATTGCTGTATACTTCTGAAAAATATGGAAGCATCTCCTGTAACACTTCCGGATATACCTGCGTTGTTGCTGCATTATCTAAGTAAATCAGTTTACTCATATCTTTGTACCTCTTTCTATCTCTGAATTAGTTTGCAATTAATATTTCCTAGTTATTTGATATGATATAAGTATTATAACTCATTATTTCCCCTTGTCAAGGTAGGAATTGTTTTCTTTTTTGTACAAGTACGCTATTCTTTTTCATAATCGCCCGATACCTGACAATATATAAGTATCACGGCAATTCTTCCAGACCGCCGAACATTTTCATGAGTTCTTTTTCCCCATAATCGTCAAAATCAACGGTGATCATCATGTCATCCTCCCTTACAACGGAACCAGTGCCGTATTTTGGATGACGGACGCGGCGTTTTTGTGTGGTTACTGCTTCATTTCCTACTGAAATATTCTTTGTTCCTGTATTCGCCGATGGATTTTTTCCCCCTGATATTTTGCCGGCTTCTTGCAGTTCTATATGCTCTGCACGCTCTGCAAGGATCTGGCGTTTCAGATCCTGTAAATGCGTTGCCGAAGACTCCCGATCCTTCTCCTGTCCTTCGATCAGATTTCCCGGTATCATGCGCAGATATCTGCTCGGTCCGGGTGCTGCCCGGTACTGTCCCGGACTTGTGTAATAGGAAAGTTCCAGATGTTCCTTCGCCCTTGTGATGCCGACAAAAAAGAGACGCTGCTCCTCCTCTTCCTCCTCAAAACTTTTGGTCTGCAAAGGAATCAGCCCATAATTCACACCTGTGATAAAAACATGGGAAAACTCCAACCCTTTGGATGCATGAAGTGTCATAAGCTTTACAGTATCGTTTTCATTATGTATCTCTTTTTTCAAAATATTCATTCCATACAAAGACGCCATATTTAAAAATTCCGAAAAACCTTCCACGACATTTTTCTGCTGCTCTTTCTGGTAGGTGATCATGCGAGTAAAAAAGTCCATGACATAGGTTCTGTCTTCTACATACGAAGCTGTCGTTGGATGAAGATGATTTTCCAGAGAAAAATAGCTCCAGAGGTCTTCTGGAAGTGCAACCTGTTTTGATGCATATACTTTTGAAAATTCAAGCATTTTTTCACAGATGTCTGATCCGCTTTTCGCATTTTCTGACTTTAAAATCTCTGTCTGTGTTTTTCGGGTTTCACTCAGAATATTGATCGTTTTCTCCGCTTCCTTCACCGACATGCCGTCTCCATATTTCTTATCCGCAAGCACTGCAATACCGGAGCTTTTATCTTTCGGATTGACAGAAAAACGCAGTACCCTGATCAGCCAGTCCAAAACCGGGATGTCTTTCACAGTCTTTTTTAACGAAACTTCAAATGGAATGCCTTCTTTTTCAAAAACATGTTCAAAAATTTCTGACTGGTTCTGCAAGCGGTAAAATACTGCTATTTCCCGGTATGGAAGCCCTGATGCATGCAGTTCCCTGATCCTGCCTGCAAGATAGTCTGCCTCCTGAAACGGATCATACATATTCCGGATCTGAATTTTATCACCGTTCTCTCTGCCGCCCTGCAAGGTGTCTCCCTGCTGCATAAAGCAGCGTGCCACTGCAAGGATTTCACTGCTGGAACGGTAATTCACCGGAAGTGTCAGTTCCGTTGCCTGATATTTGGTCTTCAGCTGATAAAAAATATGAAAAGCACTTCCACGCCAGCTGTAAATGACCTGATTCGGATCACCTACTGCGAAAAAACAGGTCTGTGTTTTTTTCAGGCAGTCGATGAACTCTAACTGTTTCTCATCGCTGTCCTGCACTTCGTCCACGATGATCCAGGAGATATCTTGCATTCCTGTATTCTCGTTGTCTTGCAAGTTCGCATTCTTTTTTGATACTTCTTCTATTTCTGCTGACATCTTCACCAATTTACATGTGTTGTCCAGCAGCTCATCAAACGTCATTTTATCCTGACGTCTCTTTTCTTCCTTTAGCAATGCCTTTAATTTTTCAATATCATCCTGATATTTGCTGTTTTTCTGTTCCAGACGCTTTTTCAGCCGGTTTTTATATTTGATTTTCAGCTGATAAGTTAAGATCAACTGCTCTGCCATCTCAAGTTCTTCGTCCGGATCCATCACCATAAATTCTTTGGTATAACCCAGATTTTCCACTGGAAGCATTTTCTTCAACATCGTAAGACACACACTGTGAAATGTTCCAAAGCCCCACAACTGTTCCTCTTTGATCTCCGGCTCCAGCGCATACAGACGCTCTTTGATCTCATCCGCAGCCTTATTCGTAAAAGTCAGAACGACCATCTGTTCATATGGAATCTGCTTCTCGTAATGCAGATACATGACCTTTGTGATAAGAACCGTCGTCTTACCGCTTCCCACATTGGCGTTCACAAGACAGGCGCTGCTCTCATCGAAAACGGCTGCTTTCTGGTATTCATTTAGACGTTGTAGCTGTTGTGTGTAATTTTCTTTAAATTCCATATTTCTTTAAATCCACCCTGCCATTCACCACTTCAATGCCGTCTGCTTTCAGCAGTTCTTCCTGCACATGCTCCCCTCCAAAGGCGAAAGCCCCTGCTAATTCTCCCTTGGAATTCACAACACGGTAGCATGGGATATGCTCCGGGTCCGGGTTATGGTGCAGGGCATTTCCGACAGCTCTGGACATTCTCGGATTTCCGGCAAGCTCTGCCACCCTGCCGTAAGTTGCCACTTTACCTTTTGGAATGGTTTTCACCGCCTCATAAATACGCTTTGTCGGACTGTCTGTGATAATGTCATAGCTTTCTGCGATCATCTGCTTCACATCCTTATCCTGGATTGTCCCGTCTAAAATGATCGTATTCCAGTGTTCTTTATTCTGATGATATCCCGGAAGCACAGACGCATAGGCATCCCTCCAGAAATCGCGCCATTCCGGGCGCACTTTCACATTCATATTAATGTAACCGTTCCGTTCATATACCCATAAAAATGCTTTTTTGCTTCCACGCACACGCACTAGCTCCCAGTTTGGATCATGGAACGGCGTTTCCAGATAAGTGTCTGGAAATGACAGTCCGTATTTTGTTGCTTCTTCTCTTGTTTTCATAATAACCTCCGCCCCATCTTCTCCATTGCGTCCTTATCCGGCTCTCTCACTTCATCTGCGAGTGCCACCTGGATCTGGAATCCAACCGGCACATCCGCATAATAACTGATAATATTCTTAAGACCTGCGCGGTTTCCCGGCTCCATCACCCAGTCTGCATAAAAGGCACTGGATAATTTTAAGATCAGCATCCGCTCTCTCACTTCGACTGCCGGGATGGTCTGTAAAAATGCGGCAAAGTTCTCTCCGTTTTCACTAATCTTTTTGCAGAACTCCTGCCACTGCTCTCCTAACTTTTCAAACGAGAACTCTTTTCTCCGGAACGTGGACGGCGCATGCTCTGCAGTCTTCACTCCCATCGGGACATCCCAGTGTTCCAGCAGGTTTTCCAGTCCGAAAAGTACCATCTGCCTGTCAAGCCTGTGATCTCCCACACAGGCGGCACAGCCATCTTTGCATCCACAGCCTTTTACAAGCTTCACTGCATTTTGGATAATATCTTCCATATTATCATAAATCTTTTCAGCGAATCCAAGTCCACCCACATACTTATCGTAAAAATAGATGTCTACGTCCGAGCTTGTGTCAAACGCAAGTTCCAGTGCATTCGCCGATGTAATGACCCCGATGTCCTCCTGCTCTGTCATCGTCACCATCCGGGCAGCATTTTTCAGTGCAAAACAGACGCCCTCATAATAATTGTTCCGCACCATTTTCGTATTCTCATTCACCTGGATCAGTCCGCGGTAAACCCTCACGACATTCTCCGGCACACGCATCCAGGTGCTCTCCGTATCATAGTCTTTGGAGAGTGCCTTCGGTAACTGCTCATAGCCAAGATTCTGATGATTGTGAAACTGCATTTTCTTAAACATATAAACGTAATCGCTCACATTGACATCGCCAAAATGAAGCTCTGTGCGCGCAAGCGGCATATTTTTACTCTCGTGAACGATCTTCACATTCGCTTCCCCTGCCGCGACCGTATAATAATTTCCATTAAAAGGCACTGCATAGGCAGTCCGGCTCTCAAGGTCAAGCTTTGTCACCTGATAAGCAACACCGTCATGCATGTAGACCGCACCATCGTGAAGCTCGCGGAACGCCTGACTCTCGTCCATCTCTGTGATTTCTTTTCCGCTGTCCTTGTGCAGAAGCTTATAGCGCTTCTCGTCAATATTGCGCATGGAAAAATCACCCGCCGGGAACTCACCGCCAGACCACGCAAATTTTCCATTGTGGCTCGACAGTTCCTCAGCGCGGAGAAGTACCGGGATTGCCTCGCCAAGATCCGGAAACAGGGAAATATCATCAAGCGTCAAAGGAATCTCCGCTGCTGCCGCACGGATATGCGCCAGCTCAATGATCAGATTATTCTTATCGATCACAGCATTTTCACTGCTTCCCTCAAACAGCCAGCCCGGCTCAAGCGCAATGTACTGGTCAAACGGCTGATTGTCGAGAATGAGATAGTTGCTGCTCCTTTTCCCGCTTCTTCCGGCACGCCCTGTCTGCTGCCAGAACGAGGCTCTGGTGCCCGGATAACCGACTAACACCGTGGTACTGATCTTTCCGATATCAATTCCAAGTTCTAATGCATTCGTGGAAACAAGTCCCATCAGTTCTCCCGAGATCATCTGATTTTCAATCTGTTTCCGCTCAAGCGGCGTGTAACCGCCACGATAACCGGAGATTTCCTCCGGCTTATGCGTGCCTAAAAATCCCTCCGCTACCAAATGATCTCTCGTCTCTTTTAAAACGATCTCCACATTCTTTCTGGACTTCGTAAACGCAATAAAATTTTTCCCTTCATCCATCAGTTCCGGCAAAAGTTCTGCCGCCACTGTCGTAATGCGAACCTGCCCATAATAGTTGTCGTCTTTCCCCATGATCTTCGGCGGCTGGATGAGATAATATCCACGTTCTGCTGCTGGTGAGCCGTCCTTATCCACAAGTTCAAACTGCTTTCCACAGATCTCTGCTGCAAGCTCCACCGGATTGGCGATCGTAGCAGAACTGCAAAGAAACTGCGGATTGGAATGATAATAACGGCATACTCTTGAAAGTCTGCGGAACACATTTGCCAGATGCGAACCGAACGCTCCACGATACGTGTGCAGCTCATCGATCACAATGTATTTTAAATTGGAAAAAATAAAATCAAACCCGTATTTGCTGTGATTCGGCAGAAATGCCCCATTCACCATCTCCGGGTTTGTCAATATAATATTGGCACTCTGCCGGATTCTTGTACGCTCCGCCACCGGCGTATCCCCATCATACACGCCCGCCACAATACGGTTCTCTCCAAAATATTCCAGATACGGTGCAATCGCACGGTACTGGTCTGCCGCAAGTGCCTTGGTCGGGTAAATGAAAATTGCCCTTGTCAGCGGATTTTTCAAAATGTCCTGTAAAACCGGGAGCAGAAAGCTTAATGTCTTGCCGCTCGCCGTCGATGTTGTGATAACAACATTTTTCCCGGAAGTCACTTTCTCAAACATTTCCGTCTGATGACAATATAATTTTTCAATTCCGTGCTCTTTTAAATACCCTGCCAGTTCCGGCAGCAGATTCTCCGGAAAATCATCGTATACTGCCGGGTGAGCAGGGATTGTTTTTTCATAAATAATACAGTCTTTGATGTCCATGGAAAAGTCCTTCCTATTTTCTGACAGATGTCGGAATATCAATATTTAGTCCAAGCAGCATCTTTACCAGCCACACAAAGAAAATCAGCACCAGTATCGGAATCAGGCATGAAGTCACAAGCAAAATTGCCAATGCCTCGATAAAGTTATTCAACACATTCTCCACATTCGCAGTCGCTGTGGACACTCCTTCCTGCACTTTATTAAAAAGTCCTGAGAAAAATCCACCGGCATTTTCTTTGCTGTCACTGTCTGAATCACTCTGGGATTTTTCATTGCTGCTCTTATCGTCCACCTGTCCACTTTCTCCTGTTTCAGATTCTATCTCATCGGTTGTCTGCTTCGCAGTCTCTATCGTACTCTCGATGGATGACGCATAGGTTGTCTCGATCATATCCGCCACCTTCACGCTCGCCGAGATCACAAGATACACTGCCAGTCCGAAAAGCAGGAATTTCTGTGCGACCACTCGCAATATCTCTTTCCTCCACAACAGATACCCGGAGAAAAATACACATGCAATTGGAACCAGTATCTTAAATGCCGCATATCCGGTAATTGTCACCAGATATTTTTCCAGATAAATGGCACATAATATAATCAGAAAATAACTGCTCAAATCTGCCAGCTTGTTAGCAATTGGAGTTCCGACATCCCCCGGAATCAATGTGATCGCTGCTGATGCCGCTGTAGATGCTGCGGCAAGCTCCATGACGGTTGTTTTCTTATCGTCCAATGACTGGATTGTCTTCGCATTAAATTCTGTCGAAGAAGTAAACCGCGCGATTACAAAAAATGACAGTAATGCAATCACAATTGGAATCAGCGCAAATAAAATCTTTTTCTGTTTTTCGTTTTCCATGTATGTGTGCTCCTTTATACTACAACTTCATCGGACAGGCATCCCTGTCTTATCTGCAAAAATTCCATATATTTTTGCTAAAATATATAAAAAAGTATA
>OODQ01001302.1_pt1 | contig 11953 bp, 8 predicted proteins | sample 1671321 | NCBI WGS metagenome assembly OODQ01 (sample SAMN06348144, study PRJEB24527) | human gut metagenome | biome: human gut; feature: ankylosing spondylitis patient; material: feces | host: Homo sapiens | place: China | collected 2015-10
TTCCATTTAAGTAGTGCATCTTTTCCGGAAACTCAGAGCACCTAAATCCGATATTATAGAGCGGATATTTCCGCTCTATAGTGCAATCGCCTATAATACCTTTGGTCAGACCTTATGAAGTACAACTAAAAAGAATAAATTAGCTCTAAAAGATCTATAAAAATGCAAGAGTCCCCATGAATGAAAAAACGCCATAAAAGAAAGGTGAAATTGGATTATCATAAAAATATGTTCTCCAAAAGGGTAAATTACTGATTGATAGATGAATTATTGAAAAATTATAAAATAATTTTATAAAAACAGCCAATAAAACTGGATAATCTACCCATTTTGTGGTACATTTAATAAGTAATACTTACGAACTTATTTATCTGGTTTTATTGGTTCTTTTTTTGAGTGCAGAGAAGGAGGGAACGGATAAGAGCGGATAACCATAAGGATATAATCTTAATCATAAGGAAGGTGAGCAATTGGAAAACTATACTAAGTACAAGCTGAAAAGCAGTGATGAACTTTCATCAGTGCTGAGCGGTAAGGACAATTTGTTCGTAATTGCCTGTAATAAGTGTTTCAAGGAATTTGAGACAGTTGACGAACCGGATTGCGATGAGTTCCTGAAATTTGCCGCAGCAGAGGGAAAAACTGTCACAGGTAGTGCGAAAGTTGATTTCTTATGTAACAAGATGCACACAGAGAGAAAATTACAGGATCTGATACCGGAAGGTACAGAGAATGTAGTAGTGATCTCCTGTGGTCTTGGTATTCAGACAGTTGCAGATCTGGCTGGTAAGCCGGTTGTTGCAGCAAGCAATACTCTGAATTACAGAGGACATCATGGCATGGCACTTACAAAGAAGAGCTGTGACGCATGTGCACAGTGCTATCTGAATATTACCGGAGGTGTCTGTCCTATCGTCGACTGTTCTAAGAGTCTTGTCAACGGACAGTGCGGCGGAGCTAAGAATGGCAAATGTGAAGTAGATCCGAATAAAGACTGTGCATGGGAGAAGATTTATCAGAGACTGGCAAAACAGGGCCGTCTCGAGGAATTCCTTAATCAGCCGGTACAGGTTCGTGATTTCTCTAAAGTTAATTTCAAAGTGATCAACGATTATGTGAAATCAATCAGAGACGACAGACTGAATGGATATTATGGTGGTGTTCATCCGTCAGAGCGCAAGGAATTAAGCGAGCATATCGCACTTAAGAGATTCCCTGAGCCGAAGACACTCGTAATCTCCATGTCACAGCATCTGGGCGCACCGGCGAACCCGATCGTTCAGGTAGGTGACACTGTCAAAGTCGGACAGAAGATTGGTGAAGCTGCCGGATTTATCAGTGCTCCGGTACATTCCAGCGTAAGCGGAACCGTAGTTGCTGTTGAGCCTCGTATGCATGGTACAAGAGGCAGTGAAGTGATGGCTGTTGTTATTGAATCGGATGGAAAAGATACTCTGCACGAATCCGTACAGCCACATGGTGATCTCGACAGCCTGACTCCGGATGAGATTATCGACATCATCCGTGAAGCAGGAATCGTTGGTATGGGTGGCGCAGGTTTCCCGACATGTGTCAAACTGAAACCGGCGAAACCGGTTGATACCATTCTCCTCAACGGATGTGAGTGTGAGCCGCTTCTTACAGCTGACCACAGAGTTCTCCTTGAGTTTGCAGATGACATCATCTTTGGTCTGAAAGCAATCCTTAAGACAACAGGTGCCGAGAAGGGTATCATCGTTATCGAGGATAACAAGCCGGATGCCATCGAATTAATGCAGGAAAAAGTTGCCAATATCGGAAATATGGAAGTATTTGTTGCAAGAACCAAATACCCGCAGGGCGCTGAGAAAACTCTCATCAAGCGTGTTATGGGCAGAAAGGTTCCAAGCGGCGGTCTCCCGGCAGATGTTGGTGTTGTAGTAGATAATATCAGTACCGTAAAAGCAATCTCCGATGCGATCCAGAAAGGTATGCCTCTGGTTGAGCGTGTTGCAACTGTAACAGGTGAGAAGATTAAGAACCCGGGCAACTTTATCATCAAGATCGGTACCAGCGTAAAAGAGCTGATCGATTACTGTGGTGGATTTACAGATGATGATGTACTTGTTAAGATGGGTGGACCTATGATGGGATTCCCTCTGAGTACTCTGGAAGTTCCTATGATGAAGGGCTCCAACGGTATTATCGCGATCGATACAGACGAGACGAAAGAGCAGCCATGTATCAAGTGTGGACGTTGTGTGGATGTATGTCCGATGGAACTTTCTCCACTGTATTTCGTGAAATATGCGAAGGAAGAGAACTGGCAGGCTATGAAAGACATGAGCGTTATGGATTGTGTTGAGTGCAGATGCTGTCAGTATATCTGTTCTTCCAAGATTCCGATCATTAACAGTATCAAAGCCGGAAAAAATGCAGTAAGGGGGATGAAGTAATATGTTGATTACCCAGTTAAAAGCAAAAGAAGCGATTACATCACTGACAGCCGGAAAGAAAGTTTTCATTATCAACTGTCATGGATGTAAAGAAGTTCGTTTTCCGGAAAAAGAGGCTGCCCGACTTCAGAAGGAACTTGCTGCTGAAGGAAATGTGACAGGAATCATGACAACTGATTACATCTGTAATCCGGAAAATATGGAATTACGTCTTAAGAAACATATGAGCAAGATCCAGGAAGCAGATCTGGTTCTGGTATTCTCCTGCGGTGTTGGTGTACAGACCGTTTCAGAATATCTGGAAGACAAGATGGTCTGTGCAGCCTGCGATACATACCCGGTACCTGGTTTCCAGGGCGTGACACCGTTAGAGTACAAATGTGACCAGTGCGGTGAATGCTACCTGAACCTGACAGGCGGGATCTGCCCGATCACAGCATGTTCAAAGAGCCTTGTGAACGGCCAGTGTGGCGGTTCCAAGAACGGTAAATGTGAAGTGGACAGCGAGATGGAATGTGGATGGGAACGCATCTACAGACGTCTGAAAGAGATCGGACGCCTTGACGCGCTGAAATGTCCGACACAGATTCATAACTTTGCAACAGACGATGAGTTAAAATAGATTATAATGATTGGAGCAATGTACAATGAAAATGAAAGAATTATTCGACCGTGGTGAATTTGTAGTTTCTGCAGAAGTAGGACCGCCAAAAGGAATCCACGTAGATGAGCTGGTAGAAGAAGCAAAAACATACCTCAAGGATGTTCATGCAGTTAACGTAACTGATAACCAGTCTTCTGTTATGCGTCTTGGATCTCTTGCAATGTGTAAGGTTCTCAAGGATGCAGGCATGAATCCTATTTTCCAGCTTGCATGCCGTGACAGAAACCGTATCGCTCTGGAGTCTGATCTTCTCAGCGCTGCAATGCTGGGCATTGACAACGTCCTTTGCCTCACAGGTGACCATACAAAGATGGGTGACCACCCACAGGCAAAACCTGTATTCGACCTTGACTCCGTATCCCTTCTTCACACAGTGAAGCTTCTGGAATCCGGTGTGGATCTTGGCGGAAACGAACTGGTTGGTGAGCCGCCAAAATTCTCCAAGGGTGCTGTTGTATCTCCATGCAGCGATTCCGTTGACGCACAGCTTGCAAAAATGGAAAGAAAAGTAGCTGCAGGTGCAGAATACTTCCAGACACAGGCAGTATTTGAACCGGAGAAATTCATCAAATTCATGGAAAAAGCAAAACAGTTCGGAAAACCTGTACAGGTTGGTATCATCATTCCGAAGTCCGCTGGAATGGCTAAATTCATGAACAACAACGTTGCCGGCATTCATGTTCCGGACGAAATGCTCGAGGAACTGAAAGCAGACAAAGAAAAGACAAAAGCAGGTATCACAGGTGTTGAGATCGCTGCACGTATTATCAAAGAGTGCAAGCCATACTGTCAGGGTGTACATATCATGGCACTTGGCTGGGAATCCAAGATCCCGGATCTGCTGAAACTGGCTGAGATCTGATTTTTACGAGGAAATTAGCCGAATCTGTTATCTGGTATAGGACCAGATAGCGAAAGCGGATTACAAATATCCGCCAGACATTGAGATTATAAGGTAATTGAACTGAGATATATCATAAAAAGTACATGAGGAGCTGCCCTGTTCACATATGAAAATGTATGTGGACGGGCAGCTTTTTGTATTATATCTTTATTGTTCACTCTGTTTGCAGCAAGACGCTTTGTAATGTAAAAATATGAATCTCTTTGTGCAAAACCTAAGGAGTATTGTATATCACGGAATCGTGAGAACAGTAATTTTTAGGTTACTGTTCACACTCCACTATTCCGCGAGGTGTTTTGGCATGAATATGCCAAAATCCCGAGACATACCGCGCGAATTTATGCGATTAGCATAAATTCTGTGCATCGCGAAGCGTGTTGCTGTGAACGGAGTGAACAGTAACATTTTTAGCATTTTCATGATTGACAAATTTATTCTTCAAGTTTATAATAGGCGGCAGAAAAGATAAGAAAGACCAACACGCTGAAGAGAAGAGTACGCTGAGAAACGTTACAGAGAGAAATGCATTTTGGTGCAAGCATTTTATCGCGAACCAGCCGAAGACCACCTCTGAGTGACTTTAATACAGTCCGGTGATTCCGTTACCATCAAATGAAGTGGTTCTGATAAGACAGAACAATCGGGGTGGAACCGCGAGTATATGATATCTCGTCCCCTACAGTATTTAACCGTACTGTAGGGGACTTTTTTTATTTCTTTCTTTTGCCCCTTTGCAGTACAAAAGCACCGGCAGAAATTTTTTAAGAAATTCTGCTATATATTTTGGATTGGCATGCTGTACTATAAGCCAGTGTGCATCTGAAAAATATAAAAACAAATTATAAAAAGGAGATAATGACCATGATCGTAACATTAAAAGACGGCTCAAAAAAAGAATACGCCGAAGCTAAATCAGTAATCGACATCGCTTACGACATCAGCGAGGGACTTGCACGTGCAGCCTGTGCAGGAGAAGTAAACGGAGAAGTTGTTGACTTAAGAACAGTTCTTGACAGTGACTGCGAATTAAACATCCTCACAGCCAAAGATGAGAAGGGACTTGCAGTTCTTCGTCATACAGCATCCCACGTACTTGCTCAGGCAGTACAGACCTTATATCCGGATGCAAAGGTTGCTATCGGACCTTCTATCGATACAGGATTCTACTATGATTTTGACTGCCCTCCATTTTCCCGTGATGACTTGGATGCAATCGAAAAAGAAATGAAGAAGATCATCAAAAAAGGCGCAAAAATCGAGCGTTTCACAAAATCAAGAGAAGACGCCATTGCATACTTCAAAGAGAAAAACGAGCCATATAAAGTAGAACTTGTGGAAGACCTTCCAGATGGAGCAGAAATCTCCTTCTATTCTCAGGGAGACTGGACAGATCTCTGTGCAGGACCTCACCTTATGAGCGTAAAAGGCGTGAAAGCATTCAAGCTTCTCTCCTCTTCCAGCGCTTACTGGAGAGGCAGCGAAAAGAACGCAATGCTGACACGTATCTACGGAACAGCTTATGCTTCCAAAGATGAACTGAAAGAGCATCTTGAGCAGATGGAAGAAGCAAAGAGACGTGACCACAACAAACTTGGCCGTGAGATGAAAATCTTTACAACTGTAGATGTAATCGGACAGGGACTTCCGCTTATCATGCCAAACGGTGTCATCATCATGCAGGAACTTCAGCGTTGGATTGAAGACGAAGAGACAAAACGTGGCTATGTAAGAACTAAAACTCCGTTAATGGCTAAGAGTGATCTTTACAAGATTTCCGGTCACTGGGATCATTACAAAGACGGTATGTTCGTCCTCGGAGATGAAGAAACAGATAAAGAAGTATTTGCACTTCGTCCAATGACATGCCCATTCCAGTACTATGTATACAAAGCTGAACAGCACAGCTACCGTGACCTGCCACTTCGTTACGGTGAAACATCTACTCTGTTCCGTAACGAGGATTCCGGCGAAATGCATGGTCTGACACGTGTACGTCAGTTTACGATTTCTGAAGGACATCTGATTGTAAGACCAGACCAGATGGTGAAAGAGTTCAAAGACTGTATTGCACTTGCTCAGTACTGTCTGCAGGTTCTCGGCGTAGAAGAAGATGTAACTTACCATCTTTCCAAATGGGATCCGAATAACAGAGAAAAATATATTGGTGAACCGGAAGTATGGGAAGAGACAGAAGGCCATATCCGCCAGATGCTTGAAGAGCTGAATATTCCATTTACAGAGGATGTCGGAGAAGCTGCATTCTACGGACCTAAGGTTGATATCAACGCCAAGAACGTATACGGAAAAGAAGACACAATGATCACAATCCAGTGGGATGCTCTTCTTGCTGAACAGTTCGATATGTACTATATCGACGAAAACGGCGAAAAACAGCGTCCATACATCATCCATCGTACATCCATGGGATGTTATGAGAGAACACTGGCATGGCTGATTGAGAAATATGCAGGTATGTTCCCAACATGGCTTTGCCCGGAACAGGTTCGTGTCGTTCCGATTTCCGAGAAATTCCACGACTATGCTGCCAAAGTTGAAGCACAGTTAAAAGAAAACGGAATCCGCTGCTTTGTTGACCAGCGTTCCGAAAAGATGGGCTACAAGATCCGTGAAGCACGTCTTGCAAGAGTTCCATATATGCTCATCGTTGGTGCTAAAGAGGAAGAAGAAGGCAAAGTTTCTGTAAGAAGCCGTTACCTTGGCGATGAAGGAACGAAAGAACTTGACGACTTCCTTGCAGCAATCAAAGAAGAAATCAAGAATAAGACTATCCGTAAGATTGAAGTTCAGGAAGAGAATAAATAATTTGTAACTACAAGCATTGTATTGTTACGAAGAGGAAAGCAGGGACTAAAAACAGCCCCTGCTTTTTCTTGTTATTGTTAATTTCAAGTATCGGGGCATACTCATTAGATGGTTAAAATGCCAGCGTAAATGTGACGTTATTGAGCGTGAATATGCTTAAAAGACAAGATATTCGGTACGGCTTTACATCAAATATAATTGACAAATAGTTTGAGGATGCTTACAATAGCAGATAAGTGGTCTCTGCCGGATTGCAGTAGTGAATAAACAGAAGTTGACTTAATGAGAGCAGAGTGAATCAAGCAGGAAAGGAATTAGACAAATGAGCAATTGGGAAGCAAACGTCCGTAAAGTAATACCATATACACCAGGTGAGCAGCCAAACCAGCCGGATATGATCAAATTGAATACAAATGAGAACCCATATCCTCCGGCACCTGGAGTGGAGAAAGCACTTAAAGGTATGGATACCGATACCATGAGACTTTATCCGGATCCGGCAGCGGGAGATCTGGTACATGCGATCGCACAGAATTATCATTTAAAAGATGAGCAGGTTTTTGTGGGAGTAGGCTCTGATGATGTTCTTGCCATGAGTTTTCTGACATTCTTTAACTCAGAGAAGCTGGTTCTTTTTCCTGATATTACCTATTCTTTCTATGACGTATGGGCAGATCTGTTCCGTATTCCATATGAAAGACCGGCTCTGGATGAGAACTTTCATATTAAGAAAGAAGACTATTTCAAAGAAAACGGCGGAATCGTTTTCCCGAACCCAAATGCACCGACGGGTGTGGAAATGCCATTAGAGGATGTGGAAGATATCATCCGTCATAATCCGGATGTCATTGTCATTGTGGATGAAGCATATGTGGATTTCGGCGGTCAGTCAGCACTTCCGTTGATTGAGAAATACGACAACCTTCTGGTTGTGCAGACATTCTCCAAATCACGTTCCATGGCAGGTATGAGAATTGGCTTTGCATGCGGAAATGAGAAACTGATCAAATTCCTGAACGATGTGAAGTATTCTTTCAATTCCTACACGATGGACCGTACAGCACTTGCAGCGGGTGTGGCAGCAGTGGAGGACAAGGAATACTTTGAGGAAACATGTAATAAAATCATAGAGACAAGAGAATGGACAAAGAAAGAATTAAAGGCGCTGGGATTCTCCTTCCAGGATTCTAAGTCTAACTTTATTTTTGCCACTCATGCAACCTGTCCGGCAGCGGAGCTTTTCGAAGCACTGAGAGAGCAGCATATTTATGTCCGCTATTTCCCGAAGGACAGAATTGATAACTTCCTTCGTATTACGATTGGAACAAAGGAAGAAATGCAGAAGTTTATTGATTTTCTGAAGGATTATCTGAAATAAAATTTAGGAGGTTTTAATGGAAGCACTGGTACATTGGTTCTCACAGAATCTGTCACAATATATTTCACCGGAGGGAGCGGTTTTTCTTATTTCCATGATTCCGCTTCTGGAACTCAGAGGAGGGCTTTTGGCAGCGTCTCTTCTGAAGATTTCTGCGGCAAAGGCGATTCCATTATGTATTGTGGGAAATATCATTCCGATTCCGTTTATCTTGTTATTTATCAAGCAGATTTTCAAAGTGCTGAAAAAGACAAAGATTTTCAGAGGATTGATCATAAAATTGGAAGACCGTGCGATGAGAAAAAGTGATCAGGTGAAGAAATACGAATTCTGGGGCCTGATGCTGTTTGTGGGAATCCCTCTTCCGGGAACAGGAGCATGGACCGGATCACTGATCGCGTCACTTCTGGAGATTGATATTAAGAAATCATCTCTGGCGATTCTTTGTGGAATCATTATGGCAACGGTGATTATGTATATCGTTTCTTACGGCTTAGTGGGAAATATGGTACATTAACCGAATCAGGCAAGTCCGTCGCTAAGCCCTTTCTGATAAACTGCAAAGCAGTTATTCGATATAGAGTCACGTAGCGGATGATTTTATCTGCCTGATTAAAAAAGTAGTTCAACTGTTTAGTTTAACAGAAGAACTACTTTTTGTTTTTTTACAGTAATTTACGTTTCAGCATATCCGCATTGGAAGCAAATTTCAATGCGGTTTCTTTTGTTATTTTTTTCTGTTTGTAAAGCTCCAGAAGGCTCTGATCCATGGAGCGCATATGCTCATGCGCCGAGGAGGCGATAACCCCATCAATCTGATGTACTTTGTTATCGCGGATCATATTTCTGATCGCCGGATTGAGGCGCATAACCTCGAAGACAGGAATCGTATGTCCATTCACATCCGGGACAAGCTGCTGGGAAATAACAGCCTGCAGTACCATGGACAGCTGGATGGAAATCTGTCTCTGCTGGGCTGGTTCGAATACATCTACGATACGACCGATCGTGTTTGCTGCTCCGGTGGTGTGAAGACTGGAGAGAACGAGATGTCCTGTCTCGGCAGCAGTCATGGCAGTCTGAATCGTCTCGTAATCACGCATTTCACCAAGGAGAATCACATCCGGGCTCTGGCGCAGGGTAGCACGCAGGGAAACCAGATAACTCTCCGTATCCGTGCAGATTTCTCACTGGCTGACAATACATTTGTCATGGCGGTGCAGGTACTCAAGCGGATCTTCCAACGTAATGATATGTCCTTCACGAGAGTGATGCCTCCTGTTAACGTGTAAACTGAACGCTGTAATTATCATCGTCCCCTATGTATTGCTGAATAGTTTCTTCATCCTGACTGTTGGAATCGAAAGTCGGATCCATGCGCGACCAGGAGTCACCGCTGAATTCAACAGCTTTATCAACCCATCCTTTGGAGCGGATATAGACATTGATCCAGGCATGCTTAACGGTGCCGGCATATCCAATCTGTAGTTTGCAGGGAATGTCACGTGCTCTGAGCATGGCTGTGGTCAGGGCAGCATAGTCAAAACAGATTCCTTTTTTGGATTTCAGGGTTGCATCCACATCGGGCAGGTAACCGGCCTCGACATTGTCGGCCAGATCATAATCGTAGGTAAGATTCCGGACTACGTAGTTGTAAATGGCTGTGAGGGCATCCACATCGGAAGTATCCTCAGAGACAATGGAGAGAGCCAGTTTGCTGGACTCGGAATCCGGAGTGAAATTTACGTATTGATTCGGATAAAGGAATGGAAGAAATTCATTCTTCAGGATGACTTCCAGTGTATCTGCGAAGAGAGCGGCGTACTGGGAACCGTCAATCTGCTGATAACAGCATACCTGGTAAGTGCCGCTTCTGGCGGAAAATCGAAACAGGAACTTTTTTGACGTTAAAATTGTCTTGCCAGGAAATACGTTTTGGAATAATATAGTATTGTCAGAATCGTAGAAGATGTGCTAAGATAAATGTGAATATTGTGGCTTTGGACGCTGCCATAATCTGGTTACTGTGCACAGAGTGAACAGTAACATAATCTGATATTCATGTCGTTTCGGACAGATTATCCCATTAACTGTTATAGAAAAAGAATGTAGAACAACATCCATAAGAAACACTATTAAGAAAAATTGTGAAGAAACATTAATAAGTAACATTGTTAAGAAAGACCATTAAGATACATAAGAATTTGAAAAAACCAATCAAAATAATTGTGACTATTAATTTTTGGATAAAAAGGCAGAGGATTATTTTATGAGAGAAAAGTATGAATCATTATCACTGGCAACTTTAAAAGAATTGGCAAAGGCCAGAGGGTTAAAAGGGGTTTCTGCATTAAGAAAACCAGAGTTGATCGAGAGAATGCTTCACGAAGATGAACTGGAGAATGCTTCAAAATCACAGGAAACAATGCAGGAAAAGCCGCAGCAAGAAAATATTTCCGACAGTGCGGGCGTAAATGAAGAACCACAGCAGTATGCCAGACCGCAGCAGTACATCAGACCACAGCCGTATATCAGACAGCAAGAGCGCCAGCCGGAGCGCATGCAGGATAGAAATCAGGAACGCCAGGATCGTCAGCCGGAACGTGCACAGGACAGAAATCAGGAGCGTCAGGAACGCCAGTTTGAGCGTGTACAGGACAGAAATCAGGAGCGCATGCAGGAAAGACCGCAGTATCATGCTCCATCAGAGACAGCGCAGCTTGACAGCGGAGAACGCGCAGATGGAATCCTGGAGGTACTTCCGGACGGATATGGGTTTATCCGCTGTGAGAATTATATGCCGGGAGAAAATGATATTTATGTATCACCTTCCCAGATCCGCAGATTTAACCTGAAAACAGGAGACATTATCAAAGGAAATATCCGTATTAAGACACAGGGTGAGAAGTTCAGCGCCCTTTTATATGTCACTTCCATCAATGGATTCCATCCAAGTGAAGGTCAGAAACGATATAATTTCGAGGACATGACGCCGATTTTTCCAAACGAGAGACTTAAAATGGAAAGACCGGGTGGAACAGTTGCGATGAGAATCGTGGATCTGATCAGCCCTATCGGTAAAGGCCAGAGAGGTATGATCGTATCTCCTCCGAAAGCAGGTAAGACAACTCTTTTAAAAGACGTTGCCAAATCGATTCTGCGAAATAATCCGGACATGCACCTGATCATTCTTCTGATCGATGAACGTCCTGAAGAGGTTACGGATATCAAAGAGGCGATTCGTGGTGATAATGTAGAAGTTATTTATTCTACATTTGATGAACTGCCAGAACATCACAAACGTGTATCTGAGATGGTTGTAGAGCGTGCGCGCCGTCTGGTAGAGCACAAAAAGGATGTTACGATCCTGCTTGACTCTATCACAAGACTTGCAAGAGCATACAACCTGATCATCCCGCCAAGCGGAAGAACCCTTTCAGGTGGTCTTGACCCGGCGGCACTTCATATGCCTAAGAGATTTTTTGGCGCTGCGAGAAATATGAGAGAGGGCGGAAGTCTTACGATTCTTGCGACAGCTCTGGTAGATACAGGAAGTAAGATGGATGATGTAATCTATGAAGAATTCAAGGGAACCGGTAATATGGAACTCGTTCTCGACCGTAAATTACAGGAAAAACGAGTATTCCCGGCTATTGACATTCAGAAATCCGGTACGAGAAGGGAAGACTTGCTTCTGTCCAGAGAAGAGCAGGAAGCCGTATACATTATGCGAAAAGCTCTCAACGGTA
>OODQ01001306.1_pt1 | contig 11931 bp, 8 predicted proteins | sample 1671321 | NCBI WGS metagenome assembly OODQ01 (sample SAMN06348144, study PRJEB24527) | human gut metagenome | biome: human gut; feature: ankylosing spondylitis patient; material: feces | host: Homo sapiens | place: China | collected 2015-10
CCGCCGGGACTGGAACAGGCTCCGCAATTCGAGGATGGAAAGATTCAGACGGTGAAAAGTGGAACAGAGCAGTGGTATGTGTATGATGTGCAGTATGAAATGGAAAATGGTCAGGAATTCTATATCCGGGGTGTAGTTTCTGTTACAGAAACACAGAAGGAGTTTTTGATCGCAGTCCGATTTGCGGTGATTTTACTGCCTTTGACTGTGATTTTAACGGCGCTGATCGGGTATCGTTTGATCAGGCGAACGCTTCTTCCGGTACGGCAGATGACAGAGACCGTACAGGAGATTCAAAAAGACGGAGATTTAAGCCGCAGGATCGGAGTCAGTCAGGATACCGGGAAAGACGAATTTTATCAGCTGGCAGGAACATTTGACGGTATGCTGGAAAGTCTGGAACAGGCGTTTCTCAGGGAACGGCAGTTTACATCGGACGTTTCCCATGAGCTGCGAACACCGGTCAGTGTGATTCTGGCACAGTGCGAGGCATCTCTGAATCGCACAGATTTGTCAGAAGAGCAGAGGAAAGAAATTCTTCTGATCCGGAAAAAAGCAGGAGAAATGTCTCAGATGATCTCTCAGCTTCTGTTATTGTCACGGGCAGATCAGGGGCGGCAGCAGTTAAATAAAGAAGAGATCAATATTAGTGAATTGACAGAAATAATTGTGGAAGAACAAAAGATGCTGGCGCAGAGGCGTAAAATTGAGGTTCATACAGAGATAGAACCAGACATCACAGGCTATCTGGATGAATCCTTTTATATCCGTATGTTGGATAATCTGATTTCGAATGCAGTTTCTTACGGAAAAGAAGGTGGGAATATTAAAGTGACACTTCATCAGATTCCGTCAGGGGTACAGGGAACGGTAGAAGATGACGGAATCGGAATCAGCAGAGATGATCAGGTGCATATATGGGAGCGGTTTTACCGGGTGGATGCCTCACGGACTGGAAAGGAAGAAGGTTCGCACTCCGGCCTTGGACTTTCCATGGTAAAATGGATCGCACAGGCACATGGAGGGAATGTCCGGGTGGAGAGTGAGCTTGGAAAAGGAAGCTGCTTTACATTTGAGTTAAAATTCTAATCTTATTTTAATCTTCATGGAATATATTATCCTTACAGACAAAGAATAACAGTGTAGAAATGCAGTTGATAGAAAGAGAGGAATTAAAATATGATGAAGAAAAGATATTTTGCAGCGGCAGCAGTATGTGTAATGGCAATGAGCATGTTTACAGGATGTGCAGGAAATGATGGAAAGGATATCGGAAAAGATGCAGCGAAAACAGCAGCATTTTCAGATGCAGGTGTAACAGAAGACGAAATCACAAGGCTGAAAGTAAGCAAGGATCACGATGACGGAAGAAGTATTTATGAGGTTGATTTTACAGTTGCATCCACAGGGGAAGAATATGATTATGAGATTTCAGCAGAAGATGGAAGCATACTTCAGGTTGACAAAGAGATGGACAAGGGAAGTGTGAGTACGACGCAGAATCAGGATCAGAACGCTTCTGAAAATTCCACACAGCAGGGAAGCAGTAACACAGCAAATCAGACAGAGGCAGCAATTTCAGAGGAAGAAGCAACAAACCTTGCGTTGGAAAGAGTGCCGGGGGCATCTGCACAGGATTTGAGAATTCAGCTGGAGTTTGACGATGGAGTCCAGAAATACGAAGGCGACATTATTTATGACGGAAAAGAATATGATTTTGAAATTGACGCCAACACAGGAACATTTCTGGAATGGAGTGAAGAACGGGTTGGATAAGGGAAAGGATAAAAAAATGACAGGATTAAGTACATTATGTTATATCGAAAAAGACGGAAAATATCTGATGCTGCATCGCACAGTAAAAAAGAATGATGTCAATAAAGATAAATGGATCGGTGTGGGTGGACATTTTGAGGCAGACGAAAGTCCGGAGGAATGTCTGCTGCGGGAAGTGAAAGAGGAGACAGGATACACTCTGACTTCCTGGAAATATCGTGCGATCGTGACATTTGTGTCAGGTGACGGTGTGACAGAGTATATGTCCTTATTTACAGCAGATGGATTTACAGGAGAACAGATTGCCTGTGACGAGGGAGAACTTAAGTGGGTAGATAAAAAAGAAATTGACCGACTCAATCTCTGGGAAGGGGATAAAATATTCTTCCGACTCCTAGAGGAATCGGAAGAATTCTTTTCTCTGAAACTGATCTATGATGGAAACGGAAAGCTATTGAAAGCGATGCTGAATGGAAAACCGATGAATTAGATCAGGTAGCAATACATGACAATAAAGTGGCAGGCACTTCCGGCCATAACAAAAAGATGAAAAATCTCGTGGCTTCCGAAATTCTTATGTTTACTATTGAAGATAGGAAGCTTTAATGCGTAGATAATACCGCCGATCGTGTAGATGATTCCCCCTGCTAAAAGCCAGCCAAATGCCGCCGGCGATAATGAGTGGAAAATTTGTGTGAAAGCCAGTACGCAGGTCCATCCCATCCCGATGTAGAGAATGGAAGATACCCATTTCGGGCAATAGACCCAGAAGGCCTTGATCAGAATTCCTACAATAGCGATCCCCCAAACAATGGAAAGCAGAATCAGTCCGGTACGTCCTTTCAAAGTGATCAGACAGATTGGAGTATAGCTTCCGGCGATAAGGATAAAGATCATCATGTGATCGATCTTTTTCAATATCGTATTTACTTTTGCAGAAATATCAAATGTATGGTAGGTCGTGCTGGCAGCATACAGCAGGATCAGGCTGATCGCATATACGGCAAGGGAAATGAGAGATACCCTGCCCGGTTCATGGGCTGCCTTTATCAACAGAGGAATCGCGCCGCAGATTGCCATAAGCATACCAATAAAATGTGTGATCGCGCTGCCGGGGTCTTTTAAATGTTGTGTTTTGTTCATTGATATCTTCCTCCTTAAAATTTGAAAATTGCATGTAGTTTTAAAAACTACATTAAGTATATGTGTATATTACACCTTGTATTCCTTGAATGCAAGTGATTTTAAAAAATTTTTATAATCAAAGAAATTTTGACAGAAAAAGAAAATTCTGATATGATAATTCAGATTGTATTGTGGGACTGTTATACAGTCCCCTATTTTTGTTTTGAGAAAAGGAGATTTATGGAAGAATTAAAATTTGAAGAGTTAGAGTTGTGTCCTGAAATATTAAAAGCAGTAAAACATATGGGATTTGAAGAGGCATCACCGATTCAGTCCAAAGCGATTCCTGTGATCATGAGCGGAAAAGATGTGATCGGACAGGCGCAGACAGGAACCGGAAAAACAGCAGCCTTTGGAATCCCGCTTCTGGAAAAGATTGATCCGAAGAATAAAAAACTTCAGGCGATTGTTCTTTGCCCGACAAGAGAGCTGGCAATCCAGGTTGCAGAAGAAATCAGAAATCTTGCAAAATATATGCATGGGATAAAAGTTCTGCCAATCTATGGAGGACAGGAGATTGTAAAACAGATTCGTTCTCTGAAAAGCGGCACACAGCTTGTGATCGGAACACCGGGACGTGTGATGGATCATATGCGCCGCAAAACTATGAAAATGGATCATGTGCATACGATCGTGCTGGATGAGGCGGATGAGATGCTCAACATGGGATTCCGTGAGGATATTGAGACAATTTTGGAAGGAATTCCACAGGAACACCAGACAGTGCTTTTTTCTGCGACAATGCCAAAGGCAATCTTAGAGATCACAAAACAGTTCCAGACAAATGCGGAACTGGTGAAGGTGACGAAGAAAGAGCTGACCGTTCCGAACATTGAACAGTTTTACTATGAAGTGAAACCGAAGAATAAAGAGGAAGTGCTTTCCCGTCTTCTGGATATTTATACACCGAAACTCTCCGTTGTATTTTGTAATACGAAGAAACAGGTAGATCTGCTTGTGAATGGACTGCTTGGAAGAGGATATTTTGCGGCAGGACTTCATGGAGACATGAAGCAGGCACAGAGAGACCGTGTGATGCAGGGATTCCGTTCCGGAAAGACAGATATTCTTGTGTGTACAGACGTAGCAGCAAGAGGAATCGATGTGGATGATGTGGAAGCGGTATTTAACTATGATCTTCCGCAGGATGATGAATATTATGTGCACCGTATCGGAAGAACCGGACGTGCCGGACGCGTGGGACGTTCGTTCTCTTTTGTTTCCGGAAGAGAAGTTTATAAGCTGAAAGAGATTCAGCGTTACTGCAAGACGAAAATTTATGCACAGAAAGTACCGTCTTTAAACGATGTTGCAAATACAAAGATGGAAAATGTGCTGGAAGAGATTGAACAGATCATTGAAAATGAAGATCTGACAAAATTCCTTCAGATCATTGAAGAACGTGTCAATGAATCTGATTATACTGCAATGGATCTGGCAGCAGCATTTTTAAAATACTGTTCCGGACAGCAGGAGACAGAAGAAAAAGATATGGAATTTGGTGATACCGGGGCAGAAGAAGCCGGAATGGTTCGTCTATTTATTAATATCGGTAAGAAAAACAAAGCAAAACCGGGAGATATCGTGGGCGCAATTGCCGGTGAAAGCGGAATTCCGGGAAAACTGATCGGAACGATCGATATGTTTGATAAGTATACATTTGTAGAAGTTCCGAGAGAATATGCACGAGATGTACTCAATGCAATGAATCATACGAAAATCAAAGGAAAATCTGTTGCGGTAGAGCCGGCAAATCAGAAATAATCAAACTGGACTGGTTAAAAATACAATAACTGGACATTTTCATCTATCCACTTTGGTGGTAGGATAAGACCATCAAAAATGAAAAGAGGGAAAACGATGGAAAAGAGAAAGCAGACAGTAGTAAAACTGGCACAGACAGCACTTTTGGCAGCACTTTGCTTTGTATCATTTACATTTTTGCAGATTAAGATCCCGATGCCGGGTGGAGATGCTACATCCCTTCATATCGGGAATGCATTTTGTGTTCTGGGAGCATTGCTCTTAGGCGGTTGGTACGGCGGACTGGCCGGCGCAATTGGGATGACGATCGCAGATGTTCTGGATCCGATTTATATCGTAGGAGCACCAAAGACATTTGTGTTGAAGCTCTGTATTGGTCTGATCGTAGGACTTGTGGCACATCGTATCGGGAAAATTAATGAAAGTACAGATAAGAAATATGTATTTCGCTGGAGTGTCCTTGCATCCGTTGCAGGACTGGGATTTAACGTGATCGCGGACCCATTGGTAGGATATTTTTACAAACAGTATATTTTAGGACAGCCGCAGCAGATGGCAGAAGTACTTGCAAAATGGAGTACAGCAACCACATTTGTGAATGCAGTTGTATCTACGATTCTGGTGGCAGTTCTGTATAATGCACTGCGTCCGGTGTTATTAAAAAGCGGGATGCTGCAGATTGTAAGAAAAGAAGAAGTCAAAATTTGAAATAGAGAAATATGAAAACCACAGGAGAATCTCAATCAACATGATTCGCCTGTGGTTTATTTTACTTAAGCATGAATCGTAGTTCCGGTCTTACCCTTGAGTGCATCATTGATCTTGTCATAAGATGTGATCAGAGCGGTACGTCCTTCCCTTTCTTCTACAAATTCAACGGCAGCCTGGAATTTCGGGAGCATGTTGTAGACTCCGAAATGTCCCTGTTCCATATATTCTTTTGCCTGTGCAGCTGAGATTTCTCCCAGTTTTTCTTCGTTGTCTTTTCCGAGATTGATACATACCTGCTCTACACTTGTCAGGATGATCAACTGATCGGCATCCACACCTTCTGCAAGTTTTCCGGCAGTCAGGTCTTTTTCAATGACTGCGCTGGCGCCTTTTAAGTGATTATCCTGTTCCAGTACAGGGATTCCGCCTCCACCGGCAGCGATTACGACCTGATCAGCATCCAGAAGTGCGTTGACTGCATCCAGTTCCACGATCTTCACAGGATGCGGAGCGGAAACGACTCGTCGGAATCCTTTTCCGGCTTCTTCGATCACATAATTTCCTTTTTTACGCTCTTCGTTGGCTTCTTCTGCGCTCATGTAACGTCCGAGAACTTTGGTTGGTGTATAGAAAGCCTCGTCATAAGGATCTACGATAACCTGTGTCAATACAGTGCTGACTGTACGGTAGATTCCGCGGTTCATCAGTTCTTCCCGGATTCCGTTCTGGAGATCGTATCCGATATAGCCCTGGCTCATGGCAGAACATACAGACATCGGTGCAGCTGTATAATTTTCATGACGCTGTCCGAATTCATTCATGGCAGTGTGGATCATCCCTACCTGTGGAGCATTGCTGTGGGTGATCGCAACCTGAAATCCGGCTTCGATCAAATCTGCGATTACTTTTGATGTATTTTTTACTGCGACTTTCTGCTCCGGCAATGTAGTTCCAAGAGCACGGTGTCCCAGTGCAACGACAACTCTTTTCTTCATAGTCATATCCCTTTCGTTAAATAATTGTGATGAGTAAATTATATTATTTTTCGTACAAAAAAGCAACGTTATTCCACGCAGAAGTTGTGGATTATCGATAAAAGGCAAAGAAGACATCCAGCAACATCAGCATTCCCAGCAGAACACATACGCAAAGCAGGAACCAGAGCGGGATTTTTCTGGTAACCTGTTTCCATTTTGGTGCGATGAAATACTGGCAGGTGCATCCGATCAGTCCCAGGAACACGGCATCCGCAAAAAACGGAGGCAGCAGAGATGGACGAAAGTATTGAGAAATTTTGTGCAGGTCTGCGTGCCAGATCATCTGGACTGTAAAATCTGAAAGGTATCCAATCACAGAGTATAATAACCCGTTCATACAGAATGCCAGAATCGGATTTTTTGCAAATCGGTGCAGCATCGTTACGCTGAGAACACCGCAAATTCCATAAAGAGGAATCCATGGACCAAGCAGAATACTACGGTTCAAAAAGACCCCTTCCATTGTGAGATAGCTCAGTGTTTCCAGAATCCATCCAAGAATGGAAAACAGAAAGAACAGCGAGGCCAGTGTCAGCGAGTGATAGAAACCGGTCGGAGCCAGAGGCTGATGCACAGCACGGACCGGCGGCTGGACAGAAAACAGAAAGGCCGGATACTGATGTGGTTCAAAATAGGCAATCTTTGTATAAGGTCCTTCGGAATCGTCATAAAGCGCTTTGCGGATCAGTAGCTCGTCATCAGAAAGCTCCTGTTCCAGAAGTGGATCATTAAACAGTTCGTAACGGGGAGCGCGGGACCGGATATAATTTTTTCGCAGGGTCATATATAATTCAGCATCGGTGGCTGTCTGATAAGGATTGACAAACAGAAAATCCAGAATACCGAATGTAAGGAGAGAAAGAATGCTCCATCCGATAAAAGACAGATGCAGAAGAAACATCCGCCATTTGTTTCCGCGCATCAGCTGTCTGGATAAAAAGAATGCATCCTTTCGTCCCATCGTCGGGTTCTCAGCCAGTATATAAGGAATCATGCTGTATTCGTACTTTTTGATGATGCCGCCGATGAACGTCAGGTTCCAGAAAGTCTGAAAAACACAACGGCAGGTCATGATCCATGCAGGGTGGGAAAAGAAGTTCACTTTGTAAAGAAAGAAAAGCTTACTGATCGTTGTCTGCTGATAAGTGCGTGCCTCCAGAAAGAAACGGGCTTCTCCGACAAGCAGCACGTTTTGAATGAAGACAGTGTAGAGAAAAGAGAGCAATACCCCCAGGAGAAGCAGAAAAAACGAGGTGGAAAACGGATCAAGGAAGGCCTCGTTGACAGTCTTTAAAGTGGCAAAGATAAAAGATCTTCCACTGGTATATATATTGAGGATGTGTTCGAACAGAGTTGCCAGTGGTGCACCGGAAAACGAAATCTGAAATACGTGCTGCAGCGTGTCTGTTGCGATCGAGGAATTGGAGGCATCTGGAAAATTCAGATGTGTCTGAACAAAAATTGTTTGCAGTCCCGGGCGAAACTGCCGGAAAATAAAAGTGGAAGATGCAAATGAGGTCGTTAAAAATGCGATCAGAAAACAGACAGATACCATTTTCTGATAGTTGCTCTTTAGTGATTTTTTTGCCTGATGTTTCAGATGTTTTCTTGTCCACATAACAGGATTCCTCCGATTCTGATGATAGACCTATTATAGTTGCTTCACGCCAGACTGTCAAAGAAGATTTGCACCTTGTCAACAGAACCTGAAATCTGCTAAAATTTAGATTGCTGTGAACAGTAACCATAGAACAAGGAGGATGAAAAGTTGAGAAAATTGATTCCTTATTTGAAAAACTATAAAAAGGAAAGTATTATCGGACCGCTGTTTAAACTTTTAGAGGCGGTATTTGAATTGATTGTGCCATTAGTCACTGCAAGAATTGTTGATATCGGAATTCAGAACCGGGATATCCCGTATATCTGGAAGATGGCGGCATTGCTGGTGGCGTTTGGTGTAATGGGACTTTTGTGTTCCCTGCTGGCGCAGTATTTTGCGGCAAAAGCAGCTGTCGGTTTCGGAACAGAACTTCGGCATGATCTGTTCTGCCACATTGAACAGCTTTCTTATGCGGCAGTAGATAAGGCTGGCAGCGCCACGCTGGTTGTCAGGATCACAAGTGATATCAATCAGGTACAGTCCGGTGTCAATCTGGTGCTTCGTCTGTTCCTGCGATCGCCGTTTATTGTGGTAGGTGCAATGGTCATGGCATTTACGATCAATGTAAAGACCGCATTGATCTTTGTCGTGACAGTTCCGCTTCTGGCGCTTGTGATCTACGGTATTATGATCGTGACGATCCCGCTGTATAAAAAAGTACAGAAAGCACTGGATCAGGTGCTTGTCTCTACCAGAGAAAATCTGGCGGGAATCCGTGTGATCCGTGCGTTTTGTACACAGAAGAAAGAGCAGGAAGAGTTTGATACAAAGAGTGAGATACTGATGAAGCTACAGTTTCTGACCGGACGGATTTCAGCGCTGTTGAATCCGATGACATATATTATCGTCAACGCCGGGATTATTGCGGTTGTCTGGTATGGGGGCGGACAGGTATATGAAGGGCTGCTGACACAGGGAGAGGTAATCGCCCTGGTCAATTATATGTCCCAGATTCTTCTGGCGCTGGTGGCGCTGGCGAATCTGATTGTTTCCTTTACAAAAGCAGTAGCATCTGCAGCCCGTCTGAATGAGGTGTTTGCACTCAGATCCGAGCTTGTGGACGGAGAGTGGGAGAAAGCAGAGGCGAAAGCGGAAGCCGCGAAAGTAAAGATGGAACACGTGACATTCTGCTATCCGGGCAGTCAGGAGTCGGCGCTGGAGGATATTTCTTTTACCGCGAAAGCAGGAGAGACGATTGGAATCATTGGAGGGACAGGTTCCGGCAAGACAACTCTGGTCAATCTCATTCCCCGGTTTTATGATGTGACAGAGGGAAAAGCCGAAATCGATGGACTGGAGATTTCAAAATACCGGACAGAGGCTCTGCGAAAACAGATCGGAGTGGTTCCGCAGAAGGCAGTGCTGTTTTCCGGTACCATAAAGAGTAATCTTCAAATGGGAAATGAGCAGGCATCTGAACAGGAGATGTATGCAGCATTAAAAACCGCACAGGCTTTGGAGTTTGTGGAGGAGAAGCCGGGAAGGCTGAATGCTCCTGTCAGTGAAGGCGGAAAAAACCTGTCGGGAGGGCAGAGACAGAGGCTGACGATCGCAAGAGCACTGGTGAAAAATCCACAGATACTGATTCTGGATGACAGTGCATCTGCGCTTGATTTCGCTACAGATGCGGCACTTCGAAAAGCATTGTCCCAGGATACGGAAAATATGACCGTATTTCTGGTATCGCAGAGAGCATCCTCTGTCATGCATGCCGATAAGATCCTGGTATTGGATGACGGAAAGATGGTGGGATACGGCAATCATGAAGAGCTGCTTGGAGCGTGCGGTGTCTATCAGGAAATCTGTCGGTCTCAGTTTTCGAAAGAGGAGGGGGTTCAGTATGCATAAAAAGAAAAAAAGTGTATGGAAAAAGATACTCTGGCTGATTCGGCCCTATCTGCATTTTTTGATGCTATCATTCGTATTTGCGGGTATTTCTGCGTTGCTGACATTGTATGCTCCGATTCTGATCGGTAATGCTGTGGATCTGATTATTGGAAAAGGAAGTGTGGATTTTGACGCGATCGGCAGGATTCTGTTCAGGCTGGCAGGGATTATTGTTATAACAAGCGCTGCGCAGTGGCTGATGAATCTGTGCAACAACCACATTACGTATCGGGTAGTTAAGGATGTCCGTACAAAGGCATTTGCAAAGCTGCAGAAGCTTCCTCTGAAATATGTAGACAGCCATGCATATGGAGAGACCATCAGTCGGATCATCACCGATGTGGAGCAGTTTTCGGATGGACTCCTCATGGGATTTACTCAGTTCTTTACCGGTGTGGTGACGATTTTGGGAACCCTGGTATTTATGCTCCTGATCAATGTGAAGATTGCGTTGGTTGTAATCCTGATCACGCCGGTATCTTTGTTTGTGGCAAGCTTTATTGCGAAGAGAACCTATGTGTTTTTTAAAGCACAGTCAGAGACCAGAGCACAGATGACATCCCTTGTCGATGAAATGGTGGGAAATCAGAAGGTTGTGCAGGCATTTGGATACGGTGACCGGGCAGTGGAGAGGTTTGATACGATCAACAAAAAGCTCCAGAAAGTCAGCCTGCAGGCGATTTTCTTTTCGTCCATTACGAATCCGAGTACCCGGTTTGTCAACGGACTGGTGTATACAGGGGTTAGTATTGCAGGTGCGTTTACCGCAATCGGAGGCGGGATCACGGTGGGGCAGCTGTCTTGCTTTTTAAGCTATGCAAACCAGTATACAAAGCCGTTTAACGAAATCTCAAGTGTGGTCACAGAGCTTCAGAATGCACTGGCATGCGCACGGCGGGTATTTGACTTTATTGAGGAACAACCGGAAGAGCCGGATGCGGCATCGGCGATCGAACTGAAAAATCCAGACGGCAGTATGACACTGGAACATGTCAGTTTTTCTTATAATCCGGAGATTAAGCTTTTACAGGATCTGAACCTGAATGTAAAGCCGGGTCAGAAAATTGCGATTGTAGGACCGACGGGATGCGGAAAGACGACGCTGATCAATCTTCTGATGCGTTTTTATGATATTCAAAGTGGAGAGATCCGTGTCGGCAATACCGGAATTCAGAATATTACAAGAGACAGTTTGCGGGCCAACTTTGGAATGGTTCTGCAGGAGACCTGGCTGAAAGCAGGAACGATCGCAGAGAATATTGCGTATGGAAAAGAAGATGCCACAAGGGAAGAAATCATTGCGGCGGCAAAGGCGGCTCATGCGCATGGGTTTATCCGGAGAATGGAGCAGGGATATGATACGCTGATTCAAGAAGAGGGCGGAAACCTGTCACAGGGGCAGAAGCAGCTTTTGTGTATTGCCAGAGTTATGCTCAGAATTCCGGATATGTTGATTCTGGACGAGGCAACCTCTTCGATCGATACCCGTACAGAAATGAAGATTCAGGAAGCGTTTCAGAGTATGATGAGGGGACGTACCAGCTTTATTGTGGCACATCGGCTTTCTACTATTCGGGAGGCAGATGTGATCCTTGTGATGAAGGATGGAAATATTATTGAACAGGGCAGCCATGAGGAGTTGTTAGAAAAAGGCGGATTTTATAAAAATCTGTATGAAAGCCAGTTTGCGTCTTAGAAAAAAGCCCGGGGAGATCATGCATTTCCCCGGGCGGTCATATATTCATGCTCGCGTTTTAATTCTGCAAGACAGTCTTTTGCGAGCCAGTGCTGATTGGTCGGTGTGAGGATCGCTTTGTACGGAAACGGTCCCGCACCGCTTTTTTTCAAAGCAAGAAGCGCCTGATCCAGCTTCTGGTTGGAAAGTCCGCAGAATACGATCATTGTATCGGA
>OODQ01001307.1_pt1 | contig 11921 bp, 5 predicted proteins | sample 1671321 | NCBI WGS metagenome assembly OODQ01 (sample SAMN06348144, study PRJEB24527) | human gut metagenome | biome: human gut; feature: ankylosing spondylitis patient; material: feces | host: Homo sapiens | place: China | collected 2015-10
TTTGGAGCTGGTGACAGGAGTTGAACCTGCAACCCACTGATTACAAATCAGTTGCGCTGCCATTGCGCCACACCAGCGAGTATCGTTTGCACAGGGTACTCTAGTAGAATACCAGAAACCTCCCCGCTTGTCAATATCTTTGTCCGGCCCGCTGTCGGCCCATGCAGCGCTGTTTCAGGGCGTTTCGAGACATCCGCGAGGCGATTCACGCAGATACGGCCACATTATGGCCGGAATGTGATAGAATAAAACAAGCTTAATATTTATGCTTCTTTCACAAGTTCCTGCCGCTTCGTCTTGAACTTCTGTGCAAAACTTACATTTTTCAGAGGAGGTTTCTATGATCTCTTATCGCAAGCTTGCAATGCGCGTTCTGGGGCATCCGCTGCGGGTGCCGTTCCCCCGGCCTGCGTCCCACCGAGTGACGGCGCTGGCGCTGACAGCCGCAATGGTGGCCGGCATGGCCGCACCGGCGTATGCGGATACCTATTACATAGGCGATGGTGACATCACAGTCACCAAAGACAAAAGCGGCACCTATGTCAAGCACTCGGGAAATCCTACTGCTACAAAGGACAGCGACGGCAATATCATCATCAAGGGCGGCAAGCGCTCAGAGGATACCACCGCCTCCGGCGGCGGCTCTTCTGAAGGCGGCACCTCCGCAGCCTCTCCCGCCCAACCCAAGTTGGCCACGCCCCCATCAGAAGACAGCGACAGCGAAAACGAAGACATGGTCTACCTCGGCGCCCCCAAGGGCAACGTGTCTTCTGACGACGGCAACGAGGAAAACGAAAACCAGACCGGCGACACCACCGGCGGCGAGGAAAACAAGAACCAGCCTGACGACACTACCGGCGGCGAAGAAAGCAAGAACCAGCCTGACGACACTACCGGCGGCGAGGAAAACGAGACTGATCCCACGAAAAAGGACCAGACCGGCGGCAAGAACACCGGCGCGGGAAGCTCTGACCCTGAGAGCAAAGGCTCTGAGAGCGGCACCTCCGGCTCGGCGGGCGGCACTCCCACCACCGGCAGCGAGACCCCTGCCGAAGGCACGGAAGGCACGGAAAGCACGGAGAGCAGCCTCTCTACACCCAAAAGCCAGTTCACGTACACCGGTGCATCCCTCAAGGTCGCCGACGCCAATGACGACGAAGAGACCCGGAACAAATCGACTACGGTCTTGGAACGCGCGGCGGAAAACTTCAGGAGCACAGCCGAAAACGTCACCAACTATGTCATCCGCATCATCAACAAGGCCAAAGGCAATGACAACACCCTCAACGTGACGCTGGACAATGTCAACATTAAGACCAAAAATGACGCCGCCCTCAGCGTCGAGGGCGCGGGCAACACGACGATCACGCTCAAGGGCGACAATACCCTCACCAGCGACGGCCAACATGCCGGCCTCGAGCACAACGAAAAGGACTATTATGGCAGAGAAGACACCGGCAAACTGACCATCACATCCGGAAATGAAAATGGCCGCAACACCGGCAGCCTGACCGCCACAGGCAGCGGTGCCTCTGCTGGCATCGGCAGCGTCTGGAACTCCGGCAACTATAGCGACAGTGGCGCCGGCGACATTGAGATAACAGGCGGCGACATCACCGCCATCGGCGCCTCCAGTGCTGCCGGCATTGGCAGCGGTTGCAATGCTACCGGCGAAACCAATATCACCATCTCCGGCACTGCCAAAATCAAGGCGCAGACCGAGCAGGGCGGCGCCGGCATCGGCAGTGGTTCAGGAGCTACTGGCAACACCAATATCACCATCTCCGGCGGCACCATCGAAAACGCGCAGGGCGGCTCCGGTGGTGCCGGCATCGGCAGCGGTGACGGAAGCACCGGCCAGACCACAGTCACCATCAAGAGCGGCACCATCAAGAACGCCACCGGTGGCAACACCGGCGACGGCATCGGCGGCGGTTGCGATAGCAAGAATATTACCGTCAAGATCGAGGGCGGCACCATCGAAAAAGCGAAGGGCGGCGACGGCTATGGTTCCCACGACGCCGGCGACGGCATCCACAGCGACGGCGAGCTCACCATTCCTGACAAAGCCACCATTGTCAGCGCCATCGGCGGCAACGGCGACAGCAGAAACAGCAGCAGTAACGCCGGCCACGGCATCTACAGCGGCGGCAAGCTCACCATCAAGGGCGACATCGGGACTGCGCAGGGCGGCAAAGGCAAAACTACCGCCGGCCACGGCATCTACAGCAAAGGCGACCTCAACATCTCCGACAACGCCACCATCACGAACGCTACCGGCGGCGCTTCTACCGATGGCTACGCCGGCGACGGCATCCACAGCGACGGCAAGCTCACCATCTCCGGCGGCACCATCGGAACTGCGCAGGGCGGCGTCGGCAATGCCTCCGGCGGCAGCGGCATCCTTGGCAAGACCATGGAGATCCTTGCCGGTACCATTCAAAAAGCCATCGGCGGCAACTCCACCGGCACCGGCGAGAACGACACCGGCGGCGACGGCATCAGCGCCAGTAAGTTCACCATCTCCGGCGGCGAGATACAGCAGGCCACCGGCGGCGCTTCTACCAACGGCAGCGGCGGCAGCGGCATCCGCAGCAACGGTAACGGTACACTCACCATCAAGGGCGGCAAGATAGAGCAGGCCACCGGCGGCGATTCCGAGAAGTACGGCGGCAGCGGCATCTACAGCAGCAGTAAGCTCACCATCTCCGACAGCGCCACCATCAGAACCGCGCAGGGCGGCGACGGCAAAGGCAAGAGCGGCGGCAGCGGCATCTACAGTTACGGCGACCTCACCATCTCCGGCGGCAAGATACAGAAGGCCACCGGCGGCGCTTCTACCGATGGCAACGGCGGCAGCGGCATCTTCAGCGGCAGTAATCTCACCATCTCCAGCGGCACCATCGAAACCGCGCAGGGCGGCGACGGCAATGCCTCCGGCGGCATGGGCATCCGCAGCGGCGGTATGCTCACCATCTCCGACAACGCCACCATCGGAACCGCGAAGGGCGGCGACGGCACGGCGGACGACGGCACCGGCGGCACTGGCATCTACAGCGCCGGTAGGCTCTTCATCTCCGGCGGCGAGATACAGAACGCTACCGGCGGCAACGGAGGCAGCGGAGGCAGCGGCGGCAGCGGCATCCGCGGCGATTACGTTGTGAATATTTCGGGCGGTATCATTAAAAATGCCGAGGGTACGGGCGGCGGCGCAGGCATCGGCGGCGGCGCGAACTCCTTCCAGGATACCACCATCAACATCTCCGGCGGCACCATTGAAAAGGCCACGGGCGGCGTCGGCGGTGGTGCAGGCATCGGCAGTGGCAAAGGCTCTACCGGCGAGACCAAAATCGACATCACCCAGGATGCGCTCGTGTACGCGTATGGCAGCGGCGGCGCAGCCATCGGTTCGGGCGAATCCTCCACCGGCAAGACGACCGTCAACATCCACGATACAACTGCCGGAAAGGGTGTCAAACATGCTTTTGCCTACGACGGTGCAGGCATCGGCAGCGGTCATTACGCCTCCGGCCAAACTTACATCACCATCCGCAACGCGTCTGTGAGCTCTCTGGAGTCCTCCGCTGATTCCACTAATAACCCGGGCGCTGGCATTGGCAGCGGCAAAGGCGCCAAGGGCAACACCGCCATCACGATAGAAGGCAGCACGGTAAAGGCCGTCGGCGGCAACGGCGCAGCCATCGGCAGCGGCAGTGAAGGAGACTTCTACAGTCCTCCTACGGGTACGCCGAACGCCCTCAAGACCATTATCCATATCACTGACAGCAACGTCACAGCCTCCAGCGACTCCAGTGCAGCCATCGGCAGCGGCAGCTATTCTACCAACGCCACGGACATCGAGATCACCGGCGGCACCATCAATGCTTCGAGTTATGATGGTTCCGGCATCGGCAGCGGCGATAGCGCCAAGGGCGACACCGACATCCACATCACCAACAGCGATGTCACAGCCAAGGGCTTTATCGACGTCAGGTATGTAAGCCACGGCACAGGCATCGGTTCCGGTATCAATTCTTCCGGAAAGACTACCATTGATATTTCCGGCGGCACTGTTAAGGCCATGGGCAGCGGCGACGGCTACAATGGCAGCGCGGGCATCGGTTCAGGCAGCGACTCCACCGGCGACACCAGCATCACTCTCCGCGACGGCGTGACCGTTACGGCCACCGGCGGCGGTAATTCCTCCCTTGGCGGCGGCGGCGGCGCAGGCATCGGCAGCGGCAGCGACGCCAATGGCAACACCACCATCCTCATCGAGGGTGCAGCAAAAGTTACCGCTACCGGCGGCTCCACCGCTGCGGGCATCGGCTCCGGCCACTATGTCGGTGACATCAACGATCCCTCTGTGGGCAGCACCACCATCACCATCCGCAACAGCGACGACGGCCGCGTCATCCCCATCATTGAGACCAAGGGCGGCAGCAATGAGAACGGATCCTGCTGGGCTTCCGGTGCCGGCATCGGCTCCGGCGGCAACACCCTTAATAAGACCACCATCAACATTGAGGGCGGCGAAATCACGGCCACGGGCGGAGTCAGCCTTGACTCTCGCAATCACTCCGACGAGCGGCTCAGCGGCGCAGGCATCGGCTCCGGCTCCAACGTCTCCGGCGAGACCGAGATCAATATCAAGGGTGGCACCATCACCAAGGTCACTGGCGGCAAATACGGCGGCGCAGGCATCGGCAGCGGCAGCAGTGACACCAAAGACGACAGCAAGAAGGGCGCTGTCACCATCAACATCACCGACGGCACCATTGAAAAGGCCGAGGGCAAGAACGGCGGCGCCGGCATCGGTTCGGGCTATTACGGTCGCTCTTCCACGGTCAACATCTCCGGTAACGCCGAACTCAAAGACGTCAGGGGCGGCAATCTCGCTGCCGGCATCGGCTCAGGCTATGACTCCGACAAGGTGGACGTCGTGATCGACGGCGGCACCATCAACGCAACGGGCGGCGATTCCGCTGCCGGCATCGGCTCGGGCCTTAATAGCCGCAGCAGCGTGACCATCAAGAGCGGCACGGTCAACGCCAAAGGCAACCAGCATAGCAACAACTTCGGTTCTTCGGGCATCGGCGGCAACTACGCCGATGTCACCATCAGTGGCGGCACCATCACAGCCACCGGCTATGACACCGGCGCCGGCATCGGCGGCAGCGACAACAACAACTCCAGCAGTATCACGATAACCGGCGGCACCATCACCGCCACCGGCACCAGCGACGCCCCTGCCATCGGCGGCGGCAGCGTCTCCATCAGCAATACCGACTCCGCGCTGGACATCACCGCAACCGCCCCCGACGCCGACAATGCTATCCAAAGCAGCGACGGCAAGAAGCTGGACAAAGTCATCCAGCTCGCGGAAAACGGCAAGAAGGGCCTCGTGAAGCTCGTAAAGAGCGGCACCACCAGCATCTCGCGGCTCTTCCACAACGGTGTCTACGCGGACAGCCATTCCACTTCTCACTCCCCCGACCGCGTAACGCCCGAGATGAGTGAGGCAGAAAAGGCCAAGTACGGCGACATCGCTTCTGTCCACAACTGGAAAGTCAGCGACCATCAGGAGCCGACCTGCGGCAAGGACGGCTACATCGATTACATCTGCATGGTGGACCACTGCGGCACCACGTTCCGCCACACTCTCCCCGCCACCGGCCAGCACACCTGGAACGAGGGTGTCGTCACGAAGAAGCCCACCTGCACTGAGCTGGGCGTGCGCACCTTCACCTGTACCGTCTGCCACAATACCCGGACTGAGGCCATTGAGGCCCCCGGCCACGAGTACGGCGAGTGGGTCATTGACCGGGACGCTACCTGTATCGAGGAAGGCTCCAAACACCGTGATTGCATCCGCAGCGACGCTACCCAGACCGAGAGCATCCCCGCCACCGGCCAGCATCAGTGGAAAGTCCTCTCCACGACAGCGGCTACCTGCGGCCAGGACGGCACCGTCACCTACCAGTGCGAGGTCTGCGGCGATACGAAGACCGAAACGCTCAACGCCACCGGCCAGCACAGCTACGGCGCGGGCGTCGTGACCAAGGCCGCGACCTGCACCGAGACGGGCATCATGACCTATACCTGCGTCGTCTGCGGCGACAGCTACACCGAGAGCATCCCGGTGGATAAGACCGCCCACAAGTGGGATGCAGGCGTCGTCACGAAGGAGGCCACCTGCACTGCCAACGGCGTGCGCACCTTCACCTGTTCTGCCTGCGGCGATACCCGGACTGAGGCCATTGAGGCCCTCGGCCACGAGTACGGCGAGTGGGTCATCGACAGGGACGCTACCTGTGTCGAGCAAGGCTCCAAGCACCGTGACTGCATCCGTGGCGACGATACCCAGACCGAGGCCATCCCCGTCAGCAAGACCCACACCTTCGGCGAGTGGGTCATCACCAAAGAGCCTACCTGCACCGAGAAGGGCGAGAAACAGCGCAGCTGCACGGTCAGCGGCTGTGTCGTCACTGAGACGCAGGAGCTGCCCGCCCTCGGCCATCAGTGGAGCAGCTGGACGCCTGTCGAAGGCGACAGCAGCCGCGAGTACCGCATCTGCGAGGTCTGCAATGAGGTGGAGTACCGCGATGTCTCCCACAGCAGCGACAACAGCACCATCTCCACCGGCCTGCGTGTCCTTGACCCGGCTCAGGCCAACATCCTCCAGAACGTCCAGCTGGTCCAGCTGAACCAGATCAGCGATGTTCTCTACATTGATGTCACCCATGAGACGGCATCCCTGCATGGCGTCCTTTCCGATTTGACCGACCTCCGCTCTGAGCGCATCGAGACCGTTGTCTTCTCCACCGAACGCTGCACTTCCACCCTCTCCCTCTCCGATGTTGCAGCCCTCGGTGCGGGCGATACGCCTTTCACCCTCAGCCACAGCGGCTCCACCGCCAGCTTCATCGTGGGCGGCGCAGACCACACCGCACTGCTGAGGTAAGCACATTGCCATTCTCTATTCCTTCCACATAACGACCAAGGCCCCCGCAGTTCTGTTCCAAACTGCGGGGGCCTTGGCGTTTTATTATGATAAAATTTTACTTCAGCTCCCGCTGTACGGCAGCGAAGTCCTCGAGGGTCAGGGCCTCGGGGCGGATACGGGCGTCGAAGCCCGCCGCCTCGATGGCCGCGATGACCTTATCTTTCGGCAGGCCGAGGCCGCTGGCGATGGCGTTGGCGGCGGTCTTACGGCGCTGGCCGAAAGCGGCACGGATGAGGGCAAAGTAGCCGTCCTCGTCCTCCACCTGTACGGCGGGAGTGGGGCGGATGTCCATCCGCACAACGGCGCTGGTACCCTTCGGGGCCGGGTAGAAGCTGCCCGGCGCGGCGGTGAACATCAGTTTTGAGGTGGCGTAGTAGCTCACGGCACAGCTGATGGCGCTGGACGCCCGGGTGCCGGGGGCAGCGGCCAGACGGTCGGCGGCCTCCTTCTGCACCATGACGGTGAGGTTCTGGATGGGCAGGCGGTCGCCCAGCAGCTTCATGACGATGGGGCTGGTGATGTAGTAGGGCAGGTTGGCGCAGACAGCCACCGGCATCCCGGGGAACTCCTCCTCGATGAGGGCGCGGAGGTCTACTTTCAGAACATCCTGCAATACCAGCTTGAAGTTATCCACGCCCGCCATGGTCTCGGCCAGCAGGGGCGGCAGGCGCTCGTCCACCTCGATGGACACCACCTTGGCGGCGCGCTGGGCCAGCTCTTTGGTCAGCACGCCGATGCCGGGGCCGATCTCCAGCACGCCCCAGCTCTTATCGACGCCGCTGGCGTCCACGATCTTGGGCGGCAGGCCGGGATTGATGATGAAGTTCTGTCCAAAGCCCTTGGAGAGCGCGAAATCGTATTTTTCGCACAGGGTGCGGATAACGGAGAGGTCGGTCAGCTCCGGCATATTGGTTTTCCTTTCTGTTTCTTGCTAAAACAGCAAAACCTCTCCGTCACGCCTGCAGCGTGCCACCTCCCCTATCGAGGGGAGGCCTTGGCATTCCGCAAAGCTTACTCTCTTCGCCAGAGGTTCCCCTCGGTAGGGGAGCTGTCTGCGAAGCAGACTGAGAGGTTGAGCTATTTACACGACTAAAGTTATTTTTAAGAAGTGTTTACTGCGCACTTGCAGCCTCCTGCTCCCCTTCTGCACCGGCCTCGGAGGAAGCCTCTGCCTCCCCTGCGGCCTCGCTGGAAGCGGTGCTCTCGGCTGCGGCCTCCGAAGAGGCTGCGGCGGAGTCGGCGGCGATGTCAGCGTCGTTCACGCCGCCCACGGTGGTGACACCGGTGAGCTGCTGTGCGCAGCTGACGGCGCGCTGTATCTGCGGGTCCGTGTCGAGGGTGTAGTCATAGTAGCTGACCTGCTCGTCGGCAGTCAGCGGGCGCTCCACGTCCACGGTCAGGCCGGTGCCGTCGAAGCAGGAGCCGTCGCCGCAAATGAGCTTTGCCACCGTGACCACGACAGCGCTGCCGTCCGAGAGGCGCTGGGGGCTGCTCTGGATGGTGCCTTTGCCCATCGTGGTGCTGCCCACGAGGCGGGTGCCGCACAGGGTGCGCAGGCTGGACGCAAAGAGTTCTGCCGCACTGGCGGTGTTCTCGTTCACGAGGCAGACGGTGGGCTGGCTGATGACCGAGTCGCCGGTGCTGCTGCCCAGCAGGGTGCGGTTGCCTGCCTTATCCTCCGCGTAGGCCAGCACGCCTTCCGGCGCGACGAGTTCGATGCAGCTGATGGCGTCATCAAGGATGCCGCCGCCGTTGTCGCGCAGGTCGAAGATGAAGCTCTGGGCGCCGCTGGCGGTCAGGCTGCGGAGCGCAAAGTCCAGCTCACTGGGGGTGGAGTTGTCGAACTGCCAGATCTTGATATAGCCCACATTGCCCTGCACCAGCGCGGAATCGACGCTGTTGGCCGTAAAGCCGGAGTGGGTCAGATCGGCGGTGTGCTGGGCGTTCTCGCTGTCCAGCCAGCCTACATTGACGCTCGTGCCACTCTCGCCCCGGAGTTTGTTCTGGACAGCCTCCACGCTGCCCAGACTTTTGATGTCTGCGCCGTCGATGGTGGTGATGTAATCACCCCGCTGGAGGCCGGCCTCCTTGGCAGGAGACTCGTCATACACTTTGATGACCTTGGCGTAGCCGGACTGGTCGATGGCCAGCTCCACGCCGATGCCCATCAGCTTGCCGCTCTGGGCGTTGAGCAGGTCGGTGTAGGCCGAGGCGGTGTAGTAGCGGGCGTACTTGTCGCCGGTACCCAGCAGATAACCGGCAGTCAGACGGTCGTACAGCACGGTCTCGTCGATGTCGTAGTAGTCGTTGGCGCGCACATAGCGGTCTACCTCGGCCACCTTGTTGTACATGCTCTCCTTTTCCTTCACGCTGGTGACGGTGTGGTCAAACAGCCGCATCGCCACCAGCATCGTGATGGAAAAAGTGACCGTCATTGCCAGAATGACGATGGTCACGGTCATCCCTACGGAAATTTTGCGGTTCATTCAGTGTCCTCCCCAGTTCAGACCAAAAACATCAGGATGACACTGCCCAGTACCGACAGCAGGAACACTCCTGCCAGAATCAGACAGCCCACCCGAAGGATACGCTTGCGTTTTTGCTCGTTCATTTCGCCTTGTGGCCTCCTTTGACCCCTCGACTTCAATTACAGTTGTGTTATCTTATCGGAATATAACCGCGGGGGTTGACCGCATTGGCCTTGGAGCCGCCCTTCCACACCTCGAGATGGAGGTGGTTGCCGGTAGAGTTGCCGGTGGAGCCCACATAGCCGATGAGGTCGCCCTGGTTGACATACTTGCCCGCCGACGTTGCCACCGAGCGCATATGGCCGTAGAGGGTGGAGTAGGCGTTGCCGTCTGTCATTTTGCCGTGATAGATGATGACATAGTTGCCGTAGCCGCCGCTGGACCAGCCGGCCACCTGCACATAGCCGCTGGCGGCTGCGTAGATGGGAGTGCCTGCGGGGGCGGCAAAGTCGATGCCGGCGTGGAGTTTGTTGACGCCGGAGGCCGGGTTTTTGCGCCAGCCGTACTCGCTGGAGATGCGGGTATAGCTCCTGAGCGGGCAGATAAAGCCGCTGAAGCTCAGCTGGGGCTTGCTGGCCGCTGCCGCTGCGATGAGCTTCTGGATCTCCTTCTTGACGGCCTCGTAGTTCATCTCGTCCGACTCGATGGCCGCCTGGGCGTTCTTCTGGGCCTGCTGGGCCTCAGCGGCGCTCAGACGGGCCTCCTTGACGCTGTTGTTGAGCTCGTTCTGCTTGGACTGCATCTGCTTGTTCTGGGCGTCCAGCTCAGCCTTTTTGTTTTGCAGCTGGGTGCGCTCCTCCACGAGCTGGGTGCGGTCGGCCACGAGGGCTTCCTTCGCAGCCTTCATGTTGTCGAGTATCTCGGTATCCTTCACCGAAATGTCCTGCATGACCTCATTGAAGGTCAGAAGCTCGTACAGATCGTTCACAGACCGGAGCATGGCGACGCTGCCGCCGTCCCGCAGCTCCTGCATCGCGGCCATATGGCTCTTGAAATCGTCCCACTGGTCGGCGATCTCCTGCTCTTTCCGGGCGATCTCATTCTGCTTGGCGGTGATCTCCTGCTCTTTAACGCCGATGCTGTTCTGCACCTCGGAGATCTGGCTCTTGAGGACGCTGATCTGGCTCTGGAGCACCGAGACTTTTTCCTTCAGCTCAGACTCGAGGGCCTTGGCAGCAGCTTCCTTCTTTTTGGCGTCGTTCAGCTCCGTCTTATGCTGCTTGATGGACGCAGAGATCTTGTCCAGCTTGTTCTGCAGCGAGCTCATGCTGGTGGCCGCACTGGCCGGATAGACCGTCACGCTCAGCACGAGGCAGGCGGCGGCCAGAAAGGCGCAGGCGGCACGCATCATGGCCGAATGGCCCGACGGCTTTGCGTGGCGGGGCGGATGATGCAGGACAAAGCCTGCAGAATGCTTGTCGTGGTACACAGTAGGCCCCTCCTTACACGTTCAGGTGCTTGCGGATGGAGAACATACTGCCCAGACCGCCCACCAGAGCGCCGCCCGCGAGGCTGTAGGTCAGGATGGTGGGCCAGACATTTTCCAGCGGCACCAGAGCCGTACCCATAAGCATCTGCCACAGGCCGCCCAGCGTGGGCGACAGCTGAACAATGTAGGCATAGCCGCCGATGGTGGCAGCTGCCGTCAGGATGCCGGAGAGCAGGCCCATAGTCAGGCCCTCGATGACGAAAGGCAGGGTGACGAGGGCGTTGGTAGCGCCGACATACTTCATGATCTCGATTTCACGGCGGCGGGCAAAGACGCTCAGCCGGATGGTGGTACCCACCGTGATGATGCTGACAGCCATCAGCACCAGCACCAGACCGCGCCCGACCTTGGTGACAGCCTGCTGGACCTCCACAAAGGTCTTGGTCATCTCGATGGGAGCCGTGACGCTGTAGACGCCGCTGATGTTCTCGAACTGCTTGCTGATGGTCTCCATCTGGCTCAAATCAGACAGGGAGACGCGGTAATTGGCCTTGAAAGGGTTGTCGTTCTCGAACTCGTTCAGCAGGGCGGCATAGTCGGACATATACCCCTTGTACTGGTTGAGGACGTCTTCTTTGGACATATACTGCACCCGGCTCACACCTGCGGTGCCGCTGAGGGCATTGCCCACAGACTGGATGGTGGCGTCATCAGCCTCGGGGTCCACGTAGACCACCATCTCGTTCTGGCTGCCCAGATAACTCACCATGCTGTCCACATTGACTTCAATGAGGCTGGCGAAGATGTTCAGGGTCATGCAGACGCTGAGGGAAGCGATGCAGGCGATGGTCATGGCCCAGTGCTTGCCGAGGTTGCGCACGCCGCGCCGGGTGAGGAACCCAAACGTAGAGATTTTCATACGTGTACCTCCTCGCCAGATCGGAAGAGCGTCGTGTAG
>OODQ01001321.1_pt1 | contig 11795 bp, 11 predicted proteins | sample 1671321 | NCBI WGS metagenome assembly OODQ01 (sample SAMN06348144, study PRJEB24527) | human gut metagenome | biome: human gut; feature: ankylosing spondylitis patient; material: feces | host: Homo sapiens | place: China | collected 2015-10
AAATCACCAGATGCTTCGAACTGAGATTTCCAGGAATCTTCATCATCACCAGCCATATCGTTATTAGCGTGGTCACCGGCAACAACCATCAGAGGACGAAGAATTACATTCTTAAATCCAGCTTCTTTTACTTTCTCGATAACTGCTTCGCAAGCTGTATCTTCTGGCTCACCTTCTACAGTACCGATGAATGCGTTTGTGAATCCAAGGTCATCCATCTGTGTCTGCATCTGATCATATGTTACGTTAGCTGTATGGGATGTTCCATGTCCCATGAATACGAATGCTGTACCGGCATCTGCTGCTGCCTGCATATCATCAAATCCAGCTTCTTTGCATGCTTCATCTGTGATTGCCTGTGCAACTGCTTTCTTATCGTCGTTGATTACTGTAGCGTCATCACCAACTTCACCAAGCATTGGCTCTGCGATTGCTACGGATTCGAATTTATCTTTATATCCGTCGATAGCTTCTACCATTTCATCATATTCAGCACCATGCATCAGATGTGTAGGCTGTACAACAAGATTCTTAACACCGTTGTCTACTGCACGGTCAAGTGCCTGCTGCATGTTATCGATTACTTCATTATCTCTTGCTTCTACATGGTTGATAATAATCTGTGCTGTGAATGCACGTCTTACTGACCAGTCCGGATATGCTTCTGCAAGAGCATCTTCGATTCCTTTGATATCCTCTGCACGGCTGTCGTTGAAAGATGTACCAAAGCTTACTACAAGGAGTTCGTTCTCACCGATTTCATCCTGGTTACGCGGATCATCTTTGGAAGCGTCACCTGTGTCACGGCCAAAGTATTCAGGGCTTGCTTCTTCACCTTCTACCAGCTCTTTCTGAGCATCTGTCAGTTTGTCCCATGCTTCTTTTGCTGCTTTGCAGTCTTCATCAGTTGTATCTGTTCTTTCCTGAACATAGATCTTATCGATCAGGGCAGCTACTTCATCTGCTGCTTTCTGATCATCATCAGATGCTTCTGTTGTGTCATCGGAAGCTTCCTCTGTATCAGCTGCGTCAGCGTCATCTGCTGTTGCATCATCTGCTGATTCTTCTGTTGCTGTGTCGTCAGATGCGAATGCTACTGCACCTGTTGCTGCTGTCATGGAGCAGGTCATAGATACTGCAAGTAATAAAGCTAACATGGATTTTCTTTTCATTTTGTTTTTCCTCTTTTATTTCTTGTATTTCCGGACAGACGTATGCAAAAAAGCAGCCACATATTCTGCGGCTGCCACTTTCCCATAAATACATGGTTTTTAATGAATCAGCCAGATATCTCACAATTCATAATTCAATCAGACTGCCTGATTCATTTATATAAAAGAGCTATGTATAGTTATGAGAATATAGGTTCTGTATACCGCAGACCTTAAATTCCACGCCAAGGCAGTTCTCCTGACTTCGATCATCGCCGCTTTCCCCTTCCCGGCAGCCCAGTGGTCTCTGAAAGGCAGCTCCCATACACAGTGACGGTATCGCTCCGGATTCTCACCGGATTCTCTTTTGCACATCATATATGATGTAACCTTTGCGCTATAACATTGCACATATTCAATTCGGATACTCTTTTTTTATCACATTTAATAAAAAATGTCAATACAATTTATATATATTTCCTATTGATGTTTTTACACTATGTGAGAAACAACGTTGATTCTCTTACTTTACTGCCTCTGTCAGTGTTTTGAAGAAGCAGGTTCTGTTTCCTGTATGGCAGGCTGCACCGATCTGCTCTACTTTTGCAAGGATGGTGTCGTTATCGCAATCTAATGTAAGAGACTTTACAAACTGAAGATGTCCGGAAGTGAGACCTTTTGTCCAAAGCTCATTGCGACTTCTGCTCCAGTAGGTCATTTTGCCGGTCTGGAGTGTGGTGTTAAATGCTTCTTCGTTCATGTATGCAAGCATCAGAACTTCATTTGTCTGATAATCCTGTGCAATTACAGGTACCATTCCGTCGCTGTTTAATTTGAAATCCGACCAGGCGATGCTGCTCTTTAAATTTGCTGTATTTTCCATCTTTATTACTCTCTCCTGATTAACTTTTATATAGTGGTTTATTTTATCTTTATCTCAAAAGATGTTCCACAGAACCCGCAGAAAATACTATTTTCCTGCTATTCCGGGAACATCTTTCATTATTCTGCAATTATCGTAACTGTTCAGTACCTTCACAGTTACGATTAAAAATCGCCTTCGGCGATAGGATTTTGACTTGTATGTCTCGGGATTTTGGCATGTTCATGCCAAAACACCTCGCGGGATAGTAGACTGCTGAATAGTTACCAATTATCTACATTACGCAAGGCTTCCTTTGGTAGACAATACATCTGTGATTCTCGGGTCATAAGATGTTGCTGCATCCAGTGCTTTGGCAAAGCTCTTGAACATGGCTTCTGCCATATGATGGTTGTTTCCACCAGTCAGAACCTTGATATGGAGGTTCATGCCACAGGAATAAGAAATAGCGTAGAAAAATTCTTTTACCATTTCTGTAGACATATCGCCAATCTTATCTGTAGTGAATTCTGCATCCCATGCAAAATACGGTCTTCCGGACAGGTCAATCGCACAGAGCACGAGGGATTCATCCATCGGAAGGATACAGCTGCCGTAACGCTTGATTCCTTTTTTGTCGCCGATTGCTTCTTTTAATGCGGTTCCGAGAACAATTCCTGTGTCCTCGATCGTATGATGATCATCTACCTGAAGGTCACCATGAACTCTGACACTTAAGTCAAAAAGTCCATGACGGGTAAATCCATCCAGCATATGGTCAAAAAATCCCACTCCTGTTTCGATATCGGAATATCCGGTTCCGTCCAGATTAATCTTTAATTTAATCTCGGTTTCTTTTGTATTTCTCTCTACTGAGGCTTCTCTTGCCATAATTACGTCCTCGCTGTTTTTCTCTCTGTAATATGTAATGGATTGGATAGCTTCTCTTCTAATCTGACGCTATTATTTATCCTCATCCTCAAAACGAACTGCAATAGAATTTGCATGTGCAGTAAGCTGTTCGGAGGTTGCAAACTGGATGATATCCTTGTGAATGTCACGCAGCGCTGCTTTAGAATAATATACAATGCTTGACTTCTTAATGAAATCATCTACAGAAAGTGCAGAGAAGAATTTGGCTGTTCCGTTTGTTGGGAGTACATGGTTCGGACCTGCGAAGTAATCTCCCAGAGGTTCTGAACTGTATTCTCCGATAAAGATCGCACCTGCATTCTTCACTTTCATCATATCTTCAAACGGGTTGGCTGTCACGATTTCCATATGTTCCGGAGCAATTTCATTGGCTGCTTCGATTGCCTCGTCCATATCTTCCGCAATAAGGATATAGCCAAAGTTATCAAGAGACTTCTGGATAATCTCTTTTCTGGAAAGGACTTCTACGAAGCCCTTTACTTCTTCATCTACTTTGGCTGCAAATTCTTCGCTTGTAGTGATCAGGATCGCACAGGCAAGTTCATCATGTTCTGCCTGGGAAAGAAGGTCTGCTGCTACGAAGTGTGGATTTGCTGTCTCATCTGCCAGAACAAGAATCTCACTTGGACCTGCAATAGAGTCAATGCTTACATATCCGTATACTGCTTTCTTTGCAAGGGCTACGAAAATATTTCCAGGGCCTACGATCTTATCTACTTTCGGGATGCTCTCTGTTCCAAATGCCAGTGCGCCGATTGCCTGAGCGCCTCCTACTTTGTAGATTTCATCTGCCCCTGCTTCTTTGGCAGCTACCAGTGTAGATGCACATACTTTACCGTCTTTTCCAGGAGGTGTTGTCATAACAATGTGCGGTACTCCTGCTACTTTTGCAGGTACGATATTCATAAGTACGGATGATGGGTAAACTGCTTTTCCGCCAGGTACATAAACACCTACTCTGTTTAACGGAGTCACTTTCTGGCCGAGCATAGTTCCGTTTGTCTCACTTGTAAACCAGCTGTTCTGAATCTGTTTTTCATGATATTTGCGGATGTTGACAAGTGCTTTGCGGATAACGCCAAGAAGTGCAGGATCTATCTGCGCATATGCTTCTTCGATCTCTGCATCCGTGACACGGATTGTCTCTTTTGTTACATCTGCTTTGTCAAATTCCTTTGTGTAGGCAAAGAGCGCTGCATCTCCTTCATTTTTTACTTTATCAAGAATCTGAGCTACTGTGGATTCAAATTTCCCATAGTTATTCGGGCTTCTTTTCAGCAGATTCTCAAGAATATCTTTTGTGGATTCTTTTGTTAATTTTACTGTACGCATCTTTACATTTCCTCCTGCAGAACTCTTCTTAAATCTTCAATGAGTTTTCGAATTCTTTCGTTCTCCATCTTCATGCTTACCTGGTTGACAACCATTCTGGCAGACAGCGGGCAAACCTCTTCTAATACTTTCAGACCATTTTCTTTCAATGTGCTTCCTGTCTCTACGATATCTACGATAACCTCTGACAGACCAACGATCGGTGCCAGCTCGATAGAACCATTTAATTTGATCAGATCTATGGTCTGATGTTTTCTGTTAAAGAAGTAGTCCTTTGCAATATTCGGATATTTGGTTGCCACACGGATGAGCTGGTTGTTCTCCAGAACCTCTCTGGCACTCTCCGGTCCGCAGACACACATTTTACATTTTCCAAATCCGAGGTCCATAACCTCATATAACTTACGGCCTTCTTCAAGGATCGTATCTTTTCCGACGATTCCGATATCTGCCGCACCGTATTCTACATAGGTAGGAACATCCGGACCTTTTGCAAGGAAGAATTTCATTTTTAATTCTTCATTTGTAAAGATCAGTTTGCGGGAATCTTTATCTTTCATTTCTTCACAGGTGATTCCTGCTTTCTCAAACATTTCCATTGTTTTGTTGGCAAGTCTGCCTTTGGTAAGGGCAACTGTCAGGTATCTCATGGCTTATCTGACCTCCTTTTTCAAACGTAATGCCACACATTTGCCTTCTGCGCGAAGTTTCTGTGCTTCTTTGATTGCCTGTGCACGATCCTGTGGCTCATATTCGATCACTTCCGGCTTCTCTTCTTTCTCAGAGAGCAGTTTCTGGCTGGAAAGTGCAAGAAGAAGGTTGTCTACTTCAATCGCAAATCCGATAGATGCCGCCGGTTTACCGAAGTGTTTCATCAGGCCATTGTAACGACCGCCCTTGATCATTGGCTCGCCGGTTCCATAGGTGTATGCCTGGAAAATGATTCCCGTGTAGTACTGATATTTGCTAAGCATTCCGAAGTCAAAAGAGATGTATTTCTCGTAGCCGTAGTTCTTCATGATCTCATAGATTTCTTCGAGTCTGGAAACTGCTTCGAGTGCGCATGCATTGTTTGTCAGGCTTCTGGCTTTCTTTAAGACTTCTTCGGAACCGAACATCTGTGGGATTTCGATGAAGGCTTTTACCATACTGTCTTTAATTTTCTGCTCTGCTACGAATTCTTCTACTCCAAATGAGTTTTTCTGTGAGATCAGGGTGCGGAGGCGTTCTTCTGCTTCGGGGCCGAGTTCTGCTTCTTTTAAGAGGGATTTGAAGTAATCTACCTGTCCGACGCTGACCTGGAATTCTGTCAGTCCTGCTGCCAGGAGACATTCGACTGTCATGGCGAGAAGTTCTGCATCTGCGTCTGCGGATTCATCTCCGATTCGTTCTACGCCCATCTGTGTGGTTTCTTTGAGATGGCCTCGATAGCTGGAGTTGTTGATGAATGTGTTGCCGGTGTAGCATAAGCTTACTGGTTCTTTGTCCGGGGAGAAGTAGGTGGCGCAGGCTCTGGATACGGACGGGGTGAAATCTGGTCTGAGTACCAGAGTGTTGCCTTCGCGGTCGAAGAATTTGTAGAGTTCTTTGGATGGGATGGTTCCTACTTCGCGGCTGAATACTTCGAAGTATTCAAATGTCGGAGTTTCTATGTCTTCATAGCCGTACTGGTGGAAGACGCGATGGATTTTCTCCTGTACCTTTCTTTTTTGGCTGCATTCGCCGTTGTAGATGTCTCTTACACCTTCCGGGGTGTGAAAAATACGTTGCATGGTTGGTCCTCCTGTGGTTATGTTTTTTGTTTCTTATTATACTTTACCTCTTACCGCTTTAGTTTAGTAACGTGATACTAAGCTAATACGAAAACCAGATAGATTATATAGGGTTTTGGGAAAATTGTCAATCCCTGTGGAAGTTGTTTTTCTTTATTTTTATAAGGGACGCTCAGAAAGATATGATATCCCAGATGCCGAAACCGCACCTGAAAGCAAATATGTTTCTGCGCGTCCCTTTATGAGTAACATCCCCTACTCTCTTTCATTTAGGTCCATCTGAATCCCATCAAGATACGGAACCAAGAATCCACTTTTTTTGTTGAGATAGTATTGCGGATCGAGTTCTTCTCTTCGAAAACTTTTGCGGCCGCCTTCTTGCATTCGGGTCCAGAAGATGAGGAGGTGGCGCAAGGGGAGGTAGTAGAATTGGTTCTCGTGGCTGTAGAATATGAGAAAGAATGCTATGCCGCCTTGTTTTTCAAATGCCTGCATGAATTCTACCTGGTGGGGATGGATGTTTGCGAGGGGGAAGGTGTCTGTGGCGCATTCTTTGGCGTCAAAGCATATGGGGATTCCCTGTACTGCTCCAATGTAGTCTACGGTGCTTCGCTGTTCGAAGTAGGCCAGGGTGATATGACGGTTTTCTTTGTCCATTCGGACGGGGGTGATGGGTGTTGGGATTTTCTGGATGAGTGCAAGTTCTTTTTCTCTATATTGTTCGTTGGTGCGGTTTACGAGGTCTTCCAGTGTGGAGCCTCGTAAGCCTCTGCTATTCCATGTTGCCAAATTGTTCTCCTTTAAGATTTTTCTTATTTAAGTAATTTCACCGACGGATAATACCGGATGACGGCTTTGCCTACAATTTCGTCAAAGGTTACAAAGTTGGTGGTTTTCCAGCAGCGGGAATCTTTAGAGTGGTTGCGGTTGTCTCCAAGCATGAAGTAGCTGTTTTCGGGAACTTCGTATGGACCGAAGTTTCCTCTTGCTTTCTCGGGGATGAAGCTGTCGTCCAGTGGGATTTCGGAGTCGTTGATGTAAACTTTTCAGTCTGTGATCTGGACTTTTTCTCCGGGGAGTCCGATGAGGCGCTTGATGAAGAGTTTTTTTTCATCGTCCGGATATTTGAAGATGATGATGTCAAATCGCTCAGGGTCTTTTATTTTTTTTGATATTTCATGCCCGAAGAGATCTATATTGATACCATATGCCATTCGGAAGCCGAAGAGACGATCTCCGGTCATAACGGTTTTTTCCATTGATTCGGAAGGGATTTTGGCGTTGATAAGTACTACGTTATTTATGAGTGTTGCAATCAGCACCACTATGATGATCATTTTTGCGTAATCCCATACTTCTTTCCAGATTTTCATGATATGCCTCCTGCAGGTGTTCTTCATTGATGATTTTGAAAAAAAGCTCCGGCACCGGTGCCACGAAGGCTTGGTCTGTCTCCGGAATTACTAACCTGTATGCATGGAGAAGCTGATGTTTTACTCCATGACGGGTGTATTGTTTGTTGAATTCATTGTCACCGTATTTGGTGTCTCCCAGGAGCGGATGACCAGTTCCGGCCAGGTGGGCTCGGATCTGATGTGTTCGGCCTGTGATCAGTTCTACTTCCAGGAGTGTCATTTTTCCATTACTGCCAAGCGGGCGGTATGCGGTTTCGATTGGCAGGGAATCAGGAAATTCTTGTTTGCTTACGGTTACTTTGTTGGTTTTTTTGTCTTTGTGCAGGTAGCCTTTGATATGGGCAGGTTTGTCCAGTTTGCCTTTTACCAGACAGAGATAGTATTTATGGAGCGTTCTGTCATGAAAGATTCCGGATAGGAACTGCAATCCGGCGAGACTTTTGCCAGCACAGACCATGCCGCTGGTGTTTCGGTCGAGACGATTGCACACGGATGGTTTGAAAGTTTTTAGCTGTTCTTCTGTGAGTTCGCCTTTTTTCAGGAGATAACCGATCAGGTATTCTACCAGTGATGGTTCGCCGTCGTCTGCTGGCTGAGAGAGCATTCCTGCTGGTTTGTTGATGATAATGATATCGGCATCTTCATAAATGATGTCTAATTCACAGTAGGCTCTTGCTACCTGGGTGCTTCCGGCAAATTTGTCGAAAGTTTCATCACTCAGGAATAGTTTGATGGTGTCGCCTTTGAGGAGTTTTTCGTTTCCGGTGGCTTTTTTCCCATTCAGGGTGATGTTTTTCTTGCGGAGCATTTTGTAGAAGAAGCTTTTAGAGGCTTCTTTAAGAAGCTTGGCAAGGTACTTGTCAAAGCGCTGTCCGGCTTCGTTTTCTTCTATTATAAATTCTTTCATTATTTCTAATATATCTTTCTCAATATTTCATGGCTACAGACAAATAGCCAAGATCGTCTGTCGGATGAGTTCGTTTCTGGAAAGATCCGGGTATTTCTCATCCGGAGTAAATTTAATACCTTCTTCCAGACTTTCTTTGTGGTCATTCATGGAATCAAGGCGTTCCAGAAATGGGCGAAGGTCTGTGAAAATCTTTACTGTGGCTTTGTAGCCGTTTTTGCGGATAATTTTTTGGGAATTGGTTTCCATGAAAGAGGCATCGATCTTCGGGTCGCTGCTGTAGGCTGCTACAGTGTTTCCGCATACTGCTACTGCGTCGATATAAGCACTCTTTTCATAGAAGGTCATGTATAATTCATATGCCATATCAAGGCTGCCCTGATGTTCCTGGATTTTCTGATACAGTCCTGCATCCATTGGTCTGCATTTCAGGATCATGATCAGGCTTACCATGGATTTGCATGCCGGAAGACATCCGACTACTGCCACTACTGTCCAGACAGTCATTCTTGTTTTAAAGTAAATCCAGGATGTAAAGAAGATAAATAACGGTACTGCGAAAAGAATCGCCGTGATGATCAGGCGGCGTTTCTTTTCGCTTTTGAAGTATCCGAAATTTCCTTTGGAAATTTTCTTTGATTTTTTATTGTTTGATGTTTTAGACTTAGCTGAAGATTTTGTGTTGTTTGGCTTCTTCTCTGCTGTCACTTTCGTCCTCCTTTGGAGTTGCTTTTCTTATGTGTGTTTCTTATTGTACTTTTCTTCGCAGATATAGTGGCGTTTCTCTTGTTTCCTCTGAAGTCTGTTAAACCTCTTCTTGTATTTCTGCTGTCACTACGGCCATTATTCTTTTTGCCGCCATCATTTCCCTGATGCTCTCCATGACCTTCGCGTATCGGGCGGATCAGGCATTTCGTACCGTATCCTACCAGGTCCATTCTGCCGGTCATTTTAAGACCTTCGAGTACCAGTTCTCTGTTTGCAGGGTTCTTGTACTGCATCAAGGCTCGCTGGATGGCTTTCTCGTGAGGATTCTTCGGCACGTATACTTTCTCACCTGTGAGAGGATGAATTCCTGTATAGTACATACAGGTAGAAAGAGTAGACGGCGTCGGATAAAAATCCTGTACCTGTTCCGGGGTAAAGCCAAGGTCGCGGACATATTCCGCCAGTTTTACAGCTTCTTTCATGGTGCAGCCCGGATGGGAAGACATGAAATATGGTACTGCATACTGCTGCTTTCCTGTTTTTTTATTGGCTGCATCATATTCTTTAAGGAACTGCTGATAAATGCTGTGACTTGGTTTCCCCATGTATTTGAGTACCTGATCTGATACATGTTCAGGAGCAACTCTCAGCTGTCCGCTTACATGATGTTCTACCAGTTCATTCAAAAACGTCTTATTCCGGTCTGCTACCACATAGTCAAAACGTACACCGGAGCGGATAAATACTTTCTTAACTCCCGGAATCCTGCGCAGTTTGCGAAGAAGGGCAACATAATCCGAATGATCTACCGTCAGGTTCTTACATGGTGTCGGGAACAGGCACTGCTTGTTCTTACATACACCCTTGGTGAGCTGTTTCTGGCAGGATGGCTGTCTGAAGTCTGCGGTAGGGCCACCAACATCATGAATATAGCCCTTAAAATCGGGATCTTTTGTCATTCTGGTGGCCTCTTCAATCAAGGATTCATGACTTCTGGTCTGAAGAATTCTTCCCTGATGGAATGTCAGAGCGCAAAAATTACAGCCGCCAAAACATCCTCTGTTGCTCGTCAGGCTGAACTTAATTTCCTCTAGTGCCGGGATTCCACCCAGCTCGTCATACATGGGATGTACTTTCTCCGTATAGGGAAGCGCATAGACATCATCCATCTCCTGTTGTGTCAGAGGCAGCGCCGGAGGATTCTGTACGATATATCCCTTTGTTCCGTAAGACTCTGCCATTGGTCTGGCGGTAAACGGGTCTGTATTCTGATACTGAATGGCAAAGCTGTCTGCGTATGTTTTTTTATCTTCTTTTACCTCTTCATAGGACGGAAGAATAATTGGCTCATAAATTCTGGAGAGATCTTTACATTTAAATACGGTTCCAGCAATATAAGTAAGCTCTTCTACAGGAATTCCGCTTGAAAGTGCATCCGCAATCTCTACGATTGAATGTTCGCCCATTCCATAAGAGATTATGTCTGCTCCGGAATCAAGAAGTACGCTGTGTTTTACTTTGTTGTCCCAATAGTCATAATGGGCCAGTCGTCTCAGGCTGGCTTCAATTCCACCCAGAATAATGGGTGTCTTTTTATAAGTCTGACGAATCAGATTGCTGTATACGATCACCGCACGGTCAGGGCGAAGTCCCATCTGACCGCCTGGTGAATAGGAATCCTTCTGTCTGTGCTTCTTGGACACTGTATAGTGGTTCACCATGGAATCCATGTTTCCCGCTGATACCAGAAATCCCAGTCGCGGCTCACCAAATACCTGGATACTCTCTTTCTTCTTCCAGTCCGGCTGACTGATGATTCCCACTTTATATCCACGGCTCTCCAACAGCCTGCTGATGATTGCCGTGCCAAAGGAAGGATGGTCCACATAGGCATCGCCTGTGATGTAGGCGAAGTCTACCTGATTCCATCCTCTCTGTTTCATTTCTTTCTTTGTTACCGGTAAAAAATCCTGCATTTATATTTCCTCGTATGTACTTGATGATATTGATATCTGCGGATTGCTCCGTTGCAAAACAACTCCCATAATCCTGATATCATAATACTCCATATTAATGATGATATACCGCCTGCGCACGATATCCTTCTGAAATAATATCAAGCTGTCTGTGGAATCGCTTCAGCTGCTGGAGATCCTTTGTGCGGAATACTCTCAGGAATTCATCCTGAATCTTCATAATCTCACGTTTATTTGCGATCTTGTACAGGTTTTCGATATTAATGAGGATATCTTTCACCAGGTTAGACTGCATCTGGGAAGAGTTCTGTGCATCCATGATCTCATTTCGTACAGAAGACATCTCATGATCCAAAGCATTGATAGCATCTGCTGCCTTGCTCAGACGCTCTGCAACATGCTCCGGCATATCACCTTTATATTTATATTGCAGGGAATGCTCGATCGTTGCCCAGAAATTCATCGCCATTGTACGGATCTGAATCTCTGCCTGTAGCTTCTTAGGTCCATTAATGGTATCCACTGTATAATAAATAATCAGATGATAACTTCTGTATCCACTCTGCTTAATATGTTTCAGATAATTCTTCTCGCTCTTTATAGTCATATCGCTTCTTTTCTGAATCATAGAAGCAACCGTCTCTATATCCTCCTCAAACTGGCAGATAATACGAACACCTGCGATATCCTCCAGTTCCTCTTCCATCTTCTCCATAGGAATATGCTTGCGCTGCATTTT
>OODQ01001331.1_pt1 | contig 11732 bp, 8 predicted proteins | sample 1671321 | NCBI WGS metagenome assembly OODQ01 (sample SAMN06348144, study PRJEB24527) | human gut metagenome | biome: human gut; feature: ankylosing spondylitis patient; material: feces | host: Homo sapiens | place: China | collected 2015-10
GGTATGGCTGAACCCAATCCATCCAAGGAATAAGAAATCATGCCTAAGCGCACTGACATTAAATCGGTTCTGATCATCGGAGCCGGTCCGATTGTCATCGGACAAGCCTGTGAGTTCGATTACTCCGGTGCACAGGCCTGTAAAGCTCTCCGCGAGGAAGGCTATAAGGTTATTTTGGTCAACAGCAATCCGGCGACCATCATGACCGACCCGCAGACAGCGGATGTAACGTACATTGAACCGATCACTAAAGAAGTGGTCGAACGCATCATTGCAAAAGAAAGACCGGATGCCATTCTCCCGACCATGGGCGGTCAGACAGCACTGAACTGCGCCATGGAACTTGCTAAGAGCGGCGTGCTCGAAAAATACAATATCGAGCTGATCGGCGCTTCTCCCGAAGCGATCGAAAAAGCCGAAGATCGTTTCAAATTCAAAGAAGCAATGGACAAGATCGGACTGAGCAGCGCTCGCTCCGGCATTGCATATTCTTTAGACGACGCTTTAAAGGTCCAGGCTAAGATCGGCTTCCCGGCCATTATTCGTCCGAGTTTCACGCTCGGCGGCTCCGGTGGCGGTATTGCGTACAACATGGAAGAATTCATCCAGATTTGTACCCGCGGCCTCGAACTCTCTCCGACACACGAACTCTTGATTGAGGAGTCCTTGCTCGGCTGGAAAGAATACGAAATGGAAGTTGTCCGCGACAGCAAGGACAACTGCATCATCGTCTGCTCCATCGAAAACTTCGACCCGATGGGCGTCCACACCGGGGACTCCATCACCGTGGCGCCGGCTCAGACGCTGACTGATAAGGAATATCAGATCATGCGTGATGCCTCCATCGCAATTCTGCGTGAGATCGGTGTCGACACCGGCGGATCCAACGTTCAGTTCGCAGTGAACCCGAAAGACGGACGTCTGGTCGTTATTGAAATGAACCCGCGTGTTTCCCGCTCTTCCGCTCTTGCCTCTAAAGCTACCGGCTTCCCGATAGCCAAAGTGGCGGCCAAGCTGGCTGTGGGCTATACGCTCGACGAACTTAAGAACGAAATCACGGGCGGCCGTACTCCGGCCTCCTTCGAACCGACCATCGACTACGTTGTCGTGAAGACACCGCGCTTTGCTTTTGAGAAATTCCCGAAAGCCGATAAGCGTCTGACGACTCAGATGAAATCCGTCGGTGAAGTGATGGCCATCGGCCGCACTTTCCAGGAAGCTCTTCAGAAAGCCCTTCGCGGTCTGGAAACCGGTAAAGACGGCTTAAATGAAATCTCTACCGATCGCGCCACGATTCACCACGAAATCAGCGAACCGGGCCCCGATCGTCTTTGGTACCTGGCGGATGCGTTCCGTTTGGGCTACAGCGTCAAAGAAGCTCATCGTGCTACCAAGATCGATCCTTGGTTCCTCGTTCAAGTCAAAGAACTCGTTGATATTGAAAACCGCCTCAAAGAGTACAGCCTGCCCGAGCTCTCTAAGGAAGAAATGCTTTTCCTCAAAGAGAAAGGCTTCTCCGATCGCCGTCTGGCTAAGCTTCTGAAGGTCAAAGAAGATCAGGTTCGAGCCCGTCGTCATGAACTCGGAATTCGCCCGGTTTACAAGCGCGTGGATACCTGTGCAGGGGAGTTCCCGACAGATACGGCTTACATGTATTCGACCTACGAGGAAGAATCCGAAGTCAATCCTTCCGATCGCCGCAAGATCATGATCTTGGGCGGCGGTCCGAACCGTATCGGTCAGGGTATCGAGTTTGATTACTGCTGCGTCCATGCTTCTATGGCGCTGCGCGAAGACGGTTACGAAACCATCATGGTTAACTGCAACCCGGAAACGGTTTCAACCGACTACGACACCAGCGACAGACTGTATTTCGAACCGGTGACACTCGAAGACGTGCTCGAAATCATCGATGTCGAAAAACCCGAAGGCGTTATCGTTCAGTACGGCGGTCAAACCCCGCTCAAACTCGCTCGTGCTTTGGAGGCCAACGGTGTCAACATCATCGGTACGACGCCTGACTCTATCGACGCAGCTGAAGACCGTGAACGCTTCCAGCATCTGCTGCAGAACCTGGGTCTTCATCAGCCGCCCAACAGAACTGCTCGTACCGAAGAAGAGGCCATTCGTTTGGCTGACGAAATCGGCTATCCGCTGGTGGTTCGTCCGAGCTATGTGCTCGGCGGCCGCGCCATGGATATCGTGCACGACAGAAGCGAACTCGAACGCTACATGCGCGAAGCCATCAAGGTTTCCTTCGATTCTCCGGTACTTTTGGACCGCTTCCTGGATGACGCCGTAGAAATGGACGTCGATGCCGTCTCCGACGGCAAAGAAGTCAGAATCGGCGGCGTGATGCAGCACATCGAACAGGCCGGTGTCCACTCCGGTGACTCTGCATGCTCGATTCCTCCGTACTCGCTGGATCCGGCCTTGGTCGAAGAAGTTAAGCGCCAGACCCGCGAAATGGCTCGTGCTTTAAACGTCGTCGGTCTGATGAATGTTCAGTTCGCGATTCAGCACGCATTCTCCGATCATCCGGAAATCTTCGTGCTCGAAGTCAATCCGCGTGCTTCCAGAACCGTTCCGTTTGTTTCTAAGTCCACCGGACAGCAGCTCGCGAAGATTGCCGCCCGCTGCATGGTCGGCCAGAGCCTGGAAGATCAGAAGCAGCCGGTTGAAGTGGATCTCGATCACTACAGCGTTAAGGAAGCTGTTTTCCCGTTTGCTAAGTTCTTGGGCGTTGACCCGGTGCTCGGACCGGAAATGCGTTCCACCGGCGAGGTCATGGGTGTCGGCCGCAGCTTCGGCGAAGCTCTGTTTAAGAGCCAGTTAGGTGCGGACTCAGCGATTCCGAAGTCCGGCCGCGTCTTCATTTCCGTTAAGGAAGAAGACAAGCCTCGTCTGCCGCAGCTCGCTAAGAACTTCACGGAAGCAGGCTATCAGCTCGTGGCGACACGCGGTACCGCTAAAGTCATTCGCGAAGCGGGCTACAGATGCGATGTGGTGAACAAGGTTTCCGAAGGCCGTCCGAACATTGTGGACGAACTGAAGAACGGCAACATCCAGCTGGTGATCGCCGTCGCTGCCGAAAGCCGTTCCGAAATTGCCGATGCTTCTGCGATCCGTATCGCTTCTTTGGCCAACCATGTGACCTTCTACACTGCGATGGCAAACGCTTTGGCGGTGATCGAAGGCATTCGCCACATGAAGGACACGGAAGTTTATGCACAGCAAGAACTGCATAAACATCTTCAGCATTGATTTCATTCGTATGAGCGCCCTCTTAATTCAAGAGGGCGCAGTTAACCGGGGGACAATATGCCCATTAATTTGAAAAACCGTTCCTTACTGAGTCTTGTCAACCATACACCTGACGAGATTGATTACTTGGTGTCATTGGCTGAAGACCTGAAGAAGGCCAAAAGAGCTGGTACGGAACGTCCGCTGCTTTGCGGAAAGAGCATCGCTCTGATTTTCGAAAAAACTTCTACCCGTACTCGTTCTGCTTTTGAAGTAGCGGCCTATGATCAGGGCGCCAACACGACTTTCTTTGACCCGTCCGTCTCCCAGATCGGTCATAAAGAAAGCATCAAGGATTCCGCCCGCGTCTTAGGTTCTATGTATGACGGCATCGAGTTCCGCGGCTTTAAGCAGGAAACCGTTGAAGAGCTGGCAGAATACGCCGGTGTCCCGGTCTTTAACGGCCTGACAGATGAATGGCACCCAACTCAGATGCTCTGCGATCTGCTCACCATGAAGGAAGCCAGCGGCAAACGCTGGAAAGACATCTCCTATGCCTATGTCGGAGACGCTCGCTTCAATACCGGCAACTCCCTTCTGCTCGTCGGTGCGAAGATGGGTATGGATGTTCGTATCGGTGCCCCGAAGGAATACTGGCCCTCTCAGGAACTCATCGATATGTGCCGTGAATTCGCTAAGGCTTCCGGCGCTAAGATCACGATTACCGATGACCCGGAAGCCGCGGTCAAAGGCGTTGATTTCATCCATACAGATATTTGGGTCTCGATGGGCGAGCCCAAAGAAGTTTGGGACGAACGTATCGCTGCGCTTCTTCCATATCAGGTCAACAAGAAACTCATGGAAGCTTCCGGCAATCCCGACGTGAAGTTCATGCACTGTCTGCCCGCTTATCACAACATGGAAACTAAGGTCGGTGAAGCCGTCATCAAAGCGCATCCCGAACTCGCGGGCGGTGTGGAGGTGACAGAAGAAGTATTTGAATCTCCGGCTTCCATTGTGTTCCAGCAGGCCGGGAACCGTCTCCACACGATCAAGGCTGTGTTGGTCTCTTCTCTGGCTTAATCATCGGAAGAGTTTCCTTACACCAAAAAGCGGGACACACGACCCGCATCAGGAGCAAGGAAGAAATCCTCCAAACTGAATGCGCTATGATTAGCGCATTCATTCATAAACAGGCGGTCCACGACCGCCTTTAGATTTTTAGAAAATGCCTATACCTATTACCGCCCGCGGGGCAAAGATGTTGAAAGACGAGCTTCAGCGTTTGAAGACGCAGGACAGACCTGCCGTTGTTCAGGCGATTGCCGAAGCACGTGAAAAGGGAGACCTTTCTGAAAATGCCGAATATGATGCAGCCAGAGAGTCTCAGGCCTTTATTGAAGGTCGAATTTTAGAGCTCGAGAGCAAAATTGCTCAGTTCCAGGTGATTGATCCGACAACCCTGCCGGACAACGGGAAGGTTGTGTTCAGCGCGACCGTGACGATTGAAGACGTCGAAACCGGTAATCGCCAGACCGTTCAGATCGTGGGCAATGACGAAAGCGACACCAAGCTCGGCCGTATTTCCGTTGCCAGCCCGATGGCTCGTGCCTTAATCGGCAAGTCTGAAGGGGATGAGGTAGAAGTACAGGCCCCGGGGGGCCTGTCTGAATACGAAATTATTTCGGTTCAATACATCTAATTTGATGCACTGATAAAGGCTTTACTCTTCGGCGAGGCCTTTATTTTTGCTCGCTAAGCGGGAGCCCAGGGTCTTGCCTTTGGCTCCCACTGCTTTTACTTGGCCCTTCGGTGTCTTGCCTTTCTTCACGGTTTTAGCCCAGGGAAGGCTCTTAGCTTCCTTGTTCTTGTTCTGAATCATTTCCGTGAGGCGTTTGCGATTATTGCGGGCCTTGGCGCCGGTCTTACGAGCGGCAGCCGGAGCAGCTTTCTTAACCTTCGGAGCTTCTTCGGTTTCTTCCTTTTCAGGAATCGGACGGAACAAGACCAAAAGCTTGCCGATCTGGGTAATCTTGGCGGCGCCGAGTTTGTCGGCCAGTTCTTCAAAAATGGCCGTGCGTTCTTCTCTGTCGTCGCTCGGGACTTTGACTTTGATCAGGCCGTGAGCGGTTAAGGCGCGGTCCACTTCCTTAATCACGGCTTCTGTAAGACCGTTACCGCCGAGCAGAACCACCGGATCGAGGTGATGTGCTTTTGCCTGAAGTAAGAGGCGAGCGTTACGATCGAGCACTAATTGTGACATCATTAACTCCTTATTTGATTTTTTTGAAAGTGTAAGCCTATGCCGGTATCTGAAAAGAAACTTCGCTCTAATCCTGCTTGGATTAAGCGTCACCTGACCGATCCTTTTGTTAAGAAAAGTGTTCAGGAAGGTTACCGAGCCCGTTCGGTTTACAAGCTCATGGAGATTGATGATAAAGATAAAATCATCAAACCCGGTATGAGTGTTGTCGATTTAGGCGCTGCGCCCGGATCCTGGACCCAAATTGTTAAAGAGCGTCTGACCGATAAGGACGGGAAAATCGACGGCAAAGTTATCGCCATGGATATCCTGCCGATGGAGCCGATTGAAGGTGTCCATTTCCTGCAGGGCGACTTCCGAGAGCAGGAAGTCGCAGACAAGCTAACCGATCTCTTGGAAGGGGAGAAGGTCGACGTCGTTCTCTCCGATATGGCCCCGAACTTGTCCGGTGTTGCCGCGGCCGACGCTGCCCGCTGCCTGCTCTTGAATGAACTGGCCTTGGATTTCGCTAAAGAGAACCTCAAGAAGAACGGTTCTTTTGTTTGCAAGGTGTTTCAGGGGAGCGGCTATTCTCAGTACGTTGAAGCTTGCAAAAAAACTTTTAGAAAGGTTTCCGTGCGAAAGCCCGAGGCCTCCAGAAGTTCTTCGGCAGAAGTGTATATTGTTGCGCGTGATTTGAAATAACCGGCTGCAAGAGAAACAGCAGGTTTTCCTTCTGAGAGAAACCCTGCTGAGATTTTTTAACCCCTTGGGAGAGGCTACTTGTCAAAAGGTTATCGTCCTATTTGCGGTAACCGCACTTCGGGCATACGCCGTTCTCATCTAACGCGATACCGCAGAGAGGACAGCGGTCCACAGTTCCTTGAGGTTTATATTCCTGAGAAGCTGCATTTACACCGCTCGTGAAAGTGATTTTGGCAATGTTGAGTTTGTCTTTCAGCAGATCGTAAGCGATCTTGATCATTCCTTCCGTGGTGAGCGTTTCCTTTGTAACGACAAGACGGCAATCGGGATAACAGGTAATGAGGTCTGTCTTAACTGGAGCACCCTTCATTCTGTTGGAGGGAGCTCCGTTTCGAATGCCTTGTGCATCGTAGACGGCAAGGATAGCGGGAAGCAAAGGATCATCCTCTCTAAGAATCAGAGCGTGGTCGAAGTTCTTCAAAACTTCCCAAGCAGTCTTTCGAATTTCGTTGCAAGGAAAGACCATATTGACCCCAGGTTCGATCGTGTCTTCAACTTCGATGGTTAAAACACCGGTATGTCCGTGTAAATACTGGGCTTCTCCTTGAAAATTAAGAAAACGATGTGCGTACTGCAAATCAAAAGACGTGATGCTTCTCATACTTTTCTCCTTAGTGAGGACGGTATCAATTTCAATTCGGTTTAATGTTTTTTCTTGGCGCATTCGGGACAGAGCCCGACAAATGTGAGGTCATGACTCTTTATCAGATATTCATTTCTTTTTCTGACTTTCTCATCTAGAAATGCCATGTAAGGCATTTCTACATCCATTACCTTGCCGCATTGCTCGCACCTCAGGTGATAGTGATTGCTGCAAATATGGTCGTAACGTTCAGGAGAACCTGAGATGTTGCGAAGTCGAATTTCTCCTTCTTCTGCTAACAGTTTTAAGTTTCTGTAAACAGTTGCACGGCTGATGGTCGGGCAGTTTTTTTGAACTTCCTGATAAACCTCGTCAGCAGTCGGATGGTTCTGCAGCTGCCTTACTGCGCTTAATACCAGTTGTCTCTGAATCGTGTTACGAGAATTAGTCATTGCCTTTAATAACATTAAATCTTGATTAATATACTATCCTAATTAGGACAAAGTATCGATAAAAGACTTTTGCGTATTGTAATAATTTATTTCTAATAAAAACAGAAGGGCGGCCGATAGGCCGCCCTCGAAAGGCGAATCAAGAAGCGTTTGTTTTAAGAAAAACTCTTTTTGTAAAACGCAACGATTTCCCTCATAGGAATATATTTCATGTTGTCGTAGAGATCCGTGTGATTGGCTGCCGGAATAATCATGAGTGTTTTGTTGTCGCCGGTGAGCTTCTTGAAAGCGTCTTTGCTGAAATACAGAGAGTGGGCTTTTTCTCCGTGGATCATCAGCACCGGACTTCTAATTTCGTCAGCGAAAGTCAGCAGCGGTGTATTGATGAAGGAGAGCGCCGAAGTCTTGTTCCAGTGTCCGTTGGAGTTGATGGACCTCGGATGGAAGCCTCTCGGTGTCTTGTAATACTCCCAGTAATCTTTTACGAACTGAGGTTCATCGCCGGTAAGTTTATCAGGCAGACCTGCGCCGGGTGCGTAGGTTCCGTCTTTGGTGTCTTCGGTACGCTGGGCATTCAATTCCTGCTTCAATGCATAGCGAGCATTTTTATCCATCTTGTCGAAATAGCCATAGGTGTTCACACGGCTCATGTCGTACATAGTGGAGGTGACGGTAGCTTTGATGCGGGTGTCGATTGCAGCGGCGTTCAATGCAAAACCGCCGAATCCGCAGATGCCGAGCACCCCGATCTTGTTGTGGTCGACGCCCTTGAGGTTCGACAGATAATCGACAGCTGCGGAGAAATCTTCCGTACTGATGTCAGGAGAAGCTAGATTGCGGGGGAAGCCGGAGCTTTCACCGGTAAAGGACGGATCAAAAGCTAAAGTCACGAAGCCGTTTGCGGCCAATGTCTGCACATAAAGTCCCGAAGCCTGTTCCTTGACTGCTCCGAACGGGCCGCAAACAGCGATAGCCGGCAGGTCGCCCGACACGCCTTTGGGGCAATATAGGTTACCGATTAATCTCGTGCCGAAGCGGGTATAAAAAGATACTTTTTTATGTTCGACCCTGTCGTCCTGCGGGAACGTTTTGTCCCATTTCTCTAAATTGTTCATCTTTGTTTTTCCCTCCAAGGAGCGTACAGGTCCCGCAACGGTTAAAGCGGTAAGTGTTGCAGCTCCGATAATGAAAGATCTTCTTTGCATGATTTTCGACTGACGTTGAAAACGAGTAGGGACAGAATAGAAGCTTTGTTTTAACATATCAAATACTTATTTAACAACTAAGATATGCTTTTTTAGTATATGAATTTGAGAAGTCTTCGTTTCTTCCTTGCTGTCGCAGAAAACAACGGCGTTCAAAAGGCCGCGGAATCCCTGCATCTGACTCAGCCGAACATCTCTCGGGCGCTTAAGGCCTTGGAAGAAGAGTTGAACGCGCAGTTGTTTGTTCGCACGGCCCGCGGAGTGGAAATCACTGAGGAAGGCGAACTTCTCAGAATGCGGGCGGAAGAAATCTTGTCTTTGGTGGACAAGACCAAGGCCGAATTTGTAGATTCAAAGGGTAGTGAGCTGAGCGGGGAAGTGCGGATCGCTGCCGGTGAGTCTGAAGGCATGCGCAATGTCATTCGGGCGATGTCGCTTTTTAAAGCTATACATCCGAAGGTTGAGTTCTCAGTGACGAGCGGCAACAGCGCTAATGTGGCCTATCAGTTGAATGTCGGGCTCTCCGACCTCGGAATTGTGTTTGATCCTTTTGACGTCTCGAAATACGAATACACCCGCTTGCCCTGGAAAGAAGATTGGTGCGTCTATCTGCGCAAAGACGATCCGCTCGCAGAAGAGCCATTCGTTACACCTCAGATGCTTCGAGATCGTCCGCTGATATTGTCAGCACAAACCCGAGGTGCCGGCTTTTTGAAGTCTTGGCTTGGGCGCAGTCTTGAAGAGCTAAATGTGGTGGCGTATTTCACGCTGATCAACACGCCGAAACTCATGGTTGAAGAGGGCCTCGGTCTGATGATCTCTTTTGATAACTTAATCGACCTGGATCCAAACGGCCCCTTAATGGTTAAGCCCTTATCCCCTAAACTTCATTCTGCTACCTATCTCATCAGAAAGAAGGAAAAAGTGCTCTCCCGCGCGGCGCAAGCCTTCCATGAATATTTGAAAGACTACGCATTGAGCGCAGAAGCAGCTCAAAACAATTAAGCCGAAGAACGGGTCGAGGATGTTTGGCAGCTGCGCTAAACTTTCCTGCACGCTTTGAGCTCCGTTTTAAAACAGCATCTTTTTATTTTGGAAAATATGACTCAAGATTTCGTCCATCTTCGTATGCATACCGAGTTCTCAATCAAAGACGGTATGCTCAACCCGAAGAAAGTAGTACATAAGGCGATTGCCTCCGGGATGAAGGCGCTGGCGATTACAGACGCCACGGCGATGTTCGGTGATGTCATTTTCTATAAAGCCGCATCAGCCGCCGGTATCAAGCCGATTCTCGGCGCGGACTGCTCGATTACGAATCACTACAACCGTGATGATTATCTGCGCCTCTTATTTTTAGCGAGAAATCATCAGGGCTACCTGACGCTTTGCGACCTGCTGAGCCGTGCGTGGCTCACCAATCAATATAAAGACAGAGGCGAAGTCGACCTCGACTGGATTACGCCGGAAATGGCCGACGGCTTGATTGTGCTCTCCGGCTTCAATACCGGGGCGATCGGTAAGGCTATCCTGAACGGAAGTTTATCGGCTGCCGAACAGGAAGCCCGCAGATTGTCCCAGAAATTCCCGCACTTCTTTATGGAGCTGCAGAGAGTGGGGCGCCCGAATGACGAAATGCTCGTCGCCGAATCCGTCAAGCTCGCCAAGAAACTCGGGCTGCCGGTTGTTGCTACTCAGCCGATTCAGTTTGAGAACTCGGAAGATTTTGAATTCCATGAAGCTCGCGTGGCGATTGCCGACGGCTTCACGCTGGCAAATAAGGCTCGTCCTCGTATTTACACGCCTCAGCAGTATTTCCGTACGAAAGAAGAAATGTGCGAGCTCTTCAAAGACATTCCTTCTGCGATTGAAAACAGCGTTGAAATTGCAAAACGCTGCAATGTCACGATCAAACTCGGGAAACCGCAGCTGCCGATTTTCCCGACGCCCGACGGTATGTCTCTCAAAGACTACATGGCACAGCTCGCGCGCGAGGGTCTAGACCGCCGCCTGAAAGTCTTATATCCGGATGAGAAAAAACGCGAAGCAGAGTTCCCGCGCTACAAGGAACGCCTGGAGCGTGAGATCAAGATCATTCAGGACATGGACTTCCCGGGTTACTTCCTCATCGTGCAAGACTTTATTAACTGGGCCAAGACCCACGGCTGTCCTGTGGGTCCGGGCCGCGGTTCGGGTGCCGGTTCCGTGGTGGCTTACAGCTTGGGTATTACCGACTTGGATCCGCTTGCGTACGACTTGCTGTTCGAACGCTTTCTGAATCCGGAACGTGTGTCCATGCCTGACTTTGACGTGGACTTCTGCCAGAACAACCGCGGACGCGTGATTGAGTACGTGAAATCCAAGTACGGCGAAGAGTCCGTGAGCCAGATTGCGACCTTCGGTACGATGGGTGCCAAGGGCGTCATTAAGGATGTCGGCCGTGTTCTCGATATGTCGTATTCCGAGGCTGATCGCCTTTCCCGCATGATTCCGACGCGCCCCGGTCACAACACGACCCTTGAAGAAGCGCTCAGCGAAGAGCCGCAGTTCCGCGCTGAAGTTCGCAACAATCCTCAGGCCCGCAAACTCATTGAGTACGCCTTGAAATTGGAAGGCACCACCCGAAGCTTGGGCATTCACGCGGGCGGCGTGCTGATTGCACCGGGCAAACTGATTGATTTCTGTCCGCTCTACGCAGCAGGCATGCTGCCGGAAAACGTCATCAGTATGTATGACAAAAAGGACGTGGAAGCCGTAGGTCTGGTGAAGTTCGACTTCCTTGGTCTGACCACGCTGACGATTATTGAACGTGCGCTCGACTACATCGAAAAGAACACCGGCGTTCGTCCGGACATTGAGCACATGGAGTGCGATGATGAGGACACGTACAAGAAGATTTTCCAGACCGGAGATACGGTTGCCGTGTTCCAGTTTGAATCTCCGGGTATGCACAAGCTTCTGATTGACGCGAAGCCGACTCAGCTTTCCGACTTGATCGCTTTGAACGCTCTGTATCGTCCGGGCCCGATGGACCTTATTCCGGACTTCCTGGATATTCGTGCCGGACGCAAAAAAGCTGAATACGCCGATCCGCGTTTGATTCCGATTTTGGAAGATACGGCCGGCATTATGGTGTATCAGGAACAGGTGATGCTGGTGGCACAGAAGATCGGCGGCTACTCACTCGGCGGCGCTGACATTCTTCGACGCGCCATGGGTAAGAAAGACGTCGCCGAAATGGA
>OODQ01001350.1_pt1 | contig 11512 bp, 17 predicted proteins | sample 1671321 | NCBI WGS metagenome assembly OODQ01 (sample SAMN06348144, study PRJEB24527) | human gut metagenome | biome: human gut; feature: ankylosing spondylitis patient; material: feces | host: Homo sapiens | place: China | collected 2015-10
CTCATTTTTACGGGTTACTGGTTGTCCGCTATTCGCTGCGGTTTCCGCTCAGAACGTTCAGAGCCAGACTGACCAGCAAAGCCATATCAATGCGGAGCATTTCAGCCTTGCTGGCATAGCCCATAAAGCGTTCGATGCGGGATTTATCGATCGTGAAGATCTGCTCCAGAAGAATCATGGACGGTTCTTCAAAGGCCGGGTTGGAATCCACCAGCACATGGGTGGGCTGGTTTTTCTTCTTTTCCGTCCGGGTGGTAACAGTTGCAACGATCAATGTAGGCGAATGACGGTTTCCAATGTTGTTCTGCAGAACTACCACAGGGCGTTTCCCGCCCTGTTCCGAGCCGATATGCGGCTCCATGTCTGCATAGTAGATGTCCCCTCTGAGATATCTCCAATTGTTCGGTAACATAAAAATCAACCTCCTTTTTATGTAAGAAACAGCCACCGCAGACGGATACCGCGACGGCTGTTGTTCAGGAGGTAAAACGAAACTGTCAGTTTTTCAGCGGCAGACTCATCTCACGGCTGGCACCGTTATAGATGCGGAGAATCTGCCGCATGTGGCGGTTTGCAGAGCTGCCGGTGTCTTTCTGTGCCAGCTGCGTGATGGTTTTCGGATGTGTCCTTGCCAGCTGCTGCACCAGCCGCTCCCGGCTGTACTCGCCCTCGTATACGGAGATGAAGCGGGCCACACCACGGATTACACCGGCAAGGTAGGCATCCACATTGCCCCGCCACGCCTCGTTGATGATGTTCAGCATCTCAATATAGCGCTCCCTGCCGTACTGCTTGTAGAGTTCGTATGCTGTTTCGATGCAGTAGATTTTCCAGGGTGCCCGGATGCCGTCATAGGCAAATTCCACACCGCATTCGACGTGATCCCCACAAAGTAAAGTGCATCCGGGTTTTCGGCCACCAGATTTGCACGAAGGCGTTCGCCCGCCGTCAGGCAGGTAGCATTGCCCGTCTGAATCGCAAACAGCGTTGCTTCGTCTTCTTTGGTAAGGCCGTAGAAGACTTTGCAGCGGATGGGCAATTCCATACCACCGTTGCAGGTTCGACGTGCCTCTACCGTGTTCTGCCCATCAAAGATGTAGAAGCGCCCGTCCCGGAAGCTGACCTTCGGTTCGTTTGCAACGTACTCCGAAAAGTTTTCCGCAATATGAGCAACCTTTTCGACATGCAGAACACGCTGATATTCAGCGCACGGGATCAGCAGCGCACTGTTCACCATCTGATAAGCAAACTTGCATTCAGGCAAAGTGTTCAGGTTCAGATTGGAATTCATCATAACTTTTCCTCCTTTATGGTTTTCAGATAGTTTGTTATCCGGTCAAGCAGTTCAAAAATGGTTTTTCGACAGGTTTTATCGGTCAGAACATCCGGGTGTTCTTGGAAAATAACATTCCACCGAAAGATAAACTCTTCCGTTGCTCCCTGCAGTTCGCACAGCATGATGGAGCCGGTTGCTGCTGCTTTATCCTTGTAACGGGCATCCACCGAGGCTTTCAGTCGGGCCTTGTCTTCTTCGGACAAGTGCCGTTTATGCCCCTGTATGCTCTGAAGAAAACTTGGTGGTCCGTTGCTGGCAGGTTCGATTTCCTCCTCCGGTGGGGAGGGTGTCACCGGCTCCGGTGCTGCGGGTTCCTCGTTCTGCGGAGGTTCCGGCGGTTTCGGCGGCGCAGACTTTGGCGGCGGACGCTCCGGCTTCAGTCTGGAAAGCAGATTCTCGTTCCGTTTGCCTTTTTCTTTCCGAAGCTCGTCCAAAATAGCCGGACGCTCTTCCTTGGGGATCGCAGGCAAAGCAGCAATCTGTGCATCCGTTGCCTTGATGCGCCCGGTCAGGATCTCCTCCTGTGCTCCGGGCACCGCTTCCTCAGCGGCATCTATGCCCTGCGAGTATTTTTCGGCACGTCGCACCGTCTTTTCTCCAACGCCGTGCTCGGAAGCAATGCGTTGACAGGTTCTGGATTCTGTGAAAATGTGGTCATTTTGACCACATTTTCGTATTCCATGTTTGCTGCCGAGAGGTGCGCCCACCGCCAGCTTGGTCGATTCGTACTCTTTGCCCAGAAGAAACTTCTTTCGTTCCGGGCTGAGATTTCTGCGGCCAAGCTGATTTTTGCAGATCCATGCAAGCGCTTCGTACTTGTTCGCAAGCTGGATTTCTTCCACTTCAAACTTGATAAAACCGTGCTTTTTCAGGATGCGGTAGCGGGTGTGCCCATCCAGAATGTAGCCATTCCATGTGATGATGGGATTCAGAAGACGACCCTCGGCAATGATGTTCTGCTCAAGCTGCTGTTCTTCCTCAAACTGCAGCGGCGGAATTTTGCTTTGGAACTCCGGGTCAATTTTAAGTTGGCTCAGTTTCACGTCGGTTCTCCTTTCCGGTCATTTTCGATTTACGGACAATGGGCTGAACGTAGTAGTCAAACCCATATCGTGTCTGGCAATACGTGCAGACATCCTTGACGAGCTGCCTGGGGTCAGCTCTGCGGAGATGGACGCCCTTTGCGTCCAAAAATGCCCCTCGGCAGACGGCGCACAAAGTTGTCAGGGTGGATTCATCCACCTTTTTTGTGGTCTTGCGGTTCATTTGCGTACTCCTTTTCGCCGATATATAAAAACGCCGTCCGTGGTTCCCCTCGAACGGCGTTTGGAAAAGGTTTTGTATGGTTTCTCTTACGCGGTGACAGACCAAACTCTGAAAATCAACACCGAGAAAAAGGTCATCTCGCTGAATCTGCAGATCGACACCGACATTTGCAGCATGTACGAATATTTTGAGATTTTCCTGCAGCGGATGCTGATGTGCCGCGGGGCTGCCGATATGCTGGGAGCAACCTTCAAGTTAACGGCCAATGGGGCCAAAGTTCTTTAATGTGTAGCCATCTCCTTAAAGAACAGGAACCAGCCTTTACAATAAAAAACAAAAAGTCCCGCCTGAAAGTAAAGCTTTCACTTTCAGGCGGGATGTCTTTCAATATGACTGCTATGGCGGCATGCGTGACCATGAACTCTGCACGATGTCAAGTCCTAGACAACTTTTTTCAAATACAGATCTTCAATGATGGTGGTTTCATCGTATGCAGCAACTGTGCAGGCGATCCCTGTTCTGCTACTACTCCATCTTTGAGCACCACAATCTTACCTGCACTGGAAACAGTGCGCATCCGGTGGGCGATGATGAGGACGGTTTTATTTTTTTATCAGCCGGGATATTCAAGACTCCTTTTTTATTGAGTGTGACTTCTCTCATAAACCGCAGCCGCGATGCACCAGATCACGATGGCGGTATTGGTACTGCTCTGGCTCATTACGGACATCCATGTGGCCACCGGCACCTGCATGGCCTGTGCAATATCAGGAACAGTAACCAGCAGAAGATTCCATGTGACCGGGTGAAAAGCCAGCATCCACCGGGAATACCGTGTCTTGCCCGCAAGCAGCATCACGAAATGGATGCCGAAAGCCAGTATCATCGGAACGTACATCGGCGCAATGGCGAGGAGCATGCCGTCTTGATAGGCGGTGACCGCCGCGATGGCAGCTTCTTCTCCGATGCGCGGGCCCAGATAGGTGGTGAACCACGCCATGGTAGCCACCCAGGTGTGGATAGTCGGCGCCACCGCAACGGTGAAAATTCCGCACAGATACTGAATGATCTTTGTTTTTCTGTACTTTGTATCAATGTCCGCATTCAGCGCTTTTACTACGAAGTAATAGAGAAAGCCGCCGACCGCTCCCAGCCCAACGGTAAGCACAGGCTTCCACAGCCCGTAGGAGCCGGACAGATAATAGGCTCTGTTGAAAAGACCGGTGTCGGTTTGCTGAAGCGGAATGCAGCCCAGCAGCCAGTCCCCGGCAGCCATAAATCCGCATCCGACTGCGCCAAGAATGCACCAGCGAATCAGCTTTTTCGGTTTCTCCGTCTTCATCTTTTTTGCCTCCGATTGCAGTTCATGATTCTGCTTTTCATTTGGGCAATTTCCAACTTCTTAGAAAATCAAATGGACAATACCGCCGACAATTGCCGCTCCCGCAACCCAGATCAGCGCCAGTATGCTTCGCTTTTTCAGCACCTGCCTCCAGGTCTGCACGAACGGCGCATCTTCAAGCCCTGGCAGCACCCAAAACTGGCTGTGCCCGACCCATAGCTTGTCGATTACAACGCCGTCATAGATATTCATGACCTCAAGAAACAGCAGCGCCTGCCAATAGGCCTCACCAAAGGAGGAAGCCCCGTTCCACAAACCGATAATCAGCACAAGAGCAGCAAGCATCACGATAAAGAACGGTATCATAAAGCATTTTCGTTTCCGGTTCATCGTATTGCGGTCGATCAGTCCCAGTTCGATGGCGCGATCCTGCACCTCCTTGGGATAAAAGTACAGTCCATTGACAGCACCACCGATCACAGCGATTTTTACCATTGCGGTAAACAGCAGACAATAAAGCAGCAGTTGCAGTACGATCATTGTTTTTCTCCTCTCAGTCTGCGTGCGAATCGGGCATATGCTCCCATTTCCTTCGTCTTCCATCGTAGTTCATACAAAACAAGAAAGTATGCCAGAAATACCATGTACCGAATCGTTTGATTTCCATTTCAATATGCCGCCCACTATTATCTGACCTTCATGCAAAAGTCGCAGCGGTCATCCCCACGCCCCAGCGTTTTCGTTCGATGCCAAATGAGCTTCGGATGCAGCCCGGTATAGCTGATGTCATCGCTGTCGCAAAAGCAGCGGCACAGCTCCGGGCAGCCGTATTCTGCACAGGTGTCGTGATAGGGACACTTCATCATATCCACACGCCAGACGCCGTTACCGGTCTGCAGTTCTTTTGGGTCAAAGCCCGCCGCCGGGCCGAAAACACTTCGCGTGGATTTGACGAAAATGCCGGGAACAAGGCGGTAAAGCCCCGGTATGTACAGCAGGGCGGCAAGCTGTTTGTGGCTCGTTCTCGCCAAGCGCTCCACATAGCCGTGAACGGTTTGCAGTGCCTCCTCTTTCGACATGACCCGCTGCAAGGTCTCGTAGGCCGAAATGCCCGGCAATATCTGCCGCTTGAGGTGGTATTGCTTTTCCTTGCTTGCATCTGCATTTTCAGCCAGCAGCGCACTCAGGCGCATATCGAAAGCGGTGTTCAGTTCCTTTGCCTGCGCGGGAAAGCGCAGTGCCGCAGTCTCCCGGAAATCACGGGAAAGATAGGTTTCCTTCGCCTTCATCGTCCGTCACCCCTTCTTTTTGTACCCGCAGTCGCAGTAGGGCCCGCCGGAGGCAAGGGTGTACTGCCGCACAAAATTTGTCACGCCGCCCGCTTCGCTCATGGTGTAGTCCAGACGGCACAGGGCGGGGGTCAGGTCATACAGCCCCAGTTCCTTCATCAGCACACAGATGCCGCATTTGGTAAAGCGCCCCTCGTAGCCGCTGCCATCCGGGTATTCGTAAAACTCCATGTTCCACGAGTAGGGGTTGCGGTCGGCGTCTTTCAGATCAGCGGTTGCCTTCATAGCGACAATGTCCTTTGGGGTAAACTTGCTTTTTCCGCTCTTGCGGCAGAACCACCGCATGGGCGCAGTCATCATGGATCTTGCGTAGTAATCCGTCAGCCTGTCCACCTCCGGGCGCTGCGGCATGGAGAGAATGAACGCGCCGACCATGGCGCAGTTGACAAGATTCATTTTGAAACGGTCGGCCTTTTCAAACTCCGGCAAACCAGCAATAATCTGCCGGTATTGCGGCTTTGCATTTTTCGTGATAGCTCTTGCGGTGGCTGCATCATAGCCCAGCACATCGGTCAGCTGCTTTTGAAAGGAGCCTGCAAACAGCACCCACATCCCAAAGGGCATTCCAGCGTATTTCATTGCAGATACCTCCCGGCTTCCGCTTCCAGTGCCTGCCACACCGGGTAGGCTGCGCCGTTTGCATCGAAAAATTTCCTAAGATCCCGGTTCAGCGCACTCATTTCGTCGATGGCGTTCATGGCATGGTCGGAGGCGCAGAGCTTCCCCAGCGAGGTGGCACACATCAGCTTGAAAAAGCGCAGGCAGGTCTTGCGGTACTTTTCCCCTTCAAAGTCCGCATCCTCCTTGGGCAGAATGGCGTGCCCGGCATTTCTGATGGCGCGGTATCCCTCGATGTTGGCATCCAGCAGACGGTTCAGGTATGCAGTATCTCCCCTGAGCTTTTTCAGGTCGCCGTCTGTCTTATAGCAGGCAAAGGCCGCAGGCATCACAAACGCGGCATGGCAGAGCAGATAGTCCTCCATGTTCGGCTCGTAAACAACCTTATATTTTGTGCCGTGGAAGATGCGCCCGATCAGCTGTTTATTGGAGATTGCACCCGGCAGCTGTCCGATGGTGATCTTTTTCAGGTCGATGGAGACCACCCGGTCAGCCTCCCGATGCCCCGCAGAAAGCGCAAAGGCAAACAGGACGTTCTTTTCCGGCAGTGCCGCCGCCAGCGCCCTCGCCTGCACATTGTTCCCCACAAAAACGATGTTCTTCGTCCGATTCGCCCGCAGCGTGTCCAGAGCGGAATCCAGCTGTGTATAGCGCAGGACCACAAAGATCACATCGTACATTGCATCCGGTGCAAGCTCCGTCACCACAGGAATGCGGCTGACCGAAGTGCAAAGCGAAAACTTATCCTTGATCCGCAGGCCGTTCTGCTTGATCTCCGCTGCCCAGTTTCCACGCGCAAGCAGAGTGACATCCTTTCCGGCGCGCAGCAGATTTCTTGCCAGATTGCACCCCAGAACGCCTGCACCATATACCAGAATTTTCATAGCTTGCCTCCAAATCCGATCTTCACGATCTGCATTTTCATCCCGTTGTCCCCGACCTTGGCGAGAAACCGGAAAAAGCCGCTGACAGAAGGATCTTTCAAATCGTTGTACCCCAGTATATAGCCCTGACTGGACACTTGCAAACGGCTGTCCCATGGGGAAAGCTCGCTTTTCGCATCCGAAACCGCGAAATATGCTCCCACATCCTTGATTTTCGCCGTCCTGAGCCACGTTTTGGCGATCATCTTTACCGCCGTACGGTTGGCAGCATCAAAGACCAGCACTCCGCCGGGGAAAGCGTCCGCAATCCCCTGCACCAGTTCCCGAACCTGCCCCGTCAGGAAGTAATAGAACACCCCAGAGGCAAAAACACCGCCCCGCCGGAGGCATCGATCTTGTCAAACCATGCGGGGTTTTTCAGGTCGCAGGGGATGTTTTGCTCCCGCTCCCCGGCAGGCAGCAGCTGCTGCCGCAAGGCGATCACATCCGGGAAGTCCAGATTGTATATCTTGCATTTGCCGTTGTCGCAGGCTCTGCCGGTGTTATCCAGCCCACAGCCCAGATTGACCACTGCCGCACAGGGGTGCGTTTTCAGGTACGCCCGCACCTCCCACGCCAGGTCGTTCTGCCGCATGGCGGCCTCCAGAAATCCAAAGCGCTGCATGAGGCTGCCCGACTTCTTCTCCAGCACCGAAAAATCGTAGTCGATCTCCTTCATCAGCCGGATGGCCGTCTCATCCCGGTAGAGGTTCGGATACAGCTCAGAACACATCTTCCTGCCGTACAGCGGAATAACCAGCGTCTCCTGCACTGTGTTTTTCTCGATTTTGTATTTCATAGGTTCCTCCCTCAGTGAGTAAAAATAGTCATCATTGCCGCCAGCACCACCGATATGACTGCCATGCCCACCGTGCCGAACAGCCACTTTTTCTGCTTGTCTTTTGCGGTGATGTACGGCTTCAGATCTTCTGTTCCGGGGATCGTCCATGCGTTCGTGTGCCCCACCCAATAGCCGTCAACCAACAGGCGGTCCATGAGATTCATAACGGACAAGATGACGAGTAACTGCCAGAAACCCTGAACAAAGCCCTTTGCACCGTTTATCCCATAGACACAGACCAGCACATAGCCGATATAGCCGGGAATGCAGACTGCTTTGAACAGCAGGCTGTTGCGTCGGATGCGTTCCGGGCTTGTAAGCCCCAGTTTTACGCACCGCTGCTGCACCGCCGGGCTGTAAAGATGCACCATCCCAACAGCCCCTTTGCGGATGCCCGCAGCGCAGACCAGAACCAGCAGTGCCCCCAGCCCAAGACCTTCCAGAATCACCTGTAAAAGCATTACTTATTCCTCCTGTATCCGTTTTCATCCCGGTATTCGGGATGTTCCTTTACGTATGGATCCTTATCGCCGCAGATGGTATAGTCGCATCGGCAGCCGTCCACGCAGGTGGTCGTCCGCACGAGCTTGGCATGGAGCAGTTCCATGGACGCATAGTCCACATTGCACAGGGCGGGCATAATGTCCGCAAATCCAAACCGCTTGGCAAATTCCGCCGCCGGACACGCCGTAAATTCATAATAGATGGGCTTGCTGTTTTCGTAAAGCGCAACATCCATCTCGTAATCATGCCATGTGTCACAGTGCTTTTGGGCGGTGCTGAATGCCCGATACATCAGCTTTTTCCAGAATGGCTTGTTGATGTCAACGAATCGCAGCTTCCGGAAGGACGGCAGGATCAGATTTTCTTCTATCTCTTCCATTTCGCGGAATGTGACCACATCCCGGCACACATCGTAAAAGCACATGATGGCGATGCAGTCGTAGGTGCCGCCTACGCCGTTGTGAAAATTCTTTTTACCGCCGAGGTCGGTGCGCCACTTGGAAAGAAGCTCTTCGTATCTCAGCTGCACCTGCTCCCAGACCGCCTCGCGCTCCACCTCCGGATAGTGCAGAGTGATTTTCGCCAGAATTTCCTTTTTGCAGGGTTTGGAATATAGAACATGGCAGCTACGGTCAATTTGTAATTCGCTGTCCTTCATCTTCCCACGCCTTTCAGAAAACCGCTCTTTGCATTTTCTTCGGTGTCGTCCGATTCGTCGTAGGCATCATAGGGCGCCGATGGGTCGTGTACTCGTTTTTTGAATGGTGAACCGCACTTGTCTTTGTGGGCAAACGCAAAGGCAAAATTGTCCGTCCATCCCGTGTGACCGGTGATGAAATATGGATGCAGCCCACGTGCGCGCAGTTTCCGCTCCAGCTCCGCCAGTGACTGCACAGCCAGCTTATTGTCCTCCGCCAGCGAGGAAATGAAGCTGTAGCCGCCGTCCGCGCCGAACCAGATGGTATCGCCGGTAAAGAGATATTTCCCGTCCACAAGGTATACCATGTGCCCCCATGTATGACCGGGAACGAGAAAACACTCGATTTTGATGCCGTCAATGTCAAGTACCCGCCCATCGTGCAGCAGTACCTTTTCGTTGTTGATCGTGACCTGCGGCAATTTATAGAGATGATAGATGACTTTTCGCCGCACCTCGCCGGTGAGATACCGGTTCTCGATCTCGCCGATGTACAGCTTCGCACTCCGGAACAGCCCCGGACTGTCTGCTTCCACCGCACCCACATGGTCGGTGTCCTGATGGGTGATAAGGATATGGTGTATCGACTTCGGATCAATCCCAAGCCAGCCCATTTTTTCGGCAAGGCGGTCGTAGTTATATCCCGCATCGACCATAATGGTCGTATCGCCTTTGCGGTAAAAGAAGATGTTCGCCACCCATTCGCGCACGCAGGCAACATTCTCGTCGATCCAGCCGGTGTTCAAAGGCTTGAAGATCTCCTTGCCCCGGTACATCCAGCTCATTGCTTTTCTTTGAAATTCCGTTGCCTTTTTCGACATGATCACACCTCATTTCTGTGCTGTGATGCAAAGCCAGCCCCTTTTATTTTTGTGGCTCTGAATCTGACAAAATCCTGCTTGTTCCAGATACTCTTTCAGTGCAGTGTCCGTATAGATGGTCATGCCATCGATGATCTGCGTCCATTTGTCGTCTTTTGTCGTTTCGCCGTTTGCTTCGTTACAGATGAAAAAGATTCCGCCGGGCTTCAGCACTCGATAAACCTCTCTGAAATTCTGTGCAAGCTCCGGCCAGAAGTAGACCGTTTCAAAGGCGGTCACCACATCAAACTGCTCCGCTTCAAACGGCAGCTCTGCCACACTTGCCTGCTGCACAGCACACCGTCCTGCCGCAATGGCTCTGGCATTGACTTTTCGCGCTTTTTCCACGCTGACGGCTGAGTAGTCGATGCCCTGCACCTTGCCGTTGGGGCACAGTTTCAACAGCGTTTTAATGTTCGCTCCACCGCCGCAGCCGCAGTCCAGCACCATGGCATCCGGGGCAGGCTGCAAAAAATGCAATCCCCACGCTGCCATTGCACTGTGCCCAAAGTTCATCATTGCGACCATGATCTTTCCGCCAAGGCCTACGGGCTTTCGGGTGTTTTCAAAAAAGGACATATCACACCTCCGATTTCACACATTCCGTATAGGTCAGCGGAAAAGAGGTCTTTAGAACAACACTTTTTCGCACTGTCCAATCATTCTGTTGCAGAAATTTTAGGTATTCTTCACTCGTCCACTTGCTGTGGAGAGGAAAGCCTGCCAGATTCATGAAAAAGGCTTTGATCTTACCGAGAAATGAGTTTTCTGCGTGCGTAAAGGTAGGCGCAATCAGCACACCGTCATCCTTCAACACCCGTTTGATCTCTCGCAGTGATTTTTCCGGCTGAGGCACAATGTGCAGTGCGTTTGATACGATTACCACATCGAATGATTTGCTCGCGTATGGCAGAGAAAACATATCCTGCACGGAAAAACGCAGCTTCGCAGAGTAATTCCCCCGTTTGGCCTCTGCAATCATTTCCGGAGAGGCATCCGTCGCCTCGATGTGTGCCGCTGCTTTTACGATGTGCTTGGCGATCAGTCCCGTTCCGGTAGCCACCTCCAGCACTGTTTTGTCTTTCACGACCGGACGGATCAGCTCATACATTTTCTCGTATACTGCCCTGTCTTTTCGCATAAAGCAGTCATACAGACCTGCATTTCTGTCCCAGAAATTCTTGTGTTCTCGCATTGCTGTCTCTCCTTTTATAGTTAGTTCCATCTAACCAGCACGCGCACATTTACAAGTTAGGTTCGGCTAATTTCATGCATTTAGGAAAAGCCGCATTTCTGCGGCCTTTCGGCTTATACAAATAGCTTGCTGCAAGCATCACACATCTGCGCTTTCAGCCACTGAGGATAACACCTCTCGATCTACTCCTTATGGAAACAGCCAAAATCTATTTTCACACCATTGCGGTGACTTTTGCCTTCTTATCCATATTATATCGTGCTCACTTCTTTTTTGCAATGGTATAGTATAGTATAGTATAGTAAGTTTAACAAGAATCCTCCGATTTCGCGTCGGCCTCATAGGCGCACTTTAGTTGTCCTTGCAGGACTACCTAACGGTTCGTTTTGACTTTTCAGTGTTCTATACAGCCGAATTTGGGCAAAAAATACCCCGTTAGTTTCCCAACGAGACATCGAAGATGATTCTATTCTGTTTTCTGTATACCATTTGTTGAAATTTGCGCGAGGTTCGGCAGGTAAAACAGCTTATTTCCAGAAAAATCAGTCAACGGCAGAGGCTGCGCAAAGTTTTGCCGCAGC
>OODQ01001365.1_pt1 | contig 11406 bp, 9 predicted proteins | sample 1671321 | NCBI WGS metagenome assembly OODQ01 (sample SAMN06348144, study PRJEB24527) | human gut metagenome | biome: human gut; feature: ankylosing spondylitis patient; material: feces | host: Homo sapiens | place: China | collected 2015-10
ATCATGCAGCTCTGCGAGTTGTAGAAGGCAAAGAAAAGGCGGCTGCCGTAGCTGCCGACTTAGGCATCAATATCGTTAGCCTATACAATTGGGTGAAAGATTACGAGAAAACTAAGGCAACGGCGATCGCAAACGCTCAGTCCCAGGCTGCACAAGCAGCTGAGTCCGCTCCGACAACACAAACCCCTGTAGAAACTTCCTCTCCTATTGAATCTCCGGCTGCTGAAGCCCCGAGAAGACCTAAACTCCAATTAAAGAAACGTCCGCCGGAAACTACGGAAGCTGCGGCTCCGACTCCGGCAGCGGCTGCCCCAGCACCTGTCAGTCCTGCACCGGCCGTTTCGATGCCCGCACTGGCGCCGACTTTCAGCAACGAGCCGCGAGTCTTTAGTCCGACGCCCGAACCTGCCGTTCAGGAAACTCGTTCCGCTCCGGAAGTCAAAGAGCCAGCGTTTGAAACGCCCGCTTTACATTCCGAATTTTCTTCAAACAACAGCCGACGCGAAAACTTCCAGCAGCGTGATAAAGGAAACCGCAGAAACTCTCTGTTTCAAAGAACGATGCGCGGCCGAAATGCAAGTAAGAATGAAAAGGCCCTGCACGACTCGTTTATTCAGAGCGCCGTGGACAACGCCGTAGCTTCTGCTCAGGCCAAAAAAGCACAGGAAAATAAACCCCAGCTTCCCAAACACAACCCAAATATTTATCAGATTCCCGCCTACGACATGGAAAACGAACTTCCGGTGGATATGAACGCTGATGGTCAGGAAGCTGAAGAACCTAAATGGCCTGTCCCCTCTGCTTCTCAAGGTCGTTCTTGGAAAGTCATGCATGCTTTGGATCAGCGTCCGAATTACAAGGAAGAAAGCGCCAAATTCGGCTATGTCGATGAATTTGATCTGCCGGCAGAAAACCTTCCTGAAGTTTGGGCAATCCTCGATCTGATGCAGAAAAACGCAGATAAGCATGCTTTCGAGGAAATGGTTCACTCTAAAGATCTGAACGTTCCGCCCGAAGTTCTTGCAGATCCCCGCACCATGGTCGTTTCCGGACCGAATGTTCCGAACAAGCCCTGGCTTCGCAAACCTCGTTTAAATCCGATCGCGGAAGACTTCTTCCAGACGACGCCGGATTATTCCAAGAGCGTCTATGAAACCTACGGCGGCATCACGCTTCGTCTTGCTAAGAACAGTACCGGCTCTCCGATTCTTCTCGTTGAACCTTCTCCGAACGGCGGCAAAGACGTCACCATCGATTTCTCCAAGTTTGACCGCTTCGTAGACGACTTCTACGGTGACTTCGTGCGTGACTGCAAGACGGTCATGATGAAGCAGAATCCGAAGGAATATCCGAGCTTAAATGCCTTTATTCGTATTCCTGACGAACCGATGTGGAACCCGAAACTTTGGGCAGGCGTCCGCACCTTCAATTGGAGAGACGGAGAATCTCTCTCTGAAGCCTGGATTCGCTACGCATATGATCAAAGAAGAAACAGCCGTCATCAAAAATATTTCTATCGCACTGACCGCGAGTAATTCTTCTTAAGCATTCGACAAAAATCCCGCTGCTGTGGCGGGATTTTTGTTGTTATCGGATCGGCGTTTTCTTGACCGAAATAATTCCGGCCTTCTCTCGCCAAGCTTCTATCCACCCGGTGAGCAAAACCGTATCAGCCACTTCTACCGTTAATTTAAACGTTCCGTCTCTTCTCTCTTCCAGCTTCTGCATCCGATTAAACGGTGTTTCTCTGAGAATCAAAGCTGTCTGACGGTTTTTAAATACCATCTCCAGCAATACCTTTTGTGCATTGCCGTAATTAAACGGACTTCTGTCAACGTACTGCTGCAGATCAAATCCCTTCGGTTCTTCAGCTATGAAAGAGGTCAGTTCAACTTTCTTTATGCGATGCAGTGCAAGGTTCCTGATCTGTGTCGTGTCTTCATAACAGCAGACTAAATACAGTCTGACATCCTGCTGAACCAGTCCCAGCGGAGATACCCGCAGCTGAACCTCTTCTTCGTTCTCACTTTTGAAATAAACGATATCGAGTTTGACTTGTTTAAATAAGCCCTCGGAAACCTTATTAAATATCGAAGGACGGATCATCGGCGGGCAAAGCGGCAGACTTCCGCTCACAAAACGCACTTTGCTCAGCCAGCGCTTCTCCGGCGAAGAGCCCGACGCTGTATGCATGTAGTTTTCTGCTGCATCAAAAAGATAGGACAGTGAATTGGTAAGATCGGGCGGCATTTGATAGCGCAAATGCTCTCGAGCAAGCAGAAGCAAAAGCGCTCCGTCGGCGCCAAGCCCTACACGATCCAAGTCGTTGGAATTCAAAAGACGCCGGTATCCGAAGGGCTTCGATTTGTCGTCGCACTGAACACCCATATCGCTTTCAGACAAAGCCTTCAAATAACGCTGCAGAGTCCGGCGGCTTAATTCAAAGCCTGCCGCCGTGAGCTGCTGATGCAGGTCTGTCGTGGAAATTTTACGGTTCAGAGGAATCCGCTTCAGAACCTCCAGGAGCATTTTTGCTTCTTGAAGAGATGAAGTGTCTCGTGCCATGTATCTCTACTCCAAAAAAAGCTCCCGAGTATCAAACCGCGGGAGCTTTGTGGTTAACGCATCAGAAGATTATTTCTTCATGAGATTTAATTTCTTCGCAATTTCTTCCTGGCTGTCGTACACAGGCTCATCTTTCTTAGGCTGAAGCTTGGTGTAGGAACCGTCGGAATTCATGACCCAGGCGTGGATGTTGTCCTTCAGCTGAGGAATGACGATCTGATTCATAACGTTATTGCGCAGGTTTTCCTGCAGAAGCGGCGTCAACACTTCGATACGGCCGTTCAGATTACGCGTCATCAAGTCGGCACTGCCAAAGTACATCTCCTCATCTCCGTTGTTATGGAAGTAGTAGATGCGAGCATGTTCCAAAAGACGTCCGACGATCGAACGAACTGTGATCGTATCGGAAACGCCGGGCAAGCCGGGGCGCAGACTGCAGATACCGCGAACGATACATTCGATCTTCACACCGGCGCGGCTGGCTTCATAAAGAACCTTGACCATTTCATAGTCAACCAGCTGGTTGCACTTAATGATGATATGGCCGTTGCCGTGCTTCTTGTGCTGTTCGATTTCGCGGCGAATCAGCTTGGTGATGCCGGGACGCAGCGTGTGCGGAGACACCAGCAGCTTGCGGTAATGGCTGACCAAACCGTAGCCGGTCATCACATTAAACAGATCTTGGACGTCATCGTTGATGTCTTTATTAGCCGTGAAGAGACCTAAGTCGGTATAGATCTTGGCAGAAGCAGCGTTGTAGTTGCCGGAACCGATGTGCGTGTAGCGCTCAAGCTTGCCTTTTTCGCGGCGGACCACGAAGCAGAGCTTGGCGTGAATCTTGAGACCGGCAAAACCGTACACAACGTTGACACCATTGCGTTCCATCTCTTCGGCCCAGTTAATGTTCTGTTCTTCGTCGAAACGAGCTTTCAATTCGACGACAGCTGTCACCTGCTTGCCGCGGCGGCGTGCCTCAAGCAATGCCTTAGCAACAGGAGAGTCACTGCCGCAGCGATAAAGCGTCTGCTTAATTGCGACAACATTCGGATCCAGCGCGGCCTGCTTTAAGAACTCCAGCACGCAGTTGAAAGAGTCATACGGATGGTAGACAAGGATGTCGCGTTTGCGGATCTCGTCGAAGCAATTGCGGCCCGGTTCAAAAGCCTTTGGTGTCTTGGGATGATCAGCCGGATACTTCAGAGACGGGCGATCGATCTTCATCATGCGGCCGAATTCGGAGAAGGCCAGCGGAACACGGCAGCGATAGAACTGGTTCGGATGGAGATCCAGATGTTCATACAGGAAGTCCTGAAGACGCTGCGGCATGCCCTTTTCAATTTCGACACGGACGATCGAACCGAAACGGCGCTGTTCGACATAGTCACGAACAGCAGACAGCAGATCGTCGGCTTCGTCTTCTTCAATTTCACCGTCAGTGTTGCGGGTGATACGGAAAAGACCCTGAGACTTAACTTTGTAACCCGGGAAGAGCGTATTCAAACGGTTCCCGATCAGATCTTCGGTAAGAACGATCACGCCGTCTGTTGTGGCATAGGAAAGATCCGGCGTAACGGTGTTGTCTTTATTGGAAACAAACAGGAAACGCGGCACATTGTTCGGGCACTTCAAGCGAGCAAAACGGTTCTTCACCGAAACACCGCTTTCTACCGCCTCAAGCTCCATCACAAAGTTCAAGCTTGTGTTGGAAATCATCGGGAACGGGCGGCCTTTGTCAACGGCCTGAGGCGTCAGAACCGGGAAAATGTCTTCGTCGAAATAGCGGTTCATTTCTTTCTTCTGAGCCGCATTCAGCGCAGAGTATTTAGCGAAACGAATGCCTTTGGTTTCGAGCTCGGGTTTGAGCGTATCAATCCAGAGATTCTCGGCCTCTTCGAGAATCTCCGTGACTTTACGGCGAATTTCGGAAAGCTGACGGGCGGGCGGCATCTTATCCGGACCGGTCGGTTCGGCTCCGCTTCTGGCCTGTCTTTGAACGTTCATCACGCGAACCATGAAGAATTCGTCGAGATTATTGTAGAAGATGGACAGGAACAGAACTCGGTTGAGCAGCGGGATCTCGGGATCCATTGCCGTTTCAAGAACCTTACGGTCGAACTCAATCCAACTGATGTCGCGGTTAATGTACAGAGAAGGATCGTCCAAAGACACTTCCTTCAAAGAGGGCTCTTTTGCAGCAGGTGCAGCAGCTTTAACAGCCGTTCGGCGTACAGCCGGTCTGCGGATGGTCGGTGCCTTAACAGTACGAGGCTTTGCCGGAGCTTTGGCAGCGGGCTTTGCTTCTGCCGGAGCAGCCGCCTTGGTCGGTTCTGCAGCAGCATGTTTTGCGGTTGATGTTGCGTTCGGTGTCTTGTTGTCGTCAGCCATGGAATCGTTCCTGATTATGTAATTTTCTGTGAAGAACTTTTTGTTTCCTCAAACGGTTAATTCTGGTTTGGGGGTCAATTTTTGTCAATTCTCGTTTCTTGGGATGTCGGACCTAAAGTCGCCTTTTTCTGATACTTTTCCCACAGATAAAGTACGCCGAGTCCGAAGGCGACCCATCCTGCCGCCATCAGCGTGTCCCAAATCCTCCAAATAAGGATGGAATAGTCTCCTCCGTATGCACGCATTAGCCAATCCAATACAAAAAGGATGTAGCACGTGATAAAGAAAGTCATGCAGGTGTAATTCCCGCCGACAAATACCGGAATGCCCGCAGAAGATGCCACGATCAGCGCACCGAGCACAAGCTTATCGTCAATATGCGGAAAGATAAGGATGACTAAGAAGTAAGCGAGCAGTGTTCCGAGAATTCTTTGGACCACACGTTTATAGCCGGCGGCCACGTTGGAATTTAATAAATAAAGCGCGGTAATTCCGACCCATCCGGGTTCGGAAAAATCAAACAGAAAAGAACAGCTCAAAGCGCATATCAGAGTAGCCGTGGAAATGACCGCGTAGGCGTAAGAGTTGCGGTTGCCGCCTTCGACGAGTTTGAGCTGAGCCATTGGTCGAAGCGACAGTTTCTCGTATCTCCAAACGAAGTGATCGAGCACGATGGCAGCCATCGCCAGGCTAAAACCGACGAAGTAGCCGACAAAAGCCATCAGATCCGGCGTGAAATCAAAGATGGAGATGAGAAGGAAAACTAAAACGTACTTTCCCCAAAGCCACCAGAATTTCTCAGCAAAGGTCACCAGGTTCTGGCCAAAACAGACCAATGCGATGACCAGCCATTTGCCGTACTCCATGTTTTTGAGCACAACGCCGAGGAGTGCGGCACACATTACGCCGACAAAAGTTATGGCAACACCGCCCAAGCGCGAAATTAAGTCGCTTTCGGTGTCGCTTAAGAGAGCCATAAAAGCCCCCAGCGCGGCAAAACCGCCTAATTGGGGGCTATGAAAAAGGCCGGACAACAGGAGCGCCGTCGAAATCGTGATCACAAATCTTAAAGTTGCAGTCACACGCGATTTCGTTCCGATCTCTGCTCGGAGTCCGGCGCCAATCATAAGAAATCTCCGCAAAGAGGCTCACTCGAGAACCTCTTTGCTTAGTTAAGATTTAACCTCCGGTGACCGGCGGAAAAAATGCCACTTCATCGCCGTCTTTCAGAGGCGTCGATTCTTTAGCCATTTCCTGGTTCACGGCAAAACGCAGACGAGGCATTTCTTCAAAAGCTGCCTTAAGTGCTGCGTCGTTTTCCGACAGGTAGTTAATCAGATCTTCAACCGTCTTCACGTCTTCGGGCAGTTCAACCGTGTCTTCGCCTTTGAGGAGGCGTTCTTTTAAAGAAGCAAAATAAAGAACCTTTACTTTCATCTCTTATTTTTCCTTTGCGCAGCAGGGACACTCGTCATCGCGTCTGTATTTCATCTGACGCCATGTCATTGTGCGGGCATCCACTATTAACAGACGGCCCGTTAAGGGCTCGCCGAACTTTCCGATAATTTTAAGAGCCTCGGCCGCCTGCATACATCCAAGCATGCCCACTAGGGGTGCAAATACGCCCTTCGTCGAAGCCTTCTCGTCCTTTCCTTCGTGATTAGGGAACAGACAGGCATAACAGGCCGACTCGGGATCTCTAAAGTCGAAGACGGTAATTTGACCATCGAACGCGACCACGCCGGCCGTGACAAGCGGTTTTTTAAAGCGTCGGCAGACGTCATTGAAGGTATAACGGGACTCGGTATTATCCGTGCAGTCCAAAGCGACATCGCAATCGGAAACAAGCTTCTCCAATTCTTCGAGGCTCGGCCTGTGATCTACCGGAACAATTTCAACCTCCGGGTTGATCGCTTGCAAAGCGACTTTTGCGCTTTCGGCTTTATTCAGACCTAAGCGCTCCATGTTGTGAATGACCTGACGCTGCAGATTGGTTAAATCCACCATATCGGAATCCACAATCGTGATTTTCTTTACGCCGGAAGAAGCCAGGTACAGAGAAGCCGGCGAACCCAAGCCGCCGGCGCCGATGATTAGCACTCGGCCTTGAGCAATTCTCTTTTGGCCCTCGATACCGACCTCTTTCAAGAGTTCGTGACGGGAGTATCGGTTTTCTTGCACGTTGCTCATCCTTTCAAAACAAAATTCGTTCTCAAGATTCTACGTATCCGAGAACAAAGATAGTTAGACGGAGTGCTCAAATTTAATCTTTCTGGGTAGATCAATCCACTCCAAGAACTATAATTACATTGTGGGAGGAAATGATGAATATTCGAACACTCGGCGTCTTTTGCGGCATTTTGTCCGGCTTTTTTTGGGGTACGATGGATATTGCTGCTCAGTACTTATTGCACACCGTCCGCATGGCGCCGGCGCAATTCATTTCTTTAACGATGGTCGTCACGACCGTCGCTCTTTTCGCCATTTCTATTGCTACCAAGCCGAAAGAAACCTTCCTCGCAGCCACAGACAAACGAAACGTCTTTCAGTTCTTCTTGTTCGGTGTTTTGGTCCTCCTTACGCAGGTCAGCTTCTATGTTTGTGTGAAGTATTCCAACGCCGAAACGGCTGCGGTCATTGCCGCAACCCGGCCTTTCTGCATCATGGGTCTTTTACTCTTTGCCGCTGTCATGCCGACGGCTTCGCAGATTCTTTGCTGCGCTCTGGCGCTCGTCGGCGTGTGTTTGATGATGACCAAAGGAGATTTCTCAACACTGTCTTTCGGCTGGCTGACGCTTTTGGTCGGCTTCGGCGCCCCGCTCTTTAGCGCCGCCTACACCATTCAGAGTCGCTCTATTGTTCGAAAGGTCGGACCGCTCATCGCCATGACGTGGGCCATGCTTTTTACCACGATCCTCTGCAACCTCTACTATCCGTTCTGGAAAGTGAGCCTTGAATGGAATTTCTTAACGAGCCTCAGTGTCCTATGGGTCGCCATCATGGGACATATCGTGGCTTACACGCTATACATCGTCAGCGCCTCTAAGATTCTTCCGACCATTACCGGCGTGCTTGAAACCATTGAACCGCTGACTGCCATCGTACTTTCATACTTTTTCTTCTCGCAGAAGATGAATGCTTTCATGCTCGCTGGTGCAGCGATGGTGCTTGTCGCTGTCGTTATTCTCGGCTTTAGCAAGCCGCGAGAAAAAGCCAATTAAGTCTCGGCAAAGCGCTTGTTGGGTTTCTATAATCTCCAAACGCTTCGTTGATCTTTTCTTAAGTCAAATGCAGACACTAAGCCAGTTCTTTTCTCAGATTCCGGTTCTGTACAAAACAGCTGCCCTGCTTCTCCTCTCAAACTGTTTCATGACGTTTGCGTGGTATGCACATCTCAAGAATCTCGGAAGCTCTCCTCTGTGGGTTGCGGTTATCTCCAGCTGGCTTATCGCGTTCTTCGAATACTGCATCATGGTTCCGGCCAACCGAATCGGTTTCTCCGGCCTTTCCTTAGGTCAGCTCAAAATCCTTCAGGAAGTCATCTCATTGGGCATTTTTGTTCCGTTTGCGTTCCTCTACATGAAGCAGCCCTTAAAGCTGGACTATCTATGGGCCTCTCTGTGCATGCTCGGAGCCGCCTACTTCATGTTCCGCGACAAACTCTAATCTGCTTTCGGCAAAACAACTGAATCCAGTGGAATCGCAAAATATCGATACCAAAACATCCAGCTGTCCACCGTGTGCTTCTTGAAGTTCTCAACGATCAGGTTTGCCATTTCAGAAACTAACGGCGAATGATCCGATTCTCTTCGGCAGACGCAGATCTCCCAAGGCCGACGGTGCCAGCTGGGAAGCACCGGAACAATATCGCCTCGCATCAGCTCATCAGCGACGAAAGAAGGCACCAAATCTACCGATATGCCTTCTCTGGCAATCAAGTGCGTGCGGCAGGAATATGCATCTTCAAAATGCACCTTGTCATCAGATTCGATTTCAAAAGAGGCGTCTCGATTCTCTAAACGCCGACTAAAAGATCGATTGGAAGTGTATCTCAGCAGGAGCGTATGGTTCCGAAGTTCTTCGACGCTTTGCGGAGATCCGTGCCGACGGAGGTAGCCGCGTGAAGCCATGAGAAACGTAACGTTGTGTCCCGCTGGAATCCATGTGATACCTTCTTTTGCAGGCCGATATCCGAAATAAGCCACATCTGCCGCGCCATTTAATAAACCTTCTTCTCCGGCGTCGATCAGCACTTCAACACGCAGCCCTGGATGCTTTCTTTCAAAGTTTGAAAACGCATTCAAGTAAGCGCTTCGGTCAATGTTCGCCGGAAGACTGACTTTCAAAATCCGCTTCGGCTTAATCGTGTCTTGATGCTTGATAGAGTCGACAGTTTTCAGCAGACGCTGGTATTGGCGAGCTATGCGATCGGCCTCGGAAAAGAGCTCCAGCTACTTCGTGACAATCTGAGCGGGCTTTCGTTTGCGGTCCAGAAGTTCGATTCCCAGCTCTTTCTCTAACGAAGAAACCAAACGGGATGCCGCAGGAAGGTCCATATCTAAACGTTCTGCAGCTTGAGTCAGGCCTTTGGTTCTGCCTAATTCCGAGAGGAGGCTCCAGGTTTCGATTTTGAGAGACGGACGCATGATTACAACTTGTGAATTTCACAACTTAATCGGTATGTTCGCCATTATCCGCTTATTCTCAAAACCTAAGCGAGGACTTGGTTATGCAAAAGAAAACCGAAGGAATTTGTTTTGCAATCAGCGCAGGAATTTGCTGGGGTTCGATGGGTGTCGCAGCGCAAGTGCTGATGGAAGATTCCGGCTTTACAGTAGGCGATCTGGTCGCAGGCCGGCTTCTGGGTGCCGGAGTGCTGCTGATGTTCGAGCATTTCTTCATGCGCCGATTACTTCTGAAGTATTTTTCTCAACCCGGCGTAGCAAAAGACATTCCGCTCTACGGAGTGCTCGTCCTGCTCACCCAACTGACGTTTTTCTTAGCGATTCAGTGCAGCAACGCAGGCACCGCCGCCATCCTCGCGGCCACTATTCCGGTATTCACGACGATCTGGGATATCTTTGTAAAGCATCGCGCACCTCAGATTCGTGAAATGGCGTGCACGGCGCTGGCAATCATAGCGGTTGTATTGATTACCACCAAAGGAGATTTTGATTCCGTTTCACTCTCTCTGACGGGTGTCCTTTGGGGCCTTGCATCCTCGGTTGCCGGCGCCGCCAGCAATATCCAACCGAATGCCGTTCTTAAGAAAATTCCCGTTACCGTCGTTGTCGGCGGCGGCATGACGGTCGGAGGCATAGTGATGAGCATCTTTTTTCCGCCGTGGGCGATTGAAGCCAATTGGACGACGCAGTCGGCGCTTTTCTACACCTATATCGTTGTGGTCGGAACCTTGGTTTCTTTCCTGCTCTATGTTTCAAGTCTCAAGATGATCTCAGCGACTTCGGCAAGCCTCTTGAGCTGCTTTGAGCCGATCACCGCCGTCGTTCTCTCCGTCGTTCTGCTCGGTGCTCCGCTCACGCCGGCTGAAGGTGTCGGCGGTGTTCTAGTTTTCGCAGCCGTTTGGCTTCTGGCCTCCCGCAAGAAAGCGCAGGCATAAAAATAGCTCGGCATCTTTTTCGAGACCGAGCTATCAAAGAACTAATTGCGAACTATTTCTTTTCTTCCGCGTTCGGAAGAACGCGCTTCAGGAAGGTACGTGTTCTTTCTTCCTTCGGATGCAGAAGAACATCTTCCGGTTTGCCCTGTTCAACAATCACTCCGCCGTCCATGAAGATCACGCGGTCGGCCACTTCGCGGGCAAAGCCCATTTCATGCGTAACCACGACCATCGTCATACCGGACTTCGCCAGATCGGTCATCACCTTCAGCACTTCACCCACGAGTTCCGGGTCAAGCGCAGAAGTCGGTTCGTCAAACAGAAGAGCCTTCGGTTCCATTGCTAGGCCACGGGCGATCGCCACACGCTGCTGCTGGCCACCGGAAAGGCTTGCAGGATAAGCATTGGCTTTTTCTGCCAAACCGACGCGCTTAAGCATTTCCATAGCTTTTTTCTCAGCCTCGGCTTTATTGACACCGGACACGAGTTTCGGCGCCAAAGCAACGTTCTCAAGAACGGTTTTATGCGGCCAGAGATTAAAACGCTGGAAAACCATTCCGAGGTGCTCTCTGACTTTGTTGATATCGGTCTTCGGAGAAGTGATATCAACGTCATTGACGTAAATCTTGCCGCTGGTGGTTTCTTCCAACGCATTGATGCAGCGAAGCATCGTGGACTTGCCGGAGCCCGACGGCCCTAAAACCACGACTTTTTCTCCGGGCATCACTTCGAGGTTAATGCCGCGAAGAACTTGGTTATCTCCGAAATACTTGTGCAGATCTTCGATACGGATAACCGGTTTCTGTTCGGTCTTGTTGTCGCTCATCTGTTGTCGT
>OODQ01001372.1_pt1 | contig 11366 bp, 11 predicted proteins | sample 1671321 | NCBI WGS metagenome assembly OODQ01 (sample SAMN06348144, study PRJEB24527) | human gut metagenome | biome: human gut; feature: ankylosing spondylitis patient; material: feces | host: Homo sapiens | place: China | collected 2015-10
AGGTTTGGCTGACACCCCACATCATGGAGGACATTCCGAACCGTACGGAGGATTTAAAACAACGGTTTATGGAACTGAATGCCGCCTATCAAGGGAACATCACTCTTCACCTTGCTGCGGAAAACATGCTCGACAACCTGTTTGAGGAGCGGCTCGCGAAGAACGACCTGCTTCCTTTGGGGAAGGAAGGGAAACACCTGTTGGTGGAAACCTCTTATTTTAACCCTCCGATGGGGTTGGACAACATCCTGCTCCGCATCAAGTCGAAAGGCTATGTCCCCGTACTGGCACATCCCGAACGGTATGTGTATATGGATGAAAGTGATTACCGGCAACTGAAAGGGATGAACGTACTCTTCCAGCTCAATTTGTCCAGCATCGTTGGCGGCTATGGGTCGGAAGTCAAAAAGAAAGCCGGATGGCTGCTGAAGAACGGTTTCTATGACTTGACAGGCAGCGACACCCATTGTCTTGCAGCTTGGGAAACAACCATAGCGGGGAAGTCAGCTAAAACCGAAGACTTGCCACTGAAAAACAGGGGCATGCTTTCGTAGGTTCCAAATCGTGATGGCCCACAATCAACGCTTTAGGGTATCTGCGGTGCAAGTCCGCAAGCAACCGTTCCAAAGCCTTCTTTTGGGCAGGTGTCCGGGTGTCCGTGGGAGTTTTGCCATCGGCAGCCAAACCACCGATATAGCATACCCCGATGGAATGACGGTTATGGTTCTTGTAATGTGCTCCAATCATTTCTTCGGGTCTGCCCGCTTCGATGGTGCCGTCTGTAGGAATCACATAATGGTAGCCGCAGCCCAGCCAACCGAGGGAGCGATGGTAGCGGTCAATGTCTTCCATGCGGAGTGCGCTGCCCGCCTTATTGGCGGAACAGTGCACGATTATCAGGGTGATGGTTCTCATAAGTTACCTCCCAACATGCCGCCTGCGGCACCACTGATAAGCAATTCGATGATACGGACGATGTACAACAGTACGGTTTTCCATTTTTTCTTCATGTTACTTTTTGTTTTTAATAAGACAATTATCAATAAATCCATAACCCACATGTTACTGCAACATTTCATCGTTCTCTCCCGTGTTGCCGGAATCATCGTTACCGTCCGTCGGCTTCTTGCCTTTTGCGGTGTCGATGTCCACAATGCCAATGCTGGCCTTCTCCGCCTTCAGCGTAGCCACCTGTGCCACACGGCTTGCCACTGGATTGAACTCGGCACGGTCGATGAGATTCTCAAAGTCGGCTCCCGGTGTAAAGAGTATGTTCACCCCCTTAATGTTGGCGGCAGTGAACTTCTGGCAGTTCTCCGCACCCGTGCTGGTCAGCGACAGCCAGAAGTCGCCCAACTCGTCAAGTTGCACTTTCTTGCCATCCAGCAGCATTTCCACCAGGCATTCGCACATGTCAGAGAGCACGCCTTTCACTGTGCCGCGCTTGTGACCTCCGTGGTCGGCGATGTGCTGCACAAAGCCGCGGAACGACATCACCTCCGAAACCTGTGCCTTGGCGAAAGCTTTGGGCGCCGCTTCTTTGTTCTGTGGATTGGGAAGCAAGAATACACTGTAATTGATCATAACAATAGCCCATTGCCGGTATGGGACTTGGTATTTACACAGCCCATGGTGGAACTGTGCCCGGCAGAGGTTAGAAAATAGAATTAATCCAATAATAATAAGGTGCATTCCCTCGCTATGGTTGTCGTGTCAAGTTGTCAAAGAACGCTCTGTAACCGGGTTACGACTGCGAAGTTAATTCAGGCTTTTCCCTATTCCCATACCCGTTTGGAAACGCTTCCGAATGTTCAGGAACAGACCGCTTGCCATTCAATCCTGTTCGGTTTCCAGCACCCTAAAACATATTGAAATGGACGAAAAAGATCCTATAGAGAAGTACCGGGAACTCTTCGACATGGCGAAGGAGAGCCGGCTTTTTGAAGACACACTCAGCCTCCTGCAACGTGCCACCAAGGCGCGTGAAGTGGCGGAGGTAGTGGCGCGGCTGTTCGGTGTGGGTAGTGTCAACTCCGACCGGGTGGTCACCAAAGAGTTCATAAGCATCCTCCTTGGAGTGGCGACCCACCTCCGGAAGGGCAGTTCGGTGAACAACCTCCGTGAGCACATCAACAGCATCATCGCCCGTGACCGGTGGAAGGCACGGGAGAAGGAAAGCCGTGAAAGCAAACCTTTCCGAATCAACGAGAATACCATCACTGTAAACTTTTCCGTAACTTTCGACCGGGATAAGTTCGCTTTGATGCAGGACATTATCCACCAGATGGATATGGTTCTGAGCCGGGTCACCGTCAGCCATTTCGACGGTCATCCCGACACGGCCTTCCCCGTCTATCAACTGCAGGGGGCATCCTCGTCTGTGGCGGCGGCACTCCGCCAGATATGCGACAGCTTAGGTACGGATTCCCTCACCGACATGCGCTATGCTTCTGAAAGCTACGGCTTTGAGCGCAGTCACCTCACCCTCTCGCAAACCATCCAGCTAGCAGAAAATGAATATTGACCACAGCCATATATTCCGGCAGATGGCCGAATCGCTCCGTCATTACTACGGCATACAGGCAGTCCCCGAGGTCGCCCACGGTGCGGACATGTTCCCCGAAAACAAGACGGTGACCACCGGTGGGCAGACAAGCTATGTCATACGCTTCAATCCCAAGGTGCAGACTGTCCTCTCGCTCTACAACCTTGCCATGGCAGACGGCATGGACATCGGCGAGACGGTATGCCGCTATGGCCTGTTCCATGCCTTCCTTGAACTGGATGACTATGAGGCGGCACGCCGCCACCTCGATGCGTTCCGCCGGGAAGTGCAACGCCTGCACCTGGACCGCCGCCCGCCGGAAAAGCGTGAGGAGGCACGCGGACAGGTGCTCGTACAGCTGTACTTCACCATGCTGCACGAATCGTTCCACATCATCTTCCGCCACTCGCCCGAATCGGCGAAGATGGCGGCAGAAACCACACGGGAGTTGCTGCGCGACATGAAGGACGAACTGGCAGACCAACTCTCTCTGGTCACCGACGACGAACTGTTCTCGCACCCCAAGACCCAAGAGCATCTTGCCGCCCTTATTCCGCCCACGCTGCCACAGGAAGAGCGGGAAGCGATGATGGCACAGATGTGCGAGGAAATGAAATCCAATCCCTATACCACGGATTATATAGACCGATTGGTCGATGGAAGCGACAATGTGCTGATTGAGGAACTGGCATGTGACCGCCAGGCATGGCTCAACTTCGTGGATATGGCCACTGCGGACGGATACTCTACAGAAGATCTGTTCCAGTTCCATCTATGGTTTTTCGTTGTGTTCTGCGCCATGGATTTCAATCAATCCCTCTTGTCGCAGTACCGTCCGGCCCTTCGTGCCCACTACCAATACGATGGCAGACGTGTTGTCTTGCGGCATAACGCATTCAAGGTGTTGCTTCGGCAATACAATCCCGAAGTGTACCATCAGATCAGACACCAGTACCTTGAATTGAACAAAGGACTGGAAGCCATCTTCCGTACCGCCACTCTCGGTATCTACAAGTATCAAGAGGATTTCATTAGTCTCCATGCGCTTTATCAAGCAAGAAAGGTAGATTCTGTCCTCCCCGATATGCGGGCGATACGCCAATTGGAAGCGGAAATGGAGGCCGTTGTCAATGACTTGTAGATGGGAGAAAGAACAAAAGCGGCTTCAACAGGTGTTGAAAGCGGCTTCGCAGATCAACGAAAGCGTCTTCATCGGGCATCGAAGCCTATTACGTGAAGAGATGTCCTTTTGTCCTGTTTATACCGTTACATGCAAAACTCAAAAACGATTCTGCCACTAAAACATTTAATTTCAAAGAGCGATTATGGAATGTTAAACTAAAGGACATTGATACTTTTGCAAAGAAGCACATGTCCATAAACTGGGTTACAGAACGCACCGAACAGCTCAAAAATGTAGACTAAATTGGGAACATTAAACAGGACACCCTATTATTTTATATTTGTACCCAGAAAATAAAACAGCCATAGAGTCACATGTAAAAAATACGTTTTGATGATACAACAGGTTTCTAATAATAATAGGATAGCAAAGAATGCTGTGGCGTTATATTTTCGTATGGCAGTCACTATGCTTGTCGGCCTCTATACGTCACGCATACTTTTACAAGCCTTGGGTGTAGAGGATTATGGAATTTATAATGTCGTTGGTGGTTTTGTCTTTTTGTTTTCTCTCATATCAGCCTCTTTACAAGGTTCTGTTGGCAGATTTCTGACATTTGAGTTAGGAAAAGGTGATTTCAGAAAGTTAAAGACTGTATTTTCCACCTCTTTTTATGTAATGGTAGGTCTCGCTGTGTTAATAGTTTTGTTTACAGAAACTTTAGGTATTTGGTATTTGTATCACAAAATGGTCATTCCGCCAGAAAGAATGTCGGCTGCCGTTTGCTGTTTTCATTTATCTGTTGCGTCCTTTGTTTTATCATTAATAAGTACTCCTTATTCATCTTCTATAATATCACATGAAAAGATGGGGATGTATGCATATATTTCTATACTTGAAGCGGGATTCAAGTTGCTAATCAGCTATGCAATAATGATTTCACCGATAGACAGACTGGTGTTTTATGCCGTACTTCTTTTTGTGGTAAGTTTATCCAATCAGATGATATGTTGGCTTTATTGTAAACACAAATTTGATGAATGTACTTTATCACCTGTATTTGAAAAAGCTCTTTTCAAACAGATATTTGGTTTTGCCGGATGGAACTTCATTGGTTCTTCTGCGGGAATATTAAGAATTCAAGGTGCTTCCATTCTACTAAATATATATGGAGGTCCTGCCATAAATGCGGCAAATGGAATTGCAAATTCCATTTGTGGTGTCGTATCCAATTTCGTTGGGAATTTCACCCAAGCATTTAATCCGCAGATTACGAAACGTTATGCGGCTGGAGAGTATGACTCTCTGATGAAACTATTGATTTACGGGTCTAAGTATTCCTTTTATCTTATGTTTCTACTTGCATTACCTATAATGCTCAACGCTCGCTTTATTCTACAACTATGGTTGGGTATAGTACCTGACTACACTGTAGAGTTTATCCGCTGGATTTTAGTGTTTCTTTTAGCAGAGACCATATCCCGTCCCATTATAACAGCTAAAAATGCAACAGGGCGTATCCGGAATTATCAGATAGTGGTTGGTTCTATACTCTTGCTGATGCTTCCGATATCGTATGTGGGATTGGAATTGGGAGCATCCTATGCATTTGTACCTTTTGCCAATGCGTTTACTGCAATACTGGCAATATTTGCCCGTATGTATATGCTACGTGGAGATTTTCCCATGTGGTCATCGAAAGTATATTTCAAGAAAGTATTTTTGAATGTTATTGCTGTTTCATTTATGGCATCTTTGCTGCCATTTGTTTGCTACTACTTGTTGCCATACGGATGGTTGAATTTTGCAACAACCACATTCATATCCATTGTCTCCTCTTTGTTTTCTATATGGTATATCGGATGTGATTCAAATGAACGAACTTACTTATGTTCTGCTTTTAAAAAGATAAAGAAGAAAATAATAGAAAGATGATAGAGATAATGAACCTGCAACAATGTTGCGGTTGTGGGGCATGTGCGCAATCATGTCCTAAACACTGCATTACCATGACAGCGGATAACGAAGGATTTCTTTATCCGGTTGTTGAAAAAGATAAATGTATTGACTGTGGTTTGTGTGAAAAAGTTTGTCCGGAATTGCATCCAATGGGTGAGCACCGTCCAATCAAAGTCGCTGCTGTTGTCAACAAAAATGAGACAGTTCGTCTTCGTAGTTCTTCCGGTGGTGTTTTTTTTGCATTGGCTCAAACCGTTATTTGTGAAGGTGGTATAGTTTTTGGAGCTCGCTTTGATGAGCATTGGCAAGTTGTTATTGACTATGCAGAGACCATGGACGAAGTGGAGGCTTTTATGGGTTCTAAATATGTTCAGGCCTCTATAGGAAATACTTATAGTGATGCACGAAGGTTCTTGCATGAAGGACGTAAAGTCCTTTTTTCCGGTACTCCTTGTCAGATTGCCGGACTTCATCGTTTCTTGCGCAAATCTTTTGACAATTTGTTGACCGTTGATTTTATTTGTCACGGTACGCCAAGCCCTAAAGTATGGGATAAATATTTAAAAGAGCAGTTTTTACAACCCGAAAATATAAAAAATGTAAATTTCAAGAATAAAGTAAAGAGCTGGAAAAACTATGGTTTTCATATTATCTATGAAGAAAAGGGCGAGACTATATTTTTGCAATCATCATTTCGAGAAAATCCATATATGAAAGCTTTTCTTTCCGACCTTATTCTTCGTCCATCATGTTATAGTTGTAACGCAAAGTCAGGTCGTAGTCATAGTGACATAACCATTGCTGATTTCTGGGGAATTGACAAAGTCTTTCCTTACATGGATGATGATAAAGGGACTGGATTGGTGTTTGTAAATTCCGAGAAAGGAAAGTTCATATTTAATCTGCCGGACATGTGGATTACTGAAACTGATTACGAAACAGTAAAACCCCTTAATCCTGCATGCTACCGTTCGGTACAACCGCATCCCAAGAGGAAACAATTTTTCAGACAATTAGATAAAAAGAGCAGTGTAATAGAACTGATATTGAACTGCACAAAACCTCCATTAAAATATCGTTTATATGCATTTATGGTAAAATGTAAAAAAAATATTAACCGGGACAGCCCAATGAGGTCTATTCCAATTCATGATTTAGAAATATGCTCCATCAGTTTTAGAAATAAATGTAATGGTTGGAAGGAATTTTCATTAGTGATAAATGTGCATATAGAAAAATAATTTTCAGAATTTTGAGACGTACATAAAATAATATAAAACAGTGAGAATAGGTGTAGTAACTTTTTGGCATGGAAATGGTAATTACGGCATGATGCTTCAGTGTTGGGCACTCCAACAAGTGCTTAAGAGCCTGGGACACAATCCTTTTGTAATACGCTTCTGCCGTCCAAAAAAGAAAGGTTTACCGCGTAAATTGATGGAGGCAATGGGGATTTATGGTTTCTTTCTGTATTTCATCAATCGGGAAAAATATCAGTTGAACCAGAAGAAAAAGAGACATGATATCTTACGGCGGTTCGAACAGTTCCGTCAAGAAAATCTATCGCTATCTTCTAAAAAGTATTCCACACTTCAACAGATTCGGGATTCTCCTCCTCCCGCCGATTGCTATATCGTGGGAAGCGATCAGGTTTGGTCACAAGGATTAGATAATTGTAACAACCAAGTTTATTACCTTAATTTCGGAACAGAAAAAGTAAAGAGGATTTCGTATGCACCCAGTTTTGGATTTTCTAAATATCCGGATTCCTTATTGCCGACATTGAGAAAAGCACTAAGCAGGTTTGATGCCATATCATGCAGAGAGCAAAGTGGTGTGGAGATTTGCAGACAATTAGGTTTTGAGGCTACAAAAGTGCTTGACCCGACCATGCTTCTCGACAAACATTATTATGAAGCAATGGCTGCCGAACATCGCCCCCTTACAGATAATCCTTACGTCTTTATTTATAGTCTCAATATCAAGAGCAGTGATGAGATTCGCTTTGAGGAATTGGAGTCCTATATGAAAACAAATGCGCTTGATTTGGTGGTTACACCCGCTGACGGGTATTGCCAAGGTTTGGAAATCTATGGTAATAAGGCTATCTATTCTTATGCAACGATTGGCCAGTGGCTCTCTAATGTTCTTCATTCATCATTTGTTATTACTCCATCTTTTCATGGAGTAGTCCTCTCAATAATATTGGAGAAACCTTTTATTTATTCTCCCCTTAGGGGCCAACATGCAGGCGGCAATGAGCGAATTACTGGAATTCTGCAAGCATTAGGGCTTGAAGCCCGAATGCTTCTTGACAACAAATCAGTGTTGAGCATTATCCAAAATAACATTGATTGGATTGAGGTAAGACACAAGTTAACAAAACTTAGGAACGAATCATTGTCATTCTTATCCCAATCCCTTTCAGAAAAATGATTATAACTCTTTGTAAATCAATGTAAATATGATTTTATCCATAAAATTATTTCTATGCTATATCAAGTATTCGATAATATTATTCCATTATTCAAGAAGTAATAATAAGGACATTATTAATCAGGATATAGAATATTGGTGTCGCAGAAGGAATATAGCAGCAAAATCAAAATTGGCATGTTTGGTGAGACTCTTGTTTCATTGCCCTCAATTCAGGAATCTGCTCTATTTCCGATGCCGGTTACCCAATTTCGCAAAGGTGTTTTGTAAGCCAGATCCAACTGTAACTATAGCTGACGACATGAACGATATAGCAGGAGGAGGACTTTATTTCGAGCACGCAACTGCTACCCATATTGCCTGTAAAAGGATGGGAGTAGGCTGTACATTCCGCCAACTGACTACCCTTGGTGTAAAGAGTGCAAATCGGCATGGCGAGAAACCTATAATAGGAAATTATGTTGATTTTGGGGTGAATGTCATCTGCATAGGAAACATCACCATTGGCGACAATGCTATTATCGCTGCCGGCGCTGTAGTGGTAAAAGACGTTCCTGCCAATGCTATTGTAGCCGGCAATCCTGCCAAAATCATAAAATATAGGGATAGTAATACGATAAATTGATTTATACGAATGAAAATAGCAATCACTGTTTCACAAGTAACGCCCGGAGGAGGACTGACAAAATATGTCTGCACCCTTACTGATATTTTAACGTCAGATTTGCAAAATGAAGTGTGGGTTATCACCACGCACCAGTCGGAATCAAATCCCACGCTTGAAGGTTTGAAAGAGAACCGTAAAGTAAGTATTATAAGCCTCGGACATTTGACAACTATCCGAAAGTACATTTCATTGACCATGTTGTTGCGACGCATCTCTCCAGATTTGTTGATTGTAAATTACAATGCCCCGACACAATATGTCTTGCCGCTGTTGCCAAGAAAGATAAAAACGGTACATATCTTGCACAACAACACTCCTGACTTTTATCGTGTGGCGGCTATTAATGGCAACCGAACTACTGCATGGATTGCTCCAACACCAGCCCTTGCCCATTGTTTCGATGAATATACGCACCATACTTATAGTGAACGTATTGCAACTATCCCGCATGGAGTGGAGTTTCCTTTGAGCAGATGCCAAAAAGGCAATAGCCCTTTGCAACTGTCTTATGTCGGAGTGCTTTACGAGCATAAGGGCGTGAAGATACTCCCGGCTGTCATCAAGCGTCTTGTATCTACCGGACATAAATTCCACTTCACTTTTATTGGTGACGGCATTTTGCGCGGTGAGTTGGAGCAAGCTTTACAGAAAGAAATGGCATCGGACATTGTGAAGTTTACCGGACGAATATCCGGTCATGAGGTATATGAATGCCTAAGCCGTTCGGACATATTTGTCTATCCTACACATATCGATGCTTTCGGTCTTGTGATTGCCGAGGCCATGATTAATGGGGCTGTACCGATAGTGACTCGGCTTGAAGGCATTACAGACAGTCTGATTGATAATGAAATAGACGGTTTTTTAGTGACTCAAGATGACGTTGACAGCTTTGTGGAACGTATCACACGCTTAATGGACAATCCGACATTGCGTTCCCAAATGAGTGCAGCCGCAACATACAAGGCAAATACAAAGTTTTCGATAGACACGATGCGAAAAAACTATATTGATTGTATTCATAAATTGGTGTAATTATCCTTTTGTAAAAAAGTAAACAATTTCAAAAATGCGAAAAGTTAAAGTTGCGTTTCTCGATTATAGTTTTGTATTTGCCGGTGCAGAAAGAGTGCTTTTCAATATGATAGCTCATATTGACAGGAGTAAATATGAACCGATTTTAGTGTTCCCTTATCCTATGGAACATCAAAAAAGATATTTGTCTCTTGATTGCGACAAAGTATATTTGGCAGACAGGAAAAAATGGTGGATGGGAAGCGACAAGTGGGAACATCCATTAAGAGGAACTGATTTCATAAAGAGAAGTGAGTTCGGGCGTCGCATAGCAGGGCTGATAAAACGAAAACATATTGATATTCTTGATGTGAATTTAATGAGAATGGATGTGATGATGTGGGTATGGGCTACGAGGAAATTTACTAATGCGCGAATTGTCGGACACTATCGGAGTCAATCGCAAGATTGGGTGGCTCCAGCAAAGGCACAAAGATTGTTTGATGTGATTGCCTGTGTCTCAGAATTTTCACGTATGCGTTTTCGTTTGAAAGGTGACTTCACAAAAACTGTTGTACTTTACGATTCTGTGGATGTGGATATTATGAAATGCAAGAAGACAAAGTCAGAAGCAAAACGCGAACTTGGCTTTACAGAAGACACCCTTCTGCTGACTTCTGTCGGTCAACTTTCACCTCATAAAGGACATGACAATGCAATCAAGGCTTTCGCAAAGATTGCGGCAAGGTTTCCCCAGGCACGCCTTTTCATAGCAGGAGGAGGATCGAAGCAATTAGTTGATATGTATAAAAAAATTGCTACTGATTGCGGAATAGCAAATAAAGTCACTATTACAGGGCAACAATATAGCGATATCCAAACAGTTTATCGTGCCACAGACCTGACATTATCCTTGACGAAAGTGGGAGAAGGATTCGGACTTGTTCCTTACGAATCGGCACTTATGGGCACTCCATTTATAGCACCCTGTTTCGGTGCAGTATGTGAGTTTGTGACCGATGGAGAAAACGGTATTCTTGTAGATACTAATAATGTAAATGAGGTAAGTGATAAGATCGCTTATGCCCTTGATAGCCTTGAACAGTGTGGTGACATGGTTAAGAAGTTGGATGCCATGATTCATGACAAACTACATCCTACGGTTTTGGCAAAGGAACTTGATAAATTATATACAAGTTTGCTTTCAAAATGATATTTTTTCAATAGATTAACATGTCAAATATAAAAGAATTTGTCCGCAATCTACATCTATATTGGCTAAGGCAGAAAGTCTGCAAAAAACCAGAGCCTTGCCTTTTAGGAGATACTATTGTAATCTTCGCTCCTCACCCCGATGACGAAATAATAGGGTGCGGAGGATTGATTGCCCGTCTGGTGAAAGAGAATAAAGCCCCTCATGTTATCATCATGACAGGAGGAGAAGGCTCACACCAAGGATGTTGTAGTACGTCATCGGATGACATAGTTACGGCACGCCGCCGGCTAACCCGTAATGCTGCTGCCATTGTAGGATTGCCGGTTGAGAATATTCACGAGTTGAATTATCCAGACGGAAGCATTTCCATGGATAATGCGGAAACTGACAGGTTGAAAGTGTTGAT
>OODQ01001380.1_pt1 | contig 11299 bp, 7 predicted proteins | sample 1671321 | NCBI WGS metagenome assembly OODQ01 (sample SAMN06348144, study PRJEB24527) | human gut metagenome | biome: human gut; feature: ankylosing spondylitis patient; material: feces | host: Homo sapiens | place: China | collected 2015-10
AATGAAAGAAAAACGGTATAAACAAATATTATTTTCTTTGTGAGCTATGGAGATAGGATTCTAACAATCTTGGGAAGCACTGCTTCTCAAGATTGTTGCTCAGAAGCCTATCGGAATGTCCAGCGAACAGAAACATAATATTTCGTTTATACCGTTTTTCTTTTTCATTAACATATAAAATTCTGACTTGTGAAAGGACGCTTATATCTGCCCCTCACAACCTATAAAAGCACCACAGAATCTGCGACACTACGCCAGTTAAAACTCCGGTTATTTAAACAAATTTTTGAAGAACTCCCCAATCGCACTAAAGATATTTCCAAAGAAGTTACCTATAGATGCAATGATTCCGGAAGAGCTTCCTCCATTTTTAAAGGAATTGTAGAGAGAGGCTGCGTAATCCACCAGTCCACTTAAATCAATTCCAAGAGAAGTAATTTTCAAAAGAAGATCTACGATTTTCTGTCTCTCATCATCAGATAAAGTGACGCCATATTTATCACAGGCTTCATCAATTGCTTCGTTGATACTCTTCTCGTCAGTCAGTCCTTTTTCTGCGATCAGTGACTTGATGTAAGCAATAAACTCCTCCACTTCCTGATCGGTCAGACCCTGAATGGAAGCTTCCAGTTCTCCGGTGACAACAAGTTCATTTAACGCTGCATCTACAACGTTATCCTGTACTGCTTCCCCGGTCATTGCCTCATATGCCTCAAAGATTCCAACCAGTGCAGCGGTTCCGGAAATTGGCTTAGGACCTGCAACGATGATATCTGCATCTGTAATTCCAGCAGTTGTCAGCGCATTTTTGTACATACCAACGGTACAGTATGTGATATTGTTCGTAGAAATGTTTAATCCATTTCCTTTTTTACGTTTTACGATCACGACAGAAGACCATGACTTGCTTCCAATTTTGGAAGAATCCACATAGGAATCCAGATACTGATGCTCCTGTGCATTTGTAACGTAAGTCACGTTATAATTTGCCAGATTGGCAGGATCGATTCCCATAAGGGATAATACGGTATTTTTCTGGTCATCGGACAAATCCGCGCCAAGTGCAAGATAAGGTTTATCATCTTTCTTAATCTCAACATTATCGTTATTCTCATCCACAATGACATCTCCAGTCACATTTTCTGTGAATTTTTTATCATCTTCTACCGTTACCCCACCTGTAACATTATCGGTTGTGCCACTGGTGGAAGTATTTGTGCTGTCAGAATTTGTTGTTGTACTGCTCTGCGAATCTGAAGCAGCATTATTGGTTGTATTGCTCTGTGAATCTGAACCTGTACTGTTCTGTGTATCTGAACTTGTGCTGCTCTTTGAATCTGAAGCTGTGCTGTTTTGTGTATCCGATCCTGTATTTCCAGTCGAACCGGCATTGGTATCTGCACCTGTTGCACTGCTGTCATTCTGCGTTGCTGCATTATTCTCTGACTGTGTTGTCTGGGAATCACCGGATGTGGCATTACTCTCTTCCTGCCCGGTGGAGTTCTGCGCAGAAGCATCTGCTGCAAATGATGTTACATGTGTTGGTATCATCATCACTGCAGCTAAAATAATTGCTGCAATTCTCTTTGTCATTCTCTTTCTCTTCACTTTTTTTCCCTCTCTTTTTATTTACGTATCGATCCGCACTCTCATCCATGCAAGAAGATCTGCATACACTTTATCGCGGTCTGTCTCATTTAAGATTTCATGTCTGTCATTTTCGTAGAGCTTATATGTAATATCCAGAGAACCTGCCTCTTTGAAGAGATCATACACTTTTTTCACACCGACACCGTTATCTCCCACCGGATCATCCTGACCAGATACAATAAAAATTGGAAGCTTGTTTGGTACTTTCTTCACATTTTCCAACTGATTATCGTAGAGAACTGCTTCCATCAGCCCCAGATAGCCGTTTAATGTAAATTTGAACGTACACCGCGGTTCGCTATAATAAAATTTTACAATATCCTCATCTTTTGTAAGCCAGCTGTTGGAAGGTGTTTTTCCGGAAAGATCATATTTCTTATATGGTCCGCCAAAGGAAAGTGATTCAACCAGTCTGCTTCTGTGATGCCAGCCAAAAATTTTTGCAAGGAATCTGCATACATTGATTCCGAGTCTGGTCATACTGTCCGGCACACAACCGGTTCCCATAATGATTGCCCCTCTCAAATCATCATTGTGAATGGTGAGGTATTTCCGAAGCATATAAGATCCCATACTGTGTCCCATCATAAAATAAGGAACACCCGGATTTTCTTTCTGAACCATTGTGCGCAGTGTATGCATGTCTGTGATCACCGTGTCACTCGGATTTTCCGCAAAATATCCCCAGTCCTCTCTAGACGCAACGGAATCCCCATGTCCTAAATGGTCATGTCCCACCACCATGAAAGCATTCTGAGTTAAAAAATCAGCAAATGGTCTGTAACGCTCCACAAACTCGATCATGCCATGTGTGATCTGTAAAATTGCCTCATACTTTCCATCTTCCGGAATCCATCTGACTGCATGGATGGTTGTTCTGCCATCCGCTGATAAAAATGTAAACTTCTCCCCTTTTGCCATACTTTTCCCCTCTCTTTTCCATGATTATAAATTAGATATATTTTAAAACCTGTGGCTTCTTTATTCTGTCTGGACGAAACGATGGACTTCCTCCACATTGCGTTCTAATTCATCCGCACATTCTTTGTGCTCTTTCCACTCCTGGCGCAGTGTTTCCGCTTTGGATAACACTCTGCTCTGCACTTCGAAAAATTCATTTTCACCCTGACAGAGACTTTCTAATATTTCTTCAATATTTGTTTCTTCTTCCACATTTTCATGAACCGTTTCCACTGCCTCTGTGTCCCTGTCTTCCAGAAGTTTCACCAGAGAACCGTTATTTTCTTTTAAGAGATCATTTAACGCATGAATCTGTTTTTCCGCCTCTGTGGCAGTTTCCTCAAAACCACTGATCCTCGCAAGCACATCCGCAACCGCCGAAGTATACTGCTCTGCGTTCACACGCACTTCCTCTGCCGCTGTCACAAATTTTCTTCCGTCTTCTCCCATGCGTCCTGCCTCGATTGCTGCGCCGAGTGCCAGAACTCCCATATTCTGTGAGATATCTGCCAGTTTCTGTAACGCCTCTTCAACAGACTCTCTCTCCTGACAATATGCCTCATAGAACGATTCTATCTCCTTCATGGGTGTGGTGACGTACTTGTTCTTCTCTACAACTTTTGCAATTTTCTCGTGCTCACCCTCCATTTGCTGGCAGAGTGCTTCTTTTTCCTGCTGCAATCTGATATTCTGTTCATTCTTTTTTGCAAGCTGCTGTTTCAACAGTACGGTCTGTCCTGAATTCGCCTCTGAACACTCCTTTAACAGTTCCAATTCCTCTGAAACCGCCGTGATTGTCTCATCCAGTTCCGTTTTTGAGATCGTCATCTGTACCAATGTCTCTTCTGCGCTATCTTTTGCTTTTGCAATATTAGAAATCTGCTCCTGCAGACGGTTCTGTTTTTCCTGTAATGCCAGAAGTTCCTCCTCCAGTTCTTTTGCTTTTTTTCCACCAAACATATGCCATCCTCCAGCTTTTATTGATAATTTCGAATGATAACCTGTACGCTTTCCACTCCATTATACTCGTTAATCTCCGGATAGTACACAATCATTATCCTCAATTTGTTTATCTGTCCGCGAAAAGCTTTTTCCACTTCCGCACTTCCATACTTTTCTGCATAATATGCTTTGAACTCCTCAATATCACCAAAATAGACTGCTGATACCGCCTCTCCCGCGGCTGTCAGGAGATTCAGCCGCAACACATTCTGATTTTTTCCGACCACAAAAGCCTTTGTGATACTCAGGTTTTTGTCGGCAAACTGTGGTTTGATATTGGCTTTTCCAAAAGGCTCTAACACTGCAAATTCCCGGATAAGACCGGCATCCGCATACGCTGCTGGCATCGGAATATCAATTTTGATCTTCGGAATCAGGTCATCCTCCGTGAGATTTGCACAGGCATTGATTTTTTCACGGAACTTATCCACGTTTTCTTCCGGAAGAGATAATCCTGCCGCCATCGGATGTCCGCCGAATTTTTCCAGAAGTTCCCTGCACTTACATAGTTCCTCATACATGGAGTACTCCTCGATGGAACGCCCGGAGCCCTTCACGCCCTCCTCCGCCTTCGTCAGCACAAATACCGGCTTATGATAAGCCTCCCGGATACGCCCTGCAATGATTCCTGCAAGACTTTCGTGCACCTGTGGCAGATAAATGACAAGCACTTTATCCGACATGTAATGTTCCTCCACCACACGTTTTGCCTCCTCGACGCCATCTGCTGTCATATCTTTGCGCTGCTGGTTTAACTCCACAAGCTCCCTTGCCGTTTTTGCTGCCTCTTCCTCTCCCTGTAAAAAAAGAGACAGAGACAGTTTTGCTGTATCAAGTCTGCCACTCGCATTGATGCACGGTCCTAACACAAAACCAAAATGATATGCATTGATCTGCTCCGGTTCTAAATGATTCTGAAAGATCAGGGCGCGCATCCCCGGATTTTTTGTGCGGTGAATGCGGTTTAATCCCTCTTTCACCAAAATGCGGTTTTCGTCTGTCAGATCCATAACATCGCCAACGGTTGCAAATGCGACATTTTCCAGAAATTCATAGGTTTCTTCCAGGGCAAAACCCATTTTTTCATACAATACCTGCAGCACTTTCCATGCGACTGCTGCTCCACATAACTCTTTAAAAGGATACGCACATTCCTGCTGCTTTGGATTCACGATTGCATCTGCGTTGCTGCGAAGGAACTGCTTTTCCCCATTCTCCTCTGTATAGGGAATCTCGTGGTGATCGGTCACTAACACGGTCATCCCAAGTTCTTTGGCATGCGCAATCTCTGAGATTGCAGCAATTCCGTTATCGCACGTAAGAATGGTATCCATTCCGTCTCTTTTTGCCTGATCGATCAGATTCTCATTGATTCCATAGCCATCCTTCATGCGGTCCGGAATCTGCGTGGAAACATTTCCACCACAGTGTTTAATTCCCCGGTATAAAATATAGGTTGACATAACTCCATCTATATCATAGTCGCCGATAATACGGATCGGCTTTTGCTCTTCTATTTTAACTTTTAAAATATCTGTCAAACGATCTGCATCTTTCAATAAATGTGGATCGTATAAATCCTTTAAACTTCCATTCAGATATCTTTCAAATGCCGCCTCCCCGATCACCTCACGGTTTCGGATAAGACGCGCTGTGACAGGGCTGATCCCGAACTCTTTTCCAAGCTTTTCAAAATCAGCCCCCTTGTTGATTACAAACCATTTTTCCATGTAACACCTGCTGCCTGTTTTTTCTTATGAATTTATCTTTTAATAATGCACTTCCATCAGCATCAGTCCACATGCCGGCGCTGTATAGCCTGCGTTCTCCCGGTTTTTGCTCTCTAAGATCTGTGGCAGCTCCTCCGGCGCTCTCCTGCCATCCCCAACCTCGATCAGCGTACCTGTCAGGATGCGCACCATGTTTTGCAAAAATCCATTGCCCCGATAATCAATCCATAGATCATTCCCTTTCTTCGTAAAATTGATCTCATAAATCGTGCGGACCGCCGACTTTTTCATTTTCTTGTTTCCGCAAAATGAAGTAAAATCATGTGTTCCGATCAGATAGGAAGCGGCTTCTTTCATGCGCTCCACATCGAGTGTTTTCTCATACTGATACTCATATTTCCGCTCGAAAACATCCGAGATCTCTCCCATATGGATGTGATAGCGGTAGGTCTTTTTCTTTGCGGCGTAACGGCTGTGAAAACGCTCGTCCACCTGCTCAACCGCAATAACGGCAATGTCATCCGGCAGATAATGATTCAGATAGGACATGATCTTTCCCTCCGTAAAATGCTCCTCAATATGAAAATTTGCCACCTGGCCTTTGGCATGCACGCCCGCATCCGTTCTCCCCGAACCGATGACTTCCACCGCGTGTCCTGCCATCTGTCCCAGCACTGCTTCTATTTTTCCCTGAATGGTCAGACCGGTGCTGTTCTGCCCCTGCCAGCCCTTGTATCTTGTCCCGTCATACTGGATTGTGATTTTATAGTTGTTCATACTTTTTATCCCTGCTTTACTGCAATTTAAACTGTCTTTTAGTTTAACACACTTTCCACTCAAATCCTAGTCTGCGATCTGTTCCTGAAACGTTTTTGTGCCGGGGAACTGAAAAATACCAATCCCCCGGCACATTTACTCCGCATTTTATACCAGTTCTGCAATCCTTGTCACCGCAACATAGATTTCCGATATTTTATACCATGTACGATAATCTACCACTCCAGTCACAGGCAATCCAAAAATAGACTGGAATTTTTCTACTGCTGCCTTCGTTGCTTCTCCGTAAATCCCATCCGGTGTGATCGTCGGGATTGCCGGATAGGCCTGTGAGATTCTCGCTAACTGTTCCTGGATCTGCCGGACCTTATCTCCGGCAGCGCCCACTTCCAGATTATACCGCGGCCAGGATGCCGGGATACCGGAAATCTCCTCCGCTGTATTGATAAACATATTATCACCATAATAATAACGGAGAATTTCTATCGTTTCGTAGTTCTGATCCCCAAGATATTTGCTTCCCCACTGACTCAGCCAGTTGCTGCACGTCACGCGCTGTCCGTCACAATACTGTGTCAGGATTGGCTGTCTCACATTCGGTCTGGAAAGATAATTCTGAAACATTTCATCTACCACATCCGAGATACTCTGAAAAATATTTCTTCCATATACGAATTTCTGGTCGTAAGCAGTGGATGTTGTGATGGTGAAGTTATAGCCTTTGTTCCGGTACCATTCCGTGTAAACCCTGTTTAACGTAAAGGACATGATCGCAAGGATATTGGCGCGCAGCGTGCTGTCCGGCCATGTGCTGTATATCTCGCTGGATGCCACGTTTTTGATGTAATCACGGTAACGCACATAATAATTTGCCGCGTTGTTATCCGAAGGAGGTCCGTCGTGAACGACGACAAACTCCGGGATCACCACTTTGCTCAACACGATCTCCCCGGATTCTGAGACAGGCTTGATCTCGGACTCTGCTATTTTCGGCGGGAAATTGCCAAACAACGTATTCACCGGAATCACAATGGAATCTATCTGGGTTTCCTCTTCATTTTCTTCCGCCATTCGCACCTGTTGCAATGCGAGCTGCTCTGAAAAAATCTGAACGCCCGAAATACTGACGGGACGATATCCCGGTGCGGTAACTTTAACCGTATATTGGGCAAACGGCTGATTTTCGGAGGGTTCCATCGAGTATTCAAGTGGAGGCGCATCAAGCGTAAGTTTCTCCGACATTCCTGAATCATCTGCGCTTACCTCCTCCACTGTGGAATCCGGCTCGCCCGAATAGGAAATGGTGATTCTTGCTCCCTCAATCGGTCTTCTGGTCCGGTTTGTAAGTACTTCTACTTTGAGGCTTCCTTTATCTACAGCCTCTGTCTGGGCATATTTGATATCTGGCATGAACAACCTCTTCATACATTTCCTTATATTATATGCTCAGACATGCAATCCTGTTCTGCTTCCTGTGCAAAACATTCGATTTCCCAACTTCTCATTTTCTATTTCCGTTCTTTATCCAAATCCCCCAAAACTTAATTCTTACTCTACCGTAACTACCTTCGCCAGATTTCTTGGCTTATCAACATCAAATCCCTTATCGGATGACACGTAATATGCTAAAAGCTGTAATGCAACCGATGCAGGTAAAACCATAAATTCATCCTGCATATCCGGAAGCTTGATCACCTGATATTCGGTATCAAGATCACCGGAAAGTGCCTCTTTGATAAATAATACAATATCTGCACCTCTGGATTTTACTTCCTTAATATTGGAAAGCTCTTTTGACATGAGTTTTTCCTGTGTTACCGTTGCAACAACCGGTGTGTTAGTCGTGATCAGTGCAATTGGTCCGTGTTTTAATTCGCCGGAGGCATAAGCCTCAGAGTGAATATAAGAAACCTCTTTCAGTTTCAATGATCCTTCCAGTAAAATAGAGTAATCCAGTCCACGTCCGATCATAAACAGATCCTTTGCTTCCAGAATCTTCTTTGCGATCACATGGATGTCACGTCTTTTCTCCAATACTTTCTGCATCACTTCCGGAACACGCTCTAATTCTGCGATAAAGCTCTTTGTCTGCTCCTCTGTGTAGACACCTCGCAATAATGCCATTTTTGCAACCACAAGATAAAATACGGAAAGCTGTGTTGTGTAAGCTTTTGTACTTGCCACTGCAATTTCAGGTCCTGCTGCGGTGTATAACACATAATCACTTTCTCTTGCAATGGAAGAACCTTTTACGTTGATAACGGATAAACATTTTGCGCCCTGTCTCTTCGCATATTTTAATGCTTCCAAGGTATCAATTGTCTCACCGGACTGTGATACTGCGATCACCAATGTTTTCTCATCAATGACCGGATCGGAATACATAAACTCTGATGCAAGTTCTACGTCCATCTGCACATGAACGATAGATTTTACCAGAGCCTGTGCCACAAGTCCCGCATGCATGGCTGTTCCGCATGCTACCACACAAATTCTGTCACAGTCTGTAAAAAGAGAATCCGGCACACCATCCGCGGTAAAATCAGGCAGACCGTTCACGATACGGTCTTTGATCGTATTCTTGATTGCTTCCGGCTGCTCCATAATCTCTTTTTCCATATAAAATGGATAACCATTCTTTCCCGCGCTGTTCAACTCCCAGTCAACGGACAAAAATTCCGGTTCTACCACATTGTCATTTAAATCCGTAAGTACCACATGATCTTTGTGCAACTCTAAAATGTGATATTCCGGTACAACAAAGTATTCATTTGTAAAACGGCAGAGTGCAGTCAGATCTGATGCAAGCATTGCTCCCTCTTTGCATATGGTTGCAACGATCGGGCTGACATTCCGGATCGAGTAGATCACATCCGGCTGATCTTCAAACAGGATCACAAGCGCAAAGGTACCCTTTAATTTGCTCACTGTTTTTTTGATTGCTTCCTTTGGATCTCCCTTGTAATAATGATTTAATAATGCAGCCGCAACTTCACTATCTGTTTCAGAATGAAGGATTTCCTGCAAATCGTAATCGGCGATCAGCTCACGATAGTTTTCGATGATCCCGTTATGAACCAGAGTCACTTTTCCCTGCTGATGCGGATGTGCATTCTGGTCTGTAACTCCACCGTGAGTTGCCCATCTTGTATGTCCGATACCGCAGGCAGACAAAATCTTCTTCGAATCACAAATTGCTCTTAAATCACTTACTCTTCCGGCACATTTATAAACATTTGTCACATGGGAAGTTTCGTCTTTCACTGCAATACCCGCACTGTCATATCCACGATACTCTAATAATTCCAACGCATCTAATAAAACATCTTTTACGTTTTCACTGCCTGTATAACCTATAATTCCACACATATTAAATTTCCTCTTCTTTTCTATTTAAAATTTAAATCATATTCGAATTCAATTGTCCCATTATACCGTATTTGTTTTGCAGTCACCTGCATATTTGCCGGCATATCTCGCACTGGGAGGTACGAAAGGGCGTCCGCCGAATTTTCGATAACCCTTTTCCTCGTTAACCTGTGTATGGTCGTCCTCACAGGTACATGGCGCTAGAAGAGAAACCTAAATGTCTGCAATCAGTCACAGACAGGATTGCATATCTGAAAATATAAACCTTATTCGATTATCAATGTGCTATATATATTGTAAATGCCTTCATAAATGCTGCTACATCTATGAAGGCATCTATAACATGATTACTATACTATGATATGCGAAAAATGTCCAGAAGTTATTTTACTTCTACTGTCCAGCCATATTTATCCGGGATTCTTCCCCACTGGATGCCGGTTAAGGTATCATATAATTTCTGTGTCAGTTCTCCAATCTCAAAGTTGTTGACTGTCACAACATCATCTTTGTAACGAAGTTCTCCAACTGGTGAGATAACGGCTGCTGTACCTGTACCAAATACCTCTTCCAATGTACCGTCATGTCCGGCTTTCATCAGATCATCTACGGAAAGTCTTGTCTCATTTACTTTGTAACCCCAGTCACGAAGCAGATGGATCATGGAATCTCTTGTAACACCCGGAAGAACGGTTCCTTCGATTGGTGCTGTGTAGATTTCACCGGCAATCTTGAACATGATGTTCATGGTTCCAACTTCCTCTACATATTTACGATGCTCACCATCTAACCAGAGAACCTGTGCATAGCCAAGCTTCTCTGCTTTCACCTGTCCTAAAATAGAACCTGCGTAGTTACCACCACATTTTGTAAAGCCTGTACCACCTTTTACAGCACGGACAAGTTCATCCTCAACCAGAATCTTAACCGGATTAAGACCTGCTGCATAGTAAGCACCTACCGGACAGCAGATAATCATAAACTTGTATGCGTTTGCCATATGTACGCCGAGTGCTGCTTCTGTTGCAAACATAAATGGTCTGATATAAAGGGAAGTGTTTGGTTCAGATGGAACCCAGTCAGCTTCTACTTTTACAAGTGCTTCCACTGCTTCGACAAACATATCAACCGGGAATTCCGGCATGCAAAGTCTTGCATTGGAATTGATCATTCTCTTTGCGTTCATCTCCGGACGGAACAGCTGGATTTTTCCTTCTGCTGTACGGTATGCTTTCATACCTTCAAATGTTTCCTGTGCATAGTGAAGTGTCACACATGCCGGATCCATTGTGATAGGTCCTTCCGGAACGATTCTTGCATCTTTCCATCCGTCTTCTTTTGTCCAATCCATGACAAACATGTAATCTGTCATATACTTACCAAAACCGAGATTCTTCTGGTCTGGTTTCTCCTTTAATACTGGTCTTTTCTCAAATCTGATATCCATAATATCCTCCTTGTTTGCGAAGCAAATGCGACTGTCCTTACAGGAGCAGAGGATTTGGCCTCCTTTTCCCATTGCACTTTTAGGAAATTAACTTTGACAACCATTATGATACTTTCTTTTTTTCATGTCAAGATTATTCCGAAGCCTTATGTTATGTATAACTATTAGTTATTGTCTGTTTTATTTTCTATAACCTGATTTTATTTTCTTTTTCAAGTGACTTTTCCACTCTCCTGTAATATAATAAAACTACCTAAAAAAATTATGAGAGGTGATCCCTATGCATACATTTCAGCCAATTCCAGTTGATATGCTGGACATGAATCCATTTACGAAAATCGGCAAAGAATGGGCGCTGCTCACA
>OODQ01001386.1_pt1 | contig 11249 bp, 10 predicted proteins | sample 1671321 | NCBI WGS metagenome assembly OODQ01 (sample SAMN06348144, study PRJEB24527) | human gut metagenome | biome: human gut; feature: ankylosing spondylitis patient; material: feces | host: Homo sapiens | place: China | collected 2015-10
TACTTCGCTCTCAGAAGCTTCTTCCTTTGCCACTCTGTTGACTGCATCATAATATCTTCTTATAATCTCCATTTTGGAAGCTTCACAGCAGGCTTCATCATCAATAATACAGTTGCCCGCCATATTAACACCCATATCTGTAGGTGATTTGTAATATGTATTCTCACCGTAGATTTCCTCTAATATAGCATTAAGAACAGGATATATCTCTATATCACGGTTATAATTAACTGCTGTACTTCCATATGCCTCAAGGTGGAATGGGTCAATCATATTAACATCATTAAGGTCTGCTGTAGCTGCCTCATATGCAAGATTGACAGGGTGCTTAAGTGGAATATTCCATATTGGAAATGTCTCAAATTTAGCATATCCTGCCTTAATTCCTCTCTTATTCTCGTGATATAACTGTGAAAGGCAGGTAGCCATCTTACCACTTCCCGGACCCGGTGCTGTAATTACTACCAATGGTCTTGTTGTTTCTATGTAATCATTCTTTCCAAAACCTTCTTCACTTACAATCATAGGAATATTAGATGGATATCCGTCTATAACATAATGCTGGTATACCTTTATATTCTTCTTTTCAAGCTTTTCCTTGAATTGTACTGCCGTATTCTGTCCTGTAAATTTAGTAATAACAACACTTCCTACATATAAGCCCTTCTTCTCAAATTCGCCAATTAATCTAAGCACGTCTACATCATAAGTAATACCCAAATCTCCACGGACTTTATTCTTCTCAATATCTGCCGCACTGATCACGATCACGATCTCTGCCACATCCGCAAGCTGCATAAGCATCTGGAGTTTACTGTCCGGTGCAAATCCCGGCAATACTCTGGATGCGTGATAATCGTCAAATAATTTTCCGCCAAATTCCAGATAAAGCTTGTCCCCAAATTGGTTGATCCGCTCTTTAATGTGCTCCGACTGAATTTTTAAGTACCTGTCATTGTCAAATCCTATTCTCATCCCTGATATCCCCTTATTTTTCATTCACTTTTTTATTTACAAACATAAAGAATATTATACAATAAAACCGGCACAAAATATACTCGAAATTTTCAATTTCCATTTGAAAATTATTTTTGCAGATTTCATAAATAAGGCTGACCCTTTCCGGATCAGCCTTATCATTAAATTCCCAATAACTGCTTTTTCTTCGCTGCAAATTCTTCTATGATGACTCCTGCATCCAAAAGACCTTTGTACTTCTGCAGCTGTTCGATCGTATCACTCTCAGAAGATTGCTTCTGCTCTTCCAAAGATCCGGTCTCCTGCTTTGCAGCCTGTTTTTTTTCTCCCGCTGTCATCTCTTTGACATTCGGATTCATCAGGTGTGCCAGATTGAGCGCCAGCGTGTGCAGACTCTCTGTTTTATCCTCATAGCAGCTCAAAAACGCCTCGACACTAGGACTGTCACTGTCAAAGGAAACTCCGGTCCAATCCCACTTGATATTATCCCAGTAAGGATGGTCAAACGTCAGCTCCACATGGAAGGTATCTGCCGGAGAAGCCACGTCAAAAGATGGTCTTGGATGATACTCATGATAATGGTTATCATCTTTGTCATTTTCCTCATGCATCCGCTCCAGCCGCTCAAACATTTCATATTCCCTCATCTGCATCTGAAACTGTGCGATCTGTGGCTCCAGCTGCTTTACTTTTTCCGGAACTTTACTGTCGTAATGCTTTAATTCCTGATGATTTCCCTCAAATAAAACCCGGCTGTCCTCTAAAATACGGAAAGACTTTAAATTGTCCGCCTGAAATGCGAGCGAATCTTTGTCACAGTTCACACGGAAAAGTCCATGGAAAATATCTAATACCAGATCTCCACCAAACAGTCCAAAATTAAACGAATAGTTTTCCTCGAACTGATCTCTCAATGCCTGATTATCTTCGTAAAACTGGATGTACTGCTTAAAATCATCGATGGTCATCCGATCTGTCCTGCCTTTTGGCAGATAGATTTTTTTATCGCATTCCTTACAGATCGGTGTGTCCTGTATTTTTGTTGCAAGCAGCCGCGGTGTCGGATTCCCGCAGACCGGACATAATTTTTTATTATTACTGAATAATCCCATATTAATCCCCTTTCTGTGACAGATATTCTCTTTTATGAAAGCCAAGAATACCTGCAATTACATTTGTAGGAAACATACCAAGCGCACTGTTTAACTTTGTCACTGAATCGTTGTAGATCAAACGGCTGGTATATACCATGCGCCCATAACATTCCACCGCATCCATACATTTGGTATAGTTTTTATCTGCGCAGAGCAGTGGATTGCGTTCTGCTGCCAGACGGATGCTTTTTACGGTTTCCTCTATCACCTGCTCCTGCTCTGATACCTCCTCAGGTGCGGAGCGAGCAGTGATCACACTTCGTCTGGCTGCTGCACGCTCCATCAGCGGCTGTATGTCATCTGCTGCATATCCTTTCATAAGATCAAGCACTGCAAATAGTGCATCAAAACGTGAGGAAATCTGCACTCCGATCTGATTCATGGCATTTTGGATATTTCCGTCCATCACCGCAAACTTCCGCTGCACGGAGATGATCCAGAGAACAAGTAAAAGCAGGATCAAACCAATAATGACCAAGATTTCCATACCTAACATTTTTTCTTCTTAATCCTCCCTTCTTTTGTGTGCTTATTTTGGCTTTCTCCTTTGTCTGAATCTACCATACACGATTTTCCCAAAAAAATGGACGCACTGTCATGAATCGACCGTAAAATGTATTGAATCGACCATGTCTTTTCTTACTATTCATGTAGTTTATTCTATCAAAGAAAAAACAGACCGTCATAAGACAGCCTGCTCTCCGTTAAACGCATATTCCATATATGTATTTTTGATTTCCGAACATTTTCCATGCGGAATTGGGATTTCCGCATCATTTACCATTTTGATGGAACGGCTGGAAATATTCTGGATATACTCCATATTCACAAGGAAGGATCGGTGGGGACGGAAAAAATTGCTGTACTGCATCAGCTGTCCTGCCAGATCATCCAGACTCCCTGCGCTTTCCAGAACTGCTCCGTTTTCCAGATGAAATAAAAGTTTTCGTCCCAGCACCGCATCCATCAGCCGGAAAAAGCTTTCCTCCCAGATCGGTTTCAACTGGTAAAAATAAGCTCCAACCGAATAAGATTCCACCGCAAACTCCGGGGATGAGGTCAGAAAAATAATTTTCATATTCGTGTCATACTGCCGGATCTCTTTTGCCACATCCATGCCATTCTGCCCCGGCATCACGACATCGAGAAATAATATATCCGGTCTTATGCCCTTCTCAATCTCCGTCAGCAGTTCAAACGGACTCTGGAATGCTGCATAGGTAATATCCTCATTCCGTTCTACCCGGTAGCGGTCTAATAATTCGTTCATCTGATGAAGCACTTCCATATCATCATCACAAAACGCGATCTTTATCATAAAATTTTCTTTTCTCCTGCGTAATTATAATATTTCCATACCTCTTGTGATCCATTTTACTGTCACAGGAAGCCTGCAAAATGTTTTTTCCACATATTATTATACTTCACAGAAGGGAAAATGAAAAGCCAATGTCCGCTACCTCCGCAGATCCTCAAATGCTCCATACACATCCAGCGTTCCATACCCCCACGACGGATTCGGATAACTCCTGTCATCCGCCCGGTCTGCGCCGCGGATCAGCATATTTTTGATATCCGCAGAGGACATGAAAATCTGATTTCTTTTTACCAGTCCCCATTCCATGATCTGCGCACATGCCCCGGCTGTGATCGCTGCCGCCGCACTCGTCCCGGTCATGGTCACAAAGCGGTTCCGCAGTCCCGGTCCGTACACATTCACCGCCGGGGCACAGAAATCCGGCTTTACCTCACCGGAAAGTGTAAATCCCCTGCCCGAGTCCAGATACAGACCGCCATTTGCCACATTGTAGCCGCCCGTGCTTATGACCTGCCCTGCGTTACCCGGCACGGTGATCGTATGATTCGGATTTGACCGCAGGAAAAAAACATTTCCACTCGTAAAATTCCGCATGGGAAGCCACATATTGTAATCCCCTGTCACAATGCTCTGCGGATACACGTTGATCGTCCAGATCCCCTGCGCTGCGTTTGAAAAACGTAAATAAATAAGCTGGTTTCCCTGCCGCCTGCCCGTCAGCCGGTAGTCGATGCTGACTCTTGTCTGCTCGAAAATAAAGACAAACTCCTGTCTTCCACCGCTCCTATAAGGCACTTTTGGCAGCACTTCCCCGGTGGGCGAGCTGACCGATACCGCATAAAGCTCCGGCGCATTTGCCCACATCTCAATGAAAAAACCCGGCATATTTTCCTCCACCGAGACTTCCACCGATTCGTACTCCATGTCCGGCTGTATTTTTCCAAGAAAATGATGTCTTGCATTCGCCTCGTTTCCTACTGCTGCCACACTGCATCTTTTCCGCCTTCTGGATACAATATCCAGATAAGTTGCCAGTTGTCCGTCCTTGCCACGGTTTCCCATGTTGCTTCCTAGTGCAATGCAGATCACAAGCGGCATATCCCGCTCCTTTGCCAGCCGGTCCAGATAGCTGACTGCCATCATGATATCATTCTCCTGATACGCCGGAACAGAATCCGGTATAAAATAAAATTCCCGCAGATAAGTTTTTGCCTCTTTCAGTTTTACGACTGCAATCTCGGAAAACGGCGCCGCCCCGATAAAATTATCTTCCACATCCTCGCTTCCACATGCCACCCCGGCCACAAAGGTTCCATGTCCATTGGTATCCATGGACGGAACGGTTTCCAGCGGATTTTCTGCCCGGAGTGCGGCATTGATCTGCTCTGTCTTATACTCGGAACCATATGCGATCCCCTCCGGCTTTGTTCCATCCCGGATCGTCTGATCCCAGATGCGGTAAATCCTTGTTGTCCCATCAGAATACTGAAATACCGGATTTCGGTAATCGATCCCGGTATCGATAAATCCGATCATCACGCCCTGCCCTTTCAGTGCGAGTGCCGGCTGCTGCTGTAATTTTAATATCCCCGAAACCTCAAGCGCCGTCTCATCCAGAAGTCCATAGCACTTTGGAACAGAAGCATAGGAATCTGCCGGAAAATCAAATATCCGGAAAAAACTCCTCGGATAAAAATAAGTATCTTTTTCCTCATCGATCCGCTGGATACAATCACTTGAAAGGTCAATCACATCCAAAACATCTTTCGATATGATAAAATCCACATAATCATTGGAATAAATCTTTTCTTCACAGTCAGACATAAAAAACTCCGCACACCTATCTTTACAATAAATGCCGGAGTTTTGTCTTTTATTCCTTTAAATTGCTGGCTTTTCTTCGATCGCTGCACAGCCGCGCATCGTAATGAGCGGACCGCCCTTTTTCTCTACATAATCTTTTGTGATCGTTACCATGCCGATATTGTCATCCTTCGGGATCTCATACATGATATCTAACATAAAATCTTCGATAATAGAGCGGAGAGCACGCGCTCCTACCTTTTTCTCTTTTGCTTCCTTTGCGATAGAATGAAGCGCATCCTCGTCAAATACAAGCTTTACCTCATCCATGGCAAGCAGCTTCTCATACTGCCTGATGATTGCATTCTTCGGCTCTTTTAAAATACGCACGAGCATATCTTCCGTCAGCGCCTCCAATGTGAACATGACCGGCAGACGTCCTAAAAATTCCGGGATCATACCAAATTTGCGCACATCTTCTGTCGTCACTTTTGCAAGCAGGTTCTCGTCATTGTCATATTTGTCCTTCAGGTCTGCCTTAAATCCAATGGAAGCTTCCTTATTCAGACGCTCCTTAATGATATCCTCAAGATCCGGGAACGCTCCTCCGCATATAAAAAGAATGTTCTTCGTGTTGACCATCGTCATCGGAACCATCGCATTTTTACTGCTTGCCCCTACCGGCACTTCCACTTCCGCACCCTCTAACAGCTTTAACATTCCCTGCTGGACAGATTCTCCGCTGACATCGCGCTGGTTTGTGTTGCGCTTCTTTGCAATCTTATCGATCTCATCGATAAAGATGATGCCGTGCTCTGCGCGCTCCACATCATTGTCAGCAGCCGCTAACAGTTTGCTGACTACACTCTCGATATCGTCACCGATATAACCGGCTTCTGTCAGGGAAGTTGCGTCCGTGATGGCAAGCGGCACATCTAATAATCTTGCCAGTGTCTTGACCAGATACGTCTTACCACATCCGGTCGGTCCGATCATGAGCATGTTGGATTTCTCGATCTCCACACCGTCCTGCACATCGGAGGCAATTCTCTTGTAATGATTGTAAACTGCTACAGACATGACTTTTTTTGCATGTTCCTGTCCAACCACATACTCATCCAGCGACGCTTTGATCTTATGTGGAGCCGGGATCGCATGAATATCGATCTCCGGCTTTCTCTCCTCTTTTGGTTTCTTTTTCCTGATCTTCTGGCTGTTTGGCATACCGCCCATCATATTTTGCAGATCGGAAAGATTGATCATGCTGATATTCGGCATCTTATCCAGATTCATATTATTAAAACTTCCCATGTTCATCATATCACCCATTGGGAATCCGGTGCCATTCATGCTGTCGAACGTTCTCTGCATACAGTCATGGCAGATGGAAATGCTATTTGGAATCTTGATCATTTTTCCTGCAATATGTTCTGGTCTGTGACAGATGTAGCAGATTTCCTCGTACTCATCATCCTTCTTCTCATCACTCTCCTGTGCATCTGCCGTGGTGTTTACCACTTCCGCACTCTCTGCTTCCGTTGTATGTAAATTATTGTCAGAGGCTGCCGGCTCTTTGTTCTCTTCTCCGTCGATTACCTCTCTGAAATCATTATCTGACATTGAAATCTCCTTAATATCCCTGAAATTGCTTTCTGTTTTCGTCGCCCTCAAAAAATGCGATGGGTTTATTATAATTCAAATAAAAATGAATCACAACTAATTTGGCAAGATTTCATTTTTATTTAAGATATTTTCTTTGAAAAACATACTAATATTTGACCTTCCTGATTTTATGGGTTAGAATACAGCTACACACAAAAAAACTTTCGGAAAGGTGACTCATGTATACAAAAGAAACCTCTTTTAGCAGACGAATGAAACAGACAGAACAGCATGCTGCCTCACTGCTGCAGCAAATTCTGATCTTCGTTTTGATTTTCCTTGTCATTTTTATGATGGTGCAGATCCAGAATCTACATGGAACTGCCCACGTGGTAAACTATGCCGGTCTTGTGCGCGGAGCCACGCAGCGTGAAGTCAAGCTTGAGATTACCGGAACCGCAGATGACATGCAGATCGAGTATCTGGATAAAATTTTGTCCAGTTTAAAATATGAAGATGGAAATTATAATCTGGTAAGCCTGAAAGATCCTGCTTACCAGCAGTGTCTGGACAATCAGATTGAATATTGGGAACTACTGAAAGAAGAGATTTATACTGTTCGTGAAAAGGGCTATGAAAACACCAATGTTGTCTCAATGAGTGAAACTTATTTTGAATATGCCGACGAGACGGTGACTGCTGCCGAACAGTACTCGGAAAAGATTGCCGCACGTATCCGGCTGACCGAGATTATTTCTGCGCTTGATATACTATTGTTAATCTTTTTGATCGTCCAGCAGCAGATCCAGCACATTCAGGCCGTCAGGGAAAATCATATTTTATCCAAGAAAGCCTATCTGGATGTGCACACCGGACTTCCAAACAAAAGCCGCTGTGAAGACCTTTTGAACTCTTCCGGTTTTATCACTGAGCCGCTGTGTTTTGTTATGTTCGACTTAAATAATTTAAAAGAAGTGAACGATACCCTTGGACACGCTGCCGGGGATTCGATGATCGCCAATTTTGCCCACATTTTAAGAAAGGTAGTTCCTGAAAAAGATTTTGTCGGCAGATACGGCGGTGACGAATTTATCGCTATTTTGTATGACACCACCTCCGGGCAGGCAGACGAACTATTGGAAAAACTACATGCTACGATCAAACAGTATCATTCCAGCAATATGCCGGATGCGATCAGTTACGCCTATGGTTACAGCTACTCCATGAATTACAAAGATTGTACGCTCCGCAATCTGCTTGACAAAGCAGACCATGAAATGTATCTGAATAAACAGGCACAAAAAAAGAAACGATAAGCCGTTTCTTTTTTTGTATTTCTCTATCATTTACGGATTTGCAGTTCCATTTCCGGCATTCCCACCGGTTCCGTTGGTATTCTCTGCATCTCCGCCGGTTGCATCGTTTGTGAGATCATTCACACCATTTTCCACACCATCGATCACATCTTTGCCGGCATCGCCAACACCGTCCACCACATCCTCGATCACGTTGCCGTTTTCATCCACACGGTTGTTATCCTTGTCCTTATCCTCTGTGGTGTCAATATTATTTTTGTCATTGCCTGTGGTAGTGTCCGCATTGTTATTCAGACGGTTTTCCGTGCTTGTGTTTGTACCGTTTGTGCCATTATTTTTATCGTTTGCATTGTTATTTCCGCAGCCTGCGACAGCACTCAACGATAACATAAGCATCATTCCAGCCAAAAGTAATTTCCACTTTCTCATAGTCATTTCTCCTTTTCTTTTACAGAGTATATTTTCTCTGTTCTTCAAAAATAGTATGACCATCGATTTTTTTCTTATACATATTCTGTAAAAAAATTTAATTTTGTGGATAATACCCCAGTTCTCTTGATAATTCTTCCTGTACTTTTTTCACATCCACGGCAAGTTCTTCCACGCGCTCTCTCGTCATACGGCTGACCGGTCCGGAAATGCTGAATGCATATTTCACTTCCTTGCTGTAACCATGCAGGCAGGCAGCGATACATCGCACGCCCTCCTCGTTCTCCTCGTCGTCTAACGCATAACCGTTCTTACGGACTTCCTCTAACACCTGCATCATCTCGTCAATGTCAGTGATCGTCTTATCCGTTTTCTTCTCAATAATGCTCTCGTTCCAGATCTGTTTTACTTCTTTCTCCGGAAGCGTTGCCATGATCGCCTTGCCCACACCGGAACAATACATCGGATGCACCATGCCGACGTGTGATACCATGCGGATCGTGCCAACTTTTGCTTCAATTTTATAGATGTACAAAATGTTGTTGCCTTCCCGCTGTACAAGATGCACTGCCTCCCCACTGATATCGGACAGGCGCTCCATATAAGGTTTTGCGATCTGTAAAATGTCGGTACGCTCTAAGATTTTTCCCGCCATGCTCACGATTTTGTAAGAAAGCATGTATTTCTGCGTTGTCTCGTCCTGTTTTGCATACCCCATATAGATCAAGGACATTAATAAGCGGTGGACCGTACTTTTGTGAAGTCCGAGTTCTGTGCTGATCTCCATTAACCCCATCTCGCCATGCTCTGCTAACATCTCAAGCACCTGGAAAATTCGTTCTGCAGACTGCACCGGATTTTTTGTTTCTTTTTCTTCTGCCATCGTAGGTGTCCCTTTCTTCCTGTTCACAATATAATTCTGTAAAACCAAAAAAAAACTCTGGATTTACCTATATGTTTCATATTTCAGATTCTCGTTTCATATTGTGGAACTTTCTTTTTTCTCATATTAACAGCTACTATTAGAAATGTCAAGGGAATTGAGTTGGAACTATTGACATCCGTTTTTCTGATGTTATAATAAAACCGTACCGTTTTATGGAACATTGTTTCGTATAATGGAACTTTATATTAGAACACAATCATCCAAAACATGGATGAGAAAATAAGAATGATAAGGAGAATCATCATGAACAAAGTATTAGAAGAGATTTCCAAAATTGGTATTGTACCTGTTATCGCCCTGGATCACGTAGAGGACGCTGCTCCTTTAGCAAAAGCATTATGTGACGGAGGACTTCCTTGTGCAGAGGTTACATTCCGTACTGCTGCCGCTGAGGAATCTATCCGTATTATGGCTGAGCAGTTCCCGGAAATGTTAGTAGGTGCCGGAACCGTTCTTACTACAGAGCAGGTTGACCGCGCTGTAAACGCCGGAGCAAAATTCATTGTAAGTCCTGGCTTAAATCCAAAAGTAGTGAAATACTGTGTAGAAAAAGGAATTCCGGTTACTCCTGGATGCTCTAACCCAAGTGACGTTGAAGTTGCTATTGAACTTGGTCTTGATGTTGTAAAATTCTTCCCTGCAGAGGCAGCCGGCGGATTAAACATGATCAAATCCATGGCAGCTCCTTATGTAAATATGAAATTCATGCCAACCGGCGGAATCAATGCGAAGAACCTTACAAATTACCTTGATTTCAACAAAATCATCGCATGTGGCGGTTCCTGGATGGTAAGCAAAGACCTTGTTGCTGCAAAAGACTGGGCTGGTATCACAGCACTCACAAAAGAAGCAGTTTCTACCATGTTAGGTTTCAAACTTCTTCACGTTGGTGTAAACAATGCATCTGAGGAAGCTGCTGCTTCTGATTCTGCAAAATTCGCTACATTACTTGGACAGGATGTAAAAGTTGGAAACAGCTCTATGTTTGTTGGTTCTCTTATCGAAATGATGAAAAATCCAGGACGTGGAACCTGTGGTCATATCGCAATCCAGACAAACTATCTTGCACGTGCAATGTACCACTTAGAGAAACGTGGTTTTGTATTTGATGAGTCTTCTTTCAAATATGATGCAAAAGGAAATATCACTGTTGCTTACTTAAAAGATGAAATCGCCGGTTTCGCTGTACATTTCAACCAGAAATAAGACAGGAGACAGATTATGACAGATCAGAATTGTGCTTATTGTATGGAAGGTGACTTAGTTGCCCAGTTTGGCATTAAAATCTGTGAACTTCCATCCTCCAAAGTTTATTTATTTAAAGAACAAAGCCATAAAGGACGTGTGATCGTTGCCCATAAGAAACACGTCAGTGAGATTGTAGAGTTGACTGCCGAAGAACGCGCTGCTTACATGGAAGATATCAACCATGTAGCAGAGGCTCTTCACAAGGCATTCCATCCTCAGAAGATCAACTATGGTGCCTATGGTGACACCGGACATCATCTTCACTTCCATCTTGTACCAAAATACACAGATGGCTATGAATGGGGTGGCGTTTTTGCCATGAATCCGGGTGAAAAATTCCTGTCAGATACAGAATATGCTTCCCTGATTGAAGAAATCCGCAAGTATTTATAACCAGAGTTTAACTTATGAACTGCCGCTTGCAGGTGGTGTTACGGATTTCCAGAGCTACTGTA
>OODQ01001391.1_pt1 | contig 11201 bp, 10 predicted proteins | sample 1671321 | NCBI WGS metagenome assembly OODQ01 (sample SAMN06348144, study PRJEB24527) | human gut metagenome | biome: human gut; feature: ankylosing spondylitis patient; material: feces | host: Homo sapiens | place: China | collected 2015-10
AAAACCTGCTGCTGGCAGGCGGAAAAGCCACCGGCAAAAACGTGCTGGCAGAAAACCTTGCCGCCGCCTTTGGCCGTCCTGCGTGGGACATCTCCTTCCATGTGAACATGGATGCGGCGTCCCTCATTGGCATGGACACTTTTGCGGACGGTCAGGTGGTGTTCCGGCCCGGCCCGGTATACCGCTGCGCCCAGTGCGGCGGCTTTGGTGTGCTGGATGAGATCAACATGGCCAAAAACGAAGCGTTGGCCGTGCTGCACGCGGTGCTGGATTTCCGCCGCGCCATCGATGTGCCCGGCTACGACCGCATCCCGCTGGCGGAGGAGACCCGCTTTATTGCCACCATGAACTACGGTTATGCCGGCACCCGTGAGCTGAACGAGGCACTCACCTCCCGTTTCGTGGTCATCCAGATGCCCACCATTACGCAGGACGATCTGGAAAAGCTGCTGCGGACGCAGTTCCCCGATCTTGCTTCCAAGTATGTGCGCCAGTTTGCACTGCTGTTCCTTGACCTGCAGAAAAAGTGCGACAGTGCGGAAATTTCCACCAAGGCGCTGGATCTGCGCGGTATGCTGGATGCCCTGCGGCTGATCCGGCGCGGCATCCCGGCAGGCGCGGCACTGGATATGGGCATCACCAACAAGGCCTTTGACTCCTACGAGCAGGGCCTGATCCGTGATGTGATCGCAGCGCGCATTCCGGCCAAGCTGGATGCCGCCAAGCTCTTTGGCTGATGGACGCCCAGAGTTACACCGCGCAGGAGCGGCGTGCGGCCAATCAGGTCTGGGCTGCTGCAGGAGCCTATGGCTTTGAGCCGCTGTTTCTGGCCCGCTATACCGACGGCACCACCGATTTTTACATGAACACGGTCGTGGGCCTCATCCACAAATATTACGGTGACGCGCTGATTCGCAGCATCTTTGATGCATGGGACGGTGATCTGCGGCAGACCATGCTGGACGACATGACATGGCTGTATCTGGAAAATGCAGCCTATCGGCTGGAGCTGCCCCGCCGCCCGGTGCTGGAAGCGCTGCGCCATGCCCATGCAGATTACTTTTTTGCGATTCAATACAAGCTCTCCCGTCAGGAGTGGATGGCAAAAAATCAGCTGGTGTACACCATGCAGGCTGCACGCTGGCGGCGTGTGCTGGGCCGTGCCGACCCGGTGATGACCCCTTACGAGTCCGGCCTTGCCGCCGCGCTGGCCCCGGAGCATGTGCCGGAGCCGGAACAGCTGAAAGCCGAAATTTTATCGATCTACGCAAAATTCAACCTGTTCGACGGCACTGTGCACCAGAGAGCAGCTTTGCATCTGCATCTGGACGGCCTGCTGGCAAAGCTTGCCACCAAAGCCATGCCCACCCAGATGATCAAAACGGACCGCGTGACCGTGGAACACTCAAGCTCCGTGGATGCTGTGGGCGGCGGGCTGGCGGTGGACAAGCGCCGGGCCCACATCACCCTGAAGCAGAATGCCGCGCAGGACAGAGCCTACATCGAAAGTTGCTTCGGCCGCTCTCTCTACCCGCCGGAACGGCTGCGCAAGGCTGAGCAGGAGCTTTGCGTGGGCGACCATCTGGGGTGCCATTTGTGGTTCAGTGCCGGTGTGCCCAGCCCGGAGCAGGCTCCCACACCGGAAGCAAAGCATCTGGCTGAACAGGCTGAGCTGCAGGCCGACCGCAACCGCGCTTATTACGCCAAAAATCGGGAACTGCACCGCAGTGTGGTGCTGCGGCTTACCGAGCAGATCCGCAACTGCATCCTTGTGCACCAGCAGCCCAACGCCCGTGTTGCCCGCAGCGGCAACCTGAACGCTGGGCGCATCTGGCGCGCACCACTTTTGAACGATGACCGGGTGTTTTTGTGTGCCGAGGAAGAGAACCAGCCCTCTTTTACGGTAGACCTTTTATTGGACGCATCCGCTTCCCGCCTGCACTGTCAGGAAGTGATCGCGGCTCAAGGATCCATTTTGGCCCAGAGCCTTGCGGCCTGCGGGATCCCGGTGCGGGTGTCCAGCTTCAGCAGCCTGCGGGGCTACACCGTACTGCGGGTGCTCAAAGGCTTTGCAGACAAAAACCTGCAAAACATCAACCGATATTTTGCTTCCGGCTGGAACCGTGACGGCCTTGCTCTGCGGGCCGCAGGCGACCTTTTGCAGTATGCGCCCGGTCCTGCGCCGCGGCATCTGCTCATCGTGCTGACGGACGCTTCGCCCAACGACAGCCGCCGCATCCCGCCCAGTGCAGAAAACCCGCTGGGCTGCGGTTACGAGGACGCTGCCGGTGTGGCTGACACTGCCGCGCAGGTGCGTGCGCTGCAGCGCATGGGCATCCGGGTGTCGGCTGTGTTCATGGGTGAGGACAGCTCTGCCGGTGCCGCTGCACAGATCTACGGCAAAAACATGGCCCGTATCCGCGGCATGGACCAACTGGCCCGCGCGGCCGGGCGGCTGATCCAGAACGAGATCCGTGAACTGGGCGATTGAACCATATTTTACCAGAACAGCCCACAGATGGGAGGCTTTGGCCTTGCCGTCTGTGGGCTGTTTTTGATACAGAACACAACTGATTCACTCTTGCAACAACCATGTTTCGGGTCACTGTTGCAGGATGCGCGGAAATATTTTGTTTTTCTGCAAACTTATAGTTGTTTTTTGTTGTGAAGTATGCTATACTATGTTCAGTCAATAAAACATTCCTGCGTAAGCCGCCTGCTGTGCACCGGGTCGTTTGGCGCAGTGCCCATCCGTTATACAACGAACTGCTGTGTTATAGTTTCAGGAGGGAACCGATCATGGATGCCAACCGTTATTTTGATGCCATGCACAACGCTATGTCAGCTCAGCACCCCGGTGCGCAGCTGCTGTTAACGGTAAAGCTGCAGGACACCTGCGGCAACGATGCCTGCCTGGAGCTGAAGCAACTGCCCGGTGAGAGCACCTCCATTCTGTGCTACTCCACCATGGGTCGCCGCTACCTGAACTTCCAGCTGTTCCGCAAGGGCTGGCAGCTGTGCCACAACGCCGATGGCCAGCTGGTGGGCCGCTTTCCTTCCAGCGCCGACGGCCTGATCGACGAGACCGATTTCCGCGCCTACTGCCGGGAGGACCGGCTGGATCTGGCACGCACCCAGCGCATCACCGCCGAGCTTCGCCAGTGCGCCGGTATCGATTATCAGGGCAGCATCCCGCAGAACGCCCGCACCGGTGCCGTTATTACCGTGGAGAGTTTTGTAGGGGCCGGTGCCCGCTGGACCTACTGGAGTCAGGATGTTCTGCCCAGCCTGCCGCTGGGTGCCATCCTCTACTGGCTGGCGGATCATCTGGCCGGTGCCGAGCGCCGCACCCTGCAGGCCGACCCGCAGGCAGCCCGCCTTGCCGCCCAGTGGCTGGCCGGTGATACAGCCGTATTCTTCCATCCGTCGGTGCCGATGACCGCCATGAATACGGTCTCTTCCGGCTCTGCACCCGCACGCCGCCGCACCACTGTGCCCGCTGCCCGCAACAAGAGCTGGCAAAGCATCATGGCCGTGATGGCAGGCATGTGAACGAAAAAGCAAGGAAAGACCGATCGTCTCTCCTTGCTTTTTCAGTATTATTCGAGGTACGGGTCCAGCAGGGCATCCACCGTTTTGTTCCGCTTGGGGTTCGGCTTTTTGATCACATGGCCGCGGCAGACCACCAGTTCCAGATGCTGCAGCGCACGCAGGTCTTCCAGCGGGTTGTGCTTCGTCACAATAAAATCTGCGCTTTTGCCCGGCTCAATGGAACCGGTCACGTCTCCTACTCCGGCCAGCTGAGCATTGCGCAGGGTGGCCGTGTACAGGGCGAACTGGTTGCTTACACCGCAGTATTTGTGGAAGTAGCACAGCTCCCGCCAGAAATCGTACTGGGTGATGTACGGGCAGCCTACATCGTTGCCCAAGGCCACCGGGATGCCGTTAGCAAGGGCGGTCTTTGCGCTTTCCACCACACCGTCAAACACGATCTTGCCGTTATACTGGTCCTTTTCCGAAGCGCCGGAAACCGCCGTATCAAACAGTGCATAGGGCAGCGCCGGGGAGATGGTGGTGCACACAAAGGCTCCCCGCTCCTTGTAAAGCCGGATGGTCTCATCGTCCATCTTTGCGCCGTGCTCAATGGAATCCACGCCGTTTTCCAGCGCCACCTTTACGCCCTCCGGCGATTCGGTGTGTGCCGCCACGGTATAGCCCAGCTTGTGGGCCTCGTCGCAGACGGCTTTGACCATTTCCGGCTTCATCTTCAGCTCGCCGGGGGTTCCCTTTTCGGTGGCATCCAGCACGCCGCCGGTGATCATCAGTTTGATCAGATCCACCTTCTGTCCGCTGGCCTTTTTGAGCTGAGCAAGTGCTTCGGCATTGTTATGGGCCGCAACTGCCACCGAGCCTGCCATATGTCCGCCCGGCACCGAAATGCCTTCGTTGGCAGCAAGGATGCGCGGTGCCAGCAGTCTGCCTGCAGCGGCATCATCACGGCAGCGGGTGTCAAAATCTGCAATGCCGCCCACGGTGCGGATGGTAGTCACGCCACCCAGCAGTTCCAGCTTCGCGTAGCTGCATACCAGCCTGTAGGCCACCGCACGGGTCAGGCCATTGCTCAGAATTTTGCGCACCAGCGCAGCATTATCCCGCGGCTTTGCGCTGGGCTTGCCGTTGCCTGCCAGATGCACATGCAGGTTGATCAGGCCCGGGCACAGATAGCCTCCGTGCAGATCGATCACCTCATAACCGTCCAGATCCACGCCCTCATCGACAATGGCAATGATCTTATCATCCTCGGTCAGCAGGATCTTGTGCTCTACCGGCTGCATCTGCTCGGTGCCATCCAGCAGGATCCCGTTCGTATAAGCACGTTTCATTGGGAACATCCTCTCTTTTTCAGGTTTTTCGGACAGGAGTTGTTTTGTTCCAGTATAGCACGTTCCGGCAGATGGTGCAATGCAAAAACGGGCAGGAAAGGTTCAGCCCTCTCCTGCCCGCTCGGTGTTTTTATTTACTGTGCGGCTGCGCTGGAAGCTACTTCGGAAGCAGCAGCCTCAGAAGATGCGGCTTCCGAAGAAGCAGCTTCGCTGGATGCGGCATCTGCGCCGCCGGTCACGCCGCCCTCAACGACCAGCTCATCCTCATAGTCAAGGCCGTAGGTATCCACCAGAGTCTCCTCATAGTCCTTGTGGAAGAAGTTCTCCTCGCCCAGAGCCTTGATCTCCTCGTTCAGCCAATCCAGAACGGTGGTGTTGCCCTGGCTCACAGCAGGAGCAATGGTGTCCTGACTGCCCAGAGAGGGAATGCCGACCGTGTAGCCGGTGTTCTGCTTTGCAAATGCAATGACCTCGGTGTTATCGTTGGCCCATGCCACGCCGTTGCCATTCTCCAGTGCATTCTTGGCCGTTGCATAGGAATCGTACTTCTGCAGCGGAATGTCGGGGTACTCCTTGGTCAGGTAGGTCTCGGCGGTGGTGCCGGAAATGACGATCATCTGGTCGTCAGCGTTCCAGTTGTCCAGAGTGGTGATAACGTTGCTTTCCGGAGAAATGACACCCAGAGCCACGTTCATGTAAGGCAGAGCAAAGTCCACTTCCTCTGCGCGCTCCGGGGTCACGGTGAAGTTTGCCAGGATCACATCCACCTTGCCGGTCTGCAGATACTCGATACGGTTGGCTGCCTCGGTGGAAACGAAGTTGATCTCTACGCCCAGATCCTCGCCCAGACGGCGTGCAAAGTAGACATCATAGCCCTGATATTCGCCGTTCTCGTCCACGTAGCCGAACGGGTTCTTATCGGAGAACACGCCGATGTTGATGGTACCGGACTCCTTGATCTGATCCAGCGTGCGGTAGACCACGCTGCTGCCAGATGCTGCGCTGCCGGATGCTGCAGTGGAAGCAGAAGAAGAGCCGCCGCATGCGGTCAGAACAGCGGCAGCGGAAACTGCGCCCAGACCCAGCAGGAAGGAACGACGAGAGATCTTAGACTGTTTCATAATGATTACTCCTTTACAAAATCTTTCCCATTTGGCTGCGGAACACCCGCAGCCTTTATCTTGATCTGTGACTCATTTCACAGCATCAAACGTGAAGGTGCGCAGGAAGCGTTGCGCGCGCTCGGTCTTGGGCCGGTCAAAGAACTCGGCCGGTGCAGCTTCTTCCACGATCTTGCCGCCATCCAGAAAGATGACGCGGTTGGCAATGGCGCGGGCAAACTGCATTTCGTGGGTGACGATGATCATGGTCTTGCCCTGCTTGGCAAGGTCCAGCATAACGTCCAGCACCTCGCGCACCATTTCCGGATCAAGGGCAGCGGTCACTTCGTCAAACAGAAGGATCTCCGGGTGCATACACAGTGCGCGCACGATGGCAACGCGCTGCTTCTGGCCGCCGGAAAGCTCCCGCGGGTAGCTGTTTTTCTTGGCAAGCAGGCCCACACGGTCCAGCAGAGCTTCGGCCTCCTGCTGCACTTCCGCTTTGGGGCGCTTCTGCACCTTGGTGGGTGCCAGAAGCACATTGTCCAGCACCGTCATGTGCGGGAACAGCTCGTAGCTCTGGAACACCATGCCGATGCGCTGGCGCAGCTGAGTCAGATTTTTACCGCCGTAGGCAACGGTCTCATTGCCCAGCCGCACCCGGCCGCTCTGGGTGGGCTCCAGACCATTCAGACAGCGCAGCAGGGTGCTTTTGCCGCAGCCCGAAGGGCCGACCACCACGATGACCTCGCCGGGCTTGACAGCAAAGCTGATATCATCCAGCACGGGGGTCTCGCCATAGGCCTTGATCAGATGTTCAACAGTCAAAATAGGTTCTGCCATGTACGGTCACTTCCATTTCTTTTCGAGATAGGATGCCAGCAGACTGATGGGCCAGCATACGAAGAAATATAACACGAAAACCGTGAGATAAATGCCAAACGCTGCGTTGGGGCTGGCGGTGCGGTTGGCCTCGATGATCTGCTGTGCTACCTTGATCACTTCCACCACACCGATCATCAGCACAAGGCTGGTGGTCTTGATCATGCGGGTGATCAGGTTGATGGACAGCGGGATCAGGCGGCGCACCGTCTGCGGAATGATGATGTACCAGTAGGTCTGCGCACGGCTCATGCCAAGGGCCTCGGCGCTCTCATACTGGTGCTTCGGAATGGCGATCAGCGCACCGCGCACAAGGTCGCTCATTTCTGCGGTGCCCCACAGCACAAACACGATGATGGATGCCGTCTCGCCGGAAAGGTTCCACCCAAAGGCACGGGTGGTGCCGAAGTAAACGAGGAACAGCAGCACCATCTGCGGCATGATGCGGACGAACTCCAGATAAAGCCGCAGAACCGCCTTGATAATGGGGTTGCGGGAGGTCATGAGCACGCCCAGCAGGATGCCCAGCGGCAGGCTGATGATCACCGAGACGGCGCTGATCTTGAGTGCAACGCCAAGGCCGCCCAGCAGGCGGGCCATGTTTTTGCCCTTGAGCAGGACATCAAGACCCAAATCCAGCATAGCGCAGCCTCCTTTCGATCAGGCTGCCCACAATGGACACCGGCAGCAGAATGATAAGGTAGAACACCACCAGCAGGAACAGACATTCGATGGTTTTGGAGTACATGCCGATGAGGTCCTTTGCCGTGAACATCAGGTCCATCAGGCTGATGGCGCTGAACACGCTGGTCTCCTTGAGCAGGAAGATCACATTTGCCATGAAAGCCGGCATACTGGTGGACATGGCCTGCGGCAGAATGATGTAGCGCATGGTCTGCCAGCGGTTCATGCCAAGGCTGTAGGCACTCTCGGTCTGGATGGGCTCAATGGCTTCCAGACCGCTGCGGAACGCTTCGGCCATGTAGCTGCCGCCCAGAAACGCCAGACCGGCAATGCCGCAGATCTCGGCATTGGTGCGGATGCCCACCTTGGGCAGGCCATAATAAATGAAGAACAGCTGCACCAGCAGCGGTGTGTTGCGGGACAGCTGGATGTAAACACCCACGATCTGCCGCAGAACGGGCACCTTGTCATACTGGATCACTGCGCAGGCAAGGCCAATGATGATGGCAAAAATGATGCCTGCAACGCCCAGCCGCACGGTAAGTACAGCGGCCTTCTGGTAGAGCGGCAAATATTGCTGGATCGCATTCCAGTCCATTGCCGGATTCCTCCCTTGTATCCTGATTTGCGGGTCAAAACAAAACGCCCGGAAGCTCCCTCTTCAAGTAAGCTCCCAGGCGGTCAGCGACAGATCCTTCTGCGTGTTCCCACACAGAATATGCAGATATGCTCACACGGCATACCATACTGCAGGGCGGCCGGTCCGGGAAGCGTTTGCGGTACAACAACACATTGCGCAACAACACATCATAGCCGTTTCCTCCCTGAATGATCTCAATTTTCGGATTTGCTCGACCCGATGCACGTAGTTTACACCCTATTACCCATTATGTCAATATGATTATGGGACTTCTTTCGATTCTTTGCTCATTCAGCCTAAAATCATATCATTCTATGTGTAAATTTTATTCATTTTTCAACTTGACCGTATGCGTCGTGCGGACAGCAAAAAGCCCTCCCGTCGGGGGGGGGGAGGGCCTGGCCGGATAAAGATTTTTTAGGAAAGTTTAAGAAACAGCCGGTTTTGCTTTCTGCTGCCATATGCTCCCCTCCCGCCTTTTCTTTTATAAATAAGTATCATGATCTCCCGGGAAAAGTGCAATCAAAAGGCACCGGCTTGTGCAAAAAAGCCGGTGCCTTGGGGCAGGAATATTTTACAGGTTCAGCAGCACATTGGCCCGGAAAACGTTGCCGCCCGTTTCCACCGTCAGATTGCCGTGATACCTGTGCACGGCAGTTTCGACGGAAACAAGGCCGATGCCCTGTCCGTCATGCTTGGTGGAGTGCAGAACGCCGCCCTGCTTTTTCAGCACGCCATCGTAGCGGTTCTCCACCATCAGGCCCATCATGGCCGGGCTGAGCATCCGGGCCAGCACCTTGACCTGCCGTTCTTCCGGCGGCAGCTTCTGGCTGGCATGGAGCGCATTTTCCAGCAGGTTGCCAAGAATGGTGCACAGGTCGGCTTCCGGCAGGGGCAGGAGCTTGGGCAGTTCCAGCTTCCATTCGATCTGGATGCCCTGTTTCCGGGCCTCGTAGTCGTAGTGGCCGGCAAGCGCATCCACCGCAGCGTTGACGCACAGGGTGGGTCTGGCATCGCTGAGTTCGCTCTCGTACTGGCTCAGGTAGCTTTTCAGTTCATCCAGCCGCCCGGCCTCGGTCAGGCCAGAGATCACATGCAGGTGCTGGCGGAAATCGTGCCGCAGGTGGCGGGTCTGTTCCAGATAGCTGCGCAGCTCCATATAGCGGCGGGACTCCACGGCCAGCAGCTGGTTTTCGCGGTCCAGCTGGGAGCTGCGGGCATACTCCTTTGCCACGCGGTACATCTCGTACAGCAGCAGAAAGATGCCCAGCAGCGAGATGCTCACTGCCAGCACCGCGATGATGCGGATGCGGTTCATCAGGATGACGCCGATCTCCTTCGGCATACAGAACACCAGAAACGCCGCGTACAGTGCCGGCAGCGGCCATGCCGACTCCCAGAAAGCTTCGCCGTGGTACTCCTGCAGCAGCCACCGGCTCCAGCGCACTGCCGTAAAACGGAAGATGGCGCTGAGTATCACCGAGAGGGTCAGGCAGATGACCGAGGTGCTGGGCAGAAACACCGGCTGTGCATTGTCCAGCTCAGCTTCCGCGTTCAGCACAATGGCAAGCAGGGTGCACACAGACATCATCACTGCCGACACGGAGAACAGAAACATGGTCTGGCTGATCGATACTTCCCGGTCGGTGCGCCAGCGCAGCAGCCAGAAGCTGATGATGAGCAGCGGGATGAGCAGGAAGTTCGTTTCTATGTCCAGCATGCAGCACACCGCTGCGCCAGCCAGACCCATCAGTGTGATCGCCGACGCACCGATGGCATAGGTTTTACGCGGTGCACGCAAGTGCTCCTGCAGCGAGGCAAGGCAGAGGTATTCTGCCGGATACATCATTGCAAATTCCAGAAAAAAACGTCCAAACAATGCAAAATTCACAAGCGCTCTCCTTTCCGGGTCAGAATTCCCGCTGCATACCACGGAACTGGTACTGCGTAAATTGGGCAAGCAGGCTGTTTTTGTCCTTCTGCCGCACCGGCAGATGGGTCCCATCCAGCATTTCAATGCAGTCGCCCTCAAACCGCAGCACCTTGGACATGTTGATGATCACGCCGCGGTTGCACACCAGAAATTCCGGCTGGGTCTGAAGCTGTTCCTGCACCTGTGCAAAATTTGCCGTGGCCCGGCACTCGCCGTCATCCGTGACCACACGCACATAATGGTTCTGTGCCGTAGCATAGTAGATCTTGGTCAGCGGCAGCCGCACGATCTGCCGGGCAATGCGCACCTCCAGCTCCGCCGCAGCTCCCCTGCCAGCTGCTCAACCTTTTCTTCCTTATAAGGCTTGAGCAGATAATCGAATGGATGTACCGGAAAGGCATCCCACACGTACTCCGGCGAGGATGTCACAAACACGATCAGCAGGTCCGGGTCGGCCGCACGCAGCCGCTGCGCCGTCTCAATGCCATTGGTGCCCTCCATGCAGATGTCCAGAAACACCACCTGATACCCTTCGCGCCAGCCGGCCCGCAAAAATTCATCTCCGCTGGCAAAACAGCTGCAGGATATGTTCTCGTTTTCAAATGCCTTTTTCAGCAGCTGTTTCAACCGTTCGGCATCCGGCTTGCTGTCTTCCACGATCGCCGTCTGCAGGTTCATTGCTGCACCCCCTGTTCCTTCTGCTTCCCTGTTTTTTTATATTATAGCACAAGTTCCGCCTTCCGTGGTCTGCCATTCGCGCACAAAACAGCCCGTTTCGCGCAGGTTGCGGCAGTGGGCAGAAATTTTTTTGTGTTTTCCTGCTGCAATGCAAAACAAAAAAGGCACCACACAATGTGTGATGCCTTTCTGATCTGGTGGAGAATACCGGGCCGATTCTGATCACGGTGACCCTCTTGCAGTCCATGCACGGCGCTCTCTTGGGTGAGCTAAGCTCTCACTCGTTTGGCAACAACAAAAAAACACCACACGTTTCTGTGTAGTGCTTTTTCCTTCTGGTGGAGAATACCGGGATCGAACCGGTGACCTCTTGCATGCCATGCAAGCGCTCTCCCAGCTGA
>OODQ01001451.1_pt1 | contig 10739 bp, 9 predicted proteins | sample 1671321 | NCBI WGS metagenome assembly OODQ01 (sample SAMN06348144, study PRJEB24527) | human gut metagenome | biome: human gut; feature: ankylosing spondylitis patient; material: feces | host: Homo sapiens | place: China | collected 2015-10
TATGTTTTCCGTATCAGACATTAAAGAGACAGTATATCCGGCGGCGTACCGGAGAGGGAAAGAGCTGTATGAGACGGCGGGGGTTTTTGATTTTTCCTATGAGTTGTATTTAGTGGATGAGCTGCCAGTGGCAGATGTCAGGGCAAAAGTTCGTGGAATCAATCAGGAGTATTATGAAGTGACAGCCACTATCGACGAGGAGTTCGGAGACGTAACGAACTGCAACTGCGGATGTGAGGCTTTTTATAATTATGAGGGAATGTGCAAGCATTGTGTGGCAATGCTTTTGAATTATGTAAACAAGAGGACTCCGATGGAGATTCTCAGGTTAAAACGGGGACAGGGCACAGAGACACCGGAAGCAGGGGAACGTCCGGTGGGAAAGATGGAGACGGCAGCACCGCTGAAAAATCTGCTGAGCCAGTATTCCATGCGTGCAACATCCAAATATATGTTACCGGAAACCATTTACGGAAAAGTAGAGTTAGAACCTTACTTTGAGATGGATTACGGCTATGCAAGACTGGAATTTAAGATCGGAATGGAGACAAAGTATGTGTTAAAAAACATTTCTGCGTTTTTACATTCTGTTCAGGTCAATGAGAAAGTGCATTACGGCAAAAAACTTGATTTTTATCATCACATGGAAGCTTTTTCGGAGGATGCAAAGCGCCTGATCCGGTTTATGCAGCAGCAGGATGATGATAAAAAGCGCCAGAGTAAGTTCCATGCTTATTATGCCTACACCGGCGGCTATGAGCGTACCATGGAGCTTGATGGTGTGGGGATCGACCGGTTTTTGGAAGCGGTGAAAGGAACTCCTTTTCATGCAACGATCGGTTATGATATGAATGAAAGCTACATCTATAATGGAACAAAACGCAAACCAAAACTGACGCTGAAAGGTGGAAGTGCGGGAGCGTTTCTCTGCATGGAAGATCTGCCGATGATCGAGGGTGACAAGTATTATTACTTTTATGAGGATGGGGAGATTTTCCTCGGAGAGCCATTGTTAAAAGGAAAAGTATCAGACTTCTTCCAGTTTTTACACCGTCAGGTAGGGGGAGACTGCTATATTGCAGCGGACGAACTCGCAATGTTCTGCCGGGATCTTCTGCCGATGGTGAGGGAAAGCTTCGATGTAATCCCGGAAGGATTTGACGAGGCGCTTTACGTTCCGCCGAAGCCGGAATTTGAGTTATATCTGGATCGTCAGGCAATGGATGTTGTCGGTGCGAAGCTGGTCGCAGTCTATGGGGACAATAAATACAACGTGCTTGCCAAAGTAGAACCGGGCGAGGTGCGTGATCTGTCTGAGGAGCTGCGCATCAAGAGCCTTGTGGAGCCGTATTTCAATGAGTATGACCATTCGAAGACATTTTTTGTCATTGCAAAAGACGAAGATCTGCTCTATCAGCTCGTGGCGGGTGGATTGCAGCGTTTAAGCCATTTTATGGCAATTTACACGTCGGACAAGTTCCGCAATATGAAAGTGGTCAATGCGCCGAGCGTATCCGTGGGTGTCTCCTTAAAGAGTGACCTTCTGGAATTAAAGGTACACTCCGATGAAATGTCCTCCGAGGAGCTGGCATATCTGCTTTCCAAGTACGACAGAAAGAAAAAGTATATCCGTCTGAAAAACGGGGATTTCTTAGATATCAAAGAGGATGGGATCAGTGCGCTTGCAGAAGTCAGTGAGGACTTACAGCTTACCGAGGCAAGCCTGAAAAAAGGAACCGTCGTGATCCCAAAATACCGCGCTATGTATCTGGATGCAGCACTGAAAAATAACCAGCTGCTGTCTATCGAGAAAAACAGGGAATTCAAAGGCATGGTGCGGAACATGAAAACCATCGAGGACAGTGATTATGAGGTGGTGGATTCCCTGAAAAATGTTATGAGAAACTACCAGAAAAACGGTTTCCTCTGGCTGAAAACGCTGCGGGAGAACGGTTTTGGCGGAATCCTTGCGGACGATATGGGACTTGGAAAAACGCTTCAGGTAATAAGCCTTCTTCTGGCAGAGCGTCAGGATTATGATGCAGGGGAAAAGGAGCGCCGCAGATCACTTATTGTATGTCCTGCATCTTTAGTTTATAACTGGCAGAAAGAGATTGAGCGTTTTGCACCGGAACTTGAGACTGTGACGATCACAGGAAGTGCACCGGAACGAAAAGATATCATCCGGCACACCACGGACGGGCAGATCCTCATCACATCCTATGATCTGTTAAAACGTGATGTGGAGTATTACAAAAACATTGTGTTTGCAGTTCAGGTCATTGATGAAGCTCAATATATTAAAAATGCTGGAACGCAGGCGGCAAAAGGCGTCAAGAAGATCACGGCAGCCTTTAAGCTGGCGCTGACCGGTACACCGATCGAGAACCGCTTAAGTGAGCTTTGGAGTATCTTTGATTACCTGATGCCGGGATTTTTGTATACATATCAGAAGTTCCGTGAGGAGATCGAGACACCGATCGTTGTGAACAAAGATGAGAACAAGATGGAACGTTTACAGCGCATGATCCGTCCGTTTATCCTGCGCCGGTTAAAAGGTGATGTATTAAAAGATCTTCCGGAAAAACTCGAAGAGAATGTTTATGCGAAGATGGAGGGCGAACAGCTGGCTCTTTATGATGCGCATGTGCAGCAGATGAAGCAGATGTTAGATGGCAAGAGCGAGGCGGAATTTAAGTCCAACAAAATCCAGATCCTCGCAGAACTTACAAAACTGCGTCAGCTCTGTTGTGATCCGGCACTTTTATTCGAAGATTACAAGGGCGAATCCGCAAAAGTCCAGATGTGTATGGATCTGATCGGGAACGCAGTGCACGGTGGACACAAGGTGCTGTTATTCTCCCAGTTCACGACCATGTTAGACCGTCTGGCGGAACAGCTGAAAAAGCTGGGCATTGATTACTACATGCTCACCGGCTCCGTCAATAAGGAAAAACGTATGCAGATGGTAGACAGCTTCAACAAAGATGATGTCCCGGTGTTCTGCATCTCCTTAAAGGCAGGAGGAACCGGATTGAACCTCACCGCAGCGGACATCGTCATCCATTACGATCCATGGTGGAACGTTGCCGTGCAGAATCAGGCAACCGACCGTGCACACCGTATCGGGCAGAAGAATGTCGTGACAGTTTACAAACTCGTCTCCCAGGGTACGATCGAGGAGAAGATCATTGATATCCAGGAGAAAAAGAAAAAGCTTGCCGAGCAGGTGCTGGAGGGCGAGGGAATGGATTCTGTAGTATTCACAAAAGAGGAGATCATGGAACTTCTCGGCTGATCAAACAAACATAAGTCATTGAATTGCAATTATTACAAATGTAATCCAATGACTTTTTTGTATCAAAATCACATAATTATCAAGTTCAAATTAACATTTCTTGGAAAATCTGTAAATTTAATCACAGACAAAATCAGATATATGTATTTTTATTGAAAATGCAATTCACAAGAAAAACAAAAATATGCACAAAAAATAAAATAAAAACTATACAAAATGCACAAAAAACAAGAGGGAAAAATAGCTTCTCAAAAAAATTGACATTTCTATAAAAAATAATTAAAAATATGTTTGGCAATCAAAAATAAGAAAGGAAGTGGTCATACGGAAGAGCTATCAAAGGAGCTGATGGCGCAGTTGAATTGTGATACGGCATTTACAATTCCACTTTTTGGAGGAATACCTGTGGCAGAATCGGTTGTTGTCACGTGGGTCATAATGGCAGTATTACTGATCGCAGCGGCAATACTCGGGCGGAATCTCAAGGTTGAAAACGTCGGTAAGAAACAGCTCGTTTTGGAAACGATAGTTGGAGGTTTATATAACTTCTTTTATGATCTTCTTGGTGAGGAGGGAAAACAGTATATCCCATATCTGATGACGGTCGGTGTCTATATTGGGTTTGCCAATATGATCGGTCTGTTTGGATTGAAATCACCAACGAAGGACGTAGGCGTGACGGGCGCACTTGCACTTATGAGCATCATCTTAATTGAGGCTGCAGGAGTGCGGAAAAAAGGTACAAAAGGGTTTTTGAAAAGTTTTGCAGAACCAATCCCGATCATGCTGCCGATGAATATCCTCGAAGTATTCATCCGGCCATTATCCCTGTGCATGCGTTTGTTTGGTAACATTTTAGGCGCATTTGTAATTATGGAATTAATCAAAATTGTAGTGCCGATTTTTGTACCGGCAGTGTTAAGCCTTTATTTTGATCTGTTTGACGGATTCATACAGGCTTATGTATTTGTATTTTTAACATCACTCTTCATTAAGGAGAGCATTGAGTAAACACACTCACAGAAAAATTGAAAAAGAAATGGTAAAGGAGAAAACATCATGAATTCATTAATCGCAATTGGAGCAGGTATCGCAGCATTAACAGGTATTGGAGCAGGTATTGGTATCGGACTTGCAACCTCAAAAGCAACGGACGCAATCGCAAGACAGCCGGAAGCAGACGGAAAAATCACAAAAGCATTATTACTTGGATGTGCATTGGCCGAAGGTACTGCAATTTTCGGTATGGTAGTCGCAATTTTAATTATCTTATTCTTAGGCTAAAGAAAGGTTATGGTAGAGTATGCAGTTATTAAGAATTGACTGGAATGTCCTCTTTACCATCATAAATCTGCTGATTCTTTATTTTGGACTTCGCAAGTTTTTGATCAAGCCGGTGACAAATGTCATGGAACAGCGCAGACAGATGATCGAAGGTCAGATGGCGGATGCGAAAAAGACTACGGAGCAGGCGAATGAACTTAAGAGCCAGTATGAGGATGCATTAAAACAGGCACATGACGAGTCCGCACATATTGTGGAGAAGGCAAGAAAAACGGCACAGGCAGAATATGAGAGCAGAGTAAATGCTGCGGATCAGGAAGCAGAAAAAATCATTGCAAATGCACATAAGACCATTGATCTTGAGCGTGAAAAGACAGTGCAGGATCTTCAGACGCAGATTGCAGGACTTGCAATGATGGCAGCCGGAAAAGTGCTTGGCAAGGCAGATGCAGCAGAGCAGAATAAGCTCATGTATGAGCAATTTTTAGCTAAAACAGGTGGTTGCAATGACACAGACAGCAAATAATTACGGAACGGTTCTTTTTGAGCTTGGTATCACAAAAGAAATCGTGGAAAAGACAAAAGAAATATTTGAGCTGACCAGTGAGCTGCCGCGTGTGTTGAACTGCCCGGTTGTTTCCAGAAAAGAAAAGCACCGGATGATCGAAAGATTTTTTCCGCAGGAGATACATCATTTTTTGAAAGAACTGTGTGACCATGAACATATGGACGTGATCGAAGATGTGTTTGCGGCATACCAGAACTGTTATGATGAAAAAAACGGGATACTCCGTGCAAAAATGCAATGTGCAGAGGTGCCGGATGAGACGCAGCTTGCACAGATCAGAAACTATCTGGCAGGGAAATATAAAAAGACACAGGTAGAGCTGGAATTCGAAAAAAAGCCGGAACTGATCGCAGGATTCGTGCTCCGCGTGGGAGACATCGAAGAGGATTTCAGTATCAGGGGACGGCTTGACAGATTACAACAGAAATTAACATGGAGGTGACGACGTGGGTTCCATAAATTCAGAGGAGATTATCTCCATACTGAAAACAGAAATCGAAAATTATGACATGGTATCCGGTGAACAGGAAGTTGGTTCTGTCATCTGGGTTGGCGATGGAATCGCAACCATTTATGGAATAGAGCATGCCATGTATGGTGAGATCGTTATATTTGAAAACGGCATCCGTGGTATGGTTCAGGATATCAGACGTGACCAGATCGGCTGTATCATTCTTGGAAAAGATACAGAGATCAAAGAGGGCACAAAAGTAACACGCACGAAGAAAAAAGCAGGTGTTCCGGTAGGAAATGCCTATCTCGGAAGAATTGTCAATGCGCTTGGCGCACCGATCGATGGAAAGGGTGAGATCCCGGCAGATGATTACCGCGCAATTGAGCAGGAAGCACCGGGTATCGTAGACAGACAGTCCGTAAACCAGCCGCTTGAGACAGGTATTCTTGCAATTGATGCGATGTTCCCAATCGGACGCGGACAGCGTGAGCTGATCATCGGTGACAGACAGACCGGTAAAACATCCATCGCAGTCGATACCATCTTAAACCAGAAGGGAAAAGATGTGATCTGTATTTACGTAGCAATCGGACAGAAAGCTTCTACCGTTGCGAAACTTGTGAATACTTTGACAAAGCACGATGCATTGGATTATACGGTTGTACTTTCTGCAACGGCAAGCGAATCCGCTTCCCTGCAATATATTGCACCGTATGCGGGAACAGCACTGGCAGAATATTTCATGTATCAGGGAAAGGATGTACTGATCGTGTACGATGACCTTTCCAAGCATGCAGTTGCATATCGTGCATTGTCCCTGCTGCTTGAGCGTTCTCCGGGACGTGAGGCATATCCGGGTGATGTATTTTATTTACATTCCAGACTGCTGGAGCGTTCCAGCAAATTGTCGGATGCATTAGGCGGAGGCTCAATCACAGCACTGCCAATCATTGAGACGCAGGCAGGCGATGTATCTGCCTACATTCCGACAAACGTTATTTCCATCACAGACGGACAGATTTTCTTAGAGAGTGATCTGTTTTTCTCCGGTATGCGTCCAGCGGTAAATGTCGGACTTTCCGTATCCCGTGTCGGTGGCGCAGCGCAGACAAAGGCAATGAAAAAGGCTTCCGGTACCATTCGTATCGACCTTGCACAGTACCGTGAGATGGAAGTATTTACCCAGTTCTCCTCGGATCTTGATGATACGACAAAAGAGCAGCTTCAGTATGGAAAAGGTCTGATGGAACTGTTAAAACAGCCGCTCTGTCACCCGATGAGCCTGGCAGACCAGGTCATCACACTGGTGGCAGCAAACAAGCGTCTGCTTTTGGATGTGGAGACAGCAAAGACCAAGGAATTCCAGCTTGGAATGCTTGATTTCTTCCACACAGAGCATATGGAGATCGTAAATGAACTGAATGAGAAAAAAGTTTTAGACGATACGATCACAGAACAGATTGTTGAGGCGGTTAAAGAATATAAAAGCAGGTGATAGGGCATGGCAAATACCAAGGAAATTCAAAAACGAATGAAAAGTATCCGGGATACCATGAAAATCACAAGTGCTATGTATATGATCTCCTCCGCGAAACTTCGCAGCGCAAAGCAGAAGTTAGAGCAGACAGAACCGTATTTCTATACGCTCCAGTCCGCAATCGCAAGATTTTTAAGACATATGCCAGATACGACAAACCGCTATTTTGATCAGAGGGAGCAGATTCCAGACAATGAAAAAAAGCGGGGCTACATTGTGATTACCGCCGACAAGGGTCTTGCGGGTGCATACAATCACAATGTCATCAAAATGGCACAGGAACTGTTTTCCCAGGGGGAAAACAATAAGTTGTTTGTCGTTGGAGAGCTTGGACGTCAGTATTTTGCAAAGGAAGGACTTGAGGTAGACGCAGAGTTTAAATACACTGTGCAGAATCCGTCCCTGCACCGCGCACGTGTCATTGCAGATTATGTGATGGACTTATATGTGAACGGTGAGTTAGACGAGGTTTATCTGGTCTACACGAAAATGGAAAATTCTTTTTCCATGAACGCGGAGAAACAGAAATTACTTCCGCTGGCAAAAGAGGATTTTATCCATCCGGCTCCGGCGGACATTTATCAGGAAGAGATCAAAGTGGAATCATCTATGGAAGAAATCTTAGAGCATGTGGTTCCTAACTGTGTAACTGGATATATTTATGGTGCGCTGGTCGAATCTTTTGCCAGTGAACATAACTCCCGAATGATGGCGATGCAGACAGCGACTGACAGTGCAAGATCCATGATAAGCCAGCTGTCTATTGAGTATAACCGGGTACGTCAGGCTGCGATCACGCAGCAGATCACAGAGGTGATCGGTGGTGCAAAGGCACAGAAAAATAAGAAGAAAAAATAGGAAGGAGCTTCTATGAAAAAAGGTAAAATTGTTCAGGTCATGGGGCCTGTCGTTGATGTTGAATTTGAAGATAACGACCTTCCATATATAAAAGATGCACTTGAGGTAGACAATCACGGAAAACGCTGTGTTATGGAAGTTGCACAGCATATTGGAAATAATACCGTCCGCTGTATTATGCTTGCCGCAAGTGAAGGTTTACATAAAGATATGGAGGTTATCGCTGAGGGCAGTGGTATTAAAGTTCCGGTTGGAGCAAAGACTCTGGGCAGACTTTTTAATGTGCTCGGTGATACGTTAGATGGTGGAGAGAATCTTGATGCAGAAGAACACTGGGTGATTCACAGAGATCCGCCGTCCTTTGAAGACCAGAGCCCTGTCGTAGAGATATTAGAGACAGGTATTAAAGTAATCGATCTGCTTGCCCCATATGCAAAGGGTGGTAAAATCGGTCTGTTCGGTGGTGCCGGAGTTGGTAAGACCGTTTTGATCCAGGAGTTGATCCGTAACATTGCGACAGAGCACGGCGGATACTCTATTTTTACAGGTGTAGGAGAGCGATCCAGAGAGGGTAACGATCTCTGGTCCGAGATGAAGGAATCCGGCGTTCTCGAGAAGACCGCGCTAGTGTTTGGTCAGATGAACGAGCCACCAGGAGCACGTATGCGTGTCGCAGAGACAGGACTTACAATGGCAGAATACTTCCGTGATGAGGAACATCAGAATGTATTGTTGTTTATTGATAATATTTTCCGTTTTACACAAGCAGGTTCGGAAGTTTCCGCACTGCTTGGACGTATGCCGTCAGCCGTTGGTTATCAGCCGACACTTGCAACGGAAATGGGTGAGTTACAGGAGCGTATCGCATCCACCAAGAATGGTTCTGTTACTTCTGTACAGGCAGTTTATGTGCCGGCGGATGACCTGACAGACCCGGCACCGGCAACCACATTTGCGCATCTGGATGCAACGACCGTTCTTTCCAGAAAAATCGTAGAGCAGGGTATTTATCCGGCGGTTGATCCGTTAACTCCCGTATTCTGGAGGAAGATGTAGTCGGAAAAGAACACTATGAGACAGCGCGCAAAGTACAGGAAATTTTACAGAAATATACAGAATTGCAGGATATCATCGCAATTTTAGGTATGGAAGAACTCTCCGAGGAGGATAAACTTGTCGTTTACCGTGCAAGAAAAATCCAGAAATTCTTATCCCAGCCGTTCCATGTCGCTGAGAACTTTACCGGTGTTCCGGGAAAATATGTTCCGTTGAAGGAGACAATCCGTGGATTTAAGGCGATCATTGAAGGTGAGATGGACGACTATCCAGAGGCAGCATTCTTTAATGTCGGAACCATTGACGAAGTCGTGGAACGTGCTAAAGAAATGGGCGCAAAACAAGGAGACTAAATTATGGCAAATACATTTAGTTTAAAAGTGATCGCCTGTGACAGAATTTTCTTCGACAGCAGATGCACACAGGTAGTTCTGCCGCTGCATGATGGCGAGAAAGCAATCCAGGCACATCATGAAAATATGGTTTTTGCAGTGGAAATCGGTGAAATCCGTATCACAGATGAGAACGGAAAAGAGATTATGGGAATCACGGGAACCGGATTTGCCCAGATCATCAACAACCGTGCCACGGTGCTGGTGGATACCTGCGAATACCCGGAGGAGATTGACATCCGCCGTGCGAAGGAAGCAAAAGAGCGTGCCGAAGAGCAGCTCCGCCAGAAGCAGAGTATTCAGGAATACCACCGTTCCAAGGCATCCCTCGCAAGAGCTATGGAGCGTCTGAAAGCCGGCAGGAGAGATACGCCAATAGGATATTGATCGAATCAGGGTTTCTGGTGATTAATTGATAAAAATTCGCAAAATACATTGACAAACACATTTGAATGCTATATATTTGTACAACAGCAGTTGGAAAATATAGTTTTTCCATACAAAAGAATAAATTCCGTGAGGGAGTAGTTCGCGTGAAGACGTGATTTGTCAACAAACCCGGTTTTATAACCTGGCAAATCTTAAAGAATGAGACTCATGTATGCCTGTTCCGGTAATACTATACCGGCAGGTATACGTGGAGTCTCTTTTTATTTGTCTTTTTATGCGGCTGGAAAAAGGAGAAAATTATGGCATTCCGTGATCGAGTTGTTATTGATCGGAGTCGGTTTATCCATGGACGCATTTGCGGTAGCCGTCTGTAAGGGTCTTGCCATGCGCAAGGTAAACAAGAAACAGGCAGTTGTGATCGGATTATTTTTCGGAGGATTTCAGGCGCTAATGCCATTCATCGGCTGGGCGCTCGGAACACAGTTTGAAAGTTACATTACCAGTATTGACCATTGGATCGCATTCATCTTACTGGCATTCATCGGTGGCAAAATGGTGGTCGAAGGATACAGACTAGAAGAAGATGAAACAGTGAAGAAACTGGATCCACCTCTTGATATGAAGGAAATGTTCCTGCTTGCAATCGCAACTAGTATAGATGCGCTTGCAGTTGGTATCACGTTTGCGTTTTTGAATTATCCGATCGTGGAATGTATCACGATCATTGGCCTGACAACCTTCGTGCTATCCATTGTCGGTGTTGTTGTCGGGAATATGTTCGGAAGCAGATACCAGAAAAAGGCAGAGATCGCCGGAGGTATTATCTTAATCCTCATCGGTTTGAAAATTCTGCTCGAACATCTGGGAATTCTTGTGCTATAGCAGACACTTATAATAGATAA
>OODQ01001462.1_pt1 | contig 10645 bp, 9 predicted proteins | sample 1671321 | NCBI WGS metagenome assembly OODQ01 (sample SAMN06348144, study PRJEB24527) | human gut metagenome | biome: human gut; feature: ankylosing spondylitis patient; material: feces | host: Homo sapiens | place: China | collected 2015-10
AATGTTTTAGAGCTGTGCTGTTTCGAATGGTTCCAAAACAACTTTTAAAATCTGGCAAAATCCACAGTAGTTTTAGAGCTGTGCTGTTTCGAATGGTTCCAAAACTCGTTTCAAAAGACCCCAGAATCAAAAAATGTTTTAGAGCTGTGCTGTTTCGAATGGTTCCAAAACTTTTCTGCCAATCAAATTTTCTGTTAGGGTGTTTTAGAGCTGTGCTGTTTCGAATGGTTCCAAAACAAGTACGACTACTAACACTACTAAAAGAAGTTTTAGAGCTGTGCTGTTTCGAATGGTTCCAAAACTGTATCGTGATGAAGTTGAACAGCAAGTGTGTTTTAGAGCTGTGCTGTTTCGAATGGTTCCAAAACTTTAGTAGCTGCACCAACGATAGCACCTGCGTTTTAGAGCTGTGCTGTTTCGAATGGTTCCAAAACCTTTGAGGGGGATATTGTGCAAGATGGTGGGTTTTAGAGCTGTGCTGTTTCGAATGGTTCCAAAACGCTAGTGTTATAGAGGGTGTAACGTTATTGGTTTTAGAGCTGTGTTGTTTCGAATGGTTCCAAAACGTCTGGTATTTAGGATTGAGCAGAAATAGTATTCTCAGAAACGGACTAAATTTTAGTGAAAACGCCTTTCAATATTTTTCAAAAGTTTTCTTTTATGGTAAAATAAAAACTGAATTTATTTAGATAGGTTGGATTGTTTACATGGAAAAAACTTTCTTTATGATTAAACCAGATGGTGTGAGACGCGGGCTTGTTGGTGAGGTGCTTCACCGTATTGAACGACGTGGTTTTACAATTGAAAAATTGGAGATGCGCATGGCAACCCCAGAATTATTAGAAAAACATTATGCTGATTTGGTTGACCGCCCATTTTTCCCGCTAATCGTTGATTTTATGACAAGTGGTCCAGTAATTACTGGCGTTATGTCTGGAAATGAAGTCATCACTTCATGGCGTACAATGATGGGAGCGACAAATCCTAAAGAAGCTCTTCCAGGAACAATCCGCGGAGATTACGCTCAAGCCCCAGATGAGGATGGCGCAACATTTAACATCGTTCACGGTTCCGACTCACCAGAATCAGTTGAACGCGAAATCGCCCTCTGGTTTGGAGAATAAATAAAAGGAATTATTTCGAAGCTGAAGTCTAGCTGAGACAAATGGCGCGATTACGAAATTTCGTGAGAAAAATGGTCCACGAGGTTTTAGAGCTGTGTTGTTTCGAATGGTTCCAAAACTCAGCTGATTAACTTTACTTTTTCGCCAATGTTTTAGAGCTGTGTTGTTTCGAATGGTTCCAAAACCTACGTATACGCTTAAAATACGAGGAAATAGTTTTAGAGCTGTGTTGTTTCGAATGGTTCCAAAACGCTAGCTCTATTAAAAACGGTAATGCTTGTGTTTTAGAGCTGTGTTGTTTCGAATGGTTCCAAAACTAATTACAAAGTTCGCTGGTTTGAAGCGTAGTTTTAGAGCTGTGTTGTTTCGAATGGTTCCAAAACAAATACGCATAGAACTATCAAACATAGCGAGTTTTAGAGCTGTGTTGTTTCGAATGGTTCCAAAACTTGCGACATCAGCAGAAGACTTAGCCTCTTGTTTTAGAGCTGTGTTGTTTCGAATGGTTCCAAAACTCATTCCTCCTAATTAGAGGTAGACCGTGTAGTTTTATAGCTGTGCTGTTTATTTTACCATCTTATGATGCTTTTTTCTTGAAATGACTTCTAAAACTTTTTATAGCAACGTTTCTGTTTATCTGTTATAATAGAAATAATGATTAATTGTATAGGATTGTAAGATGGATATTCAAGAATTAAAAAAACGACAAGAGAAGATTCGTAATTTCTCTATCATTGCACACATTGACCACGGGAAGTCAACTTTGGCTGACCGTATTTTGGAAAAAACTGAGACGGTTTCTAGTCGTGAAATGCAAGCTCAACTCTTGGATAGCATGGATTTGGAGCGTGAGCGTGGTATCACGATTAAGCTTAATGCGATTGAGTTGAACTACACGGCTAAAGACGGTGAAACCTACATTTTCCACTTGATTGACACCCCAGGACACGTTGACTTTTCATATGAAGTGTCACGTTCTTTGGCGGCTTGTGAGGGGGCAATTTTGGTTGTTGATGCGGCACAAGGTATCGAAGCTCAAACGCTTGCCAATGTTTACCTAGCCCTTGATAATGATTTGGAAATTCTGCCAGTTATCAATAAAATTGATTTGCCAGCAGCAGACCCAGAGCGTGTGCGTCAAGAAATCGAAGATGTGATTGGTCTTGATGCTTCAGAGGCTGTGCTTGCTTCAGCAAAAGCAGGTATCGGGATTGAAGAAATCCTTGAACAAATTGTTGAGTACGTGCCAGCGCCAGCAGGAGATGTTGAAGCACCGCTTCAAGCACTTATCTTTGACTCTGTTTATGATGCTTACCGCGGGGTTATTCTGCAAGTTCGTATCGTTAATGGTATGGTAAAACCTGGTGATAAGATTCAATTGATGTCAAATGGTAAAACGTTTGATGTTACAGAAGTTGGTATCTTCACGCCGAAAGCTGTTGGACGTGATTTCTTAGCAACTGGTGATGTTGGTTATATCGCAGCATCAATCAAGACAGTTGCTGATACCCGTGTGGGTGATACAGTAACTCTTGCTGAAAATCCAGCAGAAGCACCGCTTCATGGTTACAAACAAATGAACCCAATGGTATTTGCTGGTCTTTACCCAATTGAATCAAATAAATACAATGACCTCCGTGAAGCACTTGAAAAATTACAATTGAACGATGCTAGTCTCCAATTCGAGCCTGAAACATCACAAGCTCTTGGCTTTGGTTTCCGTTGTGGTTTCCTTGGTTTGCTTCACATGGACGTTATCCAAGAACGTTTGGAACGTGAATTCAACATTGATTTGATTATGACAGCACCATCCGTTGTTTACCATGTTAACACGACTGATGGCGAAATGCTTGAGGTGTCAAATCCGTCTGAATTCCCAGACCCAACTAAGGTTGCAAGTATAGAAGAACCATATGTGAAAGCACAAATCATGGTTCCGCAAGAATTTGTCGGAGCAGTCATGGAACTTGCCCAACGCAAACGTGGCGACTTCGTGACAATGGATTACATTGATGAAAATCGTGTCAATGTCATTTACCAGATTCCGCTTGCTGAAATTGTCTTTGATTTCTTTGATAAATTGAAATCATCAACACGTGGTTATGCAAGTTTTGATTACGAAATTTCAGAATACCGTAAATCAAAATTGGTTAAAATGGATATTCTCCTTAACGGTGATAAAGTTGATGCGCTCAGCTTCATTGTTCACAACGAATTTGCTTATGAACGTGGTAAATTAATCGTTGAAAAACTCAAGAAAATCATTCCACGTCAACAATTCGAAGTGCCAATTCAAGCAGCTATCGGTCAAAAAATCGTTGCACGCTCAGATATTAAAGCTCTTCGTAAAAATGTGCTTGCCAAGTGTTACGGTGGTGACGTTTCTCGTAAACGTAAATTGCTTGAAAAACAAAAAGCAGGTAAAAAACGTATGAAAGCTATCGGTTCTGTTGAAGTGCCACAAGAAGCCTTCTTGTCAGTACTTTCAATGGATGACGATAACAGTAAAAAATAAAATGATTAGACAGCTGAAACCTTTTCTTTCAGTTGTTTTTTTGAGAAATTTTAATGCTTCGAGCTAAAGTGAGAAAGAGGTTTGGGGGCGAAATGTCTTTGTTTTGAGATAGTTTCATAATGAATTTGCAAGCTTTTGTTAAGAGTAATTTTAGAGAACTGTTCAAATTTTCAGTTATTTTATGGTACAATAGAATTAAAACTATACCATGGGAGAGTTGTATGAAATTACTGACAAATGTGTCACAATTAAAAGGAACTTTGCGAGTTCCTGGAGATAAGTCAATCAGTCACCGTTCAATTATGTTCGGCAGTCTTGCCAAGGGAACAACAACTGTTCATGATATTTTGCGTGGTGAAGATGTGCTGTCAACAATGCAAGTATTTCGTGATTTAGGGGTTGATATCCAAGACGACGGTAACATCGTAACCATTACAGGTGTTGGCTTTGACGGGCTTAAGGCTCCAAAAAATAAACTAGATATGGGAAATTCAGGAACATCAATCCGCTTGATTTCTGGCGTGTTAGCAGGGCAAGATTTTACGGTTGAAATGTTTGGTGATGACAGTTTGTCAAAACGCCCAATGGACCGCGTGACCATTCCGCTTCGTCAAATGGGAGTTGAAGTGTCAGGGCAAACAGACCGTGATTTGCCACCGCTTACGATGCGTGGTAGCAAAGCACTTAAACCGATTCATTATCAACTTCCTGTGGCGTCTGCTCAAGTGAAGTCAGCACTTATTTTTGCAGCTTTGCAAGCTGACGGTGAGTCTGTCATCATTGAAAAAGAAAAAACACGCAATCACACAGAGGATATGATTGTTCAGTTTGGTGGCGCAATTGACGTTAATGGCAAAGAAATTCGCATCAAAGGTGGTCAAGAATTTACTGGTCAAGATGTGGTTGTCCCAGGTGATATTTCATCAGCGGCTTTCTGGTTAGTCGCAGGGCTCATTGTTCCAAATGCTAAAGTAACCCTTGAAAATGTCGGTATCAATGAAACACGTACTGGTATCATTGATGTTATCAAGGAAATGGGGGGCAAAATGACCATTTTAAACGTTGATGAGATTGCTAAATCAGCAACGATTACCGTTGAAACATCTGAACTTCACGGCGTTGAAATTGGTGGCGAAATCATTCCGCGTTTGATTGATGAATTACCAATTATCGCTCTTCTTGCCACACAAGCTAATGGTACAACGATTATTCGTGATGCAGAAGAGTTGAAAGTGAAGGAAACAGACCGTATTCAGGTGGTTGTGGATGCTCTTAATGCAATGGGTGCTGACATTACGCCAACAGATGACGGTATGATTGTCAAAGGAAAAACACCTCTCCATGGCTCTAAAGTCAGTACTTTCGGTGACCACCGTATCGGTATGATGACTGCTGTTGCTGCGCTTTTGGTGTCCGACGGAGACGTTGAACTAGAACGAGCAGAAGCGATTAATACAAGCTACCCAAGCTTCTTTAATGATTTGGAGGTACTCTCACGTGGCTAGAATTATTATTGGTTTTATGGGGTCTGGGAAATCAACGATTTCATCATTGTTAGATGAAAATTACATTGATATGGATGCTTTGATTATAGAGCATATCGGCATGTCAATCGCAGACTTTTTCGCTAAAGAGGGTGAAGCTAAATTCCGTGAAATTGAGTCACAAGTGCTTGCGGAATTGGCTGATTCTGACCAAGTCATTTCAACTGGTGGCGGCGTTGTCATCAATCCGATTAACAGAGAGATTTTAGCAAGAAATCCAGAAACGATTTACCTAAAATCAGACTTTGAAACGCTTTATGACCGCATTGAGCATGATACGGAAAATGTTCGTCCTTTGTTTGTCAACAATAGCAAGGAAGCTTTCAAAGAAATCTTTGACGGTCGCCAAGAAATGTATGAAGCAGCAGCTAATCGTATTATTGAAGTGGCTGATAAAACACCTGAAGAAATTGTTGAGGAAATCGGATGACAGTTGGCTATTTAGGACCAAGTGGTTCTTTTACACATAATGTTGCTGTTAAGGCATTTCCGGAAGCTAATCGCATACCTTTTGCAAATATCACCGAAGTTATCAAATCTTATAAAGAAGGTTTTGTGGATTATGCCATTATCCCTGTTGAAAATTCAATCGAGGGTTCAGTGCATGAAACGTTGGATTACCTTTTTCATCAAGCTGAAATTGAGGCGATTGCAGAAATCATTCAACCGATTAAACAACAGCTTTTAGCAACAACACAAACAAAGAAAATTGAAAAGATTTTTTCACACCCGCAAGCTATTGCTCAAGGGAAAAAATACATTAAAGCACATTATCCAGCAGCAAAAATTGAGATGACGGCTAGTACGGCCTACGCCGCACGTTTCATTGCTGAACATCCAGAGGAAAACTTTGCTGCCATTGCGCCAGTAGCTGCCGCAAAAGAATATGGTTTGGAAATTATTGCCCAAGATATTCAAGAAATGGATGAAAACTACACGCGCTTTTGGGTACTAGGGCATCAAAAACGGTCGTTTGATTGGGCAAAACTCAATCAAAAAGTTTCATTGGCATTGACCTTGCCAGATAACTTGCCTGGTGCGCTTTATAAAGCATTATCTGTTTTTGCTTGGCGTGGCATTGATTTGACTAAAATTGAAAGTCGCCCTCTAAAAACAGCTTTGGGAGAATATTTTTTCATCGTTTATGTTGAAAATAAAAATGATACACTAGTGTCATTTGCGCTAGAAGAATTGAACGTTCTTGGCATTGACTATAAAATCCTCGGACGTTATGATGTTTACAAACTGTAAAATCCTCTGATTTTTGATATTTAGGAATTGTTAAGCGCTTGTGCTGGCTCTAGTCTGATGAAAATGGGAAAGATATGGTATGAGATATGGCAAGAAATAATTTAAGTCGGCATGAAGAGTTAAGATATGAGTATCTTTTAAAGAATCTTGAGTATTTAAGTTTGCGTGAAAAGCAAGAATTTAACTATCTTTACAATAAAAAACAAGCTGGTGAGGTCAACGAGCCACCACGCTCTCAGCCGTCGTCTGCCTATAATGACAATTACTACGATGATTATTATGACGATGCTTATGATAATCAAGTGGATTATTATGATGACGATAACTGGACATCTCAAGGGCTTCCCAAATACCCAGAAGAAAAAAAGCAGTCGAAACGTTCCTTTAGAAGAACGAGCGAGCAGCAGGCAGAGATTCTTCCAACTTATCAAAACAATTATGAGAATTATAATGAGGCATTTTATCAAGAATCTGAACCTGTAACGCCTAAAAAAGCAAAGAAACCCAAAAAGAAGCGTCGCAAAATTCGTATTAAGCATCTGTTGAAACTTCTTGGTTTCTTGGTGATTCTTGTCATGGCAGGGATGATTTACATGTTTTTCAAAGGTGTTAATGATGTTTCAAGTGGTGAGACAAATTACACGGCGGCTGTGACAGAAACATTCAATGGTGAAGATAGCGATGACGGTACTAATATTCTCATATTAGGAAGTGACCAGCGGGTTACACAAGGATCTTCGGATGCCAGAACCGATACGATTATGGTGATGAATATTGGCAACAGCGACGGAAAAATTAAGTTAGTCAGCTTTATGCGCGATACCTTAGTTAATATTGATGGTGTTAGCTACAATGACTATTCAAATGACCAAAAATTAAATGTTGCTTTTAATATAGGAGAGCAGGATAATAACCAAGGTGCAGAACTCATGCGACAGACGTTGAAAGATAATTTTGATATTAACATCAAATATTATGTCATGGTTGACTTTGCAACCTTTGCAGAAGCCATTGATACCTTATTTCCAAATGGCGTTGAAATAGACGCCAAATTTGGTACGGTTGATGGTCAAGCAGTTTCGTCTGTTGAAGTTCCTGATGATCTCAATATGCAGGCTGACGGTACTGTTCCAAATCAAACGATTGAAGTTAGAACACAAAAAATGGATGGTCGGACTTTGCTCAATTATGCTCGTTTCCGTAAAGATGATGACGGTGATTATGGACGTACTCAACGCCAACAACAAGTTATTTCTGCCATTATCAACCAGATTAAAGATCCAACAAAACTTTTTACAGGTTCAGCTGCAATTGGTAAAATCTATGCTTTGACCTCAACGAACGTTTCTTATTCATTTCTTTTGAAAGAAGGTTTATCTGTTATCACGAGTGGTCAAGAAGGCATCGAGCAAACAACCATTCCAGCCGAAGGTGACTGGACAGATGACTATGATATGTATGGCGGCTTAGGAATTACCATTGATTTTGATAAATATCAAGAAGAGTTAAAAGAACTTGGTTTGCGGTAGGAAGAGATATGATATAATAGAGAGGCAGTTAAGCTTCTCTATTTTTATTATGGAGAAAAGCGACCGAGAAATAGAACATTGCCAATTTAGAATTGGCTGAAAGGAAATTATGTTAAGTAAAAATGCTATTGTAGATGCTGAAATCACGGATTTATCACACGAAGGAGCAGGTGTTGCCAAGGTTGACGGTTTCGTCTTTTTTGTTGAAAATGCACTTCCAGGTGAGAAAATCAAAATGCGCGTCTTGAAAGTGAAAAAGAACATCGGATTTGGTAAAGTTGAGGAGTATGTGACAATCTCTGAACACCGCAATCAAGATTTGAATGTGGATTATTTGCGTACAGGAATTGCGGATTTTGGGCATCTTGCGTATGCTGAACAGTTAAAATTTAAACGCAAACAAGTAATGGATAATCTCTATAAAACAGCTGGTATTTCAGATGTCGAGGTGTCAGAAACACTTGGTATGGCGCACCCATACGCTTATCGCAATAAAGCACAAGTGCCTGTTCGTCGTGTTAATGGTCAGTTGGAGACAGGATTTTTCCGTAAACATTCTCATGATTTGATGCCGATTTCTGATTATTATATTCAAAATAAAGAAATTGACCGTTTGATTAATTTTACACGTGATTTGCTTCGCCGTTTTGACCTTAAACCTTATGATGAAAAAGAACAAACTGGATTGATTCGTAATTTGGTTGTTCGTCGTGGGCATTATTCTGGTGAAATGATGCTGGTCTTTGTGACAACACGCCCAAAAATCTTCCGTATTGAGCAAATCATTGAGAAAATTGTGGCAGAGTTTCCAGCGGTTAAGTCAATCGTTCAAAATATTAACGATAAAAATACCAATGCGATTTTCGGTAAAGAGTTTAAGACATTGTATGGCAAAGATACGATTGTTGACAGCATGCTTGGCAATCAATATGAAATTTCTGCTCGTTCATTCTATCAAGTCAATACTGAAATGGCTGAAAAGCTTTACCAAACTGCCATTGATTTTTCAGACTTGACACCTAAAGATATTGTCATTGATGCTTACTCTGGTATTGGAACAATTGGGCTTTCATTTGCCAAAAATGTTAAAGCCGTTTACGGCGTCGAAGTGATTGAAGAAGCTGTGGAGGATGCTAAAAGAAATGCTGCGCTAAACAGTATTACCAATGCGCATTATATCGCTGATCCGGCAGAACATGCTATGGCAACTTGGAGCAAAGACGGTATCAAACCAAGTGTGATTTTGGTTGATCCACCACGCAAAGGCTTGACAGAAAACTTTATCAAAGCCAGCGTTGCCATGCAGCCAGAAAAAATCACTTATATCTCATGTAACCCAGCAACTATGGCGCGTGACATCAAGCTCTATCAAGAACTCGGCTACAAACTCATAAAAGTACAACCAGTTGATTTGTTCCCGAATACGCATCACGTTGAGGCAATATCACTGCTTGTACGAGTTGGTGGAACAGCGAAGTAGAAGCAGTGATACTGCCCATGCGATAATTGTCGTAGAATGAGGAGTTAACGACGAAATGAGACGGTAACAGCGAACCGTTGAGTGCGTAGCTCTACTTGTAAAATTCTAGAAACCTTTGAATGAAAGGGATAATGAAAAGCCTTGGTTGCAAGGTTTTTTGTCGTATGGAGAAGAAGTATCAGAGTAAGAATCCAAGTAGAGTGTCTTGATGTGCTAGCGTGATAGGTTATCAATCTATTTCCACAAACCCTGAGAGTATGGACTTGTTTCCACAGAAGAGGAGTTTGTGGAAATGAACATATCCCTTACATTATTACCTAGATGGTCGTTGAAGTTTGAGTTCTATATATTGATACTACATATTTTAAAGTTAGTATTTTTAAATCAGTAAAATAATATCCTTATTTTAAAATTTAGAGAAAAGTAGTATAATAGTAGAAAAGAAGAGAGTTCGTGGATGTTAATAAATATAATCTTGTTTACAATCAGAATATTGCCGAGAATAGTCACTGTCTTTTAAAAGCTTTATTCGTAAAAGGTATAGAAATATAATATTTTTTGAAGAGGTAAAGGAGAAAATAAGATCTGTTTAATTTAGGGTACTGATAAATCAGGATGGAGGTGTTTTTTTGAGAACATATGAAAATAAAGAAGAGCTAAAAAAAGAAATAAGTAAAGCATTTGAGAAATATATTTTGGAATTTGATAATATCCCAGAAAGCCTGAAAGATAAAAGAATTACTGAAGTTGATAGAACTCCAGCCGAAAACCTTTCGTATCAGGTTGGATGGACAAGTTTGGTTCTTAAATGGGAAGAAGATGAAAGAAAGGGGCACCAAGTAAAAACACCATCGGATGAATTTAAATGGAATCAACTTGGTGAGTTATATCAGTGGTTCACGGATACTTACGCTCATTTATCTCTGCAAGAGTTGAAAGCAAAATTAAATGAAAATATTAATTCTATCTATGCAATGATTGATTCGTTGAGTGAGGAGGAATTATTTGAACCGCATATGAGAAAGTGGGCCGATGAAGCGACTAAAACAGCGACTTGGGAAGTGTATAAGTTTATTCATGTAAATACTGTTGCACCTTTTGGAACTTTCCGAACTAAAATCAGAAAATGGAAGAAAATAGTATTATAAATTATATTTTTTATTGGTTAAAAAATTTCATAAAAATGTTTACCAAAGGCGATA
>OODQ01001466.1_pt1 | contig 10597 bp, 7 predicted proteins | sample 1671321 | NCBI WGS metagenome assembly OODQ01 (sample SAMN06348144, study PRJEB24527) | human gut metagenome | biome: human gut; feature: ankylosing spondylitis patient; material: feces | host: Homo sapiens | place: China | collected 2015-10
GATTTATTTGATTATATGAGAGAACAGAACAGAGAAAAGGAGTCGCCATTAGCTTCCAGACTTCGTCCAACCACGTTGGATGAGATGGTGGGGCAGCAGCATATTATCGGAAAAGATAAGCTGCTTTACCGCGCAATCAAGGCTGACAAGTTAAGTTCCATTATTTTATATGGACCGCCGGGAACCGGGAAAACGACTTTGGCAAAGGTCATTGCCAATACCACAAGTGCTGAGTTCCTTCAGATCAATGCAACTTCCGCCGGGAAAAAAGACATGGAGGATGTCATTGCGCAGGCGAAGAACAATCAGGGCATGTACGGCAAAAAGACGATCCTGTTTATCGATGAGATCCACCGCTTCAACAAGGGACAGCAGGACTATCTCCTTCCGTTTGTGGAGGACGGAACCGTGATCTTAATTGGTGCAACGACCGAGAATCCATATTTTGAGGTGAATGGAGCGCTTTTGTCCCGTTCTATTATTTTTGAGCTGAAGAATCTGTCCACGGAAGATATTAAGACACTGATCCTCAGGGCGGTGAATGATAAGGAAAAAGGAATGGGTGCTTACGATGCAGTCATTGAGGAAGAGGCACTGGATTTTCTTGCGGACGTGGCAAACGGAGACGCAAGAGCAGCGCTCACAGCAATCGAACTTGGCATTCTGACAACGGAGCGGAGTGATGATGGAAAAATCCATATCACACTTGAGGTTGCCAGTGAATGTATCCAGAAACGTGTGGTGCGCTATGATAAAACAGGAGATAACCATTACGATACAGTCTCTGCGTTTATCAAAAGCATGCGTGGCTCTGACCCGGATGCTGCAGTTTATTATCTTGCCAGAATGCTTTATGCGGGGGAAGATATTAAGTTCATCGCAAGAAGGATTATGATCTGCGCAGCGGAGGATGTGAGCAATGCCGATCCGATGGCACTCGTTGTCGCAACATCGGCAGCACAGGCAGTTGAGCGTATCGGTATGCCGGAGGCACAGATTATTTTGTCGCAGGCGGTCACGTATGTGGCAAGTGCGCCAAAGAGCAACTCGGCAGTCAATGCGATCTTCGATGCGATGGAAGCAGTAAAGAATACGAAAACAGCGCCGATCCCGGTACATTTACAGGATGCACATTACAAGTCGTCCGGAAAACTGGGGCATGGTGTTGGATATAAATATGCACATGATTATCCGGATCATTATGTGGAGCAGCAATATCTGCCGGACGGACTGACAGACCGGAAGTTCTACGTTCCGGGTGAGAACGGCTACGAGAAGAAGATCCGTGAATATTTCAAAAAGATCAAGGGTGAGCCAGAAGAGGAGTAAGAGAACATTCCGGGCATGAGATGATCTCTGTTTCACAGGCTGATGAGCAGAGCACATTTTTCCGGTATTGGATCTTTACATATATTAAAAAGCAGGAGGAATTAGAGATGAAGTCCTACGAGGAAATGACAAAAGAAGAGTTATTGAAAGAGAAGGAAGGATTGGAAGCGGAATACAAAAAATTCCAGCAGAGAGGCTTAAAACTTGATATGTCCAGAGGTAAGCCATCCCAGGAACAGTTAGACCTTTCGATGGGAATGATGGATGTACTGACTTCCGGTGTTGATCTGACCTGTGATGATGGTACAGACTGCAGAAACTATGGTGTGCTGGACGGTATCAGTGAAGCAAAACAGCTTATCGGTGATATGATCGAGTGTAATCCGGACAATATCATCATTTATGGTAACTCAAGCCTTAACATTATGTATGACACCATCTCCCGTTCCATGACACACGGTGTAATGGGAAATACTCCATGGTGCAAATTAGATAAAGTAAAATTTTTGTGCCCGGTACCGGGATATGACAGACATTTTGCAATCACAGAATATTTCGGCATTGAGATGATCAACGTACCGATGCTTCCGACCGGACCGGATATGGATATGGTGGAAGACCTTGTGAGCAAAGATGAGGCGATCAAAGGTATCTGGTGTGTGCCAAAATATTCCAATCCACAGGGAATCACTTATTCGGATGAGACGGTCCGCCGTTTTGCAAGATTAAAACCGGCAGCAAAAGATTTCCGTATTTACTGGGATAACGCATACTGCGTGCATCATTTATATGATATTAACCAGGATCATCTGATCGAGATCTTAAAAGAATGCAAGAGGGCAGGAAACCCGGATATGGTTTACAAATTCTGTTCTACAAGCAAGATCACATTCCCAGGTTCCGGTGTGGCAGCAATCGCAACTTCTGCCAACAACTTAGAGGATATCAAGAAACAGTTGAAGATCCAGACCATCGGCCATGATAAGGTAAACCAGCTGCGCCATGTCCGTTTCTTCAAAGATATCCACGGAATCACAGAGCATATGCGCAAACACGCAGATTCTCTCCGTCCAAAATTTGAAATGATCCTGGATACATTTGAAAGAGAGTTAAAAGGACTCGGAGCCGGAAGCTGGTACAGCCCGAAGGGTGGATACTTCATCACATATGAGACACTGGATGGATGTGCAAAAAATGTTGTGGCAAAAGCAAAAAAAGCAGGGGTTGTGATGACTCCGGCGGGTGCGCCTTTCCCATATGGAAAAGATCCGCATGATTCTGTGATCCGTATCTCACCATCCTATCCAAGCCTGGAAGATCTTACGACTGCGATCGACATCTTTGTTGTCTGTGTCAAGCTCGCAAGCATTGAGAAGCTTTTAGGAGAATAATAGTAAGTTTTTAACCGCTGAAAAGCAAAAGAAAAAGACCTGTGTGTACAATGTCATGATGTTCGCATGACATAGGTACACGCAGGTCTTTTTTATGGATTATGCCTCAGTGGAAGCATCCTCTGTTCCGTTTTTCCATTTGTTGAATTTCTCGACAACTGCGTCGTAGGTTCTCTGGGAAATATCCGGAAGTTTATCTCCCCATGCTTTGGTTGCCTGTTCGAAACCTTTCTTGAAAGCTTCTAACATAGCGTCTGCCTTGTCAGGATCATCACCGGATAAAGCTTTTGCAAAATCAAGAATACGGTCGGAAGTCTGCTCTACACCCCAGTAACCGTCGTCTGCGATATCTGCCTGTGCCTGTGCTTTCACATCGGCTGATACGGTAAAATCACCTTTTGCAAGGAATTTCCACATATCATCTGCGGTGCCGATCGCAACCCCCTGCTTGGTCATCATCTGCTCAACGATGCTGCGGAGCTGTGCGGTGCGCTGCTCTGCGTCAGCTTTTAACTTTGCAACGATCGCTGCGTTGTCGGTCTTGTTTGTTGTTTTATTGGAAGCCTTGTCTGTCCTGGAGTCAGAACTCTTCTCATAAATGACACCGGAAGCTGTCTTGGAAGAATCTGCCTTTTTCGTTGTCTCGGATGTCTTTTCTGCTGATTTTGTTGTTGTCTGTGTAGATGCTGCTGCGGCAGCAGTCACAGTGTTAATGGAATTGATTGCCATATGATCCTCCTTGTCTGGCGAAGCTGGATGCATTTGTTTTTACAGAAAACAAAATGTTCAGCCACCTGAATGAATAGTTATTAACCTTCCATGGTTCTGTTAATTATATCGGACTGGCAAAGAAAAAAGTTTAGTGCCGATTGACCTTTTGGACATAAAATGATAAGATACTAATTGTATACAAAAAACACAAAAAAAACAAGTTTTATTTTAGGTACAATCAATGTGTGTTAGCGACGATTTTGGTAAGGAGAAACTAACCGATGAAGGATATTTCAGTAAAGGCGCTGGCTAAGATTAATCTTGGGCTGGATGTGGTACGAAAAAGAGAGGATGGTTATCATGAGGTCCGCATGGTGATGCAGACCATTCATTTGTTTGACAGGCTGGAGATCTCGAAGAATACTTCCGGTGAGATCACGATGGAAACGAATCTTTCTTTTTTGCCGACGAATGAGAATAATCTTGTCTATAAAGCGGCAAAGCTTTTGCAGGATGAGTTTGCGATAAAAGATGGCGTGCATGTATGGCTGCACAAGTACATTCCGGTAGCTGCCGGGATGGCAGGGGGAAGCACGGACGCAGCGGCAGTGTTATATGGTATGAACCAGATTTTTGATCTGGGACTGACAAGGGAAGAACTGATGGAGCGCGGTGTGAAGATCGGTGCAGACGTTCCGTACTGCATTATGCGTGGAACGGCTTTGGCAGAGGGCATAGGAGAGAAGCTTTCGAAGCTTCCGCCGATGGTGAAATGTCCTGTTTTGATCGCAAAACCGCAGATCAGTGTTTCTACTAAGTTCGTCTATGACAATCTGAAGTTAGGCTCTGATATGGTACACCCGGATATTGACCGGCTTGTGGCAGATATCAGAGAGAAAGATTTATATAAAATTGCAGCAGATATGGGAAATGTCTTAGAGACAGTGACAATCCCGGCTTATCCTGTGATCGCAGACATCAAAGATCACATGATGGAGCATGGCGCTGTGAATGCCATGATGAGTGGCAGTGGTCCGACGGTTTTCGGTCTTTTTGACAAGGAAGCGACGGCAGTAGAGGCATACGAGGCGATGAAAGCCTCCGGTCTTGCAAAACAGGTATATTTAACGAGTATTTATAATAACGCGCGTAAGTAGAAAGGCATGGTATCAAAGATGACAGAAGATTTAACATTGAATATGGATGCGTATCTTCCGCTGAGAGATGTTGTGTTTAACACGTTAAGAGAGGCTATTTTAAAAGGGGAATTAAAACCGGGCGAGCGGCTGATGGAGCTGCAGCTTGCGGCAAAACTTGGTGTCAGCCGTACACCGATCCGTGAGGCAATCCGTATGCTTGAGCAGGAGGGACTTGCCGTTACGATTCCAAGAAAAGGCGCGGAAGTTGCCAAAATGACGGAGAAAGATATGGAGGATGTCCTTCAGATCCGCGAAGCGTTAGATGAGCTTGCGGCAAAAATTGCATGTGAGCAGATTTCTGAGGAACAGTTAGAAGAGCTGGTTGCGACCATGCATGAGTTTGAGGAATCCACCAAGACAGATAATGTGAAAAAAATCGCAGAGGCGGATGTAAAGTTTCACGATATTATTTACCAGTCAACCGGTAACCCGAAGCTTGTGAATATGTTAAATAACCTCCGGGAGCAGATGTACCGCTATCGTGTGGAATATCTGAAAGATGAGAATAACTATCCGACATTGATGAAAGAACATAAAGATATTGTGGAAGGGTTAGTCCGTAAGAACAAAACGCAGGTGACAGAGACGATGCACCAGCATGTGAAGAATCAGGCAGTCGCAGTTAAGGCTATGATCCAGGAGCAGGAATAAGAAGTAACTGCCCGGAGGACAGGAAAACTGCATAAAAAATGGAAAACCGTACAGACTAGAAAGAGGATAAGCATTTTGCTTATCCTCTTTCGTATTTTTTTAAAACAATTAAGCGGCAAAACTCCAATCTTCACTGTGAATATTATGAAAAATGAACAAAATTTTCGAAGACACGCTTTCGCTACGTGTCGCTCGCAGCGGTACTAAGAAGCCAGTCACAACATAGCGTTGTTCCTGCCTTCTAAGGACCAATCGAACTTGTTCGATTTTGGCTCACCCAGTGTCTTCTCAAGCTTTTGTTCATCTTTCATAATTATTTACTGTATTTGGGAGTTTTGCTGGCAGTTTTTTTAATAGAAGAAACAAATAGAAAGGAAACAAACTGCAAATGTCGGAGAATAGTAAGCGTCCGGTATCGACGGATTTAACGCAAAATATAGAGGAAATGGAATTTTATTTTCATGACTGTGCGGACATTAAAAAGAAGCAGATGAAGCTTGGCAGGAATCAGGATACCGCCTGTTATCTGACCTTTATTGAAGTGTCCGTGGACATGGGAACGTCCGCACTCGGAGAGACTTTAAAATACTTAAATGGACTGACAAGAGATGAGATCCTTTGTACACTGCAGGAAAATGCGCTTGGAATTTTGGATGCAACATATTTTCCGACTATTGAGGAGGCTGTGAGCGGTCTGCTCACCGGGGAGGCGATTCTTTTTGTGGACGGTTTTGACCAGGCAGTGAAAATACCGGATGACGGTTATCCGAATATGGGGATCACAGAGGTAGATTCGGAAAAAGTAATCCGTGGCTCCAACGAAGGTTTCTGCGATTCTGTGAAGCAGAATGCGGCGCTGATCCGGAAAAGAATCCGCTCGCCCCGTGTGAAAGTGAGGGGACTGAAGGCCGGGATTAGATCGAACACGAACGTCTACCTTGTGTATGTGGAGGATCTTGCAAACCCGGGACTTGTAAAAGAAATTGAAAAGAGGCTGCAGGATTTCACGATCGATGGGATATTAGACAGCGGAATGTTAGAACAGCTGGCAGAGAAAAAATGGTATTCGCCATTTCCACAGTTTCAGACAACGCAGCGTCCCGACCGGGCGGCCATGGCAGTATTAGAGGGCAGAGTGATCGTGATGTGCGATAATTCGCCGATCGGTCTGATACTGCCGACGGACTACAATTCATTTATCCGCACCAGTGACGATTATTACAGCCGTTTTGAGATTGCGACTTTCGGGCGGATCCTGCGGTATCTGGCATCCTTTTTTGCAATGACGCTGCCGGGATTTTATCTTGCGGTGACTAATTTTCATACACAGATACTCCCAACCACACTACTTTTGTCGTTTGCCGAGGCGAGGCAGGGTGTCCCCTTTCCGGCAGTCGTGGAAGTGCTTATCATGGAATTGTCGTTTGAACTTTTGCGGGAGGCGGGCGTGCGGCTTCCCGGTGCGATGGGAAATACCATCGGGATCGTGGGTGGCCTGATTATCGGACAGGCGGCAGTCGAGGCAAATCTGGTCAGCCCGATCGTGGTGATCGTCATCTCTTTTACTGCGCTATGTTCTTTTGCAATACCGAACGAAGAATTTGCCACAGCCTTCCGTATCCTGAAATTCTTTTTTATTGCGGTCTGTGCGTGGCTTGGCTACTTTGGCATGCTACTCGGATTGCTTGCGGTACTCACACACCTGTCGCATCTGACAAGCTTTGGTATTCCGTATCTCATGCCGTTTGTGGGAGCAGATTTGAACAATTACGAGGATGAGCGGGATTTTATCTGGCGGCAGCCTTTCCGGAAACTGCGCAAACGTCCGATTTATGCAAATCCGAAGGAGCGGACAAAGCTGACGTTTTCAAAGAAGAGATAGGTTGAGAAAAGTTTTTATCTTAAGATAAATGGAAATCTGATGAAAAAATGCGCAGATGTTAGAAGAGATAGGGGGAAGTATGTTCTCAGAAAACAATCAAATTTCAGGCAGACAGGTGTTCCGCCTTCTGACGTATGACTTTCTTGGAATGGGGACGCTGCTACTGCCGACAATGCTTGCAGATACGGCAGGGCGCGACGGGATTTTTTGCATTCTGGCGGGGATTTTGTCCACATTTTTGTACTTGAAATTATTGAGATATCTGTTGAAAGGCATGAAAACAAGTTATCCCGACTTTTTGAAGCAGAAGTGTGGAAAAGTATGCGGTTATGTGCTCTGGGGCGGATATTTTCTGTATTTTATCCTTATGGCTTCGTACACGGCGTATCTGTTTTCCACGCTGATGTTAAATGGTCTTGTGGAAAACGTCAGCTTTTATCTGGTGCTGTTGTTGATATTACTGCTCGCATTTTATGGAATGGCAGGTGGGATCGAGGGCAGGGCAAGAGTGTACGAGATACTGTTCTGGTTTCTGATGATACCGCTTTTTCTGATGTTATTTGCGGCATGCAGGGAGGTGAAGCCTGCCTACTGGAGCCCGGTTTTTGTGGCGGATGGAAAAGAAGTGTTAAGCGGCAGCTATTATGTGCTTTTCTGTTATTCCATGGTGTCAATCGTACTGTTTCTGAAAGAATATGTTGCGGATCGTAAGAAATGCGTTGGTGCAGCAGAAAAAGCGGTCTGGTTTTCCGGCGGCGTATTTGCAGCACTGTACCTGATCCTGATCGGGCTGTTTGGCGTCGAGGCACTGGCTCAGATGAAATTTCCGGCGGTCACGATGATGAGCAGGGTGCAGATTACCGGGGGATTTCTGAAAAGGACGGATGCTTTTATGTTCAGCATCTGGTTCTTTACGCTGTATGCGATGCTAAACAGCATGGTTTTTTACAGTGGAAATCTGGCTGAAAAAGTGATCCGTGACTGCGGCGGTTATCTGGAAGGGAAAAAAAGAATGCTGCCGTATATCATTCTGCTTCTTCTGGTGTATGGCGTGACTGTGCTGTTTTACAGAAATCAGCAGTTTTTGGACTGCGTGACATTCCTGCTGTGGAAGATTGGAACACCTTTTGTCGTTGGCGTGCCGGTACTGTTGTGTCTGACCGGAGAGAGAAAAAAACATAATAAAAAAGTGCGTGTGCTTGTGCTGGTATGTTTTTTGTTTGGGTGTCTTTTCTTACAGGGGTGCAATGTCGCAGAACTTGAGGATAAGGCATTCCCGGTTCTTTTGAATATCAGAGATCAGGACGATTTCCAAAATGTGTGGCTGAATCATGAGTATGCAGGAAACAAAGAGGTGGATTACAACCATTTGAAAGTGGTGCTCATTGAGAGGTCTTTTCTGGAAAAAGAGGCGGAAGTGGAAGATATGCTATCCATGCTGGAGCAGGAAAAAGAGGTTCCGTGGAACGCTTATGTGATGACGACGGAAAGCTGTGACCGTCTGGCGCAGACCGAAGGGAAACTTGACACGCTGCTTGGAAATTATCTGGAAGAACTGCTGGAAAATACATCGGGCATTGATCAGAAAGCGTACCCGACGCTTGGCATGCTCTATGAGGAGCGGGCGAATCACTTGGAGACACTTTATATTCCTTTTGTGGATATAGAGGTGGAGCAGTCCGGGGCAGTGCAGGATGATACAGGAAAACCGCAGATTACAGCCTATGAAGTCTGGAAACGTGGAAGAGCGGCGGGGCTTGTCGATACGGATACCGCGCGTGAAGCATTCTTCACACAGAACTTTGCGGATGATTACACCTTACAACTTGCACCGGAACTTTATGTGAAGGTGGATGCAGCTTCCTGTCGAGTCAAAGAAACAGAAAAAATCGGTGCCGGAGGTCTGACAGAGCAGATTGTCACAGTGACCGTGACCGGAGAAGGCGAAATCTTAAGCGGCACAGTTTCCGCAAGTGAAAAAGAGCAGCTTCTCAACACCCGGATGGAGGACTATCTGAATGCGACCGCCTCACATGCACTTGAGAAAGAAATCGACATCACAAACAGTTACCGGAATCTCGGCGCCGATAACCGCACATGGTATTTTAAGTATCAAAACACTCCTGCCGCTTATGAGAAAGACATCAAAATCCAATATCTGGTAAAAATAAACTGGAAATCGGAATAAATGCAAAGTTTTCGGGAATTATTCAATGTAGGGATAGAAGGTCGATGAGCGAAACTCGAATTTAGGTTATGAAGATTGCGAAAAATGAACAAAAATATTCAAGACACGCTCCCGCTATGTGTCACTCGCAGCGGTACTATATTTCTGTTTATTTTTCGCAATATAACATATTCTATGAGCGAGTTTCGCAAACGCCTATTTTTTGGCAAGTGAAAAGGAGATTTGAATTATGGCAAAAAAATGGATCGGATACATAGGAGTTGGAAGTCTGATGTGCGCTGCATTGGGATGCGGTATTTTGTATACAAGACAGGTGAGACTGCAGCAGGCGATTTCGGACAAAGTGCTGCGGTTTCATGTGCTGGCGAACAGCGACAGCGAGGCAGACCAGAACTTAAAACTTGCAGTGCGTGATGCGGTGGGAAGTTATATGCAGGAAAAACTGGCAGATGTGGAAAATCTGGAAGAATGTGAGCTGGTTGTGCGCCAGAGCCTCGGTGAAATTGAGGAAGCCGCAGCAGAGACAATCGCAGAAAACGGTTATGACTATGATGTGACAGCGGAGCTGGAACACACTTCGTTTCCGGTAAAAAACTATGGAAGCTACACATTTCCGGCGGGAGATTACGAGGCACTTCGTATTGTGATCGGAGAAGGAAACGGACATAACTGGTGGTGTGTGATGTATCCTAACATGTGTTTTTCAGACAGCATGTATGAGGTGATCGATGAGGAAGCAGGAGAAAAGCTGCGCAAAGTACTGACCACAGGAGAGTATGAGAAGGTGCTGGCAGAAGGAGACTATCAGGTCAGAATGAAATATTTTTCGTGGCTGAATCCGTATCTGGAGAAGCTGGCTGAAAACTAAAATAAAGCAGCATACTTATAAGAAAACAATGTTTCAAAAAGCTTACGCTTGCTAAATTATAAGAAACACGCTAATATATGGCTTGAAAAGACAATGACGCGAAACAGAAAAGAGGTTTACATAAATGACAAAAGATGTACTTGTGAAAATCAGTGGTTTACAGTTTGCAGAAGATCAGGATAACGGTCCGGTGGAGATTATCACAACCGGAAACTACTATAAGAAAAATGGAAAGCACTATATTTTGTATGATGAAGTGCAGGAAGGCTTTGACGGCGTGACGAAAAGCGTTATCAAAGTAAATGATGATTTTCTGGATGTCACCAAAAAGGGTGTGACCAATGTGCATATGATGTTTGAGAAAAACAAGAAAAATAT
>OODQ01001470.1_pt1 | contig 10564 bp, 8 predicted proteins | sample 1671321 | NCBI WGS metagenome assembly OODQ01 (sample SAMN06348144, study PRJEB24527) | human gut metagenome | biome: human gut; feature: ankylosing spondylitis patient; material: feces | host: Homo sapiens | place: China | collected 2015-10
TCAAAGAGGAGTTTCCGAATATCAGTCTTGGAACTGTTTACCGGAATTTAAATCTGCTGACTGATCTCGGTGAGGCAGTCAAGATTACAACTCCTGACGGCGGGGACAGATTTGACGGTGATGTGAGACCTCACAACCACTTTTTCTGCACTTGCTGCAAAAGGGTTCTGGATATCAACATGGATATGCAAAATGTCACAGAGCTAAATGAAATTGCTGCTAAAGATTTTGATGGAATCATTGATTTCTGCACGATGACTTTTTATGGAAAATGCGGAAACTGCATCAAAAAATCTTAAATTTGTCCATAATATGGAAAGTTTTCTGATTCCGTATTATAATATTAACCAAAGGCCGACTCATTCCGGTCAAATTCAATTAAGAAAAGGAGATTTGAACTATGAAAAAATTTGTTTGTACAGTATGTGGTTATGTTCACGAGGGAGACGCTGCACCGGCTGAATGTCCAGTCTGTCATGCACCAGCTGATAAATTCAAAGAGCAGACAGGAGAAAGATCTTGGGCTGCAGAGCACGTTGTAGGTGTTGCTCAGGGCGTAAGCGAAGACATCCTTGCTGACTTAAGAGCAAACTTTGAAGGAGAATGTACAGAAGTTGGTATGTACCTTGCTATGGCAAGAGTTGCTCACAGAGAAGGATATCCGGAAATCGGATTATACTGGGAAAAAGCTGCCTGGGAAGAAGCAGAGCACGCTTCTAAATTCGCTGAATTGTTAGGTGAAGTTGTTACAGACAGCACAAAGAAAAACCTGGAGATGAGAGTTGATGCTGAGAACGGAGCTACAGCTGGTAAATTCGATCTTGCAAAACGTGCAAAAGCTGCTAACCTGGATGCAATCCACGATACAGTACACGAGATGGCAAGAGACGAAGCTCGTCACGGAAAAGCTTTCGAAGGTCTGTTAAAGAGATACTTTGGCTAAGATTTTCCTATCTTAATATAGAACCTTTAAAGAGGCCTGGTCTTGATCAGTGCCTCTTTTTCTTTTCTGGACAGCTGTTTGATGGCATATTCTCTTTTCATTGCCTCTTCTCTTGTCTGAAATTCTTCATAGTAGACCAGTTCCACCGGTCTTCTGGCTTTTGTATACTTGGCTCCCTTTCCGGCATTGTGGCTTGTAATCCGCTTTTTCAGATCATTGGTCCATCCGGTATACAGAGAATCATCTTTGCATTTTAAGATATATGTATAGTTCATTTTGTCACCTCTTATCAATGTCCTCTATTTTACTCCTCTTTTGTGCTCCAAATCAAGCATCGTTATGGAAAATAAAAAGGGATACGAAACATTTTATTTTTCGCACCCCCTGACTGTTATTCCATATATACTGCCGGATCTTTCGCTTCTCCGTCTTTTGTCACCTCGAAATAAAGATTTGGACCTTCTACGCTATAGTATTTTGTCGGTTCACTTAAATATCCTACAGTCTGTCCCTGTGCCACAAAATCCCCAATTGCAAGCGGCACATCTTTGAGCTGCCCGTAAACTGCACTGTAACCGTTTCCCATATCCAGTGTGACTGTCACTCCTGTCTGTGCAGTTTCTTCAATATTGGTTACGATTCCGTCTGCAGAAGCTCCTATCATTTCTCCGGCTTCTCCTGCGATAATCATTGCAGGATTATACTTGTACTGTTCCAGTGTCTGAAAAAATACCGTCTTATCCATGCTGTATCCAAGAATCACACTTCCACTTGCCGGCCATGCAAGTGTACTGTTTTCATCAAAATAAACTTGTTTTGCCGGTGCTGCTGTCTCTGTCTGTGTCTCTGCGCTTTCATTCGTACCTGTCTCTGATCCATTTTCTGCGGATGTATCTTCTTCGGCCTGCGGCAGAACAATATCATTGGTATTGGTTGTTCTGGTCTCTTCTGTAACGGTGTTGTTTTTTGCAAGCTGGCTTCCCGTTGCTCTTCGGTGATAGCTGTTGTATACAACGGCTCCCACGACAGATACTACAACGACGAAACAGATCACAATCGCAACTGACATTCCTTTACTTTTTAAGGAAGGCTTTTCATTGTTATTCATATTCATCACCTCTGGCTATATTTTTGCCAGAAGCACTGCTGTTTATTCTGGTTTTTCCAAAATTTCTTCGGAGTTTGTGATCGTTGTTCCCTCAAAGAAGAATTCCAGAATCTCTTTATAATTTTGACCGTTTTTCGCCAGTTCATTTGCCGTCCACTGGCTCATCCCAAGTCCGTGCCCTTTTCCCATTGTGGTGATTTTGAGTCCTCCTGATTCTTCCTGTATGGAAAATGCACTGGATGCAAGAGATAACGCATCTCGAAATTCATCTCCGCTGCAGACCGTGTTTCCAATCCGAAATTTGGAAACATATCCTGCAGAATCTTTTTCCTGGATTTCAAAATCTTCGAATTTCAGCGCTTTTTTGGCTTCTGCTTCTCCCTCTGCCGCTTCCAGGAACGACCGGCACTTTTTCTTGATCTCATCATACGAAAACTGATACACATGCATCTCGTCTTCCGCCTTCACATCCTCCAGACATTCTCTTGTCGCAAGATACGGATATGTATCCCCGCCGATCACTTCTTTTCCACTTCTTGTCTTTCCGTTACTGGATTGATGATACGGAACCCAGGCATAAGAATCCTGATAAAAAAGCACTTGTGTCTCTGTTTCATCCAGCACCTCTCTTAATTTCTTATAATAATTCTCAAAATTTTCAGCTCCCCATTTTTTCTTCAATTCTTCCGGTGTCAGATATGCCTCTTTGAACACAACATCCTGTGCAGCCTGCTGATACAGCATGGTACGAAGTACTACTGCCTGTGCCTTCAGTGCCTCTTTTTCATAGGATGCTGGCATTGTTTTCCCTAAAATTCCCATCATGTATTCTGTCCACGGAACCGTCCTAACAGTCTTCTCACCGTCCTGATCTTCTGTTTCTGCCTGAACACAAGGTTCCTGCGACATTCCCAGTACATCGATTCCGTTTACAAAAACTGTGACTACATAGGGAAGCAATAACAGGATTGTCAAAAACGCTCCCGCTGATTTTAGTTTTTGATGTTTTATCTTCATAAAAAACCTCCATGATGCAGTATATGCACCATGGAGGTCTGATATCCTTTTATTCTTCTGCAGATGGTTTGTCATCTGTTTTCGGTTCTTCTTTTGTCCCGCCATACGTATAGCTGGAAGTCATCTGCTCATGCTCCGTTCTTGACAGTTCTTCCACCCTGCGGTATTCTCCCGGGATGATCTCTTCGTCTACTTTCTTAAACTCTCCGTCTACCGGATCCGCTGTATTCTGATCTTCTGCAGGCGTTTCCTCCTGCTTCGGCGCAGGAGCAGCCGGTGCCTCTTCCGATGTCTGCCGGGGCATCTCAGGTGCCGGCGCGATCGGCGGAGGTGTTGTCATAAACGGTGTTCCCAGATCCGGTTCTTTTCCCGGATTATACGGACGATTCCGCATCACAAACAGACAAATGGATTCATACAGCGGAAGTAATACTCCCAGAACCGCATGTGCAACTGCCATTCCCGGTGTTGTAAATTTCTCATAAATCTGACGGTTTACAAGAATTCGAAGCACACTGTAGACTGCATTGTACACTGTAAAAAATACAATGACGATAACTGTCACGATAATGATTCCTGTCACTGCGCCAAAGCTAAAGCCGCCGTAAGATGAGAAAACCACACCAAATCCAAGCACTACCCATATGACCACATACAGGATACCGGTAACGATGGAAGAAATAAATGGCAGTACGATCAGCCAGATTCCCGGATTCTTGATCTGTTTATTTTTCAGATGTACCGTTCCGCCAAGCTCTCCCTGAAGGTACGTTCTGGCAAATGGTACAAACGCCAGCCATGGATAATCCATTCCTTCTCTTTTTGCCATGTTGTACATTCCGATTCCGCGGAAAATATAGTTTACGACCGCAACGGTCAGTCCAACCAGTAATATGATCAGGTAAAACATCAAAATTCCTGTCAGAATACTTCCTCCCACCTCATGAGTGGACGGAGTATTATAGTAACTAAAGTCCTCATATGGCAATTCACTGTAAAATTCCATAGGCTTCCTCCTATTCTTCGACCGGCTTTACAAACACCTTCTTCAGTTTCCAGATATCATCCACATACTCTTCAATCGTTCTGTCAGAGGTGAATTTTCCACTGCTGGCAGTGTTCATCATCGCCATTTTGGACCATCTGTCCTTATCTTTATATGCTTCTTCTACTTTCTTCTGTGCATCTGCATAGGAACGGAAATCCTTCAGAATAAAGTATGTGTCAGGTCTGTCTGTACACTGTGTGTTCAGAAGTGAGTTATACAGATCTTTGTACATCTCGTGGTTTCCGTTTGCATAGGTTCCATCCATCAGCTGATCTACCACACGCTTGATCTCCCAGTCATTGAAGTAAATCTCTGTCGGATTGTATCCGCCATGATTTTCATAGTTGATAACTTCTTCTGAACTGAGTCCGAAGATAAATGCATTTTCAATGCCGACTTCATCCACAATCTCTACGTTGGCTCCGTCCATCGTACCCAATGTCGGCGCACCGTTGAGCATGAATTTCATATTTCCGGTACCGGAAGCTTCTTTGGAAGCTGTAGAAATCTGCTCACTGACATCTGCTGCCGCAAATAAAAGCTCTGCGTTGGATACACGGTAATCTTCGATAAATACAACTTTTAATTTGCCATTGATGCTTCTGTCATTATTGACTACATCTGCTACGGAGTTGATCAGTTTGATCGTCTCTTTTGCACGTTTATATCCGGCCGCTGCTTTTGCTCCGAAAATAAAGGTTCTCGGATAGAAGCTCACCTCCGGATGTTCTTTGATCTGATTGTACAGATACATTACATGCATGATATTTAACAACTGACGTTTGTACTCATGAAGACGTTTTACCTGTACATCAAAAATTGAATTCGGATCTACTTCAATTCCGTTGTGTTTTTTGATATACGCTGCCAAACGGACTTTGTTGCGGTATTTGATCTCCATGAACTCTTTTCTCGCCTGCTCATCATCTACATAGGCTTTCAGCTTTCCGATCTGGGCAAGATCAGTGATCCAGCCGTCTCCGATCTTATTCGTGATCCAGTCTGCAAGCAGCTGATTTCCGTGAAGCAAAAATCTTCTCTGCGTGATTCCATTCGTCTTGTTATTAAATTTCTCCGGCATCATCTCATAGAAGTCTTTTAACTCTTGGTGTTTGAGGATCTCCGTATGGAGCTTTGCAACACCATTGACAGAATATCCTGCAATGATCGCCATATGTGCCATTCTTACCTGACCATCATAGAGAATTGCCATCTTGCGTACCTTCTCTTCATTTCCAGGATATTTTGCACGCACCTCAATCAGGAATCTTCTGTCAATCTCCTGTACGATCTGATAAATACGCGGAAGCAGTCTGGAGAACAGATCAATCGGCCATTTTTCCAAAGCTTCTGACATAATCGTATGGTTCGTATATGCACAGGTCTTTGTTGTCACATCCCATGCTTCCTCCCATGTGAGCCCTTCCTGATCGATGAGAAGACGCATCAGCTCCGGCACTGCCACGGTCGGGTGGGTATCATTCATCTGAATCGCTACCTTTTCGTAGAGTTTACGCACATCACTGTGTTTCTTTTTATACTTTTCAAGCATTGTCTGCAAGCTTGCGGAAATAAAGAAATACTGCTGTTTCAGACGAAGCTCTTTTCCTGCATAGTGATTGTCATTCGGATACAATACATCTACGATCAGTTTTGCAAGATTCTCCTGCTCTACGGATTTGTGATAATCTCCTCTGTCAAATGCGTCCAGCTGGAAATCTGTGATCGCCTTTGCATCCCACACACGCAGTGTATTGACTACGTGATTACCGTATCCCACGATCGGCATATCATATGGGATTGCAAGTACGGATTCATAATTTTCCTGTACAAAGATATCTTTTCCTGTCTCCGGATCTTTGTCAAAATGTACATTTCCCCCGAAGCGCACTTCTTTTGCATATTCCTCGCGGCGCAGCTCAAACGGATTTCCTTCTTTGAGCCAGTTATCAGGTGTCTCCACCTGATAACCATTTTCTATTTTCTGCTTAAACATTCCATAGCGGTAACGGATTCCACATCCGTATGCCGGATAATTCAAAGTGGACAATGAATCCAGAAAACATGCTGCAAGTCTTCCGAGTCCTCCGTTTCCAAGTGCTGCGTCCGGCTCTTCATCCTCAACAACGTTCAGATCGATGTCCATCTCTTCCAGTGCTTCTTTGACCTCTTTGTATGCTGTCATATTGATCAGGTTATTGCCAAGCGCACGTCCCATCAGAAACTCCATGGACATATAGTAGACGGCCTTTGCATCTGCTTCATCATAAGCCTTCTGCGTAGCGATCCAGTCATCCATAATAATATCTTTTACGGCATAGGAAACTGCCTGAAATATCTGCTGTGGAGATGCTTCAGCAATATTTTTCCGATACAGAGTCCTTACATTTTCCCTGACTGCCTCTTTAAATGTTTCCTTTTCAAAACGTTTGCTGTACATGTCGATTATCTCCCTTCTTTTTCGACTCCCATGAAAACAGCTTCTCCATTAATCTTCCATTCTTTTACGAATCCGGCCGGCTCTGCTTTTTCTGCAGAAACTGCCAGAACCTCAGAACAGATCTGTGTACCGTTCGCTGCGAAGACTGCCTCTGCCTTTTCGCTTCCTTTGTAGGTCACTTTGATCTTATCCATCACTTCAAATCCGGCTTCTTTTCTCATTGTCTGGATCTTACTGATGATCTCTCTTACAAATCCTTCCTCCAGAAGCTCTTCTGTCAGATTTGTATCCAGAACAACTGTGATTCCATTGTCATTTTCAGAAACATATCCTTCAATCTGTGCAGTATCGATCAACAAATCTTCTTTGAACAGTGTTACTTCCTGTCCGTTAATATCCAGTTTCAGAGAACCTGTTTCGTTAATCTCATCCATTGCTGCATTGCCATCGAGCTGGTCTAACGCAGCTTTGATTCCACCCAACATTTTACCATATTTTGGTCCAACTGTCTTTAACTGTGGTTTAAAACTATAAGAAGTAAAGTCTCTTACATCATCTGTAAATTTTACATTTTTTACATTCAGCTCATCTGCCACGATCTCCTGATAAAATTCCGGCAGATCGAATCCCGCTTTCACGAACATCTGTCCGATCGGCTGACGGTTTTTGATGTTGGATGCGTTACGGCATGCACGGCCCATGACAACCAGTTTTAATACATTGTCCATATCTGCTTCCAGTTTTTCATCGATCAGTTCGTTCTGAACCTCCGGATAATCACAAAGGTGGATACTTTCCGGAGCGGATGCATCAACACTCTTCACCAGGTTCTGGTAGATTTCTTCTGTCATGAACGGGATCATCGGCGCAGCAACTTTCGATACTGTCACAAGCGCAGTGTACAATGTCATGTACGCATTGATCTTATCCTGTTCCATTCCTTTTGCCCAGAAACGCTCACGGCTTCTTCTGACATACCAGTTACTCATGTCATCCACGAAATCCTGCAGTGCTCTTGCACTTTCCGGAATTCTGTAGTTTGCCAGATGCTCATCCACTGTTTTTGTCAGTGTATTCAGTTTGGACAGAAGCCATTTATCCATGACTCCTAATTTATCATATTCCAGTGTATATTTTGTTGCGTCAAATCCATCAATATTTGCATACAGTACGAAGAATGCGTATGTGTTCCACAGAGTTCCCATGAATTTACGCTGTCCTTCTACAACTGCTTTTCCGTGGAAACGGTTTGGAAGCCATGGTGCACTGTTGCTGTAGAAGTACCAGCGGATCGCATCTGCTCCGTATGTCTCCAGTGCGTCAAATGGATCGACCGCGTTTCCTTTGGACTTACTCATCTTCTGTCCGTTCTCATCCTGCACATGTCCAAGAACGATAACATTCTTGTATGGCGCTTTGTTAAACAGCAATGTAGAAATCGCAAGCAGAGAGTAGAACCATCCTCTTGTCTGGTCTACCGCCTCGGAAATAAAGTCTGCCGGGAACTGCTGTTTGAACAAATCTTCGTTCTCAAACGGATAGTGGTGCTGTGCAAACGGCATGGAACCACTGTCAAACCAGCAGTCAATCACTTCCGGTACACGGTGCATCTGTTTTCCACACTCTGGACAAGTAATCGTCACATCGTCGATATATGGACGGTGCAGTTCGATATCATCCGGACAGTTATCAGACATCTCTTTTAATTCTGCAATGCTTCCAATAGAGTGCATATGTCCGCATTCACACTCCCAGATATTCAGCGGTGTTCCCCAGTAACGGTTACGGCTGATTCCCCAGTCCTGAACGTTTTCAAGCCAGTCTCCGAAACGTCCTTTTCCGATGTTTTCCGGAATCCAGTTGATTGTGTTGTTGTTTGCAATCAGATCTTCTTTTACAGCCGTCATCTTGATGAACCAGGACTCACGTGCGTAGTAGATCAGCGGAGTATCACATCTCCAGCAGTGCGGATAGCTGTGCTCAAATTTCGGAGCGTCAAAGAGAAGTCCTCTCTCATCCAGATCTTTGAGTACCATCGGATCTGCCTTTTTCACAAATACTCCTGCAAACGGAGTCTCTGCTGCCATATCCCCTTTTTCATCTACAAGCTGTACAAACGGGAGTTCATAATTTCTTCCGACATTTGCATCGTCCTCACCAAATGCAGGCGCAATATGAACGACTCCGGTACCGTCTGTCAATGTAACGTAGTTATCACATGTCACATAAAATGCTTTTTTATGCTGTTTCTCTGCACTGTCAGCTGCACACTGGTACAATGGCTCATACTCTTTGTATTCCAGATCTTTTCCTACATATGTCTCCAGAACCTCATAAGCCGGTGTTCCTTCTTCTGCAAGCTTTCCAAGAACCGTATTAAGAAGTGCCTCTGCCATGTAATATACATAACCGTCTGCTGCTTTTACTTTTACATAAGTCTCACTTGGATTTACACAAAGTGCAAGGTTTGACGGCAGTGTCCAAGGTGTTGTTGTCCATGCCAGAATGTATGCGTCTTCGTTTTTTACCTTAAATCTTACGATTGCAGAACGCTCTTTCACATCCTTGTATCCCTGTGCCACTTCCTGCGCAGACAACGGAGTTCCGCAGCGAGGGCAGTAAGGTACAATCTTAAATCCTTTGTAGAGGAGCTTTTTGTCCCAGATCTGTTTCAATGCCCACCACTCGGATTCGATGAAATTGTTGTCGTATGTTACATAAGGATGCTCCATATCTGCCCAGAATCCAACCGTGCTGGAGAAATCCTCCCACATTCCTTTGTATTTCCATACGCTCTCTTTACATTTGTCGATAAACGGCTCCAGTCCGTATCCTTCAATCTGATCTTTTCCGTCCAGACCAAGCAGCTTTTCTACTTCCAGCTCTACCGGCAGACCATGGGTATCCCATCCTGCTTTACGAGGAACCTTGTATCCCTTCATTGTGCGGTATCTCGGGATCATATCTTTGATAACACGTGTCAGAACGTGACCGATATGCGGTTTTCCGTTTGCTGTCGGAGGTCCGTCGTAAAAGGTGTACTCCGGACATCCTTCTTTTTCCTCCATACTTTTCTGGAAGATATCATGCTCTTTCCAGAATGCTTCAACTTCTTTTTCACGTCCTACGAAATTCATATCCGTGGAAACTTTCTTGTACATAGCGCTTTTCCTTTCTACTTTTCTTTTATTTTTCTGAGTTACTGTTTATGCTGTACAGGAACTGATGCTGCCTTCGTTTCTATAGTAAAAAAACTTTCGTCCTGTAATAGGACGAAAGTTTAAAAATCTTACGTTAACCACCTGTTACAACATACTTAGATATCATATTCTGATATCCGTTATATGCGTTCCTTTAACGGCGGAACCCCGTCAGCCTTTACTTCTCGCGGTTCAAGGACTGCAGCTCGAAAGTGATCTTCGGAAAAATCCTACTGATACCGGCCTTCCACCACCACCGGCTCGCTGAAACGTTCAGAAAGATCCTACTCTCTTTGTCATCGCTTTTTGATATTAAAATACAAAATTATTATAAGAAGAAACCAGAGAATAGTCAAGGGATTTCCTGCTACTCTTTTACTACATCCATTACAAATTCACTAAACTTATTTTCAATAATATAATTTCTTTATATAATAAGAAACAAAAAAACAACACCATATGGTGCTGCCTCTCATTCCATCTGTATTTCCTATACCTTCAAAACTGCATACAAAGAATCATCCTTTTCCTATCACCTTGCTTGGTTATGCCCTCGACCTATTAGTAACAGTCAGCTCCATGCGTTACCGCACTTCCACCTCTGCCCTATCTACCTCGTCGTCTTCAAGGGGTCTTACTAACTTGACGTTATGGGATATCTCATCTTGAGGGGGGCTTCACGCTTAGATGCCTTCAGCGTTTATCCCGTCCCGACTTGGCTACTCGGCCATGAGCCTGGTGGCTCAACCGATGCACCAGAGGTCAGTCCATCCCGGTCCTCTCGTACTAAGGACAGCTCCTCTCAAAT
>OODQ01001477.1_pt1 | contig 10540 bp, 9 predicted proteins | sample 1671321 | NCBI WGS metagenome assembly OODQ01 (sample SAMN06348144, study PRJEB24527) | human gut metagenome | biome: human gut; feature: ankylosing spondylitis patient; material: feces | host: Homo sapiens | place: China | collected 2015-10
TTCTCTGGATCGTGATCCCCTGCTACAACGAGGAGCAGGTGCTGCCCATTACAGCACCCATGTTTCTGGAAAAGATCAGCGGCCTTGCCGCACAGGGCCTTGTGAGCGAGAAGAGCCGGGTGCTGTTCGTGAACGACGGCTCCAAAGACAAGACATGGGAACTGATCCAGAGTTTTGCCGCACAGGACGAGCACTACATCGGCATTTCCCAGAGCCGCAACCGCGGCCACCAGAACGCCGTGCTGGCAGGCTTGATGGAGGCACTGCACAGCGGCACCTGCGATGTTACCATTTCCATCGACTGCGATGGTCAGGACGACATCAACGCCATGGACGAGATGGTTAAAAAGTATCTGGACGGTGCCGAGGTGGTCTACGGCGTGCGCAGCCGCCGCGATACAGACACCTTCTTCAAGCGCTTCACCGCCGAGGGCTTTTACCATGTGATGAACGCTCTGGGCGCAGACATCGTGTTCAACCACGCAGACTACCGCCTCATCAGCACCCGTGTGCTGGAAAGCTTTGCCGACTACAGGGAAGTGAACATTTTTCTGCGCGGCATGGTGCCGCTGGTTGGCTTCAAGAGCGAGGTAGTCACCTATGAGCGCCACGAACGCCTTGCCGGTGAGAGCCACTATCCGCTGAGCAAGATGCTGGCCCTTGCCTTTGACGGCATCACCAGTCTTTCCAACAAGCCCATCCGCCTTATTACCGGATCTGGCATCTTTGTGAGCCTGATCAGCTTTATCGGAGTCATCTGGGCCATCGTGTGCGCCGCTATGGGCAGCAGTGTGGCCGGCTGGGCCTCCATCGTGTGCATCGTCTGCTTCATGAGCGGCGTGCAGCTGGTGTGCTTAGGCGTGATCGGCGAGTATATCGGTAAGATCTATATGGAGACGAAAGCCCGCCCGCGCTACATCATCAGCGAGCGCACCTGGGCCCCTTACGAAAGGAAGTATCACGGATGAGCAAACAGAGCTGGCGGGGCAGCACCCTGCTGAACCCGGAACCGCCGGTATTGGTGTCCTGCGGCGGGCTGGAAAAGCCCAATCTCATCACCATCGGCTGGACGGGCACCATCTGCACCCAGCCCAGCATGGTGTCCATCAGCGTTCGGCCGGAGCGCTACAGCCACCACCTCATTCAGGAAAGCGGACAGTTTGCCATCAATCTGCCCACTGAAGCGCTGGTGCGTTCGGTGGACTGGTGCGGCGTGAAAAGCGGCCGTGATGTGGATAAATTTGCCGCCTGCGGCCTGCATTCTGCCCCCGGCAGCGTGCTGACCGACTGCCCCATTCTGGAAGAAAGCCCGGTCAATCTGGAATGCAAGGTAACTCAGGTGATCCCGCTGGGCAGCCACGACCTGTTCCTTGCCGAAGTGGTGGCCTGTGATGTGGACGAAAGCCTGCTGGACGAAAACGGCAAGCTGTGTCTCGAGAAGGCAAAGCTCATCGTCTACAGTCACGGCGACTATCTGGCTCTGGGCCGGAAGCTGGGCACCTTTGGCTACAGCGTGCGCAAGAAAAAGCCGGTAAGGCGTAAAAAATAATTTGCATTTCATCGCTTGACTTTTGCCCAAAACTGCATATACTAAAGATAGGCAATGTAGAGAGATTGAATCCATCGGGTTCATGCCGAAACACGAAGCCCCCGGTAGTGTCAGTACCGGGGGCTTCTTTTAGTGTTTGCTGCCCTTGCCGATCTTACCGTCGATCCATGTGCACAGATAGTAGGCAACTACCTGCGCGGCAACGGTTTGGATAAATGTAGAGAGAGTTTCCAAGGGGTTCACCTCCTTTCCGCGGTTAGGGGAATGGAGAAGGGCCGCAGGAACAGTATAGCACAAAAACCGGTATCGCGCAATTTTGACGCAATACCGGTTTTTGTGCATTTATTCGTGCTTTACGCGCTGGATCTCGCCCAGATCATAGGGGGTGTTCTGGTAGACATAGTAGTTCAGCCAGTTCTCATACAGCAGGTGGGCGTGGGCACGCCAGCGGAACAGCGGCGGCTTTGTGGGATCATCGTCCGGGTAGTAATTCACCGGCACATGGATGGGCAGGCCCTTGTCCACATCGCGGCGGTACTCTGAATCCAGCGTGTATTTGTCATATTCCGGGTGGCCGGTGACAAAGATCTGCCGTCCGTTCTCGGTGCTCATGAGGAAGGGCCCGGCCGCATCGCTCTCGGCAAGGATGCGCAGAGCCTTACAGTTGTCCACATCCTCGCGGCTGATGCCGGTGTGGCGGCTGTGAGGCGCATAGAACACCTCGTCAAATCCGCGCACCAGCGGGTTCGACGGGCGGGTGACCCGGTGCTCGAACACGCCGAACATCTTTTCCGGCAGCAGCTGCTTGCGCACGCCGTAGTGGTAGTACAGCCCGGCCTGTGCGCCCCAGCAGACATGAAGGGTGGAGTAGACGTTCGTTTCACTGAAGTCCATGATCTCGCACAGCTCGTTCCAATAGTCCACCTGCTCAAAATCCATGGTCTCCACCGGCGCACCGGTGATGATCATGCCGTCGTAGCGGTTGTTCTTCACCTCGTCAAAGGTCTTGTAAAAGGCCTCAAGGTGGGCAGCCGACACATGGGTGGCAGAGTGGCTGGCGGTCTGCAGCAGGGTCATGTGCACCTGCAGCGGGGTGTTTGCCAGCAGCCGGGCGATCTGGGTCTCAGTGGCGATCTTGGTGGGCATCAGGTTCAGGATCAGGATCTCCAGCGGGCGGATATGCTGGGACGCTGCCCGCTCCCGGTGCATGACAAAGACGTTTTCCTCGTACAGGGCATCGTAGGCGGGGAGCGTTTTCGGGATGATGAGGGGCATAGATGGTTACTCCTTTAGATGGCTTGCCCTCTCCGTCATTGCTCTGCAATGCCACCTCCCCCAAAGGGGGAGGCAACGCATCTCCCAGGTTCAGCATCTGCTGACCATGGGCCGCAATTGGCTCTCCCCTTGGGAGAGCTGTCACCGCAGGTGACTGAGAGGGCGAGACCGTTAAATTTTATCCAAAGCCTGTGCGATATCTGCGATCAGATCCTCAGCGCTTTCCAGACCGCAGCTCATGCGCACCAGCTCTGCGAGCACACCGGCGGCTTTCAGCTGCTCATCGTTCATCTGGCGGTGGGTGCTGGAAGCCGGGTTCAGGCAGCAGGTGCGGGCATCGGCCACATGGGTCTCAATGGCGGCCAGCTTGAGCTCCTTCATAAAGGTGCTGGCAGCTTCGCGGCCGCCGGCCAGACCAAAGCTGACCACGCCGCAGCTGCCATTGGGCAGATACTTTTCAGCCAGTGCATGATAGGGGCTGGACTCCAGGCCGCAGTAATTCACATAGGCCACCTTGGGATGGCTTTCGAGGAACTTTGCCACGGCCATGCCGTTGGCGCAGTGGCGCTGCATCCGGACATGCAGGCTTTCCAGGCCGAGGTTCAGCATATAGGCATTCATCGGGGACTGCATGGAGCCGAAGTCCCGCATCAGCTGAGCCGTTGCCTTGGTGATAAAGGCACCCTCTTTGCCGAAGCGCTCGGCGTAGGTGATGCCGTGGTAGCTGTCGTCCGGGGTGCACAGGCCGGGGAACTTCTCGGCGTGGGCCATCCAGTCGAACTTGCCGCCGTCCACGATGGCACCGCCCAGCACTGCACCGTGGCCGTCCATATACTTGGTGGTGGAGTGGGTCACGATATCCGCGCCCCACTCAAAGGGGCGGCAGTTGACCGGCGTGGGGAAGGTGTTATCCACGATCAGGGGCACGCCGTGGGCGTGAGCAGCCTTGGCAAACTTCTCGATATCCAGCACGGTCAGGGCGGGGTTGGCAATGGTCTCGCCGAACACCACCTTGGTGTTGGGCCGGAAAGCGGCGTTCAACTCCTCCTCGGTGCACAGCGGGTCCACAAAGGTGGCCTCAATGCCCATCTTCTTCATGGTGACGGAGATGAGGTTGAAGGTGCCGCCGTAGATGGTGCTGGATGCCACGATATGGTCACCGGCCTCGCAGAGGTTGAACAGGGCAAAGAAGTTGGCTGCCTGACCGCTGGAGGTCAGCATGGCGGCAGTGCCGCCCTCCAGCTCGCAGATCTTCTTGGCCACAAGGTCACAGGTGGGGTTCTGCAGGCGGGAGTAGAAGTAGCCGTCGGCTTCCAGGTCGAACAGCTTGCCCATATCCTCGCTGGTGGCATATTTGAAGGTGGTGGACTGGATGATGGGGATCTGGCGGGGCTCGCCATTGCCGGGCGTATAACCGCCCTGCACACAGATGGTATCACGGTTCATTGCAACATACTCCTTTACTGGGTTTGTCCGAATAGCACAATTCCCCGCAGGAGCACATGCCTCCGGCGGGGAATTGAAACGTTAAATTTTACTTCCCGTCCGGGGCGAAATGAGGAGAGAACTCCTTCCGTCAAAGCCTTTCGGCTTTGCCGCCTCCCTCAAAGAGGGAGGCTTTAAGGCTCCCTCTCCGAGGGAGCTGGCGCACGAAGTGCGACTGAAGGAGTTACTTCCGCAGCCGCTTATCGCTTCTGGTGGCCCAAGCAGTGCCCAAAGTCTGGAACACCTGAACCATCAGCACCAGCAAAATGACACACACGATCATGATATCGGTCTGGTAGCGGTAATAGCCGTAGGACAAAGCGATCTTGCCCAGACCGCCGCCGCCAATGACACCGGACATGGCCGAGTAGCCCAGAATGGTGGTCAGTGCGGTGGTCATGCTGGAGATCAGGCCGGGCAGGCATTCCGGGATCATCACCTTGGTAATGATCTGGAACGGCGTTGCGCCCATGCTCTGGGCCGCTTCCACCACGCCCTCGTCCAGCTCGCGCAGGCTGGTCTCCACCAGACGCGCCACGAACGGGAAGGCTGCCACCACCAGCGGAACGATGGTGGCTTTGGTACCCACCGTGGTGCCCACGATGGCACGGGTAAGCGGGAATACACAGATCATCAGGATCAGGAACGGAACACTGCGCAGGATGTTGATAACGATGTTGAGAATGTGCATCAGCCAGCCGGGCAGGGGCAGAATGCCGTCCTTATCACCGGCCACCAGCAGCACACCCAGCGGCAGGCCGATGACCAGAGAGAACGCGGTGGAGAGCACCGTCACATAGAAGGTCTCCCAGATGGCAAAGCCATAATCTGCAATGGTCATTCTCCGGTCACCTCCTCTACCGTAATGCCGGGCTGTGCCCGCATGTAAGCAGCAGCCTGTTTTGCTTCGTCCAGATCAGCGGGCAGCTTGAGCAGCATGGAGCCGTAGCACTGGCCGCTCAGGTCGCGGGTATCGGCACTGAGCACCGACACCAGAATGCCCTTTTCGGCGGCAAGACTTGCCACCAGCGGTTTTGCGGCGGACGAACCGTTGAAGGTCACACGCACCACATGATCGTCCGGCGCAAAGCTGGACAGGTCGCGGGCTGCGCTGCCGCCGTTGGGAGCCACCAGACGCTTTGCCGCGGCGGTCTTGGGGTTGGCGAAGATCTCCTTCACCTCGCCCTGTTCCACCACAACGCCGCCGTCCAGAATGGCAACGTGATCGCAGATCTCCTCCACAACGCTCATCTGATGGGTGATGACCACCACTGTGATGCCCAGCTTCCGGTTGATGTCCTTGATCAGGGTCAGGATGGAGTGGGTGGTGTTGGGGTCCAGCGCGCTGGTGGCCTCATCGCAGAGCAGGACCTTGGGGTCAGTTGCCAGTGCGCGGGCAATGGCAATGCGCTGCTTCTGGCCGCCGGAGAGCTGGGCCGGGTAGGCGTTGGCCTTATCGGGCAGGCCCACCATTTCCAGCAGTTCCTTGGCGCGCTTTTCGGCTTCCTCTTTCTTCACACCTGCCAGCTCCATGGGGAAGCAGATGTTCTTCAGGCAGCTGCGCTGCATCAGCAGGTTGAACTGCTGGAAGATCATGGTGATATCGCGGCGGCGCTCACGCAGCTGGGTTGCGTTTAAAGTCTCCATAGCGGTGCCGTCGATCACAACGCTGCCCTCGGTGGGGCGTTCCAGCAGGTTGATGCAGCGCACCAGCGTGGATTTGCCCGCACCGGACATGCCGATGATGCCGTAGATGGAGCCATCGGGAATGGTGAGGTTGATGTTCTGCAGCGCTTTCACCGCGCCATCCTTCATCTGGAAGGTCTTGGAAAGATACTTGAGTTCGATCACAGAAATTGCTCCTTTAGCTTATCCCTCGATGGGTGCCAGACTGTCCTGCTTGCCGCCGTAGATGCCCATGGGCTCTACATGAATACCGGCAACAGTCACCAGATGGGTACCCTTTTCGGCGTTGAAGTTGTCCAGATACGGCTGATGCTGGAAGTAGTTGGTGTCTACCTGACCGTCCTCGACGACCTGGTTGGGGATCACATAGTCATCGTACTCCTGAATGTCCAGCGTGATGCCCTTGGCGGCAAGGATCTCCTTGCACACCTCCAGCACCTCGCAGTGGGGAGCGGGAGTAGCGGCGCAGCTGACGGTCTGGCCGTTCAGAGCGTCATAATCCACAGTGGAATCATAGCCATCGGTGGGGTTCTCCACAACGGACACCACGGAGCCCTTGTAGGTCTCGTCCATGAAGTCCTTCACCTTCTGGCTCTGCAGGGCAGCAGCCAGAGCCTTGATCTTAGGCTCCTCCTGATTGCCGTCCTTGCACACCAGAATGTTGACGTAAGCAGAAGAACCGTCCTCCATGGCCAGTGCATCGGTCATGGGGTTCAGACCGGCAGAGATGGCGTAGTTGGAGTTGATGACGGCGTAGTCCTCGTCCTGCAGGACGTTGGGCACCTGAGCAGCCTCGACCTCATCGACGGAAACATTCAGAGGGTTCTCCTCGATGTCCTTTGCGGTTGCGGTCAGGCCTGCATCAGCCTTCAGCTTAAAGAAGCCGTTCTTCTCCAGCAGGGTCAGGGCGCGGGCCTCGTTGGTGGTGTCGTTGGGCACAGCCACCTTCACCTTGTCCAGCTTAGCCACAGCAGAAGAAGCTGCGGAAGAAGCAGTGCCGGAAGCAGCAGAAGATGCGGTGGAAGAAGAACCGCCGCATGCGGTCAGGGCAGCTGCAGCAGCTGCAGCTCCGGTAACTTTCAGAAAATCACGACGAGTAATCATAGTTTTGTTCCCTCTCTATTTGCTTATTATAATGTACAGCGGCCCGCACGGCACAGTTCCGTGCTAAGGGCCTTTGACGGATGCATGAAAAAAGCTCCCGTCCTTGACCTTGAGCTAACGCTCAGACAAGGACGGGAGCATAACATACTTCCGTGGTACCACCTTGGTTTACCGCACCCTTGCGGGCACAGCCTCAATGCTGCGGCAGCTTTGCTGCTTACAGCCGGACGCTGTAACGGGCGCTCCCGTTGCAGACTTAGCACTCATGCGCCTCGCCCACACGGCTCCGAGACCATTTTCAGCTTCCTGTTTCCTGCCCTTTTCCATCGCCCGGGCTTTCTGGTAAGGATCAATGCGAAGGCCTACTCTTCTCTTCACAGCCATTTTTGTGATATTGCATTTATAATAATCCAATCGACCGGATTTGTCAACACCTACAACGAAGTTTTTTAGTAGGAAATTGCGTTTTTTTATCTTGTGCGCCAGCCGCGGACATGGTAGAATAAGACAGCATTATTTATAAAGGAGGTGCGGCAATGAACAGCCGCGAGGTTTTCCCGGATGAAGAACTGCGCCGCCGCATCATGGATTTTATCATGGCGGCGGGCCAGACATTGCTGGAAAACGGTGCCGAGGTGTTCCGGGTGGAGCAGACCATGGAGATCATGGCCCGGTCGTTCCATCTGCGGGAGTTCCACGTTTATGTGCTGACCAACGGCATCTTTGCCAGTGCGGGCACCGCCGAGATCAGCGAGGTGCGCAACGTGCCCAGCCGTACCACCCATCTGAGCCGGGTGGCGGCGGTGAACGCCCTCTCCCGCGAGATCGCAGAGGGCAGCATGTCGCTGGACGAGGCCGAGAGCCGCCTTGTGCTGGCACGGCGCATCCCCTTCCCCAAGGACTGGGTGCAGCTGGTCTCCGGCATGTGCGGCGCGTTCTGCTTTGCACTGATCTTCGGCGGCACGCTGCGCAGCGCATTGGCGGCGGCACTGGCAGGCTTTCTTGCCAGCGGCTATTTGCTGCTGTGCGGCCGGCACGACCTGCCCGGCGGCTTTTGCAAGATCAGCTGTGCGGCGCTCATCACGCTGGCGTGCATTCTGGGCTGCAACCTGCTGGGCACCTCTGCCAGCCACGCCATTATCGGTTCGCTGATGATCCTGACGCCGGGCATCGCGTTCACCATGGGCATCCGGGATTTCGTGCAAGGCGACTACCTTTCCGGCACCATCCGCATGATCGATGCACTGCTCATTGCGGCCAGCATTGCCATTGGCACCGGCCTTGTGCTGAGCCTTTATACACTCTTTACGGGGGTGGTGGTTGCATGATGCTCACCAGTACACAGATCGGAGAGCTGGCGGCGCAGTTCTTCATTGCAGGGGTCGGCACCCTGTGCTTTGCCGTCCTGTTTGCATGCCCCCGCAAAAGCCTGTTCTTCTGCGGGCTGGTGGGGGCCGTGGGCTGGTTCGTCTACGAGCTGGCCGTAATGCTGGGGGCAGACAGTGCCGCAGCCTCCCTGCTGGCGGTGATTCCCCTCACCCTGCTCACCCGGGTGTTCGCCATCACCCTCAAAATGCCGGTGACAGTGTTCCTGCTGTCCGGCATCTTCCCGCTGGTGCCCGGCGCGGGCATCTACTACACCGCCTACTATTTTATACAGGGCAACAATGCACTGGCCCTTTCCAACGGCATCAGCACCTTTAAAGTAGCCGTTGCGCTGGCCATCGGCATCAGTCTGGTGCTGTGTGTGCCGCTGCCGAAGCGGAAGTAAGACCCTCTCCGTCATCTCGCTTTGCTCGATGCCAGCTCCCCCGAAAGGGGGGGAGCTTTTTTGCTCCTAACCGGTAGATGCTTAAAGTTCCCCCTTCGGGGGAGCTGGCGAACGCAGTGAGCCTGAGAGGGTTCATCCGTTCCCTTGGGGAAGCTGGCAAAGCCGCAGGCTTTGACGGAAGGGGTTGCCCGCTGCCGAAAAAACGGTGGAACTGACTATAAACGTAAAAGAGCGGCAGTCGCACGACTGTCGCTCTTTTTGTACTTAAAAACAGGGCGGTAGCCGTGTTGACTACCGCCCTGTTGGTGCTATTTGAGTTTTTTCAAAAAACTTCTGTGCCAGGAAATCAGAGCTTGATCACAATGAACATAGTATCGAAGGGACGAACCTTCAACAGCTCTTCCTCCGTGCCGTAGTCGGCGCTCAGCTTGTAGCCGTCCGGCAGCTGAATATCAGCAGCGCTGACGCCAGTTGCATCGACTGCAACCTCAGCCTTAGCCTTAATGATGTTGTTCGGCAGCTCCAGCAGTTTGACATCGATGGTCTTCTTGGTCGGAGTCATGGTCACATCAGTCACGAAGACGATGATGTACTCACCCTTGCTGTCATCCTTGCGGACTTCAACAACATCGTTCTCGTTCTCCAGATGGTAATCTTCGGGAAGCAGCTTCTTATCGATGTCAGCAACCTTCACAGAGTTCTCGGTCTTCAGAACATCAATCTTGGCAGTCTCACCCACAACGTTGGTCTTACCATCGCCTTCATCCTTCATAAAGATAACCGTAACAGGACGAGTGGTCACACCGGGAACCGCGGGGACATCGTTGCCAGAGCAGCCAGCCAGCACACCGGCAGCAGCCACAGCCAGAGCAGCCACACCTGCGCCCTTGAGGAACTTACGACGAGAAATGTTAGACATAAGAATCAACCTCACAATCTTTTCTGCACGCCCCCATCACTTTTTGTGGAGCCTGCTTTTCCTATATAATACCTTCCCCGGTAACTGTTTGTCAAGTAAAATTTCAACAAAAAGACAACACCAATAGGGCGGAGGCCTTGTTGGCCACCACCCTGTTGGTGTTGTCTTCTTAAATTTTTAATTTAAAAATTCAAATAATTTTGAAAAATCCGGTTCAGCTTACTTGCGGCTGACGTAGACGGTTGCAATACCGTAGTTGATTGTAATATCGCCAACGGTATCCAGCTTATAGCCCGCGGGGATCTTCTTCAGCAGGCTGGTGCTAACGCCAATGGCATCCTTCTCCACTTCAACAATTTCGGTGCCAACTTCGCCGTCGCCTTCGCGGTTATAGTACTGAACCTGAACCTTCTTGGTATCCTTCTTGTCAACCGTGAAGGTAACGGTCTGCTTCTTCCAGTCGATGGGCTGGTCGCCAACAATACCGATCACATAGCCCTCGGGTGCCTTCACATCGTTAGAGTTCATCTTGGTCTCGGTCAGCTTAACATCCCTGACAATGATAGAATCGACCTCTTTGCCGTTACGGTCAACGAACTTGACGGTGACATCTTTTGCAGTCACTTCGGGAATCACGGGGACATCATCCTTGGAGCAGCCAGCCAGAACACCGGCAGCAGCCACAGCCAGAGCGGCGACACCTGCGCCCTTGAGGAACTTACGACGAGAAATGTTAGACATAAGAATCAAC
>OODQ01001481.1_pt1 | contig 10525 bp, 9 predicted proteins | sample 1671321 | NCBI WGS metagenome assembly OODQ01 (sample SAMN06348144, study PRJEB24527) | human gut metagenome | biome: human gut; feature: ankylosing spondylitis patient; material: feces | host: Homo sapiens | place: China | collected 2015-10
TGTATCTCGGAATTTATACAAGGGAAGAAAAAATGTGTCCGCAGGACGCGGTTTTTCTTCGAGATTCGCTCGAAAGCGTGGTTTCGAGCGAGAGGCTGTTCGGAAAACGAAGTTTTTCGACAGCCTCAGGCGGACAACCGTCCGCCTTTTGGCTCAATCCTTCTTATACTTTGCAACGCCCTCGGTGTAGAGGTTGCCGCCGACCGAATCCTGCGACACGATGGCGGAGAAATTCTCCACGGTGAGACGCTTGACCGACTCACAGCCCAGCTCGTCATACGCGATGACCTCGACATTCTTAATGGATGCCGCCTTCGCCGCGCCTGCGCCGCCGATGGCTACCATATAAACCGCGCCGTTGCGCGCCATTGCGTCCTGCACGCCCTGACCCCGCACGCCCTTGCCGATCATGCAGGCAAGACCTGCATCGAGCAGACGCGGTGCGAACGGGTCCATACGGCCGGAGGTGGTCGGGCCGACCGAGCCGATGACCTGACCCGGCTTTGCGGGGGTCGGGCCGGCGTAGTAGATCGCCGCGCCGTCGAGGTCGAACGGCAGCTTGTCGCCTGCGTCCATCGCGGCAACGATCTTCTTGTGTGCGGCGTCGCGCGCGGTGTAGACCGTGCCGGTCAGCGTTACGGTGTCGCCCGCACGCAGCTTCGGCGCCATTTCCTTGAGCTGTTCGGTTTTCAAATCGTAGTGTGCCATGCTTATTCCTCCGTTTTCGGGCGCAGATTGTTCAGAACCTCACGCAGTCCGTTTTTTGTCTTGTCCGGCTCGGGATGGGGCGCCTCGCCGTCCTTTTTGCCGAGCGATGCGCTGATCTTGTCAATTTCGCCGAGCACTTCACCGGCCTTGCGGGCCATCTCGGCGGATTCCTGCTGGTTGCGTGCCAGCACGGTGCGGTAGTTCTCCTTGGTGGCATCCAGCTGGCGGCGCACCTGCTCGATGGTCTCCATCGACTTGCGGCGCAGCTTCTGCAGCTCTACCTTGGCGTCCTCCTCAATCTGCTTGGCGCGCCGGTACGCGGAAAGCTCCATCTCGGCGATCTTCTCTCTGGTCGCATCGTATTCACCGCATTTGGCGGACAGCTTGGCGTTCTCCGAGGTCAGTCGGTCGTTTTCCGCCGCAAGCTGCGCCGCACGGGCGTTCTGCGCCTCGATCTCGGTCGCCTGCAGGGAAAAACCGCTTTCGATCTGGTCAAGCTGTGCACGGATCTTATCGGTATCCAGCGTCATTTCGCCCAGCCGCTCGAGCAGCTCGGCGTTCTTCGCGGTAAGCGCCTCGTTCTGCGTGCGCAGTTCGTTCATCGCGGACTGAGCCTCGGTCAGCTGAGAGCGCAGCTCGGCGGTCTCGGTGTAGTATTTCGTGTCGGTTTCTTCTATGTAATGCAGTACGTCCTCGCGGTTAAAGCCGCCGAAGATGGCACTGCGGAATCCACGGGTTTGCTCGTCCATTGCAGTTCCTCCCACAATAATCTTTCTTTAGTATAGCAAATTCATGAGATAAAGGCAAATAATAATTAGTAATTACTAATTCCTAACTGCTAATTACTGACTCATATATATAATATGTGTCTTGCAATCAAAAAAAGAACGTGCTATTATTATCTTAACTTGCAAAACGAGGAAGATGCTCAATGTTAGAATTAAAAGATTTCGAGGCAGCTGCGGACCGACTGAAAAACGTCATCCACAACATTCCGCTGTCTACGTCCTGCACCTTCTCCGCCATGACCGGCGCAGAGGTTTATCTGAAGTACGAAAATCAGCAGAAGACCGGCTCCTTTAAGGTGCGCGGTGCTTACAATAAGATTATGAAGCGCTTCGCTGAGGGCGACCTGCACGCCGTTGTTGCGTCCTCTGCGGGCAACCATGCACAGGGCGTTGCCTTTGCGGCAACCGCTGCCGGTGTAAAATCCACCATCGTTATGCCGCGTTCCGCGCCGATCGCCAAGGTTTCCGCAACCCAGGGCTACGGTGCCGAGGTTGTTCTGGCGGGCAATATTTACGATGAAGCCTATGCCAAGGCGTGCGAGATCTGCGAGGAGACCGGCGCAGAGTTCATCCACCCGTTTGACGATGAGGATGTTATGGCGGGTCAGGGCACCATCGCACTGGAAATTCTGCGCGACCTGCCGGGCGTTGACATGATTTTCGTTCCGGCCGGCGGCGGCGGACTGATCTCCGGCGTGGCTGCCTGCGCAAAGCAGATCAACCCGCGCATCCAGATCATCGGCGTACAGGCTGAGGGCGCACCGGCGATCGCAAATTCGTTCCGCACCGGTGAGCGCACTCCGTCCGATACCGTGCACACCATCGCTGACGGTATTGCCGTAAAGACCCCGGGCGAAAAGACCTTTGAGTATATCAAGAAGTATGTGGACCGCGTTGTCACGGTTTCCGATGACGAGATTGCTTCCGCTGTTCTGCTGCTGCTCGAGCGCTGCAAGCAGGTCGTTGAGACCTCCGGTGCGGCTCCGCTCGCGGCTGTGCTCAACAACAAGGTGGATGTAAAGGGCAAAAAGGTCGTATGCGTGCTGTCCGGCGGCAATATCGACGTTTCGTTCATCCACAAGATCGTCGAAAAGGGCCTTATCACCCGCTGCCGTCAGCTGAAGTTCTCTGTGCTCATGCCGGATGCACCGGGCGCACTCGAGCATTTCTCGCACATCGTTGCACAGCAGAATGCCAATATCATCCTGTTCCAGCATGACCGCGTACAGACGGACCTCGAGATCGGCGAGGCGATTATCCATGTCGTCTGTGAGGTCGGCGGCGTTGACCACGCCAAGCGCCTGATCGACACCCTCACCGATGATGGCTATAAGGTGTTCACTTCGCAGATTTGATAAAAATGCAATAAAATTACAGCGTTCCGCTTGGATAGAGCGGGACGCTGTTCTTTTTTCGGAAGAATGGAGAATTGAAAGTGAACGTAAACCATCACATTCATTTTCCACTCGCCATTTTCAAGTACTCCTGCCTCCTCGCTCCTGCCTGAATCGTGACAAATGTAATATTGACAAATAAATAACGATGTGCTATTATCTCAGCGTGATAAGGAATGAAAAAACAGGTGGATGTTTTATCGCATTATTTGCCTTAAAACGGATAGAATAATAAAACCAAGCATACAGTCAACCGCAGAAAGGAAGCATTACGCTATGGCAGCACACATCAACGACGAAATGCTGAACCAAATGGACGCATACTGGCGGGCGGCAAATTATCTTGCAGCCGGTCAGCTTTACCTGCTCGATAACCCGCTGCTCAAGGAGCCGCTGAAGCCTGAGCATATCAAGAAGAAGATCGTCGGCCACTGGGGCACGGTGCCCGGTCAGAATCTGATTTACGTTCACCTGAACCGTATCATCAAGCAGTATAATCTGGATATGATCCTGCTGTCCGGTCCGGGTCACGGCGGCAACTTCTTTGTGGCGAACACCTATCTCGAGGGCACCTACAGCGAGGTTTACCCGAACATCAGCGAGGACACCGAGGGCATGAAGCGCCTGTTCAAGCAGTTCTCGTTCCCGGGCGGCATTGCCAGCCATGTTGCACCGGAGACCCCCGGCTCCATCCACGAGGGCGGTGAACTGGGTTATTCTCTGGCGCACGGCTTTGGTGCGGTGCTGGATAACCCCGATCTGATCGCAACCGTAGTTGTCGGTGACGGCGAGGCGGAGACCGGCCCGCTGGCAACCTCGTGGCACGGCAACAAGTTCCTCAATCCGGTGACGGACGGCGTTGTTCTGCCGATCCTGCACCTGAACGGCTACAAGATCTCCAACCCGACCCTGCTGTCGCGCATTCCGGAGGAGGAACTGCGCAAAATGCTCGAGGGCTGCGGCTGGAAGCCGTATTTCGTCGAGGGCGATGAGCCGATGAAGGTACACCGCGCACTGGCGGACACGCTCGACACCGTAACCGAGGAAATCCTCGCCATCCGCAAGCACGCCCGCGAGACCGGCGACACGACCCGTCCGATCTACCCGATGATCGTGCTGCGCACCCCGAAGGGCTGGACCGGCCCGAAGAACGTGGACGGCAAGCAGATCGAGGGCAGCTTCCGCGCGCATCAGGTGCCGCTGATGATGGACAGCCCAGAGCACCTGCCCATGCTCGAGCAGTGGCTGCGCAGCTACCATCCGGAGGAGCTGTTCGACGAAAACGGCAAGCTGATTCCCGAACTCAAGGCGCTGGCACCGACCGGCGAGCACCGCATCGGCGCAAACCCGCACGCCAACGGCGGTCTGCTCATGCACCAGCTGCGCCTGCCGGATTTCCGCGATTACGGACTGAATGTTCCGGCTCCGGGCAGTGTTGAGGGTCAGGATATGATCGAGCTTGGCGCTTATGTCCGCGATGTCATCAAGCTGAATATGGACAGCCGCAACTTCCGCGTATTCGGCCCGGACGAGACCATGTCCAACCGCCTGAGCCACATTTTCGAGGTCACCGACCGCGAGTGGAACGCCGAGCGTCTGGACACCGACGAATTCCTGTCCGCAAGCGGCCGCGTGATGGACGGCATGCTGTCCGAGCACATGTGCGAGGGCTGGCTTGAGGGCTATCTGCTGACCGGCCGTCACGGCTTTTTCGCAAGCTATGAGGCGTTCATCCGCATTATCGACTCGATGGCGGCACAGCACGCCAAGTGGCTCAAGGTCTGCAACGGCCTGCCGTGGCGTCAGCCGATCGCGTCGCTCAACCTGATTCTGGCTTCCAACGTATGGCAGCAGGACCACAACGGCTTTACCCATCAGGACCCGGGCTTCCTTGACCACATCGCCAACAAAAAGGCGGATGTTGTCCGTCTGTACCTGCCGCCCGATGCAAACTGCCTGCTCAGCTGCTTCGATCACTGCATCAAGAGCCGCAACTATGTCAATGTCATCGTGGCATCCAAGCATCCGCGTCCGCAGTGGCTGACCATGGAGCAGGCTGTGCAGCACTGCACCCAGGGCATCGGTATCTGGGAGTGGGCATCCAACGATCAGGGCGCAGAGCCGGGCGTTGTTATGGCGTGCTGCGGCGAGACGCCGACGCTCGAAACGCTGGCTGCCGTATCCATCCTGCGGGAAGAGCTGCCCGAACTTAAGGTTCGCGTTGTCAACGTGGTTGACCTGATGAAGCTGCAGCCCGAGCGGGAACATCCGCACGGCCTGTCCGATGCCGAGTACGACATGCTGTTCACCAAGGATAAGCCGATCATCTTCGCCTTCCACGGCTACCCGACGCTCGTCCATGAGCTGACCTACCGCCGTCATAACCGCAACCTGCACGTTCGCGGCTACAGGGAGGAGGGCACCATCACCACGCCGTTCGATATGCGCGTGCAGAATGATATCGACCGCTTCCATCTCGTCAAGGACGTTCTGCTGCGCCTGCCGCAGCTTGGCAACCGCGGCGCGTACCTCTACCAGAAGATGAGCGATAAGCTGGTGCAGCATCAGCAGTATATCACCGAGTACGGTGAGGATATGCCGGAAGTCCGCGAGTGGAAATGGAAATAATGGAGAATTGAAAATGGAGAATGACCGTGAAGGGATGGTTCTCCGCAGGGCGCACATTGTGCGCCCTTTTTCTTTTGCAACGATAAATCATGTTCATACCGACAAATAACTACACAAACATTACCGTAGGGTGCGGCAAGGTGAATTGCGGCATAGCCGCAAGAGAAGGTGCCCTGGGGTACGACCTCGGCGCACCCTACGGTAAGGCTTTCTATCACGTTAATTACTAACTTCTAATTCCTAATTACTAATTATGCTTGACATACCGTCTGGTTCGTGTTATATTCTAACTGTACTAAAACACACAGTACAGTTGATACACTCTCAAATCAACAAAAGGAAAGGAGGCGCGTCAGGTGATTAAAATCGACTATCGGGATGCCCGACCCATCTATGAACAGGTGGTGGACGGCATTGAGGGACTGGCTCTGCGTGGGGCACTGCCGGCGGACACCCAGCTGCCCAGTGTACGGCAGCTTGCGATGGAACTGTCGATCAACCCGAACACAATACAGCGCGCTTACGGAGAGCTGGAACGCCGCGGTGTGATCTACGCCGCAAAAGGACGGGGAAATTTTATATCGGACAATGCAGCGACGCTGCGTTCCCAGAGGCTTAACGAACTGGGTGAGCAGATTACCGCACTGGTCGGTCAGGCGCGCTCGCTCGGGGCGACCGAGGAGCAGCTGCGCGGCTGGGTAGAGAGGAAAGGAGAGAGCAGAACATGATTACGGCAACCAACGCGACCAAGCGGTTTGAGGACATCACGGCGGTCGATCACATCTGTGCGGAAGTCAAGGACGGTTCGGTCTACGGCCTGATCGGCTCGAACGGCGCGGGCAAGTCCACGTTCCTGCGCATGCTGGCCGGCATTTTGCAGCCGGATGAGGGCACGGTGCAGATCGACGGCAAGGACATTTTCGAGAACATTGCAATGAAGGAACGGTTTTTCTTCATCTCGGATGAGCAGTTCTTTTTCCCGAACAGCACGCCGAAGGAAATGAAAAACTACTACAAGCGCTTTTACAGCAGATTCGATGAAGCGCGCTACCGCAAGCTGATGAACGGCTTTGGTCTGGACGAAAACCGCAAGCTGCGGACGTTCTCCAAGGGCATGAAAAAGCAGGTTTCGGTCATCTGCGGCGTATGCAGCGGCACGGACTACTTATTCTGCGATGAGACGTTCGACGGTCTCGACCCGGTCGTTCGCCAGACGGTAAAGAGCCTGTTTGCCGAGGATGTAGCTGACAGAGGTCTGACGCCCATCATCGCCTCGCACAACCTGCGTGAGCTGGAGGACATCTGCGACCATGTCGGTCTGCTGCATCGCGGCGGCATCCTGTTCTCGCGCGATCTGGACGACATGAAGCTCGGCATGTACAAAATGCAGTGCATTTTCCAGAATCCGCTGCCGGATTCCGCGTGGGAAGGCTTTGACATTCTGCACAAGGAGCAGCGCGGCTCGCTGTACACTATTACGGCGCGCGGCAGCCGCGAGGAGCTGCTCGCCAGGGTGAACGCGCTGAACCCGACCTTCTGCGAAATGCTCCCGCTGACGCTGGAGGAAATCTTTATCAATGAAACGGAGGTGGCAGGCTATGATGTCAAGAAACTCCTGTTCTAAGGGTCTCGTGCGGGATTGCATGAAACGCAACCTGTGGGCCATCGTGCTGTCCACGGTGGGATTCTTTATGGCGCAGCTGCTGCCGGTGATTATGACGGCGCAGCACAGCCTGTCGGCACATAAGCAGGATCTGGTCAATCTGAGTGCGGCAGATGCTGCGGCAAGCTGGCAGGGATATGTGGAGAGCGTCGGTGAGATGCTCGGCGGACAGAATGTGTTTGTCAAGCTGGCCGTCATCATTCTGGCGGTCACCTGCGGTGTGAGCATGTTCGCGTACCTGCACAATCGCCGCAAGGTGGATTTCTATCACAGCCTGCCGATTTCGCGCAGCCGTCTGTTCGCGGTAAACTACGCGACCGGTGCGCTGTGTGCGCTGGTGCCGTACCTCGTGCTGCATGCGCTGAGCATCGTCTGCACGTGCGCGATGGGCTTCGGTGAGGTAGTCAACGCATCGCTCATCGGCGTGATCGCGTCCAACGTCATTTTCTTCTTCCTGCTGTACGCGATGGCGGCTGTTACGACCATCCTGTGCGGCAACACGGTCATCACGCTGCTGCTCGGTCTGTGGGTGTACTTCGGACCGACGCTCGTAACCGCACTGTGGCAGGGTCTCAAGAGCATGTTCTTCCAGACCTATGTGACGGATGCTTCCATGACTTCGCTGCTGTTCTGCAGCAAATTTGCACCGCTGATTCAGTATTTCGGCGTAAACGGCACGAAAATGCATAGCTGGGCAGTGGAGCCTGTCTATACAATGGATTACGCAGCCGGGCTGCAGGAGTCGAGTGCCATCGGTCTGCTGATCGGCTATGCGGTTGCGGCGATCGTTATCACCGCACTGGCGCTGTTCCTGTTCCGCATCCGAAAGAGTGAGCGGGCGGGCACGGCACTGGCATTTAAGCCCGCAAAGCTGCCCGTCAAGATTATTATCTGCGTGGTTATGGGTACGGCGTTCGCTGAGATTTTCAAAATGCTGGTCTACGAATCCGAGCTGTGGTTCTGGGTCGGTCTGGTACTCGGCACGGTCATTTTCCACTGCGTGGTGGAGATTATTTATGCGTTCGACTTCCGCGCCATCTTCCGCAAGCCGCTGCAGCTGGTTATCATCCTTGCAGTGCTGTGTGCGGGTCTGCTGACCATGCAGTTCGACGTGTTCGGCTACGACAAGTGGCTGCCGGATGAGGGCAGCATTGCAGCGGCAGCGCCGATGGGTTACGTCGGTGAATCGGCACTGCTCAGTGAGCCGGAAAACATCGCGGCAGCGCGGCAGCTGGCGGCGCTCGGCGTGGAAAGCCTGAATAATACGGATGAAAATGCACAGAAGGCGTGCATCACCGTCACCTTCAAGCTGAAGAACGGCAAGGTGAAGAGCCGCTCGTATGAGCTGCCGGCCACAGACGAAGTGTTCACGCTCAAAAAGCAGATTTACCAGTCCGCAGAGTACAAGCAGAAGGCGTGGTCGCTGTTTGCGCTCGGCGAGGTCAACGAGGGTTACCACCGCAACATTGTTTTCTACACCAACGGTGACGGCTACAACGGCGTCGGCACACTCAGCGACTCGCAGAAGGCACAGGAGATCATTGACACGCTCAAGGCAGAGACACTGACCCACACCGGAGACGCAATGCCGGTGCTGCGCATGGAATTCTCGCAGCAGAACAACGACGATTATTACAGCGAGGGTGCCGTATGCGTGACCGACAAGGACGTAAAGACGCTTGCACTCATCAAAAAGTACGCCAATATCGTTCCCAAGGCCATCAGCGCGAAAAACGTAAAGCTGATTACACTGAGCATCTATCTGCCGGATAAAGACATCTGGCAGGGCGTGCAGGTGACCGACAGAGCAGACATCGACGCGCTGCTCAAGAATGCGGTCAACATTGACGCAATGAATCTGTATGGCAGCGATGCGATGGCGTATGGCATTATGCAGCAGTTTGCCCGCAGCAACGTATCCGTGACCTACACGGACGAAAAGGGCGATGAGTGGAGCGCAAGCGCAGGCTACACCGAAGAGGATTATCCGAAGGATATCATCGAGAAATACCGTGCACAGGCGGAGAAGGACGCGGAAAACGGCGTCGAGTCTGTACAGGACGGTGATGTTGCCTATACAACGGAAGTGCCCCTCGGATGAGAAAGCGCGGTATCATCGGCACGCTGCTTCTGCTGGTGTACCTTGCAGGCGTGGGACTGTTTACCGGTCCCTCGCTGGCGCAGCTGCTCATCGGCAGGCTGCCGCAGCCAAGGCTGGAGCTGATTCCGTTCGCGGATATGATTTCCGTGGTAAAATCTCCGGAGGCGCCCGGTCTGGGCGCGTTCGTGAACATTGCCGGAAATATCGCGCTGCTGTTTCCGCTCGGGCTGTTCCTGCCGCTGTTCTGGCGGTGGTTCGAGCGGGCGGGACGCACCATCGGCTGGTGCTTCGGCACCTCGCTCAGCATTGAGCTGATACAGCTGGCCGCGGGCGGCGTCACCTCGGCAGATGATCTGCTGCTGAATACGCTCGGCGGCGCGCTCGGCTTCGCGGCAGCAAGGCTTCTGATGAGAGCGTGCCCCAAGCTCGCGCCGACAGGCGAGGGAAGGGCAGAGTGGGTAGCACCGCTTGTCTGCTGGATCGTCATCATCGCGGCAAGTACAATATCCGACCTGCTGATTCTGTGGTAGGAGACAGCGGGTCGCAGGATAGAGAGTAATATACGGAAAACAGGCACACCGTGAGGTGTGCCTGTTTTGGGGTTTATGTGATTGAAATACGGGGTAAATACACAAAAGCCGCCCCGAAGAGCGGTTTATTGACAGTATGAAACCATGTATGCTATAATGAAGTTGCTGATATGGAACGGCGAGGTTATTCCCCCGGAATAAGGGGGTGACGCGCATGACAACAATGGAGGTACTTACGCTTCTGATGCTGCTTGCGACGGTTGTCTTCGGTATCTTGAACCTCAAGAAATAACCGCCACCTAAAAAGGCAGCGGCGTTTTCCTCAAGCTCTAAACTTGTTCGGGGAACGACCGCACCTGACACGTGAGAGCCGTTCTTATATCAGTATTATAAACGGACGCTCCGGTTTTGTCAAGTGATGAAACCGGAGCGCTTTTTACCCTAAGTGTTGATGAAATAAACTTCGTCGATTTCACCAAAGGCTGATGGAAAGCTCACTAATGATACAGACATTTCCAGATGAACAGAAACTGGGTACCGAAAAGAGCCGAAGGCAACTTCGGCATCTTTTTGTACCTTGAAAGAAGCACAAAAATATTGTATGATATAAGAAAGTTGGAACAATTTGCTGCTTTTTGCATCTATATAGATAAGGAACAGTTAGACAAATATGAATTTGATAAGGATCGAAAAGAAGAATGTGTGAAGAATGT
>OODQ01001483.1_pt1 | contig 10511 bp, 7 predicted proteins | sample 1671321 | NCBI WGS metagenome assembly OODQ01 (sample SAMN06348144, study PRJEB24527) | human gut metagenome | biome: human gut; feature: ankylosing spondylitis patient; material: feces | host: Homo sapiens | place: China | collected 2015-10
CCATATCACACTGCTGTAAGTGTGCAGGGAAACGGCTTAATGCCTGAGAGTATGGGAGAACTGCTGTAGCAGGATATCCCTGTACGTTTCTCTCATAAACACCGATCAGTGCATCCAGCATATCCGGGTTCTCAAGGATATTTTTATTTGTAGCAAGCTTGTCCTCGGCAGCAGCTCCATCGAGGATCTGTGCAAATACTTCAGGACCGAAAGCAAGAGAAAGGATCGCACCGCCTACACCGGAAACGGAAGAGTAACGTCCGCCGATATAGTCATCCATAAAGATTGCTGTAAGATAATCTTCGCTCTTTGCCAGAGGTGATGTCTCGCTTGTTACGGCAAGCATATGTTTGGATGGGTTTAATCCTGCTTTAACCAGAGCATTCTTTACGAAGGCTTCATTTGTCAGTGTTTCAAGAGTTGTACCGGATTTGGACACAACGATGAACAGAGCATGAGCAAGGTCTACGGAAGCAAGAACAGCAGCTGCGTCATCAGGATCTACGTTGCTGATAAATTTAGCTTCCATCTTGGATGTGTTGTTTGCTTTAGCCCAGTTCTCAAGAGCAATATATAATGCACGAGGACCTAAATCACTTCCACCGATACCGATCTGTACAACAGTTGTGAATTTCTCGCCGTTTTCGTTAGTAATCTCACCTGCGTGAACTTTATTTGCGAAGTCTGCGGCTTTCTTCTGCTGTGCAACGTAGAATTCACGTTTGTTGACACCATCAACTACTACGTCTTCGCCAAGCTGTGTACGTGCAAGGTGATGAAGAACCATACGTTTCTCTCCTGTGTTGATCACAGCACCGTTGTATAATTCCTGGAATTTGTCAATAAGCTCAGCCTCATCTGCCAGTTGTGCAAGTGCATCCAGAACTGTCTCATCAACCTGTTTTGCAGCGTAGTTGTAAGTTAAGCCGGCTGCCATCGGTGTGCTGTATTTCTTTACACGTTCGGCACCTTTCTCGCCTGCCATGGCATCTGCAATATTTACATGACCTTTCAGTTCGGCAAGTTTGCTGTAGGAAGCAAGAGTGTCGAGATTTTTCCATGTTGCCATAATAATATTCCTCCTTTAAGTGACTGTAGCTGTATGGCCACAGTTATTAACTATAATTATACTGAATAATTGTTCTAATTTCAATGCACGAATGTATGGGATTAAGAGATATTTCGGCACTGCTGCGCGAAAATTTTGTGAATATTTCTCTGTCCCGCTTTCGTTACTGTGAACGGAGTGAACAGTAACCCGCTTTCCTGACAGCACAACTGTAAAATCAGTATATATTTGCAATAAGACCGGCAAAATGATATTATGTATAAAGTTACAGGCAGACAGTAATTTTACAGGGAGATAATTAAAAATGGAATTTTGGGATATTTATGATGAAAATAAGAAACCGACAGGACGCACAATGAAAAGAAATGACTGGTGTCTGAAGGACGGGGAGTATCACCTGACCGTACTTGGTGTCGTCGGCAGACCAGATGGTACATTCTTGATTACCAAACGTGTGATGACCAAGGCATGGGCTCCCGGCTGGTGGGAAGTATCAGGGGGTGCAGCCCAGGCAGGTGAGGAATCCTGCGAGGCTGTCCTTCGTGAAGTAAAAGAAGAAACAGGACTGGATGTACGAAATGCGGAAGGCGGATATCTGTTTACTTATAAGAGAGAGAATCCGGGTGAGGGAGATAACTACTTCGTGGATGTGTACCGTTTTGTCATGGATATTGATGAGAGTGACCTGCACCTGCAGACAGAGGAAACAGACGGATATATGTTTGCCACTGTTGATGAGATCAAAGCCTTTGCAGTAGAAGGGAAATTCTTGCATTATGACAGTATAAAAAAGGCGTTTGAGATGTAAGGTATGGGTATAACAGAGTAACAATAGTAATGGAAGCACAAAATAAAAACCATCATACAGGAATGATTTGACCTGTATGGTGGCTTTTTTGGCAATTGCAGAAAGCCTTTTTCAGACACGCTCTAAGATTATTTCATGGCGTTTCTGATTGCAGCCAGCAGTTCGTCATATTCTTCGTATGCCGGGATCTCCGGATAATCTGCCTTGATCTTGTCTGTACTGCGGAAGAGAAATCCTGCCTTGCTTGCCTGGATCATACCCAGGTCATTGTAGGAATCACCGCTTGCAATGGTATCGAATCCGATAGACTGTAAAGCTTTTACAGTAGTTAACTTGGATTGTTCCACTCTCATCTTAAAGCCTGTGATCTCACCGTTGTCTGCAACTTCAAGAGTGTTGCAGAATAAGGTAGGTCTGCCAAGCTTCTCCATGAGCGGTGCTGCAAACTGTGTGAAAGTATCGCTGATCAGAATTACCTGAGAGAAAGAACGAAGTTCATCCAGGAATTCCTTTGCGCCCGGAAGCGGATCGATCTTTGCAATCACATCCTGAATCTCTTTCAGTCCGAGACCATGCTCTTTCAGAATACCAAGTCTCCAGTTCATCAGCTTATCATAGTCCGGCTCGTCACGTGTGGTTTTCTTCAGCTCCGGGATTCCGCTTGCTTCTGCAAATGCAATCCAGATTTCAGGTACCAGTACGCCCTCTACGTCAAGACATGTAATATACATAATAGAAATCCTCCTTTGTGTAAAATCTCTTTATTTTTGAAAATCCTTTAATGCTTTATTTAGTGAAATTATTCTAACATATTCTGAGAGTCCTTGCAAATTTAATTTTTGGTTACTGTTCACTGGTAATATCCCGCGAGGTGTTTTTTGTGAGCGAAGGTCACCTACAGAACCTGCCACTGGCAGCTTCTTACGGATGCTTGGCAACAGAAAACCCGAGATATACCGCGCGAATTTATGCGATTAGCATAAATTAAGTTTGCGAAGCGTGTTACTGAGAACGGAGTGAACAGTAACAATTTTTGAGTAGTTCAAAAGGAGAAATAAAAACGAGTATTGACATAAAAAAACTAAAGCCATATAATAGTTAGGCAACTAATGGATAGCAACCTAACTATTATATGGCTTTGCAATAGTATGTGTACTGATTTTAGGAGGTGCGGCGAGATAGACGAGGAAATGAAACAGAAGCTGAATGAGATGTATGTAGGCAGGCTGATACATATTTTATCCCATACAATGAAACGGCATAATCCGGCAGAGGTGATGGAGAATGACGATCTGACGACCATGCAGAAGCATGTGCTGAAATTTATCCTTCTGGAAACCATGCACAGAGATCTCTATCAGAAAGATATTGAAGAGGAATTCCAGATCAGGAAACCTACAGTGACAGGGATCCTGAAGCTGATGGAGAAGAACGGTTACATTTACAGAGAGTGCGAAACAGGATGCACGCCTGAAACAGATCATTCCCACAGAGAAAGCAGAGAAGATCCGTCCTGCAATCTTAAAGAGTATTGAAGAAGGCGAAGCCAAAATGCTACGGGGAATTCCGAAGGAGGATGTGGAACTGTGCAAACAGGTTCTCTGGCAGATGTATGAAAACCGGAAAAAATCCTGCGATAGCAGGAATGATTTTTAACAGAAATAACGAGACATAAGGAGGACATTGACAAAGATGAATAAGAAACTTTTACGTTCAGTCCGGGAATACAAGAAGCAGTCTGTACTGGCTCCGATCCTTGTAATCCTGGAAGTACTGATGGAAGTTCTGATTCCTCTGGAGATGGCGAAGATTATCGACGTAGGTATTGCAAACGGAGATATGAGCTATATCATCCAGCGTGGAGTCATCCTTGTTGCAATGGCAATGCTTTCCCTGTTCTTCGGCGTACAGGCCGGAAATATGGCGGCAGTTGCAGCAGCAGGATATGCGAAGAATTTACGACACGATATTTTTTATAAGGTGCAGGATTTTTCCTTTAAAAATATCGACCACTTTTCAACATCAGGTCTGGTCACACGACTGACCACTGATATCACAAATGTACAGCAGGCATATATGATGAGTATCCGCCTTCTTGCCAGGGCACCGTTTATGATCATCCTGTCATGGATTATGACACTGACGATCAACAAACCGATCGCAGTGCTTTTCCTGATAGTTGTTCCTGTCCTTGGCGGTACACTGATCTTTATTGCGAAAAAGGCACATCCGCATTTCATCAAGGTCTTTGATGAATATGACAACCTGAACAATTCCGTTCAGGAGAATGTAAATGCCTCACGTGTAGTTAAGGCTTTCGTAAGAGAGGACTATGAGATTGAGAAATTCCATGGAATTTCCAGATATGTTTATGATCTGTTTACTAAAGCAGAGAAAATCGTTGCATGGAACTCACCGGTTATGATGTTTGCCATGTATACTGTAATCATTATCATTGTTGCAATTGGCGGAAGAGGAATTGTTCTCGGTGGCATGGAAACCGGTGAGCTGACAAGTATCATTGTCTACGCACTTCAGATTCTCATGTCCCTGAACATGGTAACTTTCGTGTTTGTTATGATCATGATAGCAGAAGCATCCACAGACCGTATTGTAGGGGTTCTGGATGAAGTTCCTGAAATGCAGGATAAAGCTGATGCAGTGAAAAATGTGGCAGATGGTTCCATTGACTTTAATCATGTAGATTTCAGCTATGCAGGAGAGGGAGGAAATCTTTCTCTGAAGGATGTAAACCTTCATATTAAATCCGGGCAGACAGTAGGTATCATCGGCGGAACCGGAAGTGCCAAGTCTACCCTGGTGCAGCTGATCCCCAGACTCTATGATGTCACAAAGGGTAATGTCCAGGTGGGAGGCGTGGATGTACGCAACTACAATCTGGAAGTACTTCGTGACCAGGTTTCCATGGTACTTCAAAAAAATGTGCTGTTCTCAGGAAACATCTATGACAATATTCGCTGGGGTGATGAACATGCCAGTGAGGAAGAAGTTCGGAGGGTCTGTAAGCTGGCCCAGGCAGATGGATTCGTCAGTGAGTTCCCGGATGGCTACGATACAATGATCGTTCAGGGCGGTAACAACGTATCCGGCGGTCAGAAGCAGCGTCTGTGTATTGCAAGGGCTCTTCTCAAGAAACCGAAGATCCTGATCCTGGATGACTCTACCAGTGCAGTAGATACAAGAACAGATGCCCTGATACGTAAGGCTTTCCGCGAGGAGATTCCGAACACAACAAAGATTATTATCGCACAGCGAGTTTCTTCTATTGAAGATGCAGATCAGATCATTGTACTGGATGACGGTAAGATCGCAGGTGTGGGTACTTCAGAAGAACTGCTGAAGACAAATGATATTTACAGAGAAGTATATGAATCACAGGTCAAAGGAGGCGGAGACGATGAATAAGAAGAAAAAATTAGATCAGAACACCATCCAAACTGCCAAAAGACTTCTGAAATATATGACAGGAACCCATAAGATACAGTTTATCATCGTATTTATCTGCATCTTTATCAGTTCCGCAGCAAGTATTGCAGTATCCCTGTCCCTGAAATTTCTGCTGGATGACTTTATCATCCCGCTGATCGGACAGACAGATCCGAATTTTGCAGAACTCTATAAAGCACTTGCAGTCCTTGGCTGTATTTTCGCACTTGGTGTTATTGCAACATTTATTTATACCCGAATGATGGTTTATATCGGTCAGGGCGTGCTTAAAAGTGTCCGTGATGATATGTTCGAGCATATGCAGACTCTTCCAATCCGCTATTTCGACCAGAATACAAACGGATCTGTCATGAGCCTCTATACCAACGATACAGATACCCTGCGTCAGATGATCAGTCAGGCGATCCCGCAGGCACTGATGGCACTGTTTACGATCGTGGTTACCTTTATTTCCATGTTATTGTTAAGCCCGCTGCTTACGATTCTGGCAGTTGTGATCATTTTTATTATGCTGAAGGTTACCAATAAGATTGGTTCCAACAGTGGTAAATATTTTATCCGTCAGCAGGTATCTCTGGCAGATGTGACCGGTTTCGTGGAAGAACGAATGAATGGTCAGCGTGTGGTAAAAGTTTTCAACCACGAAGATAAATCAAAAGAAGAATTCGATAAACTCAATGAAGCACTTTTCGAGAGCTCCGCAAGCGCCAATAAATACGGAAACATGATGGGACCTGTGATCGGTAACATCGGTAACCTGCAGTTCGTACTGACAGCAGTACTTGGGGGACTTCTTTCTGTAACAGGTGTGGGCGGCATCACCCTCGGTGTTATGGCTTCCTATTTACAGTTCACCAAGAGCTTTACCCAGCCATTCATGCAGGTGGCACAGCAGTTCAACGCCATCGTTATGGCACTTGCAGGTGCAGAACGTATTTTCAGGCTCATTGACGAGAAGCCGGAAGAGGATGAAGGTTACGTAGAACTTGTTAATGCAAGAAAGGATGCCAACGGCAATATCACAGAATGCAAAGAGAGAACAGGCATGTGGGCATGGAAGCATCCACATTCTGCAGATGGCTCCGTTACTTATACAGAACTGACAGGAGATGTCCGATTCGAAGATGTTACATTCGGATATAACCCGGACAAAGTTATTTTGAAAGACATCAGTCTTTTCGCCAAGCCGGGACAGAAACTTGCTTTCGTAGGTTCCACAGGTGCAGGAAAGACAACGATCACAAATCTGATCAACCGTTTCTACGATATTCAGAAAGGTAAGATCCGCTACGATGGAATCAACATTACCAAGATTAAGAAGGACGACCTGAGACGTTCTCTGGGAATCGTACTCCAGGATACTCACCTGTTTACAGGAACTATTAAAGAAAACATCCGCTACGGTAAACTGGATGCCACAGATGAGGAAGTATACGAGGCAGCAAGACTGGCTCATGCAGACCAGTTTATCAAAATGCTTCCAAAAGGTTACGATACCATGTTAAGCGGAGACGGTGAGGAACTGTCCCAGGGACAGCGCCAGCTTCTCTCCATTGCAAGAGCAGCAGTAGCCAATCCGCCTGTACTGATCCTGGATGAAGCAACCTCAAGTATTGATACCCGTACAGAGAGTATTGTACAGAAAGGTATGGATAACCTGATGAAAGGCCGTACTGTATTTGTGATCGCCCATCGACTTTCAACCATCAGAAACAGCGATGCCATCATTGTACTGGATCATGGAAAGATCATTGAAAGAGGCGACCATGAAGATCTCATTAAGTTAAAAGGAACTTATTATCAGCTTTATACCGGTAAGCTGGAATTGTCATAAGGAACTATCAGAAAGACTGCAATTATTTCAGAACATGAATAATTGTGGTCTTTCTTTGCGGGCGTTGCGTTTTCTGCGTTATAATGCTATGATCGTACAGGTATGTGGATCACAGATGATGAAGTTCCGGTTTACGGATAAAAAAGAAAAATTATGCAGCAGCAAGGGAGAGATATACGATGGTAAAGATAGATCTGATCACTGGTTTTCTTGGTTCAGGGAAGACGACGTTTATCAGGAAGTATGCGCAGTATCTGATGGATGCTGGTAATAATATTGGGATTCTGGAGAATGATTACGGGGCTGTGAATGTGGATATGATGTTGCTTCAGGATCTGATGGGAGAGAACTGTGAGCTGGAGATGATCTCAGGAGGGTGTGATAAGGACTGCCACAGGAGGAGATTTAAGACGAAACTGATTGCTATGGGTATGTGCGGTTATGACCGTGTGATCGTGGAGCCGTCTGGGATTTTTGATGTGGATGAGTTCTTTGATATTCTTCATGAGGAGCCGTTAAACCGTTGGTATCAGATTGGGAATGTGATTGCAATTGTGGATTCTAAGCTGGAGCGTGATCTGTCAGAGGAGGCGGATTTCATTCTGGCTTCTGAGGTGGCAGATGCCGGATGCATTGTGATGAGCAAGAGCCAGGACGCATCACCCGAGGAAATCCAGGGTACGATTGAGCATGTGAATCAGGCGTTGGAGAAGGTTCATTGCAGCAGGAGATTTCATTGTGAAATGAATGGTGTGGATACTGCTAATGTCATCCACAAGAATTGGGATGAGATGTCGAAAGAGGACTTTGACAGAATCGCATCCTGTGGATATGTGATGGCAAGCTACAGGAAACCGGAGTTTGAGGCAGAGGATGCCTTTACTTCTCTGTACTTTATGAATGTGAAGATGACTGAGAAGGAGCTGCGGGAAGCAGCTGAGAAGATTCTGTCTGATTCTGAATGCGGGCGTGTGTTCCGAATGAAGGGATTTATGAGAGTAGACAGTGACAGCGAAGACGGTTCTGGAAAGTCTGCTCAGACAGATAGCGAAGAACAGCAGTGGATTGAATTAAATGCTACCAAGAATGAAATTACAATCCGTCCGCTTCATGTAGGGCAGGAGGTTCTGATCGTGATCGGGGAAGAACTGCAGGAGGAGAAAATCAAGTCTTACCTGAAGATCTGAGATTTGAACGCAGGTCGCGAAGTGACTGCGTTCATGAGCAAGTAGCGAAGCGGATTGCGAATGTCGTTACTGTTCACTCCGTTCACAGTAACGTAGCCAAAATTCATTCCAGATTGCCTGCGGCAATGGAATTTTGGCTTGTATGTCTCGGGATTTTGGCATATTCATGCCAAAACACCTCGCGGGACAGTGGTGTGTGAACAGTAACCGAATGTCTGCTTTACTTTATAAAAAAGGGCACTTGAAAAATCAGGTGCCCCATTGTATAATCTACTTAGAAGATGACCGGAAGCGTGTTCCGGTTGCCCTCTGTGATTAATTATAATGTTAAAAAGAAAGTAAGCATCTCACTTTGAGCGGGGGGATGCTTATTTCTTTTTATGTTGATCTATGTAAGTCAATGCCGTAAAAATTACTAACAGTAAAGTAAGAACTTCCATTGTATTCATCGGGCATCACCCTCCTTTCGTGAAACTGGAGGGCAGGGGTCGAAACTTTGCATCCGGGTCTGTTCAATTATACTTGTTCAGTATAACGTGAAAAATAGAAGATATCAAGTACTTTACGTTCTATATTATTAAAAACAAAACAGGGTATGAAGTTCATCGTAATCTGATGAAACTTCATACCCTGTTCGTTTATTTTTATGGAGTTTTGGTAACCGTAAGGATTATTTGGTAAACAGATCAACCAGATCCTGGCCGTCTTCGTAGCCCTGGCTCTTCAGCTCATTTACGAACCAGTCGTCTACGCCGTCTACAGCTTTCTTGAAGGAATCGATATCCATATCAGCTTTCTCTGTGAAGGTTACGCCGTTTTTGGATTCCCAGCGTTCTTTAATCTCATTGTCGCTGGAACGGTTGATGTAACGTTCGTATTCAACTGCCTTCTGACCGCATTCATCAACAACTGCCTGCTGTTGTGGTGTGAGGCCGTCGTAGATATCCTGATTGATGCAGAAGAACAGACAGTCATAAATTGCATCCCACATGGAACAGTAAGGCTGAACCTCCTGAACGCTTGCTGCGTCAATAGCAGGAAGTGGATTTTCCTCACCTTCAACCGTGTTCTGCTGAAGTGCTGTGTAAGTTTCTGACCAGTTCATGTTTGTGGCATCAGCACCCCATCTCTTGTAGCATTCCATCAGAAGGTTGGAACCTGCTACACGGACCTTCAGGTTCTTCATATCATCTACAGATTTGATTTCATGTTTGCTGTTTGTGATCTCGCGGAAACCGTTTTCTGCGATACCCATGCAGTGGAGTCCGTATTCGCCAAGGATTTCTTTCAGTTTTTCACCAGCTTCGCCATCGAATTTCGCATCTGCATCGTCGTAAGAATCATAGACGAATGGAAGAGAAACAACGTTGAAACGTGGATCAAATGCAGAGTAGATCAGGTTGGAGTGCATGGAGATCTGAACCGGGTCCCCATTCATCAGAGCCTGAATACCTTCGGACTGGTTGCCGTTTGTAAGCTGGTCAGCTGCATAAATATTGACTTTAACCTTTCCGCCTGTAGCTTTTTCCATCAGTTCACCGAACTTACGTCCGCCGTCAGCCCAGGTACTTGTCTCAGTAGTGGAGCATGCGAAGTTCCAGGTTGTTTCCGGCCAGTCCAGATTACTGTAATCTTCCACTGTGTTGAAGGAGTCCTTTGTGAAAAGATCAACCAGATCCTGGGCATCGTCATAACCCTGGCTCTTCAGTTCGTTTACAAACCAGTCATCGATACCGTCAACTGCTTCTTTGAAGGAGTCGATGTCCATGTCTTCTTTTTCTGTAATTGTTACACCGTTCTGGCTTGCCCAGCGTTCTTTGATCTCGTCATCTCCGGAGCGGTTGATGTAACGCTCATATTCAACTGCTTTTTGTCCTGCCTCGTCAACAACTTCCTGCTGTTGTGGTGTGAGACTGTTGTAGATGTCTTCGTTGATACAGAAGAACAGGCAGTCATAAATTGCATCCCACATAGAGCAGTAAGGCTGAACCTCCTGAACACTTGCAGCGTCGATAGCGGGAAGCGGATTCTCCTGACCTTCTACTGTGTTCTGCTGAAGTGCTGTGTAAGTTTCAGACCAGTTCATGTTTGTGGCATCAGCGCCCCATCTCTTGTAGCATTCCATCAGAAGGTTGGAGCCTGCTA
>OODQ01001487.1_pt1 | contig 10420 bp, 6 predicted proteins | sample 1671321 | NCBI WGS metagenome assembly OODQ01 (sample SAMN06348144, study PRJEB24527) | human gut metagenome | biome: human gut; feature: ankylosing spondylitis patient; material: feces | host: Homo sapiens | place: China | collected 2015-10
AAAAATCTGAAAAAAGGACTTGGAATCCATGCAAGAAGATTTATCGCTTATATAGTCCTGATTCTTGTTACATTTGCCTGCCTGTTCTGGTTCTATGTGCTGTTCATTAACGCGACCAGATCGAACGGTGAACTGCAGGCCGGATTTACACCACTGCCAAGCACGCATCTGCTGGAAAACTGGACGAATCTGTTACACGGAACACTTCCGGTATGGCAGGGTATGATAAACAGTCTGATCGTATCAGTACTGTCAGCAGCGTTATGTACCTATTTTTCAACCATGACGGCTTACGCCATTCATGCATATGATTTTAAACTGAAAAAATACATCTATGCATTTATCTTAGCAGTTATGATGATCCCTACACAGGTAACTGCACTTGGATTTGTAAAATTAGTCGGTACATTAAAAATGGAAGATACATTTATCCCTTTGATCGTCCCAACGATCGCTGCACCGGTCACATTCTTTTACATGAAACAGTACATGGAAAGTACATTGCCGGTATCTCTGATCGAGGCAGCCAGAATTGATGGTTCCGGTGAGTTCCATACATTTAACAATATTGTACTTCCATTAATGAAACCTGCCATTGCAGTACAGGCAATCTTTACATTTGTAAGCAGTTGGAATAATTATTTTGTACCGGCTTTGATCTTACACAATGACAAGAAAAAGACACTGCCAATCTTAATCGCACAGCTTCGTGCAGCTGACTGGCTGAAGTTTGATATGGGTCAGGTTTATGTGATGATCGCATTTTCTATCTTCCCAGTTATTATCATTTATCTGATCTTATCCAGACACATCGTACAGGGTGTTGCCCTCGGCAGTGTAAAAGGATAAATTAGAATATAGCTACAAATGAAAAAACCTTCCCTGAGAACCGTCGTGATTCCCCATATCACGGCGGTTCTCCTTTGATGTAGCAGAAAAAGATTACAATATTAAAAAACATCAGAAAAATTGTCTGAAATAATCAAACATAGGCTCTTTTTTTCCAGTTGCTAATGTGCTATAATAAGCACAGATTTTGGAAAAAAAGAAATGGTTGAGAAGTGAATCTGCACAATCCTTTCAGAACGGAGGAAGACATGACAGAAGGCGGTTTTTTAGTTTTCATGGGAATTTTATTACTTTTGGTAGTCATCGTTGTTGTGATAGCGGTTGTTTCATCTGTGGCAGGTGCGGCAGCAGCGATCGTTGATGATGAAGACGGTGAAGATGAATAGAACAGGGTGAGAACAGAATAGTGGGGCGGTACTTTTGTGCCAGTCCCCTTTTTGCAGGTCTTATGGATACTGCGAAATGTCCCGAGATCGAATCATAAGAAAGGAGACAGAGATTATAATGCAGTTACTTACATTTTTGTTAAATGGAGTGAAGTTTGGTATTCCTGTCAATGATGTGGAATCCATTGAAACAAGAATGAATGTGGTGAATATTCCAAATTCACTGCCACAGGTTCATGGGATCATGAATCTGCACGGAGAAGTTATTGCAGTGTACAGTCTGGCAGAACAGTTTCATTATCCGGAACAGGAAATCAACAATATCATCGTTGCATCCATGAATGGTACAAAGATTGGGCTTGAGGTTGGAAACGTGGATGAGATTATTGATGTCCCGGATGAGAAGGTTATTTCCATGCCAGTCATTATGAAAGCAGTAGAAAATTGTTTTGATGAGGTCGCTTCCTATGCAAAAGAACTGATCGTTCTGATCGAGGTATCAAAACTGATGCCGGAAGCAGAGCAGCAGGCAATACAGAAACTGGTAGAACAGCAGTCATAAACAAAAAAGAGTAAAGCCTCTGTTATTATATATTGGAAAGATACAGTCTCGTGGGATGGAGTACCGATAGGTACTCCATTTTTGCGTAAATAGGAAATTTTGTTCCATTTCTAAAATAATTCTAAATTCTGTCCGATTTTCCTTGCATTTTGATGAGAGAGGAGTAAACTGATTTTTGCCGACCGACCGGTCGGTTTTGGCTTGCGGGAATGCAATAGCCAATCAGACATATAATTTTTCAGGAGGAACGAGAATGATCCCGAAGTATAGTGTAAAACGTCCGTACACAGTGTTAGTGGCTGTTGTATTGGTGATCGTTTTAGGAGTTGTTTCGCTGACGAGGATGACAACAGATCTGCTGCCGGCAATGAATCTGCCGTATGTGATCGTTGTCACAACAGATGTGGGTGCAAGTCCGGAGGAAGTGGAAAAGGATGTGACATCGCCGATCGAAGCGGCAATGGCAACGACTTCCAATATTAATAACGTAAGTTCCATGTCCTATGATAACTATTCTATGGTTATTTTGGAGTATGAGCAGAGCACGAACATGGATTCTGCTATGATTGAGATTCAGCAGCAGCTGGATCAGTTGACCGGACAGTTCCCGGATTCAGCGGGCTCACCGGTCATTATGCAGATCGATCCTGATATGATGCCGGTCATGATCGCATCTGCGGATGTGGATGGTATGGATCAGGCAGAGGTATCTAATTATGTGGACAATGAATTATTACCACTGCTTGAGAGTATCGAGGGTGTGGCATCTGTGACGGCAACAGGTGTGCTGGATACGGACCTTCAGGTAACCATGAATCAGGAAAAAATAGATGCTTTAAACGAACAGATTTTAAGCAAAATAGATGCCCAGTTTACAGATGCACAGGCAGAGTTAGATAAGGCATCTTCCCAGATCGACAGTGGGAAAAAGAAGCTTTCCGATGGTGAAAAAGAGATGGGAAGCCAGCTTGGAGCAGGTGAAAATGAGATCATTAATAATAAAATCCAACTGTTTAACACCGAAGCAGATCTGACCACACAATTATCAGATCTTCAGAAATCACAGTCGTCCATGGATGGTGCAATCAAGTCGTTACAGTCAGCTTATGATGGAGCAACACAGTTACAGAGCGCGATTGACGGTTTACAGAAAGCAAAAGACGGTGTCAGCCAGGCGAAGAGTGGGGCAAAGCAGTTATATCAGGCGCACGATGGTGTAATGGCAATTTTAACAGCAAAAAATCCAATGACAGGTGCAGACATGACAGTGGAGGAAGCGCTTGCAGCAGCGGTTCAATATGGTCAGATGACACAGGAACAGGCGAATCAGTTGAAAACAGTGATTTCAACTTTACAGGCAGATCCTAAAATGTTAGAAGCATATAAAAATGCGGCCAGTGAATCCGATTTCGTCGCATACATGGAATCCACAGCCATTGCCCAGATCAATGCACAGGCAGGGACTTCCTATACAAGTGAGAGTGACATTGCCAGCCAGATCGTGACCTTACAGTCCAAACTGGATGATATCAATGTGATGCTGACGAGTCAGGCATCCTCTTTTGCAGATGCAGGCGTGACGTTGACTTCTTACAAAGATATTCCTGCTGCAATCTCAAAATTAAGTGAGAGCAAGACGCAGATTGCGACGGGAATCGCGACAATCGAGTCCGCCCAGACACAGGTGGCAGACGGTAAAACGTCTTTAGATGACGCATTAGTGACTTTAAATGAATCCCAGATATCCGGTATCATGGAGATGAGCAGGGGATATGCGGATCTTGCTGTTGCAGCAAATAAGATCGAAGAGGGACAGAGCCAGTTAGATGATGCAAAAGAGCAGGCAAAAGATTCAGCGGATCTGAACACGATCCTCACAATGGATACCTTAAAAAATCTTTTGACAGCGCAGAACTTCTCCATGCCGGCAGGTTATGTGACAGAGGGGAACGAGCAGTATCTGGTGCGAGTCGGAGATGAGGTGACATCCAAAGCTGATCTTGAAAATCTCGTTCTGATGGATCTTGGTATGGATGGTATCGAGCCGATCAGACTGTCAGATGTGGCAGATATCGAATACATTGACAATTCCGGAGATTCCTATTCCAAAGTAAATGGAAATCCGGCGGTGATGCTTTCGATTGAAAAGCAGACCGGCTATTCCACCGGAGATGTGACAGACCGGTTATTGGACAAATTTGACAGTCTGGAAAAAGAAAATACAGCGTTACATTTGAGCGTTCTCATGAATCAGGGGATTTACATTGACATGATCGTGAAATCAGTCGTAGAAAACATGATCGTGGGAGCCATCCTTGCAATTATTGTATTGTTATTATTCTTAAAAGATATAAAACCTACACTTGTAATAGCATGCTCGATCCCGCTCAGTGTTGTTTTTGCAGTGGTACTGATGTACTTTACGCATATTACGTTAAACATCATTTCGCTGTCGGGTCTGGCACTCGGAATTGGTATGTTGGTGGATAACTCCATTGTCGTGATCGAGAACATCTATCGATTGCGGGGAGAGGGGTATTCCATCCGGAAAGCAGCCGTGGAAGGTGCTTCACAGGTGACAGGAGCAATCATAGCTTCCACACTTACAACCATCTGTGTATTTGCACCGATTATTTTTACAGAGGGTATCACAAGACAGTTATTTGTGGATATTGCGCTGACAATTGCATTTACGCTTGCAGCCAGTCTTCTTGTGGCATTGACTTTCGTGCCGATGATGGCAGCAGGATTATTAAAAAATACAAAAGAGATCAGGCATAATTTCTTTGACAAAGTAAAAGATTCTTATGGAAAAATTTTAGCGGTATGTCTGCGTTTCAAGCCGGTCGTATTTATTGCGGTGATCGTATTGCTTGGAACAAGTGTTGTGGCAGCATTCTCCAGAGGATATTCTTTCATGGATATGAATATGGAGACGAACCAGATCAGTGCGACGATTTCAGCAAAAGAGGATGAGACGCTTACTTTTGATGAACTGACAGAAATGGCAGACGAAGTCGTGGAAAAAGCATTGACGATTGATGGTATTGAGACCATTGGTGCCATGGCAGGCGGAAGTGCTCTTTCCATGATGGGAAGCAGTTCTACAGACAGTATTTCCATGTATATGATTTTGGATGAAGAATCTGATGTGAGCAGCGCAGATGTGATCACACAGTTGGATGAACTGACCAAAGATATGGACTGTGAGGTGACAACGGATACTTCAGCTTCCGATATGACAGCGTTAATGGGAAGTGGACTGACGATCAATGTAAAAGGAAATGATCTCGATAAACTGCAGGAACTTGCAGGCGAGGTTGCAAAGGTAGTAGAGAACACCGAGGGAACCGTAGATGTGGATGATGGACTTGATAACACAACACCGTCTTTCACCATTTCTGTAGATAAAGAAAAAGCTGCGAAATATGGCATGACCGTTGCACAGGTATTCCAGCTTGTTTATGGGGAGATGACATCGTCAACCTCCGCAACAACGATCTCTACCGATGTAAATGAGTATCAGGTTTACGTACAGAGCGAGGAACAGTCCGATGTTACATTGGCTGATATCAAAAACCTGACCTTCACTTATACAGACAGAGAAGGAAACGAGACAGAAACAGCACTTTCTGATATTGCACAGTTTGAGGAAGGTTACACCTTAGGAACGATCAACCGTGATGCGCAGACCAGATATATCAGTGTGACCGCAGGAGTGGATGATGACCATAATGTCAGTCTGTTAAGTAATGAGATCCAGAAAGAGTTAGATAAGATCGATCTGCCGGAAGGATACTCCATTGAGATGGCAGGTGAGGACGAGATGATCGCAGATGCGATGAATCAGTTGTATCTGATGCTTCTTTTGGCAGTTATCTTCATTTACCTTGTCATGGTAGCACAGTTCCAGTCACTGTTGTCGCCATTTATCATTATGTTTACAATCCCGCTGGCATTTACAGGCGGTCTGTTCGCACTTTACTTTACCGGCAACGAAGTCAGCGTTGTGGCAATGATCGGATTTGTCATGCTTGCCGGAATTATCGTAAATAACGGTATCGTTATGGTAGACTTTATCAACCAGCTCCGCCGTGGCGGAATGGAGAAAAAAGACGCCATTATCGAATCCGGAAAAACGAGACTCCGTCCGATCCTTATGACCGCACTCACCACGATCCTGTCCATGTCCACGATGGCAGTCGGACTTGGAGAAGGTTCAGAAATGATGCAGCCAATGGCGATCGTAACGGTTGGCGGTTTGTTATATGGTACACTGTTAACTCTGATCGTTGTTCCATGTATTTATGATGCATTCAACCGCAATAAGAGCATGGTCGAGGAGGACTTATAATGGATGAGCAGAAACTGATCCACGATCCATCACAGAAAGTACTTGCCATGTATCAGGCAGTCATTGAGTTCATTAATGAAGGCTGTGATATCAACACTTTAAAAGTAGCTGATATCACAGGCCGGGCAGGCATTGGAAAAGGAACAGCATACGAATATTTTTCTTCAAAGGAAGAGATAATCTCTTCTGCAATTTTATATTATGTGAAAGTGTGCTTTGAAAAACTGCAGGTAATTTCTACAGATAACAGAACGTTTCAACAGAAAATTAATGAGGTCATGGATTTTATTGATGAGCATGTAAAAGAAAAGCAGGGTGTCTTTTTCCTGATAAAAATGGTATTGGAATCATACGAGATACCAAAGAATCTGAAAGATGAGTATGAGCGTATGAAACACCAGTGCTGTGATAAGGAGAAAAACGAGATTATCGACTGCATTGTGGAGGAGGGTGTCCGCGAAGGTCTGATCCGGGAGAAGAATGTTTTCCTGCGAAGAGCCGCGGTCGAAACCCAGCTTTCGGTCTATTTTATGTACCGCATCGCAGCAGAGAAAAAAATCGAACTTGACCTGGAGGCAGATTTTCTGAGAGAATATGTCTATCAGAATCTGTTGAAATTATTAGGATAGGAAGAAGGAATGAATAAATTAAAATCACATATAAAAAAATCAGTTGACAAATGCCTCTTTAGCTTTTATGATGAAAAAAGATATAAAAAGGTGATGAGAAAGAGGAGTACACACAGACACCTGAAAGAGAATGACATTCACCGGCTGAGAGATGTCACCAGAACATGTTGTGTGGAAGGTAGCTTTTGAACCGTCGCGCTGAACCTGTCTGTTGCAGATAAGTGGCAGAACTTGCAAGTTGATCATGCGGAGAAAAATTTCGTATATCGCCAGAAGCAGTCAGAAGTAAGCGAGAACGAGTTGTCCCCGTTACTGGACAGTGGCTTAGGAATGAGCCTGTAGAGATATGTTGTTTTTGCAACATAACAAAGGTGGTACCGCGTTGACACGCCCTTTGCATCCGTATGGATGTGAAGGGCTTTTATTTTTTTAAGAAAGGAAAAAGACAAATGAAGGAATTAGCAAAGACCTATGACCCAAAGGGCATTGAAGAACGTCTCTATAAAAAATGGGAAGACAACGGTTACTTCCATGCAGAAGTAGATCGCAGCAAGAAACCATTCACCATTGTGATGCCTCCACCAAACATTACCGGACAGCTTCACATGGGACACGCATTAGACAATACCATGCAGGATATTTTGATCCGCTACAAGAGAATGCAGGGTTACAATGCATTATGGCAGCCTGGAACAGACCACGCTTCCATTGCAACCGAAGTAAAAGTCATCCAGTCCTTAAAAGAAAAAGGAATCGACAAGGCAGATCTTGGAAGAGAAGGTTTCTTAGAGAAATGCTGGGAGTGGAGAGAGGAATACGGTAACCGTATCATCAACCAGTTAAAGAAAATGGGATCTTCTGCTGACTGGCAGAGAGAACGTTTTACCATGGATAAAGGATGTTCTGATGCCGTACAGGAAGTTTTTATTAAATTATATCAAAAAGGATATATCTACAAGGGTTCCCGTATCGTAAACTGGTGCCCGGTTTGTAAGACATCCATTTCCGATGCGGAGGTAGAGCATGAGGAGCAGGACGGATTCTTCTGGCATATCAATTACCCGGTAGTTGGTGAGGAAGGAAGATTCGTAGAGATCGCAACGACAAGACCGGAGACTTTATTCGGAGATACCGCTGTTGCTGTAAACCCGGATGATGAGAGATACAAAGACATCGTTGGAAAAATGTTAAAACTTCCGATGACAGACCGTGAGATTCCGGTGATCGCTGATCCATATGTAGACAAAGAGTTTGGAACCGGATGTGTGAAGATCACACCAGCCCATGACCCGAACGACTTTGAGGTTGGAAAACGCCACAACCTGGAAGAAATCGTTGTCATCAATGACGATGCAACCATGAACAAGTTAGCAGGAAAATATGAGGGAATGGACCGCTACGAGTGCAGAAAAGCATTAGTAAAAGATTTAGAGGAAGCGGGACTTTTAGTAAAAGTTGTTCCACATTCCCACAACGTAGGTACACATGACCGCTGCGGCACAACCGTTGAACCAATGATCAAACAGCAGTGGTTCGTGAAAATGGACGAGATGATCAAACCGGCAGTTGAAGGCGTAAAAAATGGTGATATCCAGTTACTTCCAAAACGTATGGAGAAGACATACTTCAACTGGACAGACAATATCCGTGACTGGTGTATTTCCAGACAGTTATGGTGGGGACACAGAATCCCGGCATACTACTGTGATGAGTGTGGCGAGATGGTAGTTGCCAAAGAAGCACCTCATAAGTGTCCGAAATGTGGATGCACCCATATGACACAGGACCCGGATACCTTAGATACCTGGTTCTCCTCTGCTTTATGGCCATTCTCAACACTTGGCTGGCCGGAAAAAACAGAAGACTTAGATTACTTTTATCCAAATGATGTTTTAGTAACCGGATATGATATTATCTTCTTCTGGGTAATCCGTATGATCTTCTCCGGTTACGAGCAGATGGGCAAAGCGCCATTCCATACCGTATTATTCCACGGTCTGGTACGTGACTCCCAGGGACGTAAGATGAGTAAGTCTCTTGGAAACGGTATCGATCCGTTAGAGGTTATTGACAAATATGGTGCTGACGCACTTCGTCTGACACTGATCACAGGCAATGCACCTGGTAACGATATGCGTTTCTACTGGGAGAGAGTAGAGTCTTCCAGAAACTTTGCCAATAAAGTATGGAATGCTTCCCGTTTCATCATGATGAACTTAGAGGGCGCAGAGATCAAAACCCCTGCTCTCGATGAATTAAAGGCAGCCGACAAATGGATTTTATCCAGAGTGAACACACTTGCAAAAGATGTGACAGAGAACATGGATAAATTCGAGATGGGTATCGCCGTACAGAAAGTTTATGACTTTATCTGGGATGAATTCTGTGACTGGTACATCGAGATCACAAAAGTTCGTACCTATAACAAAGAGAATGATCCGGCATCTGCAAATGCAGCATTCTGGACCTTAAAGACGGTACTGACAGAGGCATTAAAGCTGTTACATCCATTTATGCCGTTTATCACAGAGGAAATCTTCTGTACGCTTCACCCGGAAGAAGACACCATTATGCTCGCAAAATGGCCGGAATACAAAGCAGAATGGAACTTTGCAGCAGAGGAAGAGATGGTAGAGCACTGCAAAGACCTTGTAAAAGGTGTTCGTAACCTCCGTACTGAAATGGATGTTCCACCATCAAGAAAAGCAAAGATTTTCATTGTATCTGACGATGCGAAAATCAGAGACACGTTTGAATCAAACAAAGAAGTTTATGTAAACCTTGCAGGTGCAAGCGAGATCGCAGTACAGGCAGATAAGACAGGAATCGAGGAGGATGCTGTTTCCGTTGTAATTCCTGGAGCAACACTTTACCTTCCACTGGAAGATTTAGTAGACTTTGAAAAAGAAAAAGAACGTCTGTTAAAAGAACAGGCACGTCTGGAGAAAGAACTCGCGCGTTCTAAGGGAATGCTTTCCAATGAGAAGTTCTTAAGCAAAGCTCCGGAAGCAAAAGTGCAGGAAGAGAAAGACAAGCTTGCAGGCTATGAGCAGATGATGGCTCAGGTCAAAGAGCGTCTTGCACAGATGAAATAGAACAATAACCGTCCAGTCTCCCTAGCCGGTGGCGTGGACGGTTATTTTTATGGCAGGGTGTGTCATTGGTTTGTTCAACATGCACAAATTACAGAGCGAAAATGTGCGAAAAAGCAGAAAACTTGCTTGAAAAAAAGACTGGAAACGAGTATTATATAGTATATATACGATTTTTTGTAGGAAGAAGGGAGTTGGAAGAATGGCATTACCAAGTATTTCTACACCAAAAGTGAAGATTGTGAATAAAGACTTAGAGGCATGGATCAGACTCCCTGCACTGGAAGAAGGAGAACACTATACGATCGAGTATCTGCACGATGTATTACGGGTGAACCAGATTACTTATGGAATTGATGAAGCACAGCTTCAGAAAATCATCGATGAGGAGATATATGAACAGGATGTACTGGTGGCGAGAGGAGTACCGGCAGTAGAGGGACAGGATGGATTTTATGAATATAAGGTGAATATGAACCTTGAGAAAAAACCAAAGATCCTGCCGGACGGATCGGTAGATTACTGGTCCATGTACAGTGTACAGTCGG
>OODQ01001499.1_pt1 | contig 10316 bp, 6 predicted proteins | sample 1671321 | NCBI WGS metagenome assembly OODQ01 (sample SAMN06348144, study PRJEB24527) | human gut metagenome | biome: human gut; feature: ankylosing spondylitis patient; material: feces | host: Homo sapiens | place: China | collected 2015-10
TGGGACTGGAACTGGAAGAACTTCGTTCCAGTGTTGTAGCTGCACAGCTTGGTGAGGAAGCAATTTCTACAAGTGTTCTTGCAGGTGCTATCGGCCTTATCATTGTTATTATTTTCATGATCATTGTATACCGCGTACCTGGTGTTGTTGCAGGTGTTGCGCTGATCCTTTATACATCATTGATGCTGATTACACTGAATGCCTTTGACATCACACTTACTCTTCCGGGTATTGCGGGTATTATCCTGGGTATCGGTATGGCGGTGGATGCCAACGTTATTATTTATGCACGTATCCGTGAGGAGATTGGTGCAGGTGTATCCGTAAGAAATTCCATCAAATCCGGTTTCAGCAAAGCTTTCTCCGCGATCTTCGATGGAAATATCACAACTCTGATTGCTGCATTCGTGCTGATGTGGCTTGGATCCGGTACAGTTAAGGGCTTTGCTTATACTCTTGCTCTTGGTATCGTAATCTCTATGTTTACAGCTTTAGTTGTATCACGTCTGGTTGTGAACGCGCTTTATGCAGTTGGAGTTCGCGATGCGAAATTCTACGGAGCTGCTAAAGAACGTAAGGTAGTAGATTTCCTTGGAAAGAAGAAAGTATTCTTCATTATTTCCATTATCCTTATTCTTAGCGGTCCGGTAGCAATGTTTATTCATTCAAATGCCGGAAATAAAGCTTTGAATTACAGCCTTGAGTTCTCAGGTGGTACTTCTACAACTGTTACATTTAATGAGGACATGGACATTAAGACAATTGACTCTGAGGTAACACCAGTTGTTGAAGATGTAACAGGCGATAAGAACGTTCAGCCTACAAAAGTAGTAGGAACAAATCAGGTTGTAATTAAGACACGTTCTCTGGAACAGAGCGAGCGTGAGGCGCTTAAAGATGCACTGGTTGAGAAATTTGGTGTAGATGAGAGCACAATTTCCACAGAGAGTATTTCTTCTACAGTAAGTAAGGAAATGCGTCAGGATGCGATTGTAGCGGTTATCGTAGCTACAATCTGTATGCTCCTTTATATCTGGTTCAGATTTAAAGACATCCGTTTTGCAAGCAGTGCGGTACTTGCACTTCTGCATGATGTTTTAGTTGTACTTGCTTTCTATGCAATCGCGAGAGTATCCGTAGGTAATACATTTATTGCCTGCATGCTTACGATTGTAGGTTATTCCATTAACGCTACGATCGTTATCTTCGACCGTATCCGTGAGAATCTGCACAGCGGTTCCAGAGAGAAACTGGCAGAGATTGTAAATGCAAGTATCACTCAGACACTTACAAGAAGTATTTATACTTCCTTTACAACTTTCGTTATGGTAGCTGTTCTTTATATCATGGGTGTTTCTTCTATCCGTGAGTTCGCAGCACCTCTGATGGTTGGTGTTCTTGTCGGTGCATATTCTTCTGTATGCATTACAGGTGCATTATGGTATGTAATGAAAAAGAAATTTGCAGGAAAAGGACAGCCGGCGATTGCCACAGTTTCCACATCCGGAAAATCTTCTTCTAAACCTAAAAAAGCACGTGACGTATCGCAGAAAGATCCGACTCAGCCTAAGAAGAAAAACAGAAAAAGAGTAGCTGAGCGTCTGGCAGCTGAAGAAGCTGCAAAAAATCAGCAAAATGATGATGCTGAACAGAAATAGAATATTCATCTGATTTAAATGTTCAGATACATACCGTCCCGGGGGATAATCCCCGGGACATTTTTTATAAACGTATTGCATAGCCGATGAAAACTGTATTATTATGTAATAATCCGTGGACATTCACGAGAAAGCAAAAGAAATTAGTTTTGTTTAACTATTATAGATAAATGAGGAGAAAATACATGGAAAAATGGGTAGTAGCTGCAAAGAAGGCGGACTTTAACCTGATAGGCAGACAGTTTCATATTGATCCGGTGATCGCAAGGCTGATCAGAAACAGAGATGTGGTCGGGGAAGAGAAAATAAAAGAATATCTGTTAGGGACAATAGATACGATTCCATCTCCCTGGTTAATGAAAGATATGAAAAAAGCAGTAGACATACTGGAGAAAAAAATACAGCAGCAGGCGAAAATCCGGATTATCGGAGACTATGATATTGATGGTGTAACTTCTACATACATTTTACTGAAAGGCTTGACAAGAATCGGAGCAAATGTAGATACTTATATTCCTGACAGAGTCGCAGACGGATATGGGATCCATGAGCATCTGATAGACAGAGCCGAGTCGGATAAAATTGACACTATCGTAACTTGTGATAATGGAATTGCTGCTTGTGCAGAAATTCAGATGGCAAAAGAAAAAGGCATGACAGTGATCGTAACAGATCATCATGACATTCCTTACAGAGAGGAAAACGGAGAACGCCGGGTAATATTGCCGCCTGCGGATGCAATTCTGAATCCGAAACAATATGACTGTTTGTATCCGAATAAAAATCTATGTGGTGCAGTGGTAGCTTTTAAATACATCACAGCTCTTTATGAACGATTTGATATCCAAAAGAAAGAACTGGAAGATTACTATGAGCTGGTTGCAATTGCAACAGTGGGTGATGTCATGGATCTTCAGGGAGAAAACCGTATTCTGGTAAAAGAAGGCCTCAGACGCCTCCCAAATACAAAAAATAAAGGTTTGCAGGAACTGATTCGTGCCAATAATCTGGAGGACTCAAAGATTACAGCCTATCACATTGGATTTGTGTTAGGACCTTGCATCAATGCCAGTGGAAGACTGGACACAGCAGCACGTTCGCTTGCGCTTTTGAATGCACCGACAAAAGAAGAAGCAGCAAAACTTGCGGGGGATTTAACAGCGCTTAATCAGAGTAGAAAAGCACTTACTGAAAAAGGAAAGGAAGAAGCAATCCAGCTTATAGAAACAACAGAACTGAAAAATGACAGGGTGCTGGTGGTGTATCTTCCGGAATGCCATGAGAGTCTTGCGGGAATTATTGCAGGAAGACTCAGGGAGAAATATCACAAACCCGCATTTGTGCTGACAAGAGGAGAAAAATGTGCAAAAGGCAGTGGAAGATCCATAGAAAGCTATTCCATGTATGATGAACTGGTAAAATGTGCAGATCTGATGGTTCAGTTTGGTGGGCATCCGATGGCGGCAGGACTTTCGATAGAGGAAGAGAATATAGAGAAATTCAGAGAACAGCTGAACCAAAATTGTACATTGACCGAAGAAGATCTAAGGCCTAAGATCGTAATTGATGTGGCAATGCCGATTTCCTATATTACAAAAGAACTGGTAGAACAGATTTCTCTGTTAGAACCTTTTGGAAAGGGAAATGTAAAGCCAATTTTTGCGCAAAAAGGATTAAGAGTGCTTGACAGCAACATTATTGGAAAAAATAAAAATGTGGTAAAATTAAAACTTCTTGACCCTCAGGGCGCCATAATAGAAGGAATTTATTTTGGAGAAGCAGATGATTTTATGAATTTTATACGAGAAAAGGACAGTATTTCTATTACTTATTATCCGGAAATTAACAGGTTCAGAGGCCGGGAAAGTCTCCAGATCATTATTCAGAATTATTGTTAAGTATAAGAGTAACGATTGATTCTAAAATAAAAAGGTGATATACTATAAAATATTTATGAGTTAATCTATTACTTGACTAAATAGAACAAGCTTCTGTTTTTTCAGCAAAATTGGGGAAATTATTGAAGATTTGTATTAAATATGCCGGAGGAGAGATAAAATGAAGAAAATTGAAGAATACGTAAGAAGTATACCGGATTTTCCTGAACCGGGGATTATTTTCAGAGATATTACAAGTGTTCTGCAGGACGCAGATGGTCTGCAGCTGGCAATCAATTCTATGCAGGACTGCCTGAAAGATTTAGACGTAGATGTGATCGCGGGTACAGAATCCAGAGGATTTATCTTTGGCGTGCCGATTGCTTATAATCTTCATAAACCATTTGTACCGATTCGTAAGAAAGGGAAACTTCCATGCGAAACAGTATCTGCAAGCTATGAACTGGAGTATGGCAGCGCAGAGATTGAGATGCACAAAGATTCCATCAAACCTGGTCAGAAAGTAGTAATCATTGATGACCTGATCGCAACCGGCGGTACTATCGAAGCAGCTATTAAACTTGTAGAACAGCTTGGCGGAGAAGTGGTCAAAGTTGTATTTCTGATGGAACTTGCAGGATTAAAAGGACGTGAAAGACTGAAAGGATATGATGTAGCATCCGTGATTTGTTATGACGGTAAATAAGCACGACTGATCGTGCAGGACAGGCAGGTGGGAGCATATGGCAGAGATGACGAAAGGTACAGAAGCAAAAAAAGATGAGATGCAGGTTGAAAAAGAAAAACTGGAATCTGTAAAAAGAGCAGATGCAGCGGTAAAAACCATGCATGATTTTACAAGTCCGGAGGTGCTTTACAAAGAACTGATAAACAGTGTCTTAAAGTATCATCCGTCCACAGACATTTCTATGATAGAGAAAGCATATAAGGTTGCGAGTGAGGCGCATGAGGGACAGAAGAGGAAGTCCGGTGAACCATATATCATCCATCCTTTGTGTGTGGCAATCATTCTGGCAGATCTGGAGCTGGATAAAGAGACAATCGTGGCAGGTCTTCTTCATGACGCGGTCGAGGATACCTGGATGACTTATGAAGAAGTTGAGAAGGAATTTGGTTCAGAAGTTGCACTTCTTGTAGATGGTGTTACCAAGCTGGGACAGCTGTCTTATTCGGCGGACAAAGTGGAAGTTCAGGCAGAGAATCTAAGAAAGATGTTCCTTGCTATGGCAAAGGATATCCGAGTCATTCTGATCAAACTTGCTGACCGCCTTCATAATATGCGTACTCTGCAGTATATGCGCCCTGAGAAACAGCAGGAAAAAGCAAGAGAGACGATGGATATTTATGCTCCTATTGCCATGCGTCTCGGTATTTCCAAGATAAAAGTAGAACTGGACGATTTGTCACTGAAATATCTGAAACCAGATGTTTATTATGATCTGGTAGAGAAGATTGCTTTGCGCAAGAGTGAGAGGGAACAGTTTGTAGGTGCAATCGTAAAAGAAGTCAAGAAACACATGGAAGATGCCAGTATTAAATCACAGGTAGACGGACGTGTGAAACATTTCTTCAGCATCTACAAGAAGATGGTAAATCAGGATAAGACGATCGACCAGATTTATGATCTGTTTGCAGTCCGTATTCTGGTAGATACAGTAAAAGACTGTTATGCTGCCCTTGGCGTGATTCATGAGATGTACAAACCGATTCCGGGAAGATTTAAGGATTATATTGCCATGCCAAAACCCAATATGTATCAGTCACTGCATACGACTCTGATTGGTCCAAATGGACAGCCGTTTGAGATACAGATTCGTACTTATGAGATGCACAGAACTGCTGAGTATGGTATCGCGGCACACTGGAAATATAAGGAATCTTCTGACGGCAAAGCACCTGTAGGAAAGAGTGAAGAAGAGAAGCTTAACTGGCTGCGTCAGATCTTGGAATGGCAGAGAGATATGTCTGACAACAAAGAGTTTATGAGTCTTCTGAAAAATGACCTTGACCTTTTTGCAGACAGTGTTTACTGCTTTACTCCACAGGGAGATGTCAAGACACTTCCGAGCGGTTCGACACCGGTTGACTTTGCTTACAGTGTCCACAGCGCAGTTGGAAATAAGATGGTAGGTGCGCGTGTAAACGGAAAGCTTGTTCCTATTGAATACGAGATCAAGAATGGTGACCGTATTGAGATCATTACTTCACAGAATTCTCAGGGACCGAGCCGTGACTGGCTGAAACTGGTTAAGAGTACACAGGCGAAAAACAAAATTAACCAGTGGTTTAAGAAAGAATTAAAAGAAGATAATATCCTTAAGGGTAAGGAAATGCTTGCGCAGTATGCCCGTGCAAAGGGATTTAAGATTGTAAATTATAATAAGCCTCAGTATCTGGAGGCTGTTATGCATAAATATGGATTCCGCGACTGGGATTCCGTACTTGCTGCGATTGGTCATGGCGGACTAAAAGAAGGCCAGGTATTTAATAAGCTGGTAGAAGCCTATGACAAGGAGAATAAGAAGGCTCTGACAGATGAGCAGGTTCTGGAAGCTGCATCGGAAACACAGGAGAAGCTTCATATTGCGAAGAGCAAGAGCGGTATTGTGGTAAAAGGTATTCATGATGTGGCGGTTCGTTTTTCAAAATGTTGTAATCCGATTCCGGGTGATGAGATCGTAGGTTTTGTCACAAGAGGACGTGGGATTACAATTCACCGTACAGACTGTATCAATGTGCTGAATATGTCAGAACTTGACCGAAGCCGGTTGATCGAGGCAGAATGGCAGCAGCCTGACAATAAGGAAAAAGAGAAATACATGGCTGAGATTCAGGTATATGCGAATAACCGTACAGGACTTCTTGTTGATCTTTCTAAGATATTTACAGAACGTAAGATTGACCTTAGAAGTATTAACAGCCGTACAAGCAAGCAGGAGAAAGCAACCATTTCCATGAGCTTTGAAATCGGAAGCAAGGAGGAACTGCGTTCTCTGATAGAGAAAATCCGTCAGGTAGAAAGTGTCATTGATGTTGAGAGAACGACCGGCTGATCACAGAAAACCGATGGATAGAAAGGGATAACATGAAGAACTTAGAGTTACAGAAATGTATATTAGGACCTGTATATACAAACTGCTATTTCCTTAAAAATAAAGAAACCGGAGAGCTGATCATTATAGATCCGGCAGACTGTCCGGAGAAGATTGAGCTGAAAGTTTCTCAGATGAATGGAAAACCGGTGGCAATTCTGCTTACACATGGACATTTTGACCATATCATGGCAGCTCAGGCAGTGAAAGAGAAATACAATATTCCGATTTATGCCTGTCGTCAGGAAGAAGAGATGCTTCGGGAACCGGAGATTAATATGACAGCACATTGTGGAAGAGATTGTTCCATTGCGCCGGATGTTTTTCTTGAAGATCTGGACGTGGTTAAGATTGCTGGTTTTTCTGTTCAGATGATTCATACACCGGGACATACCAAGGGAAGCTGCTGTTATTATCTGAAAGATGAGGCGGTATTGTTTAGTGGCGATACTGTTTTTTATGGTTCGGTGGGAAGAACAGATTTTCCGGGAGGAAGTACAGCACAGATCGTGCAGAGTCTGCATAAACTGGTAGATTCTCTTCCGGAAGAAACAGAAGTTTTTCCAGGACATGATGTATCTACAAGCATTGGCTATGAAAAGAGGTATAATCCATTTGTATAAGATAGGCATTCTGTTTGAGAACAGAGATTTTGAACATGATGTTTATGAATTGATTAAAGCATTTTATCCCGAGGCGGAGATACATACTCTTTATGAAGATGATGAAGCAGAGTATGACCTCCGCTTCTGCGTGGAACGGGATAATGAAAATTATTTCATAAAATATGATAGAAAAGAAAATCCGGAAATTAAAGAAACGGAAATAAAAGGTGTAGCTTCTGCGGAAGTGATCACGGATAGTGCAGTGAAAGATCCTCATGCACTGAGAAAAGAGAATAAGGATTCTATTAAGTATGCATTGTACCAGCTTCTGGTGAAATTAACGGGCAGAACACTTCCATGGGGAAATCTGACCGGAATTCGTCCGGCTAAACTGGCAATGGGAATGATCGAATCCGGTATGAAGAACACAGAAGCTGCACAGGAGATGAGAGAAAAATATCTGGTAAGTCCGCAGAAAACAGCCCTTGCCATTACGATTGCCAACAGGGAAAGAGAAATTCTCAAAGATATTGATTATGAGAATGGATACAGCCTTTATATCGGAATCCCGTTCTGTCCGAGTATCTGTCTGTATTGTTCTTTCAGTTCGTATCCGCTGAAAGTGTGGGAGAAAAGATCAGATGAGTACGTAGAAGCCCTTTGCAAAGAAGTAAGAGAAACGGCTCTTATGATGAAGGGCAGAAAACTGGATACCATTTATATAGGAGGTGGTACTCCGACCACATTACTTCCGCATCAGATCCGGAAACTTCTGGATACTGTTGGAGAAGCTTTTGGTTACGAGGGGCTGGCTGAATTTACTGTAGAAGCCGGCAGACCAGATAGTATCACACGAGAGAAACTGATGGCAATTCGGGAATATCCGGTGACCAGAATTTCTGTAAATCCGCAGACAATGAATCAGGAGACCTTGGAGATTATCGGGCGTAAACATACAGTAGACCAGACAAAGGAAGCCTTTCATCTGGCAAGAGAACTGGGATTTGATAACATTAATATGGATCTGATCGTAGGTCTTCCTGGAGAGGACATTCATATGGTAGAACGTACTCTTGAACAGATCCGTGAACTGGCTCCGGACAGCATGACGGTACATTCTCTGGCAGTTAAGCGTGCAGCACGGTTAAATATTTTCAAAGAAAAATATCAGGAAATGTCTTTTGAGAACAATCAGGAGATCATGGATCTCACGATGAAAACAGCATATGAGATGGAAATGGGCCCTTATTATCTGTACAGACAGAAGAATATGAAGGGAAATTTTGAAAATGTTGGCTATGCAAAGGTTGACAAAGCGGGAATTTACAATATACTGATTATGGAGGAAAAACAGCCGATCATTGCACTGGGTGCAGGTGGTTCTTCCAAGCTGGTCTTTGACCATGGCAAAAGGATCGAACGTGTGGAGAATGTAAAGGATGTTTCCAATTATATTTCACGCATTGATGAGATGATTGAGAGAAAACGGACAGCAATAGCTACCTGGCTGTAGGATGTGGAGGTAACACTTTGAATACAGTACAAAAGACAGCAGTGGGTTCGCAGGAGAGGATTCTGGAGTTTGACCTTGCTTCTGAACTGCATCATGGGATGATGGTAAGTAATCTTGCTTATGCACTTGCGGAAGAGATGGGATTGCCGCATGAACAGTGCTATGAACTTGCGATTGCGGGAATGCTCCATGATATAGGAAAGCTGAAGCTGACAAGTTATATCAACGGACAGGAACAGGATCCTCTTGTGATTGAGGAACTGAAGTATGTCCGTATGCATTCAACATTGGGATATGAGGAACTGAAAGGACAGGGATATTCGGACTTTGTATTGGAGAGTATCCTGTACCATCATGAGAATTATGATGGCAGCGGATATCCGGCCAATAAGGCAGGGGAGGACATTCCGATAGGTGCCCGGATTCTCAGAGTCTGCGATGTATATGCGGCATTGATTTCAGACAGACCGTACAGAAAAGCCTTTGACATTTCTGCGGTTATGGAACTGATGATCGATGAGGTCAAGAATTTTGATATGCAGGTTTTTCTGGCATTTCAGAGAGTGGTTCATAATGGAGACGGACAGAGTTTCCGAAAATGAAACAGGGCTGATATATTACTGAGGAGATAAAGAAGGAATCAGTAATGTTGAATACGATAAAAGAGGAGGACAACATGGCATTAAAGAAGAAACCGGTAACCGGTATGAAAGACATTTTACCAAAAGAGATGGAGATTCGTAACTATGTGATGAACATGATTCGTGAGACATACGGAACTTTTGGATTTTCATCTATAGAGACACCATGTGTAGAACACATTGAGAATCTTTCCAGTAAACAGGGCGGAGAGAATGAAAAACTGATTTTCAAGATCCTGAAACGTGGAGAAAAACTAAAACTTACAGAAGCTGAGGCAGAGAGTGATCTGGTTGATTCCGGACTTCGCTATGACCTGACTGTACCGCTTTCCAGATACTATTCAAACAATGCAAACGAGCTTCCGGCTCCGTTTAAGGCACTTCAGATGGGAAATGTATGGAGAGCAGACAGACCGCAGAGAGGACGTTTCCGTCAGTTTATGCAGTGTGATATCGATATTCTGGGGGAGCCTACTTACCTGGCTGAGATTGAACTGGTTCTGGCTACTACAACTTTGCTTGGAAAGCTGGATTTCCACAACTTTACCATCCGTATCAATGACAGAAAGATTTTAAAGGCAATGGCCCAGTACAGTGGATTCCCGCAGGAGAGCTTTGACACAGTATTTATCATTTTGGACAAGATGGATAAGATTGGTATTGAAGGTGTTGCAGAAGAACTGGAGAAAGAAGGATTTGCCAAAGAAAGTATTGACACTTATCTTGGACTTTTCAAAGAAATCACTTCTGATATCGAAGGTGTTCGCTACTGTAAAGAGAAATTAAAAGATGTTCTGGATTCAAAGGTAGCTGAGGACCTTGAAACAATCATTTCTACTGTAGATTCTGTCAAGACAGCAGATTTTAAGATGTCTTTCGATCCGACTTTGGTACGTGGAATGTCTTATT
>OODQ01001516.1_pt1 | contig 10191 bp, 12 predicted proteins | sample 1671321 | NCBI WGS metagenome assembly OODQ01 (sample SAMN06348144, study PRJEB24527) | human gut metagenome | biome: human gut; feature: ankylosing spondylitis patient; material: feces | host: Homo sapiens | place: China | collected 2015-10
CAACGCCGCCTTTGCGAGTGTAGTCATGGGTCATTCCGTCCCATTCGTTTGTCAGCTTTTCGCCGCTTCGGTAGGCGGCTGCGGCAACGGCTGATTTGCCTTTTCCTCGGCTCACAATGCCGATGTTCCAATGGTAAATGGCTATGGGTATCACCTCCCGGATAGGATAATAAAACCCGCAAAAATGGTACAGACGCCAACGGCGGGTGTACTGTTTTTGTGGGTGTGCAGGGATAGCCGCGAAGCGGCGCAAGGGGTGCAGCCCCTTGTTGCGGCAAAGCCGCCATATCGGAGCGCGGGGAAATCTCCCTGTGCGGAGACAAGCCCTCGGCAGAGCGCACACGCCCGTAAGGGTGTATAAGTGCGCCCTTAGTTCCTAAGGGATTTTCAGCTTGTCGCTCCCTCTGCTCGTTTTTTCAGATATTCCCGCGCTGGTTCACTCGTCAAGGCAAGCCGGAGAAGTGCTGCGGCTTCCTCGTCGGTCATGTTCTTTGCTTCCGGCACAATGCTTTCAAAGACCGCGCCCCGGACAATAAGGCGGTGGTTTCTCTCCCGGCGTTCCTCGCGGGACAGCTTTTGCCGCAAAATCTTTTCTCTGTTTTCGTATTGCTGGATTTTCTTCTTGCTGTCCTCAATCTCGGCGGTCAATTCCTCGCGGGTTTTCTCTCTTGGCTTTGTCATGGTTGGGCGCTCCTTTCTGCTCATAAGCATAGAAAAAGGACAGTCGATTTTCTCGGCTGCCCTTGTAAAATAGAAAACTTATTTACTTTGCAAGAAGGTTTTGTTCGGATACTTTTTCATCAGAAGTATGGCTTGTTTGGGCGTGGGGCATATCAGTCTGAGTTTCCGTCAAAGTCTGTGTTATGATAGTGTTCATATAACCAGTATTTTCCCTCAAACTCAACGACAATGTTATCGCCGTACTGATAAACCGCAGCCCCTACAATATCATCATTTGCTTGGAAATTTTCTTTTGGTTCTTCCGAAGAACTAACTGTGTTTTCGATTTTTCCTAACAAATTGAAAGAACTTTTTTCATCTGCGAAGTTGGGTTGAGAGTCAACGATTTGATAAAGCGTATCATTTACATAGACCATAGGAGCAATATCTCCAGAAATGGGAACCAATGCCTTTAGCAAATCTTCTCCTGTTACACCTAATTGTGCTTCATCGCTTGCAAAAGGAATACGCAGCAGGTATTGTTGGTCTACTTCGTAAAGATATATATAAATGCCTGAGCCAACATCTTGTGTGTCACCTAAAAGAGAAAGAACATCTTCTCTTGTCATGGTCGGTGTTAGTTCTTTAATTTGCTCAGATGTTACCTGCGTCGGTGTATCGAGCGGTTCTTTGTTTTCTGGTATTAGACTAAGGATTTCTTCAGTCAACGGGTTACTTTCTCCTGCGTCAATCGTTTTTGCAGCTTCTTTTATTTCTTTATGAGAATAGTCGCTCAAATCTTCAACAGCAATGCCGAGAGAATTGAGATAATCAACCGCTGCATTATATTGAATTATATCAACGGCAAATGCGGTCAATGGTATCATCAAGCACAAGCAAGCTGCAATAGCCCCCCACTTTACCCAAATGGGCTTTGGGGCTTTCTTCTTGTAGTTGAGAGCTTCATCGACATATTTTGTATCAAGCTCGCTCATAGCGTCGGAAAACTTCTTCACATTCATACGAACACCTCTCTTTCTATCAAGTATTGCTTCATTTTCTCTCGGATACGGGTCAGCCGGACGGAGATGTTTTTCTCCGAAAGTCCCACAAGCTCGGCTATATCCTTGTAGCTATCGGAAAACCAATAGCGGCGCATGAAGATAACGCGATTTTCAACGGTCAGCGTGTCCAAAAAGTCCTCGATAATACGGGCTAACTCTCTGGCTTCAATTTCATCTTCAACGGTTTTCTGGTCTGCGATACAGGCTTCGATTTCTTCTAAAGCAATCGTATAGTGACTACTCCGTTTTGCAGCTTCCTTTCTCCAATAGATTTTGAGTGAAATGTTCCGAACAATTTTCACTATGTAGGACAGAAGCGGGTTAGGCCGCGCCGGGGGAATGGCGTTCCATGCGCCTAAATAAGCGTCGTTTACACATTCCTCCGCGTCTTGTCTGCTCCCTACGATATGGTAGGAAAGATTGTGGCAGACTTTTCCGTATTTTATGTCCAATTCCCGTATGCCCTGTTCTGAACGCTCGAAAAACATTTCTATGATTTTTTCATCGTCTATCAATCGCACCGCCTCCTTTCTGGCTTCACCTATATACTACGGTTTTAGCGGCGAATACTACATCAAATCTCAAACTTTTTCAAAAAAATTATATCACACTTCGCCGGAGATTGCTTGCAGTAGCTTTTGCCGCTTCGCTGGCGGCTTTCCGTCGTTCCTTGCTGTATGGGGCGGTCAGACGGAAAGAGAAACGCCCCTTTGCAATATCAAACTCCATGCAGCCCGTTTCCGGGTCTGTGTCCGTCTGCTGGCAGATTGCCGGATAACGGCGGCTGTATGCGGTCAGCCTGTTCTTTAAGTCGGTGTTGTGGGTGCGGATATGGATTAACGGGTCTTTCTCGTCAAACCAAATATCGGTGGTCTTTTCCTGCTTCGTAAGCCCTGTTCTCATAAACTCTCCTTTCTGCGCCCCTGTTACGCAATAGGGGCATTTTTCGGGTGTTTTTCCCGGCTCTTGACTTGGGGAAAATGAGGATTTTCAAATAGAAACCGCCCGGACGGGGAATGGTTCGTCAGGGCGGCTGTTATCGCAAGATTTCTGTTTTTTCCGGCTCTTGACCGTCAGACGCGGATAAACGCGAACTGTCGGCAAGCACCAGTTTGAGCAGCTTGTCGCGGAATGTTTCTGTGCTGCTGTGATTGAAAAACAACTCCGCAACAATGGTCTGCCCGTTCCTCTGGGTCGTGATGATGCTGTCGGGGGTTTGTTCTGCCATAGGCGGCTCCTTTCTTTGGGCGCAAAAGAGGGATTTCCCGTAGTTCGGAAAATCCCTCTTGGTTGACGGTTATTCTGTTTTACTGTGTGGGCTGTGCGGCGGCTGCCTGCGCCTTTCTCCTTGCCCGGTATTCCCGCGCTTTCATGCGGTCATACTCCCGCTGCTTTTCAAGGTTTCGCGCCCGGTACTCCCTTGAATACTGCCGGTGGTAGGCACGGCTCTTTTCCTTTTTGGCTTCTTCGATTTCCTCCCGCATTTGCCGGATTTCCTGCTCGGTCGGTTCTGCAAGCTGTGTCACTTCATTCTCAAACTTGCCGATATAATTGAAATATATGCTGATGTGCTGGATTGCGTATCTCGCCCTTTTCTGGTCGCGCTCATGCACTTCAATCCGACTGATAAACTCGTTGAGAATGGTGGGGGTAAGGTCGGTAAAGGCAGCATGGCGTTCCGTCAGCTTCAAAAACTTCTGCGCCCGTCCTCCCGCGTTCTCATAAGCGGACAGCTGCTCTTGGAGCGTGGCAAGCTCCGCTTTCAGCGCGTAGTATTCTTCCGAATACTTCTGCGACATCTGCTCATAGCGGTCTTGCGGGATCGTGCCGAGGGCGTTGTCCTCGTAGAGCTTATTCAGCACCTTGTCAATCTGTTCAAGGCGTGTCGTGATTTGCGGAATACGCTTCTGCTGTTTCTTGGTCTGGTCGGTCTGCTGCATGACAAGGTTCTTTTTCACTAAGGCTTCAAACTCTGCCCGGTTGCTGATAGAATAGTCCTCGATTTTCTTCAGCACTTCTGCGACGGTCTGCATGAGCAAGTCCGCGTCCATGATGTGCGGGGAGCTGCACTTGGGATTTTTTGCTTTTCCCTTGTGGTACTCGCTGCAATAGGCAACATGACGCTTGCCGCCGTTCCTGTAATCTATACGAATGTGCATTTTTGCGCCGCAGTCCTTACAGAAAAGCAAGCCGGACAGAGGGTGGATTTCCCCGTCCCCGTTGGGGCGTTTGACGGGTGCGTTTTCCAAAATCCGCTGTACGGTTTCAAAATCGCTGCGGCTGATAATCGGCTCATGCACATTTTCTGTGATGTGCCACTGGCTCCGGTCTACATAGTGGTTATGTTTATCCCGGAAATGCTTTGTGGTCTTGAAGTTGACCACATCTCCGCAATACTCCTGCCGTGTGAGGATATTGGTCAAGGTGGCTTTGTTCCACTTGCAGCGGTTATCCTCGTTGAGCGTCTTATTTTTACAGGTTCCCCGCCCGCGGTCTTTCATATAGAAAGTGGGGGTAGGGATTTGCTCGTTTTTCAGATGCACGGCGATTTGGTTGCGGTTCTTCCCACCGATAAACAGACGGAAAATCAAACGGACAACCTCGGCGGCTTCCTCGTCGATTATCCAAAAATCCTTGTTGTCCGGGTCTTTGACATAGCCGTAAGGGGCTTCGGTGACAATCGGCTTTCCACTCATGCCTTTGGTCTTAATGCCCGTTTTCACTTTCTTGCTGATGTCCTTTGCGTACCACTCCGACATGATGTTGATAAAGGGCGCAAACTCCAATGTGTCGGGCTTCTCGCTGTCAATGCCGTTGTTGACCGCGATAAAACGCACATTGTTCCGTCTAAATATCTCCATCGCGTTGCCGACTTGGAGATAGTCGCGCCCCCAGCGGGTAAGGTCTTTCATAATGCAAACACCGATTTTCCCGTTTTCCACGTCGTCCATCATGCGGGAGTAGGCGGAACGGTCAAAAAATCTGCCGCTTTCGTCGTCGTCAATGTAGTGCCGGATATTGGTTAGGTGCTGCCCTCTGGCATAGTTCTCCAAAAATATTTTTTGGTTCTGTATGCTGTTGCTCTCGCCGCCGTCCCTGTCCTCGTCGCCCACGGAAAGGCGGGAGTAAAGGGCTGTAATTTTGCTATAATCAGTCATGTGCATAACCTCCTGTGCGTCCATATATGTGTCATTTACACTTAAAATTATGCACTCCAGCGGGCAGAACCGTACTCGATGTTGTGCCGGAAATGCTTTGCGTTCTTTCCACGGACATAGACGGCGGTCCATAGACCTGCACAGCAAAGCAGTCCTGTCAGCAGATCGACAGGGTGAAGGCTCGGAAGGGGATTTCGGAAAGCAGCTCTTGCCGTCTGGAAAAACGACAGCAGCCGTTCAGAAGTATTCGTGCCATCCGCCATGCGCCATGCCTGCCCGAAATGGGTGCAGAACAGACCAAACAGAAGGTAGGGAAGTACCTTGAGCAGCAGCTTTTTCAGCTTTACAGTATCTATTCTCATCGGCTCTGCTCCCTCTGCTTGTCCCGGGATGTCACCTTCGTCGGGATGCTCTTCACCGCATCAATCAGCTTGTGGAGTTTGCTGAGCGTGCTCGGGCGCTTGCTTTTTGCGAGAACTTCTGCAGAGTAGGCGTTGAATGCCGCTGTCATGGCATCTGCGTCGCGCGCCTTGAAGAATACCAGATACTTCGGCTGAAACACGGATTTATCCTTTGCGATGGCGTAATCAACACCGTATTTGCGGGCGGATTTCTCGAATCCCTTGAGATCGGTCTGCGAAATATCAATGTTTGTTACGCCTTGATTTTGGCCAATCAACTGCTGAATGGTCTGCCTGCCGTCCGGCTTTTCGTTTTTCAGCGCCGCTTCATGGGATTTTCGTTTGATATAGGCAAGTCCCTTTGCGGCAAGGCGGATAATGCCGCGGGCGGTGAGCTTGGTCGTGCTGATTGCAAGGTTCACCGTCCGGTTTTCGATCTCCTCCTGCATGAGTCATCACCTCCTTCGCTGTCAGTACCATCAGCGATCATCGTGGCTGGAATGGGTGAGTTTTGGCGCGTCCCTGTGCTCATCACGCGCCTGCAGCACGCTGTCGGGAATGGGGACCGCCGTAATGCTGTGGCCCATCTTGATGAAAGCCTCGGGCTGATGGAACAGCGCCTCGAACTTGTCAATCTGTTCCGCAGGGAGCGAGCAGAAATCCTCTTCGCCCAGACCAACGACCAGAAAAGAGCCGGCAATCACATCGTAGATATGACCGTCCTCATCACGGAGCGCACGGTTTGCCGGAAGTCCGCGAAGCTTGCCCTCTTCGTTGCAGATTACGCCCACGCTGTCCTCGAACGGATAAACTGCCTCGATGTCGCCATCGACCGCATGCTGCAGGTCCTCGAGCGCTGTGCCAATCTGCACAACCCTGGGATACGCATTCGGCTGAACGAGAAGAACGGTCATGGTGTCAGGCTTCGCAGCCTCGAACAGCTCTGCATTTGCAACAGACTGCTCCACAGCCGACTGACGTGCTTCAAAGGTACGTGCGTTTTCGAAAATATGAGACTCGCAGTCATAGTGGAACACATTATCTGAAAGCCTTTCCTCGGGTGCGACCTCAGCTTGATTGATCGTGCGGACCATGTTCTCTAACTCGCTGAGTGACGGACTGGTGTCATCGGCAAGAAGCAGAACCTCGTGGATAGAGGAGGGGGAGAACGTAGAAGCTGCCGCCCAGCGTTTCTGCTGCGTCGTCCAGAAAATGCGGATACTGAATAACACACGCGCCGTTCTGACCGTTCTCGATGCTTGCAACCCACATGGGAGACGGGTCTGTCTGCCCGGCCATGTTGTGAATCACTTCATTCATGTTGCGAAGCGTTGCCGGACAGCTGTGAGATGCCGCCTCCAGAGCATCATCGTGCAGCTGCGCGGCGGAAATGCCGTAAGCATTCAGCATTTTATTCGTTACGAGGATGCTGAAAGAAGTACGCTCGTTATGACCCATGTCAAAACGGTATGCAAGAGCCATATCCTCGATGTTCCTGTGCGGAATATCAGTCAGCAGGTTCTTGTTTTTAGCGGAAGGCACCAGCTGGAGGGTCAGCTTTTCCTTCATGCGCTCGTAATTCGTGAGCGCTTCCGTGTCGAACTGCGGCATCTGGGCGACCGCTTCCTTGATTTCGCGCTCGATCGCCTTCATCGGATTTCCGAGATAGAGATCATTGCGGAACCTGTCGAACAGCACTTCCAGATCCATGGTCAACGCGATGTCGCCGCCGCTCGGATGAATGGCCATGCTGGTATAGGACTCGCCCTGCAGCTTGGGGACCTCCTGAACCTGGATGTCGTAGCCGGGAAAGCGGCGGCGCATCTCAGAAATAACCTGTGTCGTAAATTCATGGAAATTCATGTAAATTCAGCCCTTTCTGATAATAAAAGGACTCCCCAAAATATTCGGAGAGCCCTTTGCGGTATAGTGTTTATCGTTCGTGTTCGCGGGATCTCTTTTTCTGCCACTGATCGAGCAGTTTGATGATGGTGTCCTGCATCTGCTGCGCGGTGTAGGATCGCGGAAAAAATCTTCGCAGCTGCTCATTCCGGAAGGTGACCCGTTCAAGATCGCCTTTCTTCACCTCGTTCAAGATTTCTCTTGCTGCATCCATAGTGAAATTGCCTTCCTGTGCCAGCTTTTTCAGCCGCTGCGCCTGCGAAAGGGAAGGAGCAGCCTGCACTTCATCCATAGCCTGTAAGAAGGTTTCCTGCTCCTCGGGAGAGAGGTAGGAAAGTTCCACGGCAGGATTGAAGGAGATCTGTTTGCAGTCAACCAGATCGAGAAGGTCGGGAACGAGGTTGGTGAGGCGAATATAGCGCTGAATTTGATTGCGACTTTCGCCTAACTCTTTCGCCATCACCTGATCGGTTCGTAACTTTGTCCCAACTTGGGACGAAGTTAAGTCTGAACGTGCGCCTTGATGCTTCATCGCCTCGAGCTTCATCTTATAGGCAAACGCCCTTTCGCTCGGCAGGATATTTTCTCGCTGGAGGTTGGAGTCTACCATCAGCACCGTTGCGGCATCATCATCCATATCCCTTACCAGAACCGGCACCTCAGCAAGCCCTGCCAGTTCAGCGGCATGAGCACGGCGGTGTCCGGAAATGATTTCGTATCCGCCATGATCGAGAGGTCTGGCAATCAGTGGAGTCAGGACACCGTATTCTGCGATGCTTTCCGTCGTTCGCAGCATAGCCTCATCATCGAGCACCTTAAACGGGTGATTTTTGAAGGGAATCAGTTCACGAACAGGGATATTCTGCACGCGCTCCAGCTGACTTTCTGCGCGGCTTTCATCCGTCTCAAACAGGTCATCGTAACTGGTCAAGCTGATGTTTTCGCCTTTTTTCGGCATTTTTGAGCACCTCCTTTGTCAAATTTCGATAGGCATCCGCGACCTTGCCGCCGGGGTCGTGCTTGAAGATGCTTACGCCCTCAGCGCTGATTTCGGCGGCGCGGATCGAGCGGGGAATGTCAGTGCTGAATACTTTCAGCCTGCCGCCGTAGGTTTCGCGAATGAGACTGCTGATTTCCTTCGCACAGTTGGTGCGCGAATCCACCATCGTCAGCAGGATTCCCTCGATTTTCAGTCTGGGGTTGATCTGACGCTTCACCTTGCTGACCGTCTGCAGCAGCTGCTCGAGACCTTTTGCAGACAAATAGTTCGCCTGAACCGGAATAAGCACCTGATCAGCAGCGGCGAGCGCATTGATGGTAAGCATGCCGATGGAGGGCAAGCAGTCGAGTAAAATGTAATCATACTGCGATTTTACCGACTCTAAAACCTGCTTTAAGACGGTTTCGCGGCTTATTGCGTTTACGAGCGAGACTTCGAGGCCGGACAGCATGATGCTGGCAGGAATGAGGTCTGCGCCTTCTGTGTGTGACAGAATGGTTTCTTCGGGGGTGACAGGGCGCTCCTGCATGACGTTCGTCATTAAATCGGTCAGCGTCACCGGGAGATCATCCGGTCGGGGGTACCCGAGGGCAATGGTGAGAGAGGCCTGCGGATCGGTATCCACGAGCAGCACATGCTTGCCTTCTCTCACAAGACCGATGCCCAGATTTTCGCAGGTCGTCGTTTTGCCGGTGCCGCCCTTTTGATTGGCGACGGCAATGATCGTTGCGGACATATTTATGCGCCTCCCTTGCCGGAAAATTTGTCGCGAGTCAGCGGCTTGCGGCGAAACACATTTTCCTTTAATTCATAGGGACAGCGGGTGAACTGACAGAAACGGAACTTAAAATCCGGGCGATAGTACAGACAGCGTGAGCAGCTGCCGGGCTTATCCCCGGACAAATTCTTCTTTGCGGATTTTGCCATCCGCTCGAAGCGGCGGAAGCAATCGTCGTGTTTAGTCATTGGCGGCACCTTCCTTTGGTTTTGTATTTTTTGATGCGTTGAACTGCGCTATCAAATCCTTATAGCAGGTCGCACTCACGCAGGAGCGGCCGGATGCGTAACAGCAGCCCTCGCATTTCTTCTGCTGCTCGGATTGAATGATTTCAGCGAGATAGTAGCAGTTTTCCTGCCCGAGAATGCAGGGAACCTTGCGGTTTTTCCAGAAAAAGCAGCTGCGGCAGGTCTCGGGCTTGTCGCTGTAATACTTGACTCCATCGATCAGAACGATGTGAGGTTTGACGTCTTTTTGCACGTTAGTTGCCTCCATTCAAATGATTTTCGGATAAAACCTGTGATGAAAATTTCACCACAGGTTTATGTTAAAAATGATATCAGACAGTCTCCTGCTAACAGCAGGGAACAGGCTGTCACACACCATTTATTAGCAGCTTTTTGTGTTCAAAACAACCGAAAATGGCGCGTGTTATTAGAAAAATCGCGGTTTTATTAGACGATTAGACAGAATTTTTGAAATTTGTTAGAGAAAAAGAACGCAGAAATATATCTTCTGCGTTCTTGATTGGCGTCCCAGGGGGGAGTCGAACCCTCGGCCCCATGCTTAGGAGTTCTAAATGTCCTTTCGCAGCAAGTGGTTTCTAACCTCCTGTAATACTCTCTAACACCTTATAATACAGGAAAAGCGTGAGGTCTGTACGGAAGATAGATTCACGAAATATCCTGTACTGGTAACAAAAGTGTTAGCAACGTGTTAGCTGGTTCAGTTCCAGCTAGGAAACCATTTATCAAGATTATACGATACTCTTTTTCCTAATGCAAGGAGTAGACGTTTTGTGTGAAAACATGAAACGTCTATTTTTATGAAATTTTTTTCTCATAAAATCAAAAAAATAACGCACGCAACTCATATTGTGGTATACTATTAGTATCTATACCCAATAGAAAGTGAGGTGTTCCCCATAGGTAACGCTGAACATTACATAGCAAAAATAATTTTTAGTAATCATATACTACAATATACAGGGCAACAATATGAGGATTTC
>OODQ01001555.1_pt1 | contig 9884 bp, 6 predicted proteins | sample 1671321 | NCBI WGS metagenome assembly OODQ01 (sample SAMN06348144, study PRJEB24527) | human gut metagenome | biome: human gut; feature: ankylosing spondylitis patient; material: feces | host: Homo sapiens | place: China | collected 2015-10
GACAAAGAAATCTCGGAGCAGGAAATCGAAGATTTCTGGGAGATTTTTGGTCATTTGTGGGAAGGGCAGGAGATTGCTACTATCCCCGCCGAGCAGGGTTCTCAGGATGGGCAAACTATGGAGAAGGACCTATAGAATGTTCGCTCCAAAGGTCTAGTGAGGAAACCAATTAAGAAACAAATTGAGGGGTGGCCGGTTAAAAGCCGCCGTGGGATGAGTCAGAAGGCCGACTGAGGCCTCTGAAAAAACAGAAAGAGATAAAAATGAAGTTAAAAGCTGTGATCGCCGTATCCGTTCTTGCTATTGCTGCGGCAACAGGCGGCTGGATGTACTACCGATATGAGTCCACACCCAAGAATTTAGAGCTTTACGGCAATGTCGATATCCGCCAAGTAAATCTGGCTTTCCTTTGGCCGGAACGTATTAAGTCGATTTTGGTCGAAGAAGGCGACGTCGTTAAGGCGGGAGAACCGGTTGCCGAACAGGAAACCGACACGCTTAAGATTGAAATTGAACAGGCTAAAGCAGCCGAACAAGCTGCTTATCAGACCTATTTAGCATTGAAGAACGGTACTCGTCCTGAAGATATTGCCAAGGCTGAAGCCGCTGTGTTAGTAGCGCAGTCTCGTTTGCATCTGGCCCAGAAAGATTTTGAACGCGTGGACGGCATTTATAAATCTACCCGAGGGCAGGGCGTGAGCAAACAGGCCTTGGATACACAGAGCAGCCAGCTGCAAGTTGCTAAGAACGAACTGCTTTCCGCAGAGAAGTCTTTGGAATTAGCCAAGATCGGTCCGCGAGCCGAAGACGTCGCCAGAGGCTATGCGCAATGGCAGCAGACCAAAGCTCAGGTCGATCAGCTGGAGTTGAAATTAAAGCAGAGTACGCTTTATGCCCCGCTCGATACAACGGTTCGTTCCAGACTTCTGCAGCCCGGCGACATGGCAAACGCTCAGGTGCCGGTTTTGGCTTTGGCGATTAACTCGCCTAAATGGGTTAGGGCCTACGTCAACGAAGTCAATCTCGGCAAGATCAAACCGGGTCAGGAAGCCTACGTGACGATTGACGCCTATCCGAATGACAAAATTCCCGGTCATGTCGGCTTCATTTCTTCTGTAGCCGAATTCACGCCTAAGACCGTTCAGACGCCGGATTTGCGCACTAACCTTGTTTACGAAGTCAGAATTTTGGTTGACGACAAAGACAATCGTTTGAGACTGGGTATGCCGGCAACCGTGGGCTTTAAATAAGGACGGCTGATGGCAGAGAACAACAACGTTCCGGCCGTCTTCGCAAAATCGCTTAAAAAAGTTTTTGTTAATAAGAAGAATCCGGCACTTGATTCGATTGCGCTCAACGGTATTGATTTAACGGTACCGAAGGGAGGGCTCGTTGCTTTGGTCGGTCCGGACGGCGCCGGTAAGACGACTTTTATGCGATTGGTCTGCGGGCTTCTGACTCCGACCTCCGGCGAGTTGGAAGTGTTCGGTATGAACACCGTGACGGATTCAGAAGCGATTCAAGAGCGAATCGCTTATATGCCGCAGCGGTTCGGGCTTTATCAGGACTTGAGCATTAAAGAGAATATGGACCTTTTTGCCAACCTTCAGGGGGTTCCTGAGGACGAGCGAAAAGAAAAATATGATCAGCTCTTCGCGATGACCGGGCTTGCACCATTTACCGACCGGTTGGCCGGACGGCTCTCCGGCGGTATGAAACAAAAGCTCGCACTGGCCTGCGCCCTGATTCACGACCCGGATTTATTGATTTTGGATGAACCGACGGCAGGTGTTGACCCGGTTTCTCGTCAGGAACTCTGGAAGATTCTTAAAACTGCGGTCGCTCAGAAAGGTATGAGTGTTCTCGTGAGCACTGCTTATCTGGAAGAAGCGGCCATGTGTCATGACGTCTACATCATCAATAAAGGCGTGATTTTGGCAAAGGGTACGCCCGAGATGCTGACGGAGCCTTATAAAGATCGAGTTTATTTTGCTCAATCCGAGGGCAGAACGGCGCGCCAAATGCTCGACGCCGCTTCCCAAGCTTCTCTTGTTCTTGATTCCACGCCGTCAGGAGACGGGGTCCGAGTGCTGTTGTCGAAAGATGCCGATCTGAAAGAAGCAGCAAAGGAACTCGGTGTTCCGTCTCTAAGCCCGCTGCCTCCGAGACTGGAAGACGCTTTTATGTCTCTTCTGATTGCGGCGGATAAACCACAGAAAGATTTCGGGGAAAACGTCGAAGTCCGGAATACGAAAGGTGATGACAGCAAACCTGTGATTGTGGTTGAGAACCTGGTTAAGAAATTCGGGGACTTTACAGCGGTCGATGACACATCGTTTAGCGTCACACGCGGAGAAATCTTCGGATTGCTGGGGCCGAACGGTGCCGGCAAAACCACCACATTCCGCATTCTTTGCGGTCTGATTCCGGCGACTTCCGGAAAGGTTGAAGTGGCAGGGTATGACCTTCGAACGGCTCGAGCTTCGGCGCGACGAACGGTTGGTTATGTGGCTCAGTTTTTCTCCTTGTACAGCATTTTCTCTGTGGGATTTAATTTGAAGTTTTACGGCGGTGCGTACGGATTATTCGGAGACAAGTTAAAGACGGCTATGGATGCGGTTGTCAGGCGTTTCGGTCTGACAGGTTTGCTCGGCAAGAAAGCAGGCGGCTTGAACGACGGCTATAAAAAGCGTCTTTCGATGGCTGCCGCTCTGATGCATGATCCGGGTATTTTGTTCCTTGATGAGCCGACAAGTTCGATTGACCCGCTTGCGCGAAGAGTGTTCTGGCGAAGCATTAACAAACTTGCCGACGAGGGCAAAGCCATTATTGTGACGACCCACTTCATGGAAGAAGCAGAGTACTGCACGCGCATTGCCATTCAGGATCGCGGCCATATGCTTGCGATCGGAAGCCCTAAAGAGGTTAAAGAAGCCGCCGGGCTGCCGGAGACGGCGAGTATGAACGAAGCCTTCATCAAGATTGTGAGGGCTTACGGTAAAAAGGCAGGGATTGCAGATGATTAAGTCCGATTTTCTTCGCCGTCTACGCGCTCTGACGATTAAAGAGTGGTGCCAGCTCGTTCGAGACCCGAGCTCTTTTGCCGTGGGGCTAGTGCTTCCGCTGGTTTTGATCTTTATTTTCGGCAGCGGCCTGTCTTTGGACTTAGGCAATACGCCGATCGCAGTGATCAACCAGGCGCCGGGCAATGTTTCTTACGCTATTGAGCAAGGATTTAAGGGGTCGCCGTACCTCACACCGATTAACTGCGGCAACATCAAAGAAGCCGAAGGGCTGATGAGAAAGAAGACCGTCAAGGGTATCGTTGTGATTCCGAGCAACTTTGCAGGACAATTTCAAGTCGGCAAAGGCAAGCTTCAGCTCATCGTGCACGGTGTGGACACCGTGAGCGCCTCATCGCTTGAACGCTACATCCAGCAGTCGGTCCAAATCAGTCTCGGTAAATTAGGCTATTCATCGGATAAGGGCGCCGTACCGGTTGTTCGTCTTTGGTTTAACGCCGCAAATTCTTCGACCTGGTACTTCGTGCCCGGGCTTGTGGTCGTTGTGATTACAATTGTTGGTGCATTCCTTACTGCGCTTGTGATTGCTCGAGAGTGGGAGCGCGGTACTATGGAGATGCTGTTTTCGACGCCGGTTAAGCCTTCCGAGATTCTGCTCTCTAAGGTCATTCCATATTTCATTGTCGGTATGGGCGGCTTGTTCCTTTGTCTTTTTGCGGCACGATTCATTTTTGAGGTACCGATCCAGGGCTCATTGGCTGTCATTATCGGATCTTCGTGCATTTATCTTTTAACGGCACTAGGGGCAGGGCTTTGGATTTCGGGGCTGACAAAGAATCAGTTCCTGGCTTCCCAGCTTGTGATTCTGATCAGTTTCCTGCCGTGCGTGATGCTGAGCGGCTTCGTCTTTGACTTGCGAAACGTACCGGAAGCCATCGCGGCGGTTTCTTACGTACTTCCGCCGACTTACTTCATGGAACTGATTCGAGCTTCATTCCTTTCGGGAACGGACGCGCAAACGGTGATCAAAGACACGGCGATTCTTGCTGCTTACGCCTTTATGTTTTTCTTCTTTGTGACAAGAACACTTAAGAAGACGTTGGAGAAGAAATGACTTTTGGTGAATGGCTAAGATGGTTCAGTAATCTGTTCGTGAAGGAATTTCTCACGTACTTTATCGATCCTGCTTCTCGATTTATTTTGGTCGTGCCGCTGATCATTCAGATTTTTCTGTTCGGCTACACCGCAACCTTCGATTTAAACCATGCTCCGATTGCCGTTTTGAATGAGTCTCACGGAAGGTTTTCGCAGCAGCTTGTATCGCAAATCGGCGCTTCTCCGACTTTTTACATACGCCGATATTTGGACAATGCTTCTCAGATGAAGGACGAACTGAATCCTCGTGATTCGCTTGCCATCGTTCATATTCAGTCGGATTTTGATTCCAAGCTCGCACAGGGCAAACAAGGTCCGGTGCAGATTATTACTGACGGCAGGAACTCTACGACAGCAGGGCTGGCGGCAGCTGAACTTTCTACGATCATTCAAGAATTTAATCACCGTTATGTCGGTGTTCCCGAAGGCATTGGTATCGAGACGCGGGCCTGGTACAACCCGAATCTGCAGACCCAGTGGAACATTGTGACAGCGCTCATTGGTACCTTAAGTTTTATTCAGGTGCTTATGCTGTCGGCCTTGTCGGTCGCTCGAGAGCGAGAGCACGGAACGTTTGACCAGTTGCTGGTTTCGCCCTACAGACCGTTTGAGATTCTTTTGGCGAAAGCAACGCCTCCGATTGTGATCGGTATCGCGCAGACCTTTATCGTGGTTCTTTTTGCGGTCTTCTGGTTTAATATTCCGATGCGCGGGATGCTGCTGCCGCTGTATTTCGGTATTTTTATCTTTACGTTATCAACGGTGGGAACAGGCTTGGCGATCTCTTCAATTTCTCAGACCATGCAGCAGGCGATGATTTTCTCGTTTGTGCTGATTGTTCCGATGGTGATTCTTTCCGGTTTGGTCACTCCGGTTTACAACATGCCGGAGATTCTGCAGATTCTGACCTATGTTGATCCCTTGAGATTTGCTCTGGAGTACGTTCACGGCGTGTATCTGGAAAACTTATCTATCTCCGAACTTTGGGGACAGATTATTCCGATGCTTGTCACCGCTGTTGTTACGCTGCCGTTTGCGGCATTCTTCTTCCGTCGGTCATTGTAAAAAAATGTAAACTTAGAATAGGTAAAAAAGATAATGTGAGCTTTCGTTTTGATTTCTTTCAGTTTTTAGGATGGAGCTCTGTACCAAGGAAAATTATGGATATTGAACAGCAATACTCAGTCAATCATTTTTTGATTTCCGCGCTACTTACCTACGTAGAAAATAAAGAGATAGCGATACCGGAAATCCAAAGACCCTTCGTTTGGAACGCATCAAAGGTTAGAGACCTCATTGACAGTCTTTATAGAGGCTATCCGGTCGGCTATATCGTTACCTGGCAGAATCCAGATATGAAATTAAAGGACGGCAAGAGTTCCAGCGGCAAGAAGATCCTGATAGATGGGCAGCAGAGAATTACGGCGTTGACGGCGGCAATTCTTGGTAAAGCTGTCAAGAATACAGAATATGAGGACGTCCATATCAAGATCGCTTTCAATCCAAAAGAACGGAAATTTGAGGTAAGCAATCCTGCAATTCAGAAGGATGTCACTTGGATCTCGGATATAGCGCCGTTTTTAAGCGGACAAAAGAGGCTAAGAGAGGTTAGAGAGGAGTATTGCTCATCAAACCCTGATTTGGATCAGGATGAGATAGAAGATGTCTTGGAGGAGCTGAAAGCGATCAAAAACAGACAAGTTGGTGTCATTCAGCTAAACGGATCTTTAGATATCGACGCCGTAACCTCGATTTTTATCAGAATCAACAGCCAGGGAGTACCGCTAAGTCAGGCAGACTTTGTGATGTCAAAAATAGCAGCCAATGAAACTTACGGCGGAAACCTTCTCAGAAAATGTATTGATCATTTCAGCCATCTTTCAGTCAAACCGGAATTCTTCTCGTCCCTCAAGGCTAACGATAAGGAATTTGTTGACTCCGAATATTTTCCGGCAATTGCTTGGCTAAAAAATGAGAATGAGGATATTTACGATCCTGATTACACAGATATTATTCGCGTTGCATTCCTCTATGGTTTCAGCCGTGGAAAATTAGGTGACTTGGTGAGCCTGCTTTCCGGACGAAACTTCGAAACCAGAGAGTTTGAGCAAAGCATTGAAGAGAACACTTATAAGATCTTAAAGGCTGCGGTTTTGGATTTCGTTAATGAAACGAATTTCAAACGCTTCCTCATGATTATTAGCTCTGCAGGCTTTTGCCATTCCAAACTGATAACTTCAGACAACGCGCTAAATTTTGCTTACGCACTGTACTTGAAATTGCGCAGTTTGAACTATTCTCCGGAGAAGATCGAAAAATTCGTCCGCCGCTGGTTAGTCCTGTCGATCCTTACCAGCCGATATAGCGGAAGTGCAGAAACGCGCTTCGACTCTGACATTAAAGCCGTTGAGGACTGTCCCATTGAAGAGGTTCTAGCAGACGAGGAAGAAGTTAATCTCTCCGAGTCATTCTGGAGTGTTGCTCTGCCTCAGAAACTCAGGTCTTCGTACGCAAACAACCCTGTCTTTAACCTCTTCTTAGCAGCTCAATGTAAGAACGGAGCCCGAGGCTTTCTTTCCAAAGATATTCTCGTAAAGGATTTGATTGAACAAAGAGGGGACGTTCATCACGTCTTTCCTAAAGAATATCTAAAACAGGGTGGCTTAGGAAAAGGGCAATATAACCAAGTGGCGAATTACGCTTACGTTCAGTCTGAAATTAATATAAAGATTGGAAAGAAAGCGCCGGATGACTATCTTGGCTATGTCCTTAATGTTCAATGCGAAGGAGGACAGTGCCTCTACGGAGGAATTACGGATATTGCAGATTTCAAAAAGAATTTAGAGGAAAACTGTATTCCTTTTGAAACGGTAGAAATGGATGAAAGCAACTACGAAGAATTTCTTCAAAAACGCAGGGAACTTATTTCCTCCCGTCTGAAGCAATACTATTTCTCCCTTTAGAGGCATCCGTTTTTGTGGAATAAACAAAAGGCCGAATCCATCAAAGGTTCGGCCTTCCGCTTAATCAGAGTATCGACTAAGAAATTTTCTTATAGGCTTCGTTGGCCAGTTTCTTACCGAGTTCAACGCCGGGCTGGTCAAAGGCGTTAATGCCGAAAAGCGTTCCGAGCATTGTGGTCTTATGCTCATACATCGCCATTAAAGCGCCTAATGTTTCAGGCGTGAGTTCTTCAATGGAAACGGTGGAAACCACATTGAAGTACTTGCTCTTCGGATCTCTGGTCACGAGAGCTTCCGTCTGAGCTTTGGCGTTGGCCATTAAGACGCGGTGCAGTTCTTTGTGCGCGTGGCCCGGTTTCTCGCACCAGAAAACGTCAATAGCGTTCTTTGCCGTACCTTCGCGCAAGAACTGGTAGAAAGAATGCTGAGATTCGTTCCCGTGTCCGCCCCAAACCGCCAGAGAGGTTTTCCCGATCACCGGCGTTCCATCGGCAGCCGTACTCTTACCTAAGCTCTCCATTTCCAGCTGCTGGAGCCAGTCCACCATGACACGAAGGCGTTCGTCATAGGGAAGGAAACAGTAAGAGGAAACGTCGAGTTTTTCCGAATTCCAGTAAGCAAACATCGCCATGAGCGCCGGCAGATTGTTCTGCAGCGGAGCGATCGAAGCGTGCTGGTCCATTGCATGGGCGCCGGCCAGGAATCTTTTGAATGTATCTGCACCTAAAGCGATCGCAACGGGTAAACCGATCGCACCCCAAACAGAGAAGCGGCCGCCGACCCAATCCCAGATAGGGAAGAAGTTTTCTTTCGGAAGTCCGAACTGTTCAGCGGCATCCGGTTTTGCGGAGACGACAACCACGTGATGTTTGAAGTCTTTTTCAGGAATACCGGCTTTCTTCAGCCAATCCAAAATTTCCATGGTATTGGCTCTCGTTTCCTGAGTCTTAAAGCTCTTGGAAGAGATGACAATCAGCGTGGAAAAAGGATCCAAAACGGAAGTGATTCGATCAAAGATCACGCCGTCGGCAGAAGCGAGAAAGTGAAGTTTGATTTCCGGTTTATTGGGACGAAGTGCGTTGTAAACGCATTTCGGACCCATGTCAGAGCCGCCGATTCCGATATTGATGACATCGGTGATTCGGTCGCCTGAACAGCCGCGCCATTTCCAGTTGCGGACATCTTCAGCAAACTTACAGAAAGCTTCGAGTGTCTGGTGAACTTCTGCGGCATGAGGGGCATCCGGAGAAGGGTCGCGCAAAGAGGTGTGAAGGGCAGAGCGATGCTCGCTGGCGTTAACGATCTTTCCTTTACGCATTTCGTTAAAGGATTCGATCATCTTTTTCTCTTTGACAAAGTCAATAAGAGAAATGAGCTCCTTCTGGTTAATTCTTTGCCGCCCGATATCCAGAGTGATGCCGCAGGCGCTCTTTTGATAATTCTCAAAAGAGTCTCGGATAAAAGGTGTAACGGTTAAAGACTTCATTGTTGTCGTGTCTGTTTGAAATCAATCTGTCAATTATGACGCAGACCGCGATTATTGAGAAGTCAGAACAGATCCTCAATGGCGCTTGTCTTCACCGATCAAATGGAGCGAGTCTTCTTTGGATTGATTGTGGTGATGCTTGAAAATCACCGCCAGCATCGAGCAGCCGACAAAGCATCCGAAGAGCACCATGATGGTGACGGTTCCGAGACCCGACTTAATGAGCAGGGAGTAGAGACCGAGCATCACGAGAATGGGAGTTTTCGTTGAAGTTCTGGACGGCAATGGAGCGTCCGGCGCTCATGAGGACATGTCCGCGGTGCTGCAATAACGCGTTCATCGGAACAACGAAGAAACCAGCCATCATGCCCACGCTGACTAAAAGTAAGCAGGCAATCGCAATGGCAAAGGAGATGTGGAAACCGAAGATGTCAAAGCCGCCGGGAATCCAGGAAGCTTTATAGAAGGACATGACAGCTACAGAAAAGCCCATCAAAACGCCGATCGGAAGGACATCTACGCTTCTTCTTAAACTGACATAGGCGGCCGCTAAAACGGCACCGATGGCGATACCGATGGCAACCACGCCCTGGAGAATAGCTGCTTTAGATAAATCGAGGCCGAGGTTGGAATTTGCCCAAGCAAGAACAAGGAACTGAAGTGTGGCGCCGGCGCCCCAGAACAGCGTTGTCACGGACAGGGAAATTTGACCGAGTTTGTCGTGCCAGAGCAGAGAGCAGGATTTCCCGAAATTAACGAGTGTGTGGATCGGACGGAAGTCTTGTTTCGGATAGCGGGCGCCGGTATCCGGAATTAACAGGTTCACGGCAGCCGCAGCGGCGTAAACAAAAATCATGACGGCGATCGCGGCCTGAGCAGCATTATGGACGCCGAAGACATGATGGCCTTGAACGAAATGGTCGACCATCGGAGAAATGAGCAAGCCGCCTAAGCCGGTCCCCAAAATAATAGACGCAACGGTCAGGCCCTCAATCCAGCCGTTGGCTTTCACAAGTTTTTCGGGCGGAAGCAGTTCCGTGAGAATGCCGTATTTTGCAGGCGAGTAAGCTGCCGCGCCTAGACCGACGATGGCGTAAGCAAGAAGCGGATGGGTGCCGAACAGCATGATGATGCAGCCGACGGTTTTTACCGCGTTGGTGATAAACATTACGCGGCCTTTCGGCATTGAATCGGCGAAGATGCCGACCCAAGCGGCGAAGATGACGTAACTCACAACGAAGAACAGCTTCAGCAGCG
>OODQ01001558.1_pt1 | contig 9872 bp, 10 predicted proteins | sample 1671321 | NCBI WGS metagenome assembly OODQ01 (sample SAMN06348144, study PRJEB24527) | human gut metagenome | biome: human gut; feature: ankylosing spondylitis patient; material: feces | host: Homo sapiens | place: China | collected 2015-10
GTGTTTGAATGGAACCCTGATAATAAGGGTTTTTTAGGGCAAAAAACAGTTTTTTAGGTTTGGGTGTGCTGTTTTCGCGACAAACCGCTGTCCGTTAGGGCCTCTCGGAAGATTACACATCCCGTATATAGGTTATTTTTAAACGGTAATGCAGGCTTAGCTGTTGACTGTGAAAATTCTTGAGAAGTGTCGATGTATCGAGGTTTAGCTGAAAAGGTCCAGCTCTTTTTGGACGGAAGGCTCCGTTTTCTTTAAGAGAATCTCTTGTATATCTGTCAAGTACAACTTGACCATATTAGAAAAAATTAGGCCTACAGAGTACGTTTTGTCTGAATACCTTAATTGTGAAAGCCAGCGGTAGAATTCAATTTCGTCTTCTGTCTGTGCTTCAATTCCGCCTCGGATCATGACAAATTTATCAAATAGGGCAGAAGCGGACTCAATTAATGTTTCATAAGCGTCCTCAGCGTTTTGGCAGCGAAATTCTGAAAAACTGTCCACGGAAACGGGATAAATCTTGTCGAGGTTAAAGTCCTCGGGGTTCAGATCCGATAAAGTAAGAGAAAGCATTTTTCTTTGAAGATCAGTCAGTTCTTCAATGCTTTGCTTCAAATCTTCTTTGTATAAAGCGATCCCGGAAGTATTCTTCTTTGCCATCGTGTACCCATGCGTTGATTTGGAAATTCTAGCGCAAGCACAAACGTTTCACGGATTCATACCATATATGAGCATTAGCTAAGGGATAATGTCTATGTACTAACCCTGAGGGGATGGTGATAATTGCCTTTACTTAGTTTGTCCTTCCAAAGGTTGCTGTAATGAACCAAAAATCTGAATTTGAAGCAAGAGTCGCTTCAGCCGGTATTCGCAGAATTACCCGGTGCAGGAAGATCTCATTGAAGGGCGCTCAAAAAGTTGTTTTACCTTCCTTTTTAACGGAAGCACATTCTTCCGGAGCCCAGAAACACTTTGTTTGGAACGAGTTTTCGGCCTCAGTGCGTCCCGTTTAGTCCTTCGGTGTTATGCCAGAACTCCCCGAAGTAGAAATTACGCGACTTGGAATATTGAAGCGTGTCGGCGGCCGACGTTGCACGGGCGCGGTTGTTCGTGAGACGCGTTTCCGAAAAGCAGCCCCGGCAAATCTTTCAGAGTTGCTGAAAGGACAATGTTTGCGGTCAATTGAAAGAAGAGGTAAATACCTGATTTGGTCTTTCGATCGAGGATATATCGTTTCTCATCTCGGAATGTCAGGAGTGATGCGGGTCGTTGATCCTAAAGCCACTGAACCGGTAAAGCATGATCATATAGATATCCTCTTCGGGGATTTGGCGGTCCGCTACCACGATCCCAGACGTTTTGGCTTTTTGATTTGGTTGCCAGAGTCTCAAGACCCTCACGACTTGCCTGAAATTGCGAAGTTGGGTGAAGAACCTTTTTCGGATGGCTTTACTGCGGACCGGCTGCATTCCGCTTTAGCAAATACTTCGCTGCCGATTAAGGAAGCCCTGTTGACAGGAAAATACGTTGTTGGCGTGGGGAATATTTATTGTTCTGAGTCTTTGTTTGAGGCTTGTATTTCACCTCTGACTCCTGCGAACAAACTTTCAACGAAACGGCTAGAGCGGCTGGTGGCGGCGATTAGACAGGTGTTGACGTTATCTTTACAGGAAGGAGGTTCTACTCTGAAAGATTTTGTCTCAGCTGAGGGGGAACAAGGGTATTTCACTTTAAACGCTAAGGTTTATGGAAAAGCTGGAAAGCCTTGTTCCTGTTGTGGCCGTCCAATCAAAAAAATTGTTCAAAACAAAAGGGCGACATATTTTTGCAGTCACTGCCAAAGAAGAGAGTAAAACAGGCATACTGACACAGATACAGGAAGAGGATTATTCTTTTTTGAAAGCTGAGTCTTGTCATTAATCTGACTCTAGTTAAAGAGTTGTCAGCAGATTTTTTTTCCGAAACCGAATCATCCAAATCTACTGATTTAAAGGCGTAAAGGACAATATTTTCCACGCCTTGAAGTTGCCTATTTCGGAGCTGGTATTCGTAAGCAACTGTTAAACAATAGTAGATTGAGTGAAGGAGGTGTCATCATGATTGATGTATTCACAGTTATTTGGGCAGCGCTCAGCGTGCTTATTCTTGCTGCATTGGTTTACTTTGTTGCAAAGAAAAAGATCAGCGTTGTTGCGTTTATTTGCTTGTTAATTCTGGTGGTTTTAGGAATCGCTGGGTTCGCAGGACTGTTAGGCGTAGGATTTAAACTAGGCTGAGTTTTAACGAATGCCGAGAAATCCCCCGTGTGTGAGTGCGAAGTAGACGGATAGGTGCTGAACCCGTAAGGTTCGCCTGATTGGACCGTCTGACGAGGCGTGCCGGCATCTCACAATCTCCATTATTCCTACTAATAGAATTCGGTAATAAACAGCTCAAAAACTGATCGGACTCGATGGTGGCCTTTTTGTGAATAAGCAGCAGTTGTGAGGTGCCTGTTCGCATGTGTAAGTACTCGCCTATGGCTGAATTGCGAGATTGCCCAAATATGCACCATATGTAGCTATACAGTAGTTCGGGCTGAATCTCGTACTACCGCTTTTGTTTAGGACGTGAATGCAAGTCAGCCCGAGGTCCTCAGATCTTGGATAATCAAACAACTTTTGATTGTCCGAAAAGTAATTATTTTTCTCTGGCTTCGTATAAGTTTTCCTTAGAAAGGATAACGTGTTGAAAATCTGAAGGAAATTTCATATTTTTGTCTCTGAAACCACAAAAAGCAATCTTTATCCCAAAGTTATTATTTTTAAAGCGTTATGAAATAGAATGAGAATGATTCTTGTTCAATGTTTTTCACAATTTTCAGAGGTAGTATGAAATTAGCTAAAACAGCTTTAGTCCTTGCACTGGCCTCCGCTGGTACGATGGCTGCGGCCGAATCGCAGGTTACGCTTTACGGGACAATTGACGGAGCAGTGGTTGTTAATAAAGCAAAAGGAGGGGACGCAACTGTTTCTTTGGATGACGGTATTGCCGGAGGCAGCGTTTGGGGATTGGAAGGCAGCGAAGATTTAGGAAACGGATACTCCGTCGGCTTTCTTTTGGAAAACGGTTTTACTATGGATAATGGGGCGGCTGGAGAAGACGGTAAGGCTTTCAGCAAGCAGGCAACCCTCTCCTTGTCCGGTAATTTTGGCGAACTTGCTTTTGGACGGATGGGCGGATTAGCGTCTTATGAAGGCTCTTATTCAATCTGGGACGCTTCTCCTCTTGGGACCGATTACCTTCAGGGCGGCCTGGGAAACACGTTTGTTACAGGTCAGATTAACAACAATAGTATCGTTTACGTTTCTCCCGAATTCGGCGGTTTGAAAATTCATGCGCAATATTCAAACGGTGTAGAAGAGGACACTCAAAAATGGTCGCGCAACAGCCACTACTATGGCTTGGGCGCTACTTATGAAATCGGTAATTTGTCTCTTGCCGGTATTGTCGAGCGTTTTGATAACAAGGGCGCCGAAAACAAAGATAAAGATAAAGCGACAATTGTGTACAGCCTCAGTGCAGCTTATGATTTTGAAGTTGCTAAGGCTTTCTTCGGTTATCAGTATGCGAGCCGCTTCCACGGTTTTGACCAATTAGAAGATGTTACTGTTGCCGGAAAAGGCATGAATCAGAATGCATTTACTTTGGGTGCAGAAGTGCCTGCGGCAGGCGGTACATTCAAAGTTGCAGCGAATTATGGGTTCGGAAAAGTCAAATCAGCCGACGGAGTTGTCGTGGGTGATGAAAAGCTGTCAAATGACAAATTTAACCGCTTTACAGTCGGGGCTGCCTATGAATATCCGCTTTCTAAACGTACCTTTGTTTATGGTTGGGGTGCCTATGCGACTGCAGGCAAGATGCTGAAGGAAAAAGCCGTTGAAGAAGACTTTAAGTCTTGGAGTCTAGGCTTGGGTCTCCACCACGCATTTTAAAAACGGCTTTTTGAAAGTTGCCTGATAGATAAAAGGTTAACAACGTAACTGTAAGCGGCAGGATTGGAAGTTGATTCTGCCGCTCATTTTTTTTCGAGGTGTACGAAATAATACAATTTTGGATTAGATACTTTTTATCGATCAAGGATTCCCAATGCTTTCGACCCTTTTTACGATTGCCGCCGTCCATTTAATTGCCTTAATGTCTCCTGGACCGGATTGTTTTATCGTAATGCAGACGGCCGTCGGAAGATCTCGAAAAGAGGCGTTGTGCTGTGTCTTGGGCATTACCTTAGGCGTAGCTTTTTGGGCGGCGCTCTCATTGTTAGGCCTCCAGTGGTTGTTTGAGCAGTTTGCCTGGCTGCAGCAGTTGATTATGTTCTTGGGCGGCCTCTACTTGGGGTGGCTGGCCTTTCTTCTTTTGAGAAGCGCATGCAATAAGCAAACAGCGAGCCAGCAGAATGTACCGACGCCCCGTTCGGGCTTTAGATCTTTTGCCATCGGACTTTTGACAAATTTATCGAATGCAAAAGCTCTAATTTACTTTAGTTCCGTTTTTTCGCTCTTTATTACCGCAGATATGGAGACGAGTGAGGCCGTTTTAATTTACGCAGTGGTGGTTCTAGAAAGTTTTTTTTGGTTTTCTTTTGTTGCTCTGATTTTGGGCTTGCCGAAACCAAAGGCTTTTTACCGAAAGTCCGGCAGGTGGATTGACGGCATCTGCGGGGCAATATTTGGAGTTTTTGGAACTGCATTAATTTGGACGGCAGTGAAAGAATCAGACTTGTGATTTCTCGCACTTCTAAGAGCAGGAAGTTCTGGAGGCAACGCTAAAAAATTGCAAGACTAGTGTCAAAGCGGCAAAACGGCAAAACACCAGGTCTTCGAGATTCTTAAATGAAATACTTCTTCAATATAATGAGTGTTAACCATTATTTTTGTGTTAAAAATAATTAGTTACCGATCAATTGGAGATTCCGAAATTTCTCGGCAAAAAACTATGAGAAAAAGCTTCTTTTTTTCTGCTCTTATTCTCTTAGCCGCTACTGGGACGCATGCCCAAGATGTCAATACTCAGTCTTGTGAGAAGGGCAATGGCCAGGCGTGTTACTTGGCTGCTATCGAGATGCATAAGGCTAAAAACTTTGGAAGGGGCGCCGACCTAGCTCAAAAAGCCTGTGATTTAAATTACGCGCAAGGATGCTTTTATTTAGGTTTTAATAATCAGAACGGAAGTAAATATTCCCAGTGCAATGTGTTTTATAAAAAAGCCTGTGATTTAAATTTGGGAGTCGGCTGCTTGGCTTTAGCAAACAATGTTCGCCTCGGAATTGGTGTCAATCCTTCTTTACAGGCGGCAATGCCTTTTTATCAGAAGGCATGCGAGTTAGGCGAGCCCTTGGGCTGTTCGCATGTTAAGAATCCTGGTTTTGAGGGGCATATGGGTCACCTAAGCGGAGGAAAAAGTGAAATATCCAAACATTAAGCTTACTGCTCTTATGTTAGCGGCAGTTTTGACTGCTCCGGTCTGCACAGCCGCAACAGGCGATATCTATAACTATGAGTTTACGGCTTTGGGAACTACGATTTCCTCTCAAATTAAGGCGGACAATAAAGAAAAAGCACAGTTCTGCGCCAACGTTGTTAAAAAAGAGGTCTTACGCTTAGAAGACCTTTTGTCTGCCTATCGGGAAGACAGTGATATCTCCAGACTCGGGAAAAGCAACGGAAAGTGGATAAAGGTTTCTGGAAAAAACGAAACAAATTTGTGCGATGACGCACGGTGCCCTTGACCCGACCGTTGGGACTCTTGTGAAAATGTGGAGTGTTGACCACAGCAACCATAGAGTTCCGACACAAGAAGAAATTGCTAAAGTGCTGCCCAAAGTCGACTGGAAGAAGATTGAAATAAAGCGCGAAGGCAATGTTATTTGGGCCCGTATCGGAGAAGGGCAGGAAATTACTCTCGGAGCAACGGGAAAAGGTTTTATCGCGGATAAAGTCGCTCAGCGTCTGCGAGAAAACGGCTGTAATGACGCACTGATTAGTCTCGGCGGGAACATCATTACGTTAGGTACCAGTGATATCGGATATCCCTGGGAAATTGGGATTCAGGAGCCTGATAACCGCATCAATTCCTATTTTGCCGCGGTTCCGTCTCGAGATGAATCCGTCGTGACGAGCGGTGACTACGAAAAGTTTTTTATTAAAGACGGAAAGAAATACCACCACATTCTTAACCCTCGCACCGGAAGTCCTGTGCCAGCGACTTTGCATTCGGTTACCATCATCAATAAAGAATCTGCTTTAGCGGATGGGTTGTGTACAGCACTTTTCGTTTTTGGTTTTAACGGGGCTGTGAACTATCTTGCGGAACATCCTGAACTGAAAGCTGTACTGGTTGATGAAGATAATAAGAACGTGGTTTATACCAAAAATCTGGAAAATGATTTCCAGGTTGTTCGCCATACCTATCGATACGGAGTTATCGAACCAAAAAAGGAAGTAGAAGTCGGGGTTAAGAAGAACGATTAACGGACAAGGGAATGCAAGGTATCGGCGCTTTCGTTAGGAACCGCCGATATCTTTTTGACGGTCCATAATTCAAGTGACGGCTGAGCGCGCCTAAAGAAAATCGGCGTGTCTGAATTCAGATCACGCCGGTCAGGGAGTATGCCTTATCTAAAAGCGCTATTGCGCTGTACTTTTTGCAGGTGTGCTCGCCGTTGTAGTCGCCTGAGCTTTTGGAGCCGAAGCCGGAGAAGCATTTTGAGCATTCGGAGTTATCGGCTGAGTGATCTTTTGGTTCAGTTCATTTGCGATTTGCTGGACATCTTTGCTTTGGTTCACTGGTGCGTTTTGAGCAGCAGATGTCGACGCACTGCTGACGGAAGACGGCGTCCATGGTAAAGCGTCTTTCTTGAGCTGTTCAGGCGTCAGGTTCTGAGGAGGCATCGGGCTTGCGGAAGTAGTGGCCGCAACTGGGAAAACCCAGGCTTCGTCCAACGGAGGATAAGCGTGGTTGGCGTCAATATAGGCATCAACTTGTTTGTAGTTGTGGCCCACGTCTTTGTGGCAAGCCAAGCAGTCAAGCGGCTGATCCTGATATAGAGCATGCCAAGCACCAATGCTAGGATTCTTCGGGTCATACATGCGAGAGAGGTCGTGACAGCCTCGGCAGGTATGGTAGTTATTGTCCACAAACCATTGTTTTTCCTGAGCCTCTACCCCGGGGCGCTGTTCAACCCATTGAGTCGGAGTAGCGAAGTGTCCGATGACTTGACCGTATGCTGAGTGGGAAGCTGCAACGATCTTATGTCCCAAAAGACTGATATAACCTAAGGGCCCGAGAGTGTTCTCGGAGGCATTGTACAAGTGGCAGTCAGAGCAGTCCGCGGTCTTGCCGCTTGGTGTTCTGGCATGAGAGCCTTGTTTCCATGCATAGGCTACGCCGTTCATTGTATGGCACCCGGTTGAGCAGAAAGTTTCTGAACCCAGCCAATTGACTGCGGAGACAACAAAGCATACCGCAAGGATTCCCGCTAAAAACGATCCGGAAATCAGCCAAAAGAAAAACCATTTAGTCTTTGTCGCCATTATTTTCTCCTGAGAGACCGAAGGTTTTTTGAAGGATTCTTTCATTTTTGCCGCTCGGTCTCAGGTTTGTTGACCGCAGCCAGCGGCTGCGGTTTGACTGGTATGACTAGAAGGAGGTAGCCATGCCGAAGATGCAGCTGTAGCCGTCAATGCTGGATTCACTGAGCGCTTTGTTGCCGTCACCATAGTTGATAGAACCGTAAACCAATGTTCTCTTGGAGAGCGGATAGGTGTAACCGGAACCGATAGACCAGGCGTTGTACTTTTCTCCTGTATTCTTAATTTTGCCCTTAACACCGTTTAACTGAAGCATTGCTGTACCGCCCCACAACGGAGCCGCAATGGAGACGGAAGCTGCATTCTGATTAACTCCCTTGGTTGCGGGTTCTGCAACTGTTGTAGAAGCACCGGTCTTTTTGTCAATGTGGATGTAGTTGTAGCCAGGCATTCTTGTACCGTGGGAAACGTATTGGTAGGCACCGTACAGCGTGAAGTCGCCAAAGTCGTAAGAAGCACCGAGAGTGTAGTAATTGGTCGGGTCTAGTTTTACCGAGCCGTCAGCATAAGCTACTTTGGACTTATGATCTTCGCGTTCAAACATGAAATTGGAGTTAAACGCACCGACATCATAGGTCACGCCAACGCCGTAGTAATGGTTGTTTTTAGCCCACTTATTATCATCGCCGTCCGTACCGTTTGAATACATGGCCGTAAACTGCAAGCCGTTCCATTCTTGGGTGCGGTATGCAATGGAATTGTCCAGCCAGCTGGTTGTGAGGAAGACGCCCGCTAAGTCACCGATCATGTCAAAACCGGTACCGATAGCGCTTCCGCCCAACATGCTGTAGTCGCCGTCACCGGAGCTCAGACCTGCTTGATGACCGAACGTTAGACGTCCCCAGGGGCCCTGAAGACCTAAGAAGGCCTGATTATTGAAGCCGCCGCTGGAGGTGGTTCCATGGCTTGAGGCAACGCCTTCGCCGTTATTTAATTTGAAGGCTTGCTGCAGTGTAAAGATAGCTGCGTTGCCGCCGCCCAAATCTTCTACCCCTTTAATGCCCCAGCTGGTCCAGTACCAATTGCCGTTAGACATCTGAACTTTGGTCTTCCCGCCTTTTAGTTTGGAAACCTTAACGCCGGCGTCTAATTCACCGAATAAAGTGATAGACGTTGAAGTGGCATCCATTGGAAGATTTGCGATTTCAGCGGATGCATGGCTCACATTAAGAGTGTGTCCGCTATGACCACGGCCGAAGGCGACACCGCGGCCGCGTTTGGTAGGGCCGGATTTATAAGAGACGGATGAAGCGGATGTCGAAGCTGAAGAGCTTGCAGATACAGCAGGAGCGGAACTATCCGTTGAAGTTGTATCAGCGGAATTTGCGGCAAGTGCAGGAGTTAATGAAGCAGCAATGGCAATTGCTAAAAGAGTCTTTTTACTCATTTTCACTATCCTTTTAAGGGAGAAGACAAATATTGGTGTAACGATTGAAAACGCTTTGTTACAACATCTAGGATTCAGTCTAGGAGTACTACCTAAGGGTTGACACTTATTTGTCCTAAATTGAGTTTTATTTAATCTTGCCTTAAGACCTCTTAAATTTCTTAAAAAATAATATATTTCGCCCTCTCCTCAAGAACCTGAGGGCCTTCGGGGTGATTCTTGATTAATTATCTAACACCCAAAAAGGGTTTATCCATTTAAAAGAAATTGGACAAATGAGGAAATGTTGCTATTTAGCAACGGATGGGTCCGCATTACAGAATAGAGAAGATGTTGAAATAATTCGATTTTTTGAATGTATTGGAGGGCTATTCATTAATTTGTTGTGAATCGACAACAACGTAATCCTAACGAGCGCAGCTTGTTTTTACGGAGATGGGTGTCAAAAGTCGCTCTGTCAGTTTTGTGGAGGTGATATAAAAAGAGCTCGGCGGTACCGAGCTCTTTTAGTGGGAGGAATTATCCTTTTATTTCATTGGTTTTCCGTTAGCGCGCATGATTTGATGCGGTCTAACTAGGTAGAAAACTGACAAGTAGCCGCTCCAAATGTGGACGAGTCTTGTAAAGGGGACGATCAGGAAAATGATCAGCCCGACAAAGATGTGCCACTTCTGCCAATCGGGAACGAGAAGGATCTTCTGCCATGCTTCATAGTCGAAGGTGAAGAGGCCCCTGACCCATTCTCCGAAAAGAATGATGGTCGCACCGGAGCGGTCAGTAAAGTAAGAATTTACAACGCAGCAAATTCCGAGAATGATGACCGCCAAGATCGGAAGAGCGTCGTGTAGGGAAAGAGTGTA
>OODQ01001570.1_pt1 | contig 9783 bp, 8 predicted proteins | sample 1671321 | NCBI WGS metagenome assembly OODQ01 (sample SAMN06348144, study PRJEB24527) | human gut metagenome | biome: human gut; feature: ankylosing spondylitis patient; material: feces | host: Homo sapiens | place: China | collected 2015-10
TGTGGTTTTCATATCATTGATTTTAACTCTTAGTTTGAAATATCAAAATAGAATATAATATAAAATTTTTTATACAATGGTATAGTACAAGGAATGCGTTTTATATCATTAGTTTTTGTTTGATTTTAACGATATAATATTGTTGAAAAACCATTAGTGAGGAGATTTTTATGTTACACAAAAATTTAAACCCATTTCCAGAGCACTTTTTGTGGGGAGCTTCAACGTCAGCTTATCAAGTTGAAGGAGCTGCTTTAGAGGACGGCAAAGGTCCGTCATGCCAAGACGTGAAAGAAATTCCTGCAGGCACAGCTGATTTGTCAGTTTCAGTTGACCACTATCATCATTACAAAGAAGATATTGCCCTAATGGCAGAAATGGGCTTCAAATCATATCGCTTCTCTATTTCTTGGACACGTGTTTTGCCGAATGGAACAGGCGAGGTTAATCCAAAAGGGATTGAATTCTACAATAATTTGATTGATGAATGTTTGAAATATGACATTGAACCAATCGTCACAATGTTCCACTTTGATATGCCAGCAGCGCTTGATGAACGCGGTTCTTGGTCAACACATGATTCTGTTGATTGGTTCGCTGAATATGCGCGTGTCTTGTTTGAAAACTTCGGTGACCGTGTTAAATATTGGCTAACAATCAATGAACAAAACATGCTAACATTGGTTGGTCCAGTTATCGGTACGCTTCATGTGCCAGAAGGAACAACTAATCTCACTAAAGAGATTTACCAACAAAATCATCACCAATTGGTTGCGCAAGCTAAAGCAATGCAACTTTGCCATGAAATGCTTCCCGATGCTAAAATTGGTCCAGCACCAAATATTTCTTTGGTTTACCCAGCGTCATCAAAACCAGAAGATGTTATTGCTGCTCAAAACTTCAATGCGCTTCGTAATTGGCTTTATTTAGATGCTTATGTTTTCGGTGAATACAATAACCTAGCTTGGGCATATTTGGAAGAAAATGATGCTTTGCCAACGGTTACTGATGAGGACCGTGCTATCATGAAAGCAGCTAAACCTGATTTTATTGGCTTTAACTATTACAATACAGCGACTGTTGAAGCTTCTGACGGTAGTGAAGTCGCAGGAGCTAATGGTGACCAACAATCAAATCAAACTTTCCCAGGCTTTGCGAAGAGCGTTGACAATCCAAATCTTGTGAAAACAGAATTTGGTTGGGAAATTGACCCTATTGGTTTCCGTGCAACCGTCCGTGAAATGTACAGCCGCTATCGTTTGCCGCTTTTAGTTACTGAAAATGGTCTTGGAGCATACGATACTTTGACAGAAGACGGCAAAATTCATGACAACTACCGTATCGAATATCTTCGCCAACACATTGCACAAATTCAATTGGCTATTTCTGATGGTGTTGATATGCTTGGTTACAATCCATGGTCAGCAATCGACCTCATCTCAACACACGAAGGTATCCGTAAACGTTATGGCTTTATCTACGTTGACCGTACAGATGAAGAAGTGGGCAGTCTCAAACGCTACCGCAAAGATTCATTCTTCTGGTACAAGAAAGTTATCGCTACAAATGGACAAGATTTATCAGATTGATAAATTTTATAATGAAAATGCACTCAGCAATGAAGTTGAGTGCATTCTTTTATTTTTAAACCTCTGTAAATTGTTTTTTCTTGAGTTCAAACGTGACGTCTGTTTCTTGAGCGACAGCTGTTTCGTGAGTGACGATAATAACGGTTTTATTTTGCTTATGTGCAATATCTTTGAAGATATTGACAATGTCTTGTGTTGTTTCTTCGTCCAAGTTTCCTGTCGGTTCGTCAGCGATAATTAAATCATGTTCCGTTGCTAAAGCACGAACGATAGCAACACGCTGTTGTTGCCCACCAGAGAGTTGAAGAACTGGCTTGTCAATCATTTCTTTGGGAATACCAACGAGTTCAAAAAGTTCTTCGATTTTGGCATTGTCCACGGGTTTGTTAGAGATTTCTAGCGCCGTTTGAACATTTTGACGAGCAGTCATGTAGGTCATTAAATTATAAGCTTGGAAAATCGTTGAAACAGAGTTTTTACGGTAATTGGTCAAACCAGATTTATTGATATCATTATCTTCCAAATAAATTTCTCCAGCTTTGGGACTATCTAAGCCAGCTAGTAGAGAAAGGAAAGTTGTTTTTCCGCTTCCTGACTGACCAAGAATAGAGTAAATTTTCCCTTTTTCGAAGGTTAGATTAATGTCTTTAAAAAGATAATCGTCAGGATTGTTGGTGTACCAATAACCGATATTATGTGTTCGTAAAGTCATTTCTTAGTCCTTTCTAGTTAGATGATAAGATATCCTTAGGTTTCATGCGGATAATGCCAATACTTGCAAGAATTGTTGAAACAAATGAAATCAGAAGTGCGATTCCACCAAGTTTTGCGACATCAGTTCCTGTTAATTTGATATCAAGGTCGTCGATTGCTTGAGTTGAAGAGGTTGCCATTGATACCATATTACCCATGTCGCCACGACCTCCGCCGTCACCAGGGGCACCAGATTTTTGACCAGAATCACTATTGTTGCTGTCAGAAGAATTAGTATCTTGACCAGGACCACCGCCATTTAGTCCTGAATTTTGGGTCGTTTGTTCGGTAGAAGTTGATGATGACAAGAGCTGATTACCGAGCACATTTCCCACAAAATTACCAGCAAATGAAGCAATAATAAGTGATACCACCGTTACCATGAAGAGTTCCATAAAGAATTGACCGATAATCTTAATGCGATTTTCACCGAGGCTCATCAGAACACCGATTTCATAACGACGTTCACGAATGCTAAGGATAACAATAAGTGTCAATATAACAGCGCCAGCGATCGCTACTAAGATAACGATGTTTTGAGCGATTGATGAAATATTGTTAAGTGGTGAAAGCATTTGTTCGTAGATTTCATCACTTGAAGTGACAGAGTAAGAATCAGTATCGATTTCAGATTCTACTTCGTCAACGAAATCGTCCATATTTTCTGGATTTGAGAGAGTATAAACAGCTGAATCAAGTGTGTCTGTTTCACCTTTCATTGTATCTGCTGTTGTTAGATTGGTGTAGATATTGTTTTGAGGATTTGAAGCATTAGACATCATTTGAGCTGTAGTAGCTGTTGATGAATTCTCATAGATACCAACGACAGTCAATGTATAACTTGTTTCAGTATCATCTACGGTTGTTGTTACGGTAAAGGTATCTCCGACACTAAGGTCATTAGCGTCAGCTAAATCTGAAGAAATCACCGCAGAATTATCCGCAGTATCAGACGTGATACCAACACCGTCAGTGATTTCACTTGTGCCAGATGTAAAGTCACTCACGTAATCAGTGCTGTTGACACCTGTAATGGTAAAGTCACCAGATGTCATTTCCATACCGCCACGACCAGAGGGTTGATTGCTATCAGATGAATCATCTGAGGAAGATGAAGATGATGTCGAAATAGCAGAAATGTCATCACCAGCTGTTGCTGTCGTTGTTGTGGTAAAGAGATAAGAAGCTACGCCGTCTTTTTCAGCGATAGACTCGGCTGTCGCAAGGTCAACAGAAGTAGTTGCTGAACTATCGTCACTAGAATCATCAGAACTGCTGTCGCTGTCAGGATTGAAAGCTTTCATCATCGCTTCCCGATTAACAGATAAGGTAACTGTTGCGCCAGCTTCACTTTTTGCTGATTCGACAGCTGAATCGGCAGCATTTTTAATGGTCAATCCAGCTAAAACGAAAATTAAAATAGCACTAGTTACTAAAATTAGTAGTGCCGTACGTCCTTTCTTTGCTTTTGTCGCAAGCCAAGCTCGCTTAATAAAGTTCATATAAAGCCTCCTTTGAAATTTTGATACAAAAACGAGTATAGATAACCCGTCTTAATTTCAACTGAAAGAAAACTGAAACAAAGCTTAAATCGTTTTGTCACGTTTTAAACATAAAAAACATACGACAAAAGCGAACGTTTTAAAAATATGAAATAAAATAATTGACATAAAACGAACGGTATTATAGAATAATAAAGGAAAGGTAAGTTTTTATCTAGCGATGCTCTGCTATTTTCAAGCGTAGGAGAGTTATAGGAAGGTCATTTTTTAATGAAAGAGTTTCTAGCTACTAGGCAAACTCTACTATCAAAAAGTAACTTTCTTTTTAATTAAGCCAGTTTTGATAGGTTGGAATTACGGTAGCAGAAGCTATGGAGAAACTGATATGTATAACGAAATGCCTGTCTTTGATTACGAAGATATCCAACTGATTCCCAATAAATGTATCATCAGTAGTCGTTCGGAAGCTGACACGCAGGTGACACTTGGCGATTATACTTTTAAATTGCCTGTTATTCCTGCCAATATGCAGACCATTATTGATGAAAACATTGCAGAAGATTTGGCTAAGAATGGTTATTTTTACATTATGCACCGTTTTGATGAAGAGGCTCGTAAACCATTTGTTGAGCGTATGCACGAGCAAGGGTTAATTGCGTCTATTTCAGTAGGTGTTAAAGACTATGAGTACGATTTCGTCACAAGTTTAAAAGATGATGCACCTGAATTTATCACAATTGACATTGCCCATGGACATTCTGATAGTGTGATTAATATGATTCAACACATCAAAAAAGAATTACCTAAAACCTTTGTCATTGCTGGTAATGTTGGAACGCCAGAGGCTGTTCGTGAGTTAGAAAATGCTGGCGCTGATGCCACGAAAGTTGGTATTGGTCCAGGGAAAGTTTGTATTACTAAAGTAAAAACTGGTTTTGGAACAGGTGGGTGGCAATTAGCTGCGCTTCGTTGGTGTGCAAAAGCTGCTCGTAAGCCGATTATTGCTGATGGGGGAATTCGTACGCACGGTGATATTGCCAAATCGATTCGCTTTGGTGCAACAATGGTTATGATTGGTTCATTATTTGCAGGGCATTTGGAAAGCCCAGGAAAATTGGTTGAAGTAGATGGTGAGCAGTATAAAGAATATTACGGTTCAGCTTCTGAATACCAAAAAGGTGAACATAAAAATGTCGAAGGAAAGAAAATCTTATTGCCAGTCAAAGGACATTTGAAAGATACCCTTGTTGAAATGCAAGAGGATCTTCAAAGTGCTATTTCTTATGCAGGTGGACGTGATTTGCACAGCTTAACACGTGTTGATTACGTCATCGTTAAAAATTCCATTTGGAATGGTGATTCGATTTAAGTTTGAAATAGATATAAAAGCCGCTCTTTTGGAGAGGCTTTCTTTGCATTTTAATGATAAAACTCTGAAAATACTTTGTTTAAGTCGACATCTGCCTCGGCTAGCACCTTTTCCTTAGAACGAACAGCAGTTCCTTGTTGGGCTCTGACAAGGTGGAAAGCGTCAAAATCATAATTTCTTGGCAAATGCCACGAATGTAGTTAGGAGCAATGTTCAGAGTTGTATAGTGGTCTTGGTTAGTGTAAATAGCATCGAACCGCTGCAAGAAGCCAAAGCACTTGGCAATCATCGGTCATTATCCCAACAGAGCCATTATCAGTGTATTTGAATGCTTTGCAAGCAATTACATATTGTCACTCTTTCATTCGTGAGGTCAGATTGAAATTATGCAAAGGTGACACATAACAATGCTTGTGATTGTTTTGCTAGAGCTAATTCAATATCAGTCAATGGAAGATTGTCAACTTGTTTTTTTCAAAATTCTTAATAATTTGTCTGGTTCAATATGTGGACTGTCTGTCGCATAAAGACTTAAAATTGTGAGGTCATCGTTTGAAAATTGGGCAGCATAATCATCATAATTTATTTAAATCAATTGAAATGATTGACAGTAGAGTCTTTTGGGTATTGATTTAGTTATTCATTCTATTTGTGACTTTATGGATTGGTGCTTAGCCTGATCACGCTCAACCTTTGGTGATATTTATTGTGCTGAGCATATTGTGGACTTTGTCTTATCGACTGCTTTATTATTTCTTGAGTGAGATTAATGTCCCAATACTACCTTACCTTCATCCTTATCGTATAATGTTAAATATCCTAACAGTTTATAGTGTCTTGATGGTAACAGCGCTCATTCAATCACCTTTAGGATTATTAGCTTCTTATAGTGTTAACGTTTTTTTCACTTAATAACATGTTAATGACTGTATTTTCAGAAAATTACTTCTTTTAATATAGGACTAATGTCATCTTGCCATATAACCGTTGAAAATGATACAATAGACGTGTCATTAGTTAGTGATGGTTAAAATTTAATAAAACTTATTTATGCTACGAATGGGCGTAGCGTTTCTACAAGGCACCGTAATGTCTAACAATAAGTCTTTGCTCAATGATAGTTGAGATGTTTTTGCATATAGTTGTGAAAATATGACCGAGTAACAAGAGGTGTTTACCATATGTGTAAACACCTCTTGTTTGCTTTTATATGTGCCCTTATGCTTAGTCACGTTTCATCATAAGTTATTATTTTTAGCCAATTCGCTTTTAAAAATTTTCAGAAGGAGAATCCATGAAATTATTGGAAAATCGCATCTTAAATGATGGGAATGTTTTAGGTGAGGACATCTTAAAAGTAGATAGTTTCCTAACTCACCAAGTTGACTATGAATTAATGCAGGAAATCGGCAAAGTCTTTGCTGATGCCTACAAAGATGCTGGTATTACTAAGGTTGTTACTATCGAAGCATCAGGTATTGCCCCAGCTCTCTACGCAGCGCAAGCGATGAACGTTCCGATGATTTTTGCTAAAAAAGCGAAAAATATCACGATGACTGAAGGTATTTTAACTGCAGAAGTTTATTCATTTACAAAACGTGTGACTAGCACTGTATCAATCGCAAGTAAATTCTTGTCAGAAGATGATACTGTTCTCATCGTTGATGATTTCTTAGCAAACGGACAAGCTGCTAAAGGACTTTTGGAAATCATTGGTCAAGCAGGAGCGAAAGTTGCTGGTATTGGGATTGTCATTGAAAAATCCTTCCAAACCGGTCGCCAATTATTGGAAGAAACTGGTGTTCCTGTAACATCATTAGCACGTATCAAAGAATTTAAAGATGGACAAGTTGTCTTTATGGAGGCAGATGCGTAAAATGGAAATGAACGAACAAAAACATTCACAAGCAGCGATTCTTGGTTTACAACACTTGCTTGCTATGTATGCTGGGTCAATTTTAGTGCCAATCATGATTGCTGGCGCACTTAATTATTCAGCTGAACAGTTGACTTATCTTATCTCAACAGACATTTTCATGTGTGGGGTTGCAACATTCTTACAACTTCAATTGCGCAAACACTTTGGTATTGGGCTTCCAGTTGTTCTTGGATGTGCTTTCCAATCAGTTGCTCCGCTTTCAATCATTGGCGCTAAACAAGGTTCAGGGTACATGTTTGGTGCTTTGATTGTGTCAGGAATTTACGTTATTTTGATTTCTGGTATTTTTTCAAAAATTGCCGATTTCTTTCCACCGGTTGTGACAGGTTCAGTTATCACAACAATTGGTTTAACATTGATTCCTGTTGCAATTGGAAATATGGGAAACAATGCTGATTCTCCAACGGCCCAATCAATGATTTTAGCCTTGATAACAATTGCTATCGTGCTTGCGGTTAATGTTTTTGCAAAAGGTTTTATCAAATCTATTGCGATTTTGATTGGCTTGATTGGTGGAACAATTATTGCAGCTTTCATGGGCTTGGTTGACACGTCAGTTGTTACTGAAGCACCGCTTGTTCACATTCCACAACCATTCTACTTCGGTGCACCAAAATTTGAAATCACATCGATTGTGATGATGTGTATCATTGCGACCGTTTCAATGGTTGAATCAACTGGTGTTTATCTTGCCTTGTCTGATTTGACTGGCGAAAAACTTGACAGTAAACGCCTCCGCAATGGTTACCGTGCAGAAGGTGCAGCTGTTTTACTCGGTGGTATTTTCAATACATTCCCATATACGGGATTTTCACAAAACGTTGGTTTGGTTCGTATTTCTGGTATTAAAACACGCCGTTCAATCTACTACACAGCCTTGTTCCTTATTATTCTTGGACTTCTTCCCAAATTCGGTGCTATGGCGCAAATGATTCCTAGCCCAGTTCTTGGTGGTGCTATGATTGTTCTTTTTGGTATGGTGGCTCTTCAAGGGATGCAAATGCTCAATCAAGTTGACTTCCAACATAACGAACACAACTTTATCATTGCAGCGGTGTCAATTGCTTGTGGTGTTGGTTTTGACGGAACAAATCTTTTTGATAGCCTACCAAGCACACTTCAAATGTTTTTGACAAATGGTATTGTTATCGCAACTTTGTTTGCTGTTGTTCTTAACTTGATTTTAAATGGTAAAACAAAAACAGAAGAAACAAAATAAACTAAAAAAGCATTTCTAAGGAATTCCCTTGGAAATGTTTTTTTGTATCTTATGAATAGAGTAATTGAAAATCTTGTTTAAGACCGCTGGTGATTGCAAAACGATTATCTTTGGTAATGATAATTCCTTCGATATTTGGGGTGCTTTGAATGGTCTCAAAAGCTTGCTTAATTGGCAGACCAAATAGACGTGTCGTCCATATTTCACAATCAACAGATAGGTCTGAAACAATTGTTAAACTCGCCATATCAGTTTCGATAGGATAACCTGTATGTCGGTCAAAAATATGATGATAATCCTTATCACCAACTTGTAGGTGTCGTTCGTAAATACCTGAAGTCACGACGGATTTATTTTTGATTGTTAAAATACCAAGATTGTTGCCACGTTGTTTTTGGGGATGTTGGATACCAATATGCCAAACACCATTTTCACGCTTGGGATTATCGCCATAAACAAGGACATTGCCACCAAGGTTAATCATGGCAGAACTAACATTTTCAGTTTTCAAATAATCCATGATTTTATCTGCAATGTAACCCTTGGCTAACGCACCAAGGTCAATTTTCATGCCCTTGTGATTAAGAAATACACTTTTTTCAGCTGCATTTAAAATGATGTGTTCTGGGTTTGCGAGTGCAATAGCTTTCTGAATGTTTTCCTTGTCAGGAACCTTGGTATCTTCGAAACCAATGCGCCAGCTTTGCACCAAAGGACCAATAGCAATATCAAGATTGCTAGGTTGTAAAAGACTATGCGTCTTACCAAGTTCGATAAGCTCAAACAAATCTGGATGAACAGTGACAGGAGCGATACCAGCATTATGATTAATAATCATTAGCTCAGAATCGTTATCGTTGGCGCTAAAGCGATTCTTATAAACGGTTAGAAGATGACAGACTTCCTTGATGTGCTGATGGGGAGTGTCAGAATCAACGACAATATCAATAATCGTTCCCATCATCTTTACGCTATGAGTAAGTTGCAAAATGTCACCTCCAAAATCAGTTTATGAAATTAGGATAACGCTTTCTATCACGAAAATCAAGCTCAAAAGTATAAAAAACTTTCCTAATCGACATGACTAGGAAAGCAGTAAGTGTTTTAAAATTAACAAAACTTAGTTTTTCTTTTTCATTTCGCCATGTGGGTAGTAAGTTCCTTCTGGCATATCATTGATGAAAACGTGGATAGCTTCTTTTGGAGCTTTAGCGACACGTGAAACAACCTCAGTTACTTCGCGAGCAAGCTCAATTTTTTGTTCTTCAGTACGACCTTCGAATAAATCGATTTTTACGAATGGCATAAGAATCTCCTTTTATAATTTATCTAACACAAACATTGTAGCATATTTGGCGAATAAATTCAGTAATTTTCAGGAAAGAGAAGAAGCATTTTCAAAGGTAAATATT
>OODQ01001573.1_pt1 | contig 9773 bp, 8 predicted proteins | sample 1671321 | NCBI WGS metagenome assembly OODQ01 (sample SAMN06348144, study PRJEB24527) | human gut metagenome | biome: human gut; feature: ankylosing spondylitis patient; material: feces | host: Homo sapiens | place: China | collected 2015-10
GGTTCTTCGCCCAGCAGTTCAAGCGCAGCTGCCTGCCCGACGGCCCCAAGGTGGGCAGCGTGACCCTTTCGCCCCGCGGCGACTGGCGGATGCCCAGCGATGCCTGTGCCGCACTGTGGCTGGCCGAGCTGGAACAATTGCAGATCAAGGATTAACGCATGAAAAACAAAAAGCTGCTTACCAATCTTCTGTTTGCCGTGGTCATTCTGGCCATTGCCGCTGTGCTGCTGGTGGTGCGCCGCGTGCACGCTTCCGGCTCCGGGCTACGGGCCGAGCTGATCTACGGCGACAACAACACCACCATGAACCTGCCGCTGGACGTGGATGAGACCTATGATGTGGACACCGGTTACTATACCGTCCACATTCAGATCAAGGACGGTGCAGCCCGGTTCGTGGATTCGCCCTGCCCGGATCACATCTGTGAAGGCTTTGGCTGGCTTTCCAACGAAGATCAGACCGCCACCTGCCTTCCGGCCCGTGCAGTGCTGACCATTGTACCTGTTTCCTGACAAAAAGGAGTGGTTTTGAATGATGGATGAAAACGATCGTTCCCACGAAGATTACCGTTCTCTGCGGCACATCAGCCGCAAGGAAGGCTCTGAGGATACTGCGCCCATCGAGGTAGACAGCTCGGCGTTTTTTTCCGAGCTGCCGCCGGAACAGCCCAGCACACCGCCTCCGGCCCAGCCTCCCCAGAAGCCGCCGCGCAGCGGCCACAACACACCCGTACCGCCCAAGGCCCATCCGCCCGTGGATGGAGCCGTGGCAGTACCTTCCAAGTGGGGGAAAATTTTGCTGATCTTACAAGGTATTTTAAGCATTCTGGCACTGGTGCAGCTGTGGCGCACCCAGATGCTGCCGGTGCTGTATCTGGTCATTCTGGCCGCGCTGCTGGCGCTTTTGTGGCTGCTGGTAAAGCGCTGTCAGGAGTACAATGTTCCCGGCAAGGTGGCCCGGGTATTTTCGGTGTTCCTGTGCGCTGCCATGGCGCTGGGCTGCTTCTGGGCCCAGCAGGGCCTTTCTGCCCTGGGCAGCATGACCTCTGGCCTGCTCACCGGTGCCGAGGCCAACAAGATCACCAAGGAGCCCTTTGTGATCTACCTCAGCGGCGTGGACACCCGCGGCGAATTGACCGAAAATGCCCGCAGCGACGTGAATATCCTTGCTGCCGTGAACCCTGTCACCAAGAGGGTGGCCCTGATCAACACCCCGCGCGACTACTACGTAGACCTTGCCGGCACTGACAGCAAGGATAAGCTGACTCACGCCGGTCTGTACGGCGTGGAAACCAGCATGGCCACACTGGGCAATCTGTACGGCGTCAATGTGGACCATTACATCCGCATCAACTTTGCGGGCTTCATCAGCATCATCGATGCGCTGGGCGGCGTGGATGTCTACTCCGATCAGGCGTTCACTTCTGTGGGCAGCCCCGGCTACTATGACCCCACCACCTTTGTGGAGGGCTGGAACCATCTGGACGGCAAGGCCGCTCTGGCCTTTGCCCGTGAGCGTCACGCCTTTGCATCCGGCGATATCCAGCGCGGCATCAACCAGATGAAGGTGATCGATGCCATGCTGAACAAGATCAAGTCCCCTGCCCTGCTGATGGGCTTTTCCAAGATCATGGATGCCGCAGCCGACTGCTTCGTCACCAGCTTTTCACAGGATCAGATCAGTGCGCTGGTACGGATGCAGCTGAGCGACTTTGCCGAGTGGGATATTGAAAGCTATACCGTCACCGGCACAAGCTCCAGCAGCACCAAGTGCTACTCTGCCAAGGGGCAGAAGCTCTACGTCATGAAACCGGATGATGCTTCTGTGAGCAAGGCCAGGGAAATGATCGCGTCCGTGCTGGGCGGTGAGGGCACCGTTGCCGACACCACCCAGAAGCCGGAAAAGACCGAGGTGTTCACCCCCACCACCGACCCGAACGCTGCCGTTTCGGAGGTGCCTGCGGAGAGCGTTCCCGAGGAAGTGCCCGCCGACAGCCTGCCGGAAGAGACCGTCCCGGCTGACCAGCCTGCAGATACAGAGCAGCCTGCCGACACCCAGCCGCAGGAGCCGGAAGCTCCCGCCGAGGGCGAGCCCGGCAGCGGTGATACGGCCGGAGAAGCACCTTCCATCTCCCTGCCCACACAGGAAGAGGTGGAACAGGCTGCATCGTCCATCTACAATGCGGCTTCCTCCATCTGGGGTGCCATTCAGGATGCTGCTTCGCAGCAGAACGACGCGGCCTGACGATTTGAAATCTCCTCTGCGCAAGCTCCGGACTCTATCGCGGAAATATTTTTTATTTGCAAAACAGGAAACGACTGCGGTCATTTCCTGTTTTGCTTTTTCACCAGAAAGTCCGTGCCGATAAACTGCATAAAAATGCCGCCTGCATCTTGAACCAATGCAGGCGGCTTTCTCATTCTATAAAATCATTATGCCTTGATCTCGTTCCAGACGCTCTTGCCGTCCAGAGAGGAAGCATCCACATCAAGATACTCGCAGATGGTCTGGGCGATGGTGCCAAAGCACAGACGGGTGCCAAGGTCAACGCCAGGCTTCACGCCCTTGCCGCAGATCAGGTACGGCACATACTCGCGGGTGTGGTCGGTGGTCTTGGTATAGGACGGGTCGCAGCCATGGTCAGCGGTGACCATGAGGAGATCGCCCTCCCGCATTCCGGGGATGAAGTCGGCCACGAACTTGTCAAACTCGGTGGCAGCGGCGGCATAGCCTGCCACATCGCGGCGGTGGCCGTAGAGCATATCGAAGTCCACCAGATTCACAAAGGCAAGGCCCTCAAAGTCGCGGGTCTGCAGGGCCTTGGTAAAGGCGATGCCATTGGTGTTGCCAGTGGTCTTGATCTTCTCGGTCACACCCTCACCGTCGAAGATGTCAAAGATCTTACCCACAGCGATCACATCCCTGCCAGCATCTTTCAGCAGATCCAGCATGGTAGCGCGGGGCGGCTTGAGGCTCAGGTCGTGGCGGTTGGTGGTGCGGTAGAAGGTATCCGCAGTGTGGCCCAGGAAGGGGCGTGCGATCACGCGGCCCACGCCGTACTCGCCCTTGAGCATCTCGCGGGCGATCTCGCAGTAGCGGTACAGCTCATGCACCGGCACCAGCTCTTCGTTGGCGGCCACCTGAAATACGCTGTCGGCACTGGTGTAGACGATAAGGGCGTTTTCTTTCATGGCCTGCTCGCCGTAATCCTTCAGCACCTGCGTACCGGAGTAAGGCTTGTTGCACAGCACCTTGTGGCCGGTCTTTTCCTCAAACTCGTGGATCAGCTCATCCGGGAAGCCGTTCGGGAAGGTGGGCAACGGCTTGGGGCTTACCACACCGGCGATCTCCCAGTGACCAATGGTGGTATCCTTGCCCATGCTCTGCTCCTGCAGGCGGGCAAAGGAGCCGATGGGCGCTGCGGTCTTTTCGCCTGCGGTCACGCCATCAATGTTGAACATGCCCATCTTTTGCAGGTTGGGGCAGTTGAAGTTGGGGTGTTTTGCAATGGCGCCCAAGGTGTTGGTGCCCTCGTCGCCAAAGGCGGCGGCATCCGGCTCTGCACCGATTCCAAAGCTGTCAAGGACGATCAGAAAAACACGCTTTTCCATATCGTTTTTTCTCCATTTCTTCCGGAGCATGCCCCGGATAAGTGATACTATCTTTACTTATCATTATAAGCAAATCCTGTGCCGGATGCAAGCGTTTTTGCTGTGCTGCAAATATCCGTCATTTTCACCAAAATGTTCGTCATTTCGTTCACAATCCGACGAAGCGTTTTGGCGTTTTTATTCGTTGCTGCGTCATTTCGTTGCAAAGTCATCTTAGCTGCCAAAAAAATTGCAGCGCAGCTTGATTTTTTTCTTGCCCTATTGTATCCCAGCGGATATAATAATAGGTGGAAAAGTTTTGAACCACAGGATTTTTCCGCTTTTGTACCACAGCACGGGATTTTTCCCGTTGGCCACGTGCAGCTGTCTGTATGACAGCGGACAGCCTGCCGCAAAATAGAGAATGTGAAGTTGTAGTTGGAGGTAGTAAAAGTATATGAGAAAAACAAAGATCATCTGCACTCTGGGCCCGTCCACCGATCAGGAAGGCGTTCTGCGCGAGCTGGTCGCCAACGGCATGAATGTTGCCCGTTTTAATTTTTCCCACGGCTCTCACGAAGAGCATCTGGGCCGCTTTGAAAAGCTGAAGGCCATTCGTGAAGAGCTGGGCAAGCCGGTCGCCGCCCTGCTGGACACCAAAGGCCCCGAGATCCGCCTGAAGGACTTCAAGAACGGCACTGAAATGCTGGAAGCCGGCCAGACCTTCACCCTGACCACCCGCGAGGTGGAGGGCACCAAGGAGATCTGCTCCATCACCTACAAGGACCTGCCCCAGGACGTCCATGAGGGCGGCACCATCATGCTGGACGACGGCCTTATCAAGCTGGCCATCAAGAGCGTCACGGACACCGACATCGTCTGCGAAGTGCTCAACAGCGGCAAGATCAAGACCAAGAAGGGCGTCAATGTCCCCGGCGTCCACCTGTCCATGCCCTACCTGAGCCAGCGCGACCGGGATGACATCATCTTCGGTGTCCAGCAGGGCTTCGACTTCATCGCCGCTTCCTTCGTGCGCACCGCACAGGACGTCTACGACATCCGCAACCTGCTGAACGAGTACGACTCCAACATCCGCATCATCGCCAAGATCGAGAACCGCGAGGGCGTCGATAACATCGACAGCATCCTGTCCGCTGCCGACGCCGTCATGGTCGCCCGCGGTGACCTGGGCGTCGAGATCGACTTCACCGAGCTGCCCGGCATCCAGAAGAGCGTCATCGACCGCTCCTTCTCCTTCGGCAAGCCCATCGTCACTGCCACCCAGATGCTGGACAGCATGATGGTCAACCCCCGCCCCACCCGTGCCGAGATCTCCGACGTGGCAAACGCCATCTACGATGGCACCTCCGCCATCATGCTGTCCGGTGAGACCGCTGCCGGTGACTACCCCGTGGAGGCCCTCAAGACCATGTCCGCCATTGCAGAGCGCACCGAGAACGAGGAGCACTACCGCCCCCAGCGCCACGCCGAGATCCAGATCAGCGTCAGCGATGCAACTGCTCACGCTGCCTGCCTGACCGCCAAGGACGTGAACGCTGCCGCCATCGTCACCGTGTCTGAATCCGGCAACACCGCCCGCCTGCTGAGCAAGTACCGCCCCAAGCAGCCCATCATTGCCTGCGTTATGGACGAGCAGGTGCAGCGTCAGCTCTCCCTGAGCTGGGGCATCACTTCCCTGCTGATGGGCCCCGCCCACAGCACCGATGAGCTGATTGAGATGTCCACCGCTCTGGCCGAGAAGAACGGCTACCTGCACAACGGCGAGCTGACCGTTGTGACCGCAGGCGTGCCCGTGGGCGTTTCCGGCACCACCAACATGATCAAGATCCACATGGTGGGCAACTGTCTGGCTACCGGTGTGGGCGTTGGCCGCGAGAATGCCGACGTGACCAGCGCCACCGGCAAGGCCTGCGTCTGCCGCACGCTGGAAGAGGTGCGTGCAAAGTTCAAGCCCGGCATGGTTCTGGTGGTGCCCTCCACCAGCAACGAAATGCTGAGTTACGTGCGCGATGCCGCCGCTCTGGTGGTGGAAGAGCCGGGCCTGAACAGCCACGCTGCCATTGCCGGCAAGGCCCTGCTCAAGCCTACCGTTGTGGGTGCCGCCGGTGCTACCAGCCACATCCGTGACGGCCTGATGGTCGCTGTGGACTGCGCGCACGGCAGCGTGCAGCGCCTGCAGGCATAAGCCAAAGGAGAAGATCATGGAACGCATTGCAAGCTTCTGTGTTGACCATACCAAACTGGACCGCGGCATGTATCTGAGCCGTCAGGACGGCGATGTTCTCACATGGGACATCCGCATGAAAAGGCCCAATCACGGCGATTACCTGTCCACCGGTGCCGCCCACACGCTGGAGCATCTGTTTGCCACCTATGCGCGCAACAGCGCCTTTCAGGACAGCGTGATCTACGTTGGCCCCATGGGCTGCCGCACCGGCTTCTATCTGCTCACCCGCGGCCTGACTCCCGCCGAGGCACTGGAGCTGACGGTGGAATCCTTCCGCTTCATGGCTGGCTTTGAGGGCGCTGTGCCCGGGGCCAGCGAAGTGGAGTGCGGCAACTACCGCGATATGGATCTGCCCGCCGCCAAGGCCGAGGCCGCTGCCATGCTGCCGGTGCTGGAAGCACTGACCGGCGACGAGCTGCATTACTAAGCTATCTTCACCCTTCAAATTCATCATCATAAAAAAGCGCTCTCCCACCGGGTTTCTGTTGGGAGAGCGCTTTTGTTTTAGTTGTTCTTGATCGCATCCAGTGCCTGCCGTGCAGCACGGATGTTTTCTTCACCCGTCTGCCATACCTCAAACTCTGAAAAGCCCGGCAGCCCCATGGGCACACCCTCGCGGCGGAAGGTCATGCGGCTTTGCAGCACCTGCTTGCCGGAAAGGTGGAACGCATGTGCCCCGGTCTGTGCGGCCAGTGCCGGGATGTTTTGTGCCGTGACACCGGCACCTACCAGAATTTCCACGCTGTCCCCTGCCCGCTCCACCAGTCGGCCGAGAAGCTCCGCTCCCTCTGGGGCACTCGCCGCCTGACCGCTGGTGAGGATGGTACAAAGGCCCATGCTCCGGACCGTTTCCAGTGCCGCAAAGGGGTCGGCGCTGACATCAAAGGCACGGTGCAGGGTACACGCCACCGGACGGCCTGCCTTTTCCGCTGCCCTGCGCGCCGCCGCATAAATGGGCCGCATGGCCTCCGCATCCAGCTGCCCTTCCGGGGTCAGCACACCGGTCACGATACCATCCGCCCCGGCCCCCACCAGCTCTGCGGCCAGCTGTTCCATCTGGGCAAGCTCGTAGCTGTCGTAACAGAAATCTCCGAACCGGGGCCGCAGCAGAGCACGCACCGGCAGGCCGGTCTCCGCCTTGACCTGACGCACCAGCGCAAGGCTGGGCGTTGTACCGCCCACGATCAGGTCGGCACACAGTTCCAGCCTGCTGGCACCGCCGCGCTTTGCTGCCAGTGCACTGGCAGTGCTGTCCACACATACTTCCAGAACAGAACGCATTTCAATTCCTCCCTTTTTGCCGGGCCTTGAACCCGGCATTCTGGTTTATTCTACCACGTTTTTCCGTTTTATAAAACCCTGTGGCAGCAAAAAAGCTGCGGCCCGGGTCTTATCCCTGCCGCAGCCTTTGTTGTTTTTTCAGATCAGACCCAGCGCCTTGAACTCCTTTGCAATGCCGTCCTCGTATACCGAGGGAGCAATGCGGTCGCACCGCTTTTTCAGGTTTTCGGAGCCATTGGCCATGCACACACTGATGCCGACAACATCGGTCATCTGCAGGTCATTATCGCTGTCACCAAAGCCGATGGTATCTGCCAGCGTGCAGCCCAGATGGTCACAGATTGCCTTGATGCCGGTGCCCTTATTAAATTTGCGGTTGATGAGCTCACCATTCACAAAGCCATCTGTCAGGCGGTCCAGCTTGCTTTCGCAGAACACGAACTGATCCGCATAGAGCTGTTTTGCCTCGGCAAGGTCGCTCTCGTGGTCGGCAATGAACACGATCTTATACAGCGGTTCCCCTTTGTAATCGGAAAGCGGCAGGATGGACATGCCCTCTTCCATGGCTTTGCGCCAGCGCTCTGCTTCGCTGTTCAGCGGTGCACCGTTCTTTTTGTGGATAAATTTCCACCTCTCAGCCATCTTGCTTCCACCAAAGGTGGCATCCCGGGCTTCCAGCGTGCACTCCACGCCATTGCGTTCCAGCGCCGCGCGCACGCCTTCAGCCTGCTGCGGCTCCATGGGGATATCCACCAGAGTCTTGCCATCGCACAGCACATAGCCGCCGGCGCTGCACACTGCGCCCGCAAAGCAGTCGTGCCGCAGCAGCGGTTCGGTCATGCGGTGGTTGCGGCCGGTGCACAAAAACAGCTTGTGTCCGTTTGCTCTAGCGCGATCCAGTGCAGCCAGAGTGCTTTCCGGGATGAGCATATCACCCGGCGGCAGCAGCGTGCCGTCAATATCCAGAAAAATCAGCTTACGACCCATACTTTTATCCTTTATCATCAAAGGGAGCCTCGCTCCACGATCTGATAGCCCAGCGTCACCTGACGCACAGGCCCGCTGCTCCCATTCTCTTCCAGCATCTGCAGCAGGATCCGGGCAGCCTCCTGCCCCACCTGCTTCTGGTAAAAGCGCACCGTGGCCAGCCCCGGTTCCATCATGCTGCCAGCCCAGCTGTCGCCAACGCCTGCAAGACCCACATCCTGCCCCACATGCCGTCCTGCTTCCCGCAGGGCACGCATGGCACCAAAGGCCACCGTGTCAGTCACGCAGACCACACCGTCCAGATCCGGGCAGCGCGCCAGCAGTTCCTGCATACAGCGCTGGCCCTCCTCCATGGTAAAGGCTTTGCAGCAGATGCGGGGCATCTGTTCGCCGTTCAGTCCGGCAGCGTTCAGCGCATCCTGCACGCCCTCACGGCGCTGCACGCCGGTGGCATCGTCCCGCTCTGTACCGCCAATATAAACGATCCTTCTGCGGCCATGGTCCAGCATCCGCTGGGCAAGTTCCCGGGCTGCAGTGCGGTCGTCGTTGTACACGCAGGCCACATCCTGAAAACGCTGGCCTGTTACCACCACCGGCACACGGCAGTTTTTCAGCGCCTGCGCCAGCTGAGGGGTATAATAGCTGCCCAGCAGGATGATGCCCGCCACGTGGTTGCGCTGCATGGCAGTCAGATAGCCCAATTCCCGCTGGGCATCCAGCTCGGTGTTTCCCAGCAGCAGCAGATAGCTCTTTGCATCCAGCTCACTGGCAATGCCTGCCGTGATCTGCCCCACCGACTGGGAGCCGATGCTGGGAGCGATCACCCCCACCTGATTCACTTTTCCGGTGCGCAGAGTCTGGGCGGCGGTATCCGGGCGGTAGCCGGTCTTTTCCACTACCTCGTGGATGACAGCCCTCTTCTGTTCGCTCAGGGGGCCTCCGTTCAGGTAGCGGCTGACCGCCGCACTGGATACACCCGCCATTTTTGCAATATCACTGATGGTCATTTGCAGTACTTCTCTCTTTTGGGATGCATTGTTATGTGTAAACGTTTTCATGCTTATTATAAACCGCTTTCACCCATCCCGCAAGATGCGCTTTTCCCGGTTTATTCCGAACGCATTTTTGTTTTTCTGGCAACTGTGTACAAAAGACGGCTTTTTTCTGAGAAGCAGGGCATTACAGGCGGTCAGGCTGCGCCCATGCTCCATGCACGCACGGCAAGCCCCAGCAGCAGGACCACCAGCAGAACGATGAACACGGTTTTATTGCCAGTTCTTCTCTGTTTCTTTTTGCGGCCTGCCGTGTTGCGGCTTTTGGCCGAGCTGCTGCGCGCTGTGGTGCTTCTGCTGCCGGAGGAACGGCTGCCGGCCGTTTTGCGGCTCTGGGTGCTGCGGTTCTGGCCCTGCTTTGTGCTCTGGCGGGCTGGCTCGTGCGCAGCCGTTTTTTCTTCCGGCGCACGGCTGGATGCGATCGGCTCCTTTGCGCCGCAGCGTGCCAGATAATTTTCTGCATCGCGGTAATAGCGGGCAAGTTCATTCTCGCGGAAAGCCGTGCCCACATAGCCGTCTTCCAAGCTCTCCACCGCCTCGTTGAACAGGATCGCCGCCTGAACGGCATCGGTGTGATCGGTGGCGTGGGCGGCTTCGTTGCGGGCGATGCGCACA